>Ga0082212_10001071_pt1 | contig 40105 bp, 24 predicted proteins | sample TergutNt197P3_FD_71548 | JGI IMG/M metagenome (GOLD analysis project Ga0082212, IMG submission 71548) | Neocapritermes taracua P3 segment gut microbial communities from Petit-Saut dam, French Guiana - Nt197 P3 | ecosystem: Host-associated > Arthropoda: Insects > Digestive system > Gut ...
TTGGAAAATGGCACCGCCAACGACAAACAACGCCACCATCATAATGACAATTTCGTTTGAAAAACCGGACAACGCCTCTTTTGGCGTCAGTACATTAAACAACACCAACGACAACAATGCACAAAGCGCCACTACATCGGCACGGATTTTTCCCCAAACAAAAAAGGCAGCCGCTAAGGCTAAGATAATAAAGGTAATGAGCATTTTTTTAAGTTATGATTTTAGATATTTTTTTGTTGCAAAAAATCCAACACATGAATATGCCGAATTCCTTGATAGTCTGTTCCTGCCAATTCGTCCATTGTTACGACTATTTTAGGAAAATTATCTTTGATACTCAGCAGATTGCCAAATTCTCTGTCGATTGTTTTGTCTAATTGCAATTTATAGGCAACTTGAATGTAACATTTTTCGCTGCCTCGTTCAGCAATAAAATCAATTTCCTTGTCGCGCATTTGTCCTACGAAAACTTTGAAATTATTTCTCACAAGGTGCATATACACAGCGTTTTCCAACACTTTTTGAATATCAGTAAGTTTGAAACCGCCTACAATGGAATTTCGCAAACCAAAATCTTCAAAATACATTTTTCCACCCGAAGTCAAAATCTTTTTTCCAACTAAATTATATCGCTCTACTTGATTGATAATAAATGAATTGAGAAGATAATCAGTGTAATCTAAAATCGTTTTTGGCGATATGTGCAGGTTGATTGATTTAAAATAATTGCTAATGCTGAGCGAAGAAAAAATTGTCCCTTCGCTGTCGGCAATAAAACGAGATAAATTTTTGAGTAAATGAATGTTACGCACATCGTAACGCTCGGCAATATCTCGCAAAAGAATAGTGCTGTAAATGCTTTGCAGGTATTCGTTTGCCGTCAAATCTTCGAGCGGCAAATGGCGCAAAAAAGGCATTCCGCCGTAGCGAAAATATTTCAATAGTGTATCGTTGTTATTGGGCAAATTGTGAAACAAACAAAACTCTGAAAACGACAGCGGATGAATTTTAAACTCCATATAACGTCCGCTGAGGAAAGTAGCCAATTCGCCCGACATCAGTTGCGAATTGCTTCCTGTAATATAAATATCGCATTGATTTTTAGACAAATAACTTCGTAATGCTCGTTCAAATTCGGCAATATCTTGAATTTCGTCAATAAAAAGATAATTTTTTGCCTCTTTCTTTAATTTAGTATTTATCTCTTTTTGCAGGTCTTCGTAATTTCTAATATGCTGGAATTCTTCATTTTCCGTATTTATGTAAATACAGTTTGCTTCGGGATTGGCTTGGCGGATATGTTCCATAATTTGAAACAAAAACATACTTTTGCCCACACGCCTTTGTCCGATAATTACCTTTATTACAGGCTTATCAATCCAAACGGCAAGTCGCTGTAGATAATTTTCCCGTTCCAATATCAAGCTTTTCATATTATTTTATTATAATTAAATGTTTTGCAAATATATCAAATTATTTTATTATGCGAAAATAAATTTAATAAACGTCAAATTTATTTTCTTGTACTTCTTCTCGTACTGGTCGGTGTATAATATTTATCAGATTAGCTACTTATTACGCAATACAATCGCGCGATAGCGGTGTATTTCCCCCAGACAAAAAAGGCAGCCGCTAAGGCTAAGATAATAAAGGTAATAAGCATTTTTATATTTTAATTTTAAATATTCTTTTCATTTATATCGTGCGATAGCGGTGTTAAGCTTCATTTAAAGAATAAGTTTTAATATCACAATAATAGCAATAATAAAAAGATAACCGATAAATAGATTGCTTGCTCTTTGGTCTAATCTATGAAAAAAATCTTTTTCATCTGTGTTTTCTTCAATTTCTTCTTCAACTTCATCTTCGCCTTTCAGTAATGTTATTGAGGTTTTTCTGCCAATGATGATGTATAAATAATATCTTATGTATAATCCGATAAAGCGCGGAATTCCAACTATAATAAATCTTGGAATTGCAACAATAAACACAATAATGACAGCGATTACTGTTAAAATAGTCTTTATTTTTTCTTTCATCTAATTTTAAACATTCTTCACTATTTCACACAACAATTTCCAACTATTTTCGACCGAAGAAATCTTTACTCGTTCGTTTGGCGAATGCGGAAACTGAATAGTTGGACCAAAAGAAACCATATCTAATTTTGGATATTTTTCGAGAAACAAACCACATTCCAATCCGGCATGAATGGCGCGAATGCGAGGTTTTTTATTAAACAACTGAACATAACTATCGAATGCTGTTTTCAACATCTCGGAATTTGGATTTGGTTTCCAGCCCGGATAGCCATCGCCGTGCGTAACCGTTGCGCCTGCCAATGCGAAAACGCTTTCGGTCATATACATTACATCATATTTTGCTGATTCAATGGAACTGCGCTGGCTTGTCGTAACTTCTATCCGATTGCCTTCTTTCATTTTTACTGAAGCTAAATTGGTGGAAGTTTCTACCAAACCTTCCATTTCGTTACTCATCGCAATAACGCCATGCGGACAAGCATACAGAGCATTCAACAGTTGGTCGGAAGTGTTTTTATCCATGCAACATTCTGATGCAGTTTCACTTTCGAGTGTCAATGTTAGTTTTGGTTCTTTAACCAATATTTCGTTTTCAATGTCTGCGATAAAATTATTCAACACAATGCGTACTTTTTCTTTTTCGCAGAAAGGAACAGCCACTACCGCAAGTGCTTCACGCGCTATCGCGTTGCGCAAATTTCCGCCATCGATAGAGCAGATACGCAAATCCATTTTTTTGTTCAACTGCCATAAATAGCGTGTCAAAATTTTATTGGCATTACCTAATCCTTTATTGATGTCTTCGCCGGAATGACCGCCCTGCAAACCTGATACAGAAACGTTGAAAAAGAAATAATTTTCGGGTGTTTTTTCTTTCATATAATCGAATATGGCAACGGTGTCGATTCCGCCGGAACAGCCGATAAACAATTCGTGTTCGTCTTCTGAGTCAAGATTCAACAGCACATCGGCACTCAAAAATCCTTTTTGCAATGCAAATGCTCCTGATAATCCTGTTTCTTCGTCAACGGTAAAAAGACATTCCAATTTTCCATGTGAAATATCGTTAGCCGACAATATTGCCAGCATCATCGCCATACCGATGCCGTTATCTGCGCCGAGCGTTGTGTTGCGTGCTTTTACCCAATCACCGTCGGCATAAATTTCGATTCCTTGCGTATCGAAATCGAAAACAACATTGCTGTTTTTTTCACAAACCATATCGACGTGCGATTGTAACGCGACTGTTTTTTGAGAATTATTGCCTGCTGTGCGCTCTTTTATAATTAATACGTTTCCTGCATCATCAACTTTAGTTTCTAATTGATGCGATTTTCCAAAGGCTTTGAGGTATTCAATTATTTTTCCTTCTTTTTTTGAAGGACGTGGAATAGCCGATATTTCGGCAAAATATTTCCAAACCGACGAGGGCGAAAGCGAATAAATTGTTGTCATTGTGTTAAATTTGTCAACAAAATTAACAAATGATTCTTACAATCACTATCTTTGTAGATATTAATTTTTTTAGAATTATGTTAGCAACCTTTTTATTAACGTTAATCATCGTGGGAATATCTATTATCTTTTTAGCAATAGGCATTATAGTGAAAAAAAAAGGAAAATTTCCCGAGATACACATCGGAAAAAATAAAGCGATGGCGAAGCGAGGTATCAAATGCGCTGCTACGCAAGACAGAGAAGCACAAAAAACCAATAAAAAATAACAACATGAAAAAACTATTGATTATTACGAATGTCTTATTAAGTATTTTTTTCCTCTCGTGTAAGGAAAATAAAACGACAGATGCTAATGCTAAACACGATTTCTCTAAAGGCTTTGTATCCGATTCTACTGCCAATGTGCAACTTCCTGTAGCGTTTATCCACACTGATTCTATCTTGGTAAAATATGAATTTGCCATTCGCGAAGATGAACGATTGAAAAGGAAACAAGATGATTCGCGTTTGTCGTTGACCCGTCAGGCTCAGAAATTTGAAAAAGATGCGATGGACTTTCAGCAAAAAGTTCAATATGGTGTTTATTCCGCTCAACGTCAGCAAGAGGAGCAAACACGTTTGATGCGAGAACAGGAAAGACTGCAAAACTTGGAAATGAAATTAACCGACGAGTTAATGGCGGAGCAACAAAAAATAAATAAACAGTTAAAAGATTCGCTCGATCTTGCGCTGAAACTTTATAATGCAGATAAAGGAATTCATATTATCTTTAGCAATAATGGTATTGTAAATACTATTTTACTTGCTGATGACAAATACGATATTACGAACGATGTGATTGAATTAATGAATTCGAGATTCAAAGCAAAATAGAATTAGGTAGACTTTTAATAGACAATTATCCCCGATAAAATGAAATTTTATCGGGGATAATTATTTTATCAAATTCATCTTTTTTTCTTATCTACAGAATTTTTTGGTGCTGCATAAGCTGTATCCGAGCATGAGTTCATGTGTGGAGAAACTGTGGCTGACGAGTTTGTTCAAATCCAAGTTGAGTGCATATCCGAAGCGGAACTTTCCCAGTCTTACGGTAAAGTTGGGCAACAATACCAATGGTTTATATCCATCATCCAAGTTTTGTTTCAATATCACTCCCGCCCACCAGCTGATGTCTCTGTCATCCACATTTTGCAGCACACGAAATCCCAAGTCCAGCTGCGTTCTGGTATCCTGGTCCATTTTCAGCACCACCGATGGTTCGAGGGTAAAATCTCTTCCCGCCTCAAAACCATATCCTGCTTGCACCATTCCCGTAAACGGACGCACGGGCTCATCGTGTCCAAACATGTCAATTTTCACGGGAATCATATTCGTTACCGATAATCCCGCAAAGAATTGGTAGGATTGGTAGAACACTCCGAAGTTTGCATTCGGGTATATTCCGTCTTTACGTTGGATATATTCTCCCTGCAAATTCGCTTCGTCCACTACTTCTTGGGCGAGCTGGTAACGGTAGAATTTTCCCGATACTCCGAAAGATAACTGTCTGTCCAAGGTATTGTTTCTGGTGTAGCGATGTCCTCTGGACATCGGTATGTGATATGCTACCGTAAACTGCGCTCCCTGTTGATACGAAAAACCGTTTTTATCGTTGTACAAGTAAGCTCCCAATCCCACATTTGCTCTTGTACGTGTTTGGAAACTCAATATCGACGTATGCGGTGCATCTTTTATTCCTATCCACTGCTGTTTGTGGTTGAGCATAAAGTGTGTACATTCGGCAGCGCCTGCCAATGCCGGATTCATCAAGTAATAATGAAAATGATACTGGTTGTAAATAATGTATTCCTGCGCTTTTCCGACACTTGCTATTCCCAACAGCACGGCAAACAATGCTATGATTTTTCTTTTCATGTGTATATATTTTATTTTTTACATTAATGTCACATGGAATACGCCATAAAATATTCATTGCGCTTGAAGCAATTTTATTTTGCATGGCTATTTCATATCCTATTTCGGTTTTATTTTAGTTTATTTTCTCTCTCCAACTTTTAGGAAGTTGTAGTTTTTTGATTTACAAAGATAATAATTTTTATAATAATTTTCTGTAACTTATAATCATTAACGGGCGACCGATTATCGTATGAGCGTAAAATGGCCCGTATATTCTCTTCCCGTTTCTCTGACTCTGAGCAAAAACCAATAATCCGTCGATGGCATCGGCTTGCCTAAATACCTGCCATCCCATTCCGCATATTCGCCTCTTGTTTTTCTGGTGAGTTCTTTTCCGTGTCGGTCGAAGATAATCAGTTCAATGTCATCAAACAATTCCAATCCTCTGATTCTCCAGGTTCTGTTCTCATCCAATATTCCGTTGGGTGTAAAGAACGGCGGGAAAATAAGCATCGGTTCTGCCATTACAAACGGCATGCTTGTTCTACACAGATTGGCATCCTTTACAAACACTATATTGCTGCCGATGGGCAGTCTTCCCGATTCATCATTAAAGGTAAAATATGTTTGTTGATTTACGGCGAACAGATAAGGCTCTGTGCCCGATTCCACATAAAACCTGACGTGTCTGGGTTCCGTTTCTTCTATTCCCACAATGACGGGAACAGGATGCATGGATACCACAAAACTTGCGGTATTGAAACATCCCGTGTTGGTGAAAAAAGCGGTGTATCGAGTCTGTTCGGCGGGTCTTTCTCGGAAGAAAATACCTGTCTGAATCATCGGTATGGGAATACTGTCTGATTCTCCCTGTTTTGTCCATCTGATGGAGAAATCTCTTTGTGCTTCGGTGATGGCCAGAATCAAGATTTCTTCTCCCGGGCAAATGGTCGTGTCTTTTGGCAAAACAATATCCATTTTGACCATTTCAACCGTTGTTTGAATCAGCACAACAGGTGCGGCGCATGTCGCGGTGCTTACTTCCAAGCGATAAACGGCATCATTTGTCGGATTAAATGATTTCAGTGCGTGCGTTCCGCTTCCCGTTTCAACCAATACATTGTTTTCGTACCATCTGTAGGTCGGGATATTTTTTGAGGGATACTCTTCGAATCGCGCTTCCAAGGTTACGGATTCATTCGGGCAGAATGTTGTCGGATAGCTTGTTTCCAGTACTACTATTTCATTTACCGTATAGTCTACGATTTGTGTCGTTGCGCAATGCGTTGCTGTTTCCAATGCCTGTACTTCAATGCTTCCCGTTTTTGCCGTTTTCCCGATAAACTCAAATGTCGGACCTGTGCTCATGAGGACGCCGTCTACCACCCAATTGTAGTTGACAACTCGGTTCTCAGGTTCCAAAACCTGCGTATTCAGCATCACGGGTGTATTGACACATGTGTTTATGATTGGCGGAACGGGAACAAATCGGATGTTTTTCCGTACGGTTATGTCAAATCTTTGTTCTGCTTCGCAAACTCCGTTTCTGGCTACGAAATAATATGTTGTATTGGCGGTTGGAAATTGATTCTGCAGGAGTTTGCCTGTCGGTGAGCTTGTCCAGGATTGAATCATATTTCTGCCGGCATCCAGCCATGCCCATTCCAGGCCTTTGCTCGTTGTACCTTCGAGCGACAAATTGGCTCCTTCACAAATGGTGCGAACCTCGTCGAGACCCATTCCCAAATCAAGCACATCCAGCGTATGAGGCGTCGTGTAGCGTGAACATATGGCGTTATTGGCAGCATCTTTTATGATGATGGTTGCCCTGTATGTTGTTGCTATCGGCGGATTAACGGAAAGCGTTGTTCCATTACCCACGGTTTGCCAATTACTGGATTCCTGTTTTTCCCATACGATGTCATATGTAATACCAAGCGGAACAGTTCCGTTTATACCCACTTCCAATACAGCAGGCGTCAAGCTGTTTGCACAAATATTCGTCGGGTTTCGGATATAATAAGGCGTGAGCCCCACGATGGTATAAGGTATGGTCTTGGTTGTTGCGCAGTAATCTGCCGCTCTTCCGACAACGGTGATGGAACCTGTTCCCGCGGTGCTTATGGGGAAATTAAAAGTGGAACCTGTTCCCGTGGCGCCGTTGGTGGCAGACCAGTTATACGTAATATTGGTGGCGCTGACCGTCTGATTTGTAGCAGGTACCTGTATGGTACCCGATTCTTGACAAACGGTTACTTCGGCAGGTACGGAAAAGTTGAAAGCAGCATTTTCACTGATGTCTATGGTAATGCTGTCGGCGCAACTGCCGTTCATGGCTTTGAACTTATACCTTCCCGCATCGCCTGCGGCAAATGTTTTGCTGTACGTCAATGCTGTTTGGCCGCTAATCGGATTACCGTCTTTGAACCATTGGAAAGAAGTGCCGCCTGTTCCCGTTCCCGTCAACAGCATATTATCACCGACACAATATCCTCGATTGGTGTGATTGGCGGTTATGCCCATGGTGAAAACGGGAACCGTAACGGTATGCGTCATGTCGGTCTGACTGCAGATCACTTGTTGACCGCTTGTTCTGATTAAACTTACTTCTATTTTGTAATAAACGGTTGCCGTTAAATTGCCCGTAGGAAGGCTCAATTGATTATTATAGGCACTCAAGGCAGTCCACGGATTGCTTCCGTTCGGACTGCTGTACCACCTGATTTGCAATTCGGTACCCGCAGGAACAACCGTTCCGTTGGTTTCTCCCGCATTATCGGTCAATGTCAATGTGGTGCCGTTGTCTTTGCAAATAACGGCAGCCCATGTGCCCGATTTTTCCACGTTCAAATTCCCGATGGTATAAGGTATTTTGACGGTGGCAGGGCAATAGCGGCTTGTTCTGTCGCCGGGGCTTAATACCGCAAGTCTGATTTCTCCCGTTACGGAAACAGTATCGGGTCTTGCTATCGGCGTAGTGGTACTTGTCGGCAACGGATAAACAGCTGAACCGGTTGCCGTACCGCCATTCCAACTGTAGCTTCTGTTTGCGGCAGGCATACCGCTCGCGGCTGTTGCTGTCAACGTTACATTATTGTTTACACATGTAAAAACAGGATTGGGAAAATCAACCAAGTTCGACGATACATCAAAGTTGTAATCATCATGCTTGATAATGGTAAAAGTTTGTTTCGCATCGTTTGCTCCGCTGAATACTTTAAAGTACCAAATGCTTGTCGTTACCTCGGCGCCGATCAACGTCTTCGTATCCGTTATATCACCCGGAGCGGGAGAAAGATAAATGATCCTCGGATCGGTCGGATTGGTCATTGTCGGTTCAGATTCACCTTGTTGATACCATGCATAAGCGTCGATATTTTCGGCAGTACCGATTAACGCCAATGTGTTTGATGTGCTTGTATCGGGACAATAATAATAAGTGGTGTCGCGTCCTATTGCCAACGTGGTAACGCCGACACAATGTTCCGTTTCATACGGCAGGCATACAGGTACGTTTAAGGCATCGTACATGGTGGCCGTTACACGGTAGCACGCACCGTCGGACGGCGGAATATTTTTGATGCTGTCGGCAAGTGTTGTTGCCAACGGCGTCCAAGTACTTATCGGGTTGGTAGAGATTTCCCACACATATTCTATTTTTCCGTTTGTCGGCAGTACGGTGCCTGCTGTGTCTAAACGAAGGGTTACGGATTCGCCGTCGTAAACGGTGCTTGCCCAGGTGCCTTTACGAGCAACGGATAAATAGACTACATCATATGTAATGCTGTCGAGCTTTTCGCAATAGTCTTCGGCTTTTCCTCTGACGAAGAGCTTTTGCCCTAAACCGACCGTGCTTGTTGCAAGGTTGGTGGTATTATTGCCTGCAAAACCACTGCTTCCCCATGCGTATTGGATGTTGGCAGGAACGGGAACGATAGTTGTTGTTGCGGTAATGATTTCATTTGCATCTTTACAAACAGGCGTAGGATTCGTTATGTTGAAAGCAAAATCGGGACGCTTGGTCAGCGTTATTTCTTGTCGTAACGTATCGATTTGTGCAGCATCATAGGCATAGAAAACCCAGATGGTACCATCGTCTGCTGCCGTTAATGCAGGCAGTGTTAACAGTGTATCGGCAAGATTGGTGCTGACGCCCAAACAAGAGAGTGGGTCATTTTTTTTGCACCATTGCCATTTGTCAATGTTTTGTCCACCACCGATGAGTGTCGGGGTATCGCCCGGGCAGAAATATTGGGTGTAACCCGGTTTGATTGGTCCTATGCTGGAAACGGTTATTTCAATGGTGTCTCTGCAACCTTCGGGAGTTGTTTCAAAATAGATTTCCACTGTTCCCGAACTTACGCCCGTTACTTCTCCCGAAGCATCGACGGTAGCAATGGCTGTGTTTCCGCTTGTCCAGTTACCTGTCAGTCCGCCCGCTTGCAGCTGTGTCGTTCCTCCGACATTGACGGTTCCCGAATGGCCGATGAGTATGGATATGGTCGGTTTCGGATTGACGGTTACGCTTGTCGTGGTGGAATCTTTACATCCTGCGGCATTGGTAATAACGAGCTTATAGGTGCCGCTTGCAGCGGTGGTTACATTATTGATACTTGGTGCTGCTGCGGTATTTGTAAATCCGTTTGGTCCGCTCCAAGCATAAGTTCCTGCTCCTGTACTGCCTGTGCTGTTTAGGTTTAGGGTTGCTCCTTCGCAAACGGGACTGTTGCTTCCGATAGTCACTGTCGGTTTGGCGTTGACGGTAACGTCTGTTGTGGTGGAATCTTTACATCCTGCGGCGGAAGTGATAACGAGCTTATAGGTACCTGTCGCAGCAGTGGTTACATTGGTAATACTCGACAATATTGGGGTATCATCGGTAAAACCGTTTGGTCCGCTCCAAGCAAAAGTGCCTCCGCTAGAGGTGAGCCCATACAGATTTAGGGTGGCTCCTTCGCAAACGGGACTGTTGCTGCTAAGGGTAAATATTGGTTTCGAATTGACGGTTACGTTTATTGTGGTGGAATCTTTACATCCTGCGGAACTGGTAATAACGAGCTTATAGGTGCCGCTTGCAGCGGTGGTTACATTGGTGATGCTTGGTGCTGCTGCGGTATCGGTAAAGCTGTTTGGTCCGCTCCAAGCATAAGTGCCTGCTCCTGTACTGCCTGTGCTGTTCAGGTTTAGGGTGGCTCCTTCGCAAACGGGACTGTTGCTTCCGATAGTCACTGTCGGTTTGGCATTTACGGTGATGGTGCCTGTTTCTGTTCCTCCTCCGCAGCCTCCTGTCAGTGTTATGGTATAGTTAAACGGGCTGCCGACGGTTGTTGTCGGTGTTCCGCTAATGGTGATGGTGTCGTTTGCCCAGGTGCCTGATACGCCTGTCGGGAGACCGCTGAATGTTGCTCCTGTGGCACCTGCGGTGGCGAATTTTATGGTCGGAATGGCGGTGTTGACACATACGGTAGCATCCTTTGAACTTGATACTAATGTGATGGTGTTGGAAGGAGTGACAGTAGCTACCACTGCCACACGGCTTGAACCACAAGGACTGTCTGCAGCTTCGGCATAGAATGTAGTAGTTTGAGAAATGCTTGGCGTAGTCCAAGCTGCTCCACTTGCACTCGTGCCAAGTAATGTACCTTCTGTCGCTGCATCGTACCAATTAACTGTTCCGCCTGCAGGAGAAGTTGTAGCTCTTAACTCAACAGTTCCTGCACCGCAACGACTACCTGGAGTAGTAGCAGAGATGGTTGTTCCGCTCATTATTTCTACTCTAAAAACATTACTCATGGCATCGTTACCGCAGTCGGTAGCCAATGGAGGTATTCCTGTGGCTGCATTGGCTTCGAAAGCAGAAACTTTTGCTCGGTAGTACATGGTTGTTCCAACTTCAAGTGAAGGAATGGTATAAGTGGGTATCGTTATCGGACTTCCGATATTTGTCCAAGGCCCATTTGGATTAGTTGCTGATTGCCATTGATAATAAACAGTGGCACTTGGACTTCCTCCTATCAAGGTAGGAATATCAAAAGCTGCTTTAATTTCTAATTGTATATTTGTTGTTTCACAGGTAACAATGCTGTCTCTTTCTGTTCCTTGCCATATATCTATTCTGGGTGTACATTTGGTTACAACAATATCGTCTATCATAACGTCTCTACCTCCTCCGGTTGCGAACGCTCTGTTTACTAACTGTACATAAAACGTAGGATTTCCTGTTGGCGGTGTATTAAAAGTAACAGATGTTTGATGCCATGCCGGAAGGATGCCTGCTGCGGGAACATTTGCTGCAGTTGCTCTTGTGGATTCTAACATAGTACCTCCGGACTCGGGCAAGCCTTGCCAAACCTCGAAGTCAAAAACAGCCGGTACTTCGCCGCCAACTGCCAAAGAAGCATACCATGCGGAAAACTCGTACATGGTATTTACGCAAAGGTTTTCTAACCGCCGTCTGTAAAAAAATGGACCACTTGCAAATTCCGGATTTACAAGTAATGCTCCGCCGCCGTCTCCTGTACGTTCAGGTAATGGTGCAGGGCTATGCGGCATACACCACCAGCCGCCATCGCAAGATCTTCTGACTACGGCATATTGTCCTTCATTTATATTTCCTGGTCCGGGATTATATGTGTAAGAAGTCCAAGCATAATCGCCCAATCCCGGTATGTTTGCACGATTATTTCCATTAAACGTAACATTAGAAAAAGATTCTCTGAAAACTTCATCATTAGTTCCGCCGGCGCTGTTGCAGCAGAGTCTGGGAGTAAGCGTTATACTTGCACTCGACCATTCTCCTGTGGCTGTATAGGTTACAGGTCCTTGCGCTACCGTAGGAGCAGCAATGTTCAATATTCTTGACGTTGAAGTTTGGATGGTAGTTCCGTCTCGTGTCCATGTTATATTGGTTCCGGCTGTGCCAATTCCGAAAGCTGTCAATCTTACTTCTTCGCCTTCGCAAACAGTAGTCGAGCCGGTAGATACTGTTATCTCTTCTCGTTCGCAACCGTAAATTCTGATGTATTCGACACCTAATACTATGGGATGTGCTACGCCTGTTTTTACAAAATTAATCGTAAATGCAGAATTTCCTGCCGGAACAGTTACGTTTGCTGTAAATAATGCAGAAAGTCCATTTGCCGCTGGACGCAAGGCATTTTCAATAGGATTTCCCCATACATTCCAAGTACCGGAGTTGTTGGAAGTATGTGAATTTGTCCAATTCAAAGCTGATGCTGCTCCTTTATCACCGGGATTAGCTGTATTAAATATTGTATTGGCACCATTTACTTGAAAAGCTCCTGCAAAGTTAGTCCAGCCTGTTCCGCCATCGCCACACATCTGATTTGCACAATCCAAGGCGAGTACGTTGTGAAGCTGCATTTCGATTCTATATACATTCCCGGGAATTAAGCCTAATATCGTGTAAGAAAAATAATTATCTGATTCACCTTGCATAGGATTGATAACCAACATTCCGTTGGGTGTCGGAATACTTGCATATTGAGCAGGATTAAGAACATTCGGATTAGTAACAACAGCATATTGACGAGTGTTGTTATTAGCTCCCACGTTGTTCATTCTTACATTGGAAAAATTTCCGGGAAAAGGAACATATGCAAAAGCCGCATCGTCAAATATAAAACCGTTTGCTGCAGCAGTAGTCTGATTGTATTGCCAGCGTTCAGGAGTTGTACCGCCACCTGTATAGGAAAAATTAATATCCCGCATTAACCGTTGGTTACAAGGAACTTGTGCCTGCACAGTAAATACGGCATATGTAGATAAGCATAAGAATACCCACAGATAATTGTAGTATTTCTTCATAAGTATTGTAGATTAAGAGTTTTCAACTTGAAATCCCACAAAGGTAAAAAAAATTAATCTAAAAAAACAAGAAAAATGATGAAAATCAAAAAAAGGAAATTTGTATACCGAGATTAGTTAGTATTTTAATTTCTAATGTTAGAGTCTGTTTAAATTTTCCACAAATATTTTTTATGACAAAGTTTGATTTTTTTCGCCATAAATTATGTGCTTTTTTATAAAATTTCATCTTCTTTTTTGCTTATTTAGCCCGCTAAAATCGTAAAACGAATCCGAAATTTTTCTAAAAAATCATCATAATTTATTTAGCAAGCAAAATTTAAACAGATTCTACGATAATTTGCATGAATAATAAAAAACCGAGTAACAAGAATTTTCGTTGCTCGGTTTTTTATTATTCAATAATTCAGTTATTTCTGACCTTGACGTATCAGTGTGAAGTGTCCGATGTATTCTCTTCCTATCTCTCTAATTTTCAGCACATACCAATAATCTGTCGATGGCATTATTTTACCGTCAACTTTTCCATCCCACCGTGCTTTGTCCGGAGTTGTGGCTGTTAATATTGCCTTTCCGAAACGGTCGTGGATTTGGAAATCTATTTGGTCGTAAACATCCAAGTTCTTTATTTTCCACACTCTGTTTTCTTCTATTTCGCTTTCGGGAGAGAAGAATGGTGGGAATATCAACGGTGGTTCTGAAATAGTAAACTTCGCGCTTGCTTCGCAGTTATTCAGGTCTCTTACGTAAACGATGTGGTTCCCGATGCGGAGTTTATCCGAATAACTGCCTGCAAAAGTCCGCTGGTCTATCGTAAATTTGTATGGTGGTGTTCCATCTTCAGCTATAAAGTGCACAAATCTCGGCTCTATTTCGTCTATGCGAATGATTTCGGGAACGGGATGCATATCGACTTCAAAACTCTCTATATTAAGACAATTGTTATTTAAATAATAAGCTGTATAGAGAGTTCTTTCCGTCGGATTATCTCTCAACATATTACCTGTCAGCACCATTGGCAGAGGTTCCATATCTGAGTCGCCTTGTTTTGTCCAATTTATGGTATAAGCGCCTTGGGCATTTACTATGGCGGAAACACTAATTCTTTCGCCCGGACAGATAAGTGTGTCTAATGGCAATTTGATGCTTATGTCTACCATATCAATTGTTCTTTCAATTTCTGCAGAACATTCTGTTGTGCGCGCCTCTAAGCGATAGGTGGTTTCTCCTGTCGGATTAACGGTTATTGATGTGTGAGTTCCGCTTCCGCTTCTAATCTGATTTGCTCCTTCGTACCAAGTATAAGTAGGTATGCCCGTTGCTGAAGGATATTCAAAAATCTGTGCTTCTAATGTAACATCATCGCCGGGACAGAATGCATTGGGTACGTTTAATTTTATTTCTAAATCATTTACCGTATAAGGTATTCGTTGTATGATAGATGCACAATGAGTTGATGTTTCGGGCGCTTGTACAGCTATTTCGCCTGTTTTGACAGTTTGCGCAAGGAACTCGTAGTTTGTTCTGTCTCCTTGAGGTACACCGTCTAACCACCAAGTATAAATAACAGTTACTGCCGATGGCTCTATGCTCTCAGTGCGTACTTGAACGGGAACGTCTTTACATGTTTTGATGGATGTCGGGTCAACTGTAAATTGAATTCTTTTCTTCACCGTTATTACAAATTTTTGTTCAGCAACGCAAGTTCCATTTCTGGCGATAAAATAATAAGTAGTGTTGTTGGTCAACGATGGAGTGGTAAAACTCATAGAGGTGCCAAGTACGGTATTGTTGTTTTCTTCTTTCCACTCGAACGTTGTTCCGGCAAAAGAGGAACCAATATTACCTGTAAGTGTTATAGTTCCTGATTCACAAACAGTTTCAGTCTTGTCGGTGCCCATATCCAAATCTATAACAGTGAAAGTACGGCTAACAGAGTTACTGCATAGTATCGTTGCCCCGTTTTTAATATTCAACGTAGCCCTGTAAACAGTTGATACTGTCGGCGATACTTGTTGCACCAATTGAGCAGGATTTAGAGTATTCATTTGTGTCCATGTACTGCCGTTGTCTTCCGACCTATGCCAAACAATTTCATACGTAACACCTGTATTGACTGCAGGAATTGTTCCGTTTATCATTATTTCCAAATTAGCGGTGGTAGCGCCTTTACACATTTGCGTCGGATTAACCGGAGGTGTAAGCGTCATGTTTGTCGGAACGAATAAAAGATTCATATCGACCACTGTAAAAGGAATGGTTTGCGTGGTTTCGCAATAGTTTGTTGCTCTTCCTTTTACTCTTACACTGTCGCTTCCCGAGTTGGTTATAGGCATATTGAAAACGTTGTTTGCCGTATTTGTTGCTGTACCGCCATTGCCCGACCAATCATACGTAACGCCTGTTGCTCCGGGACTGTTAATATTGTCTGTCGTTGCTGTTACAGGAATTGTTCCGCCGGCTACTCGACAAGCCAACACCGGATTAGGTGATAATGTAAATCTGTAATTGCTTTTTTGTGTTACTACAAATGTTGTACTATCGGAACAACCGTTATCTGTGGCTATAAAACGGTATGTGCCTGCATCTGCAGATGCAAATGTTTTGCTGTATGTTTTTCCTGTCGGTGTGGATATTATATTGCCATCTTTTTTCCAAACCCAACTGCTTGCAACGGTTTCTCCGGTTAGTGTCATCGTTTCTCCTACACAATACGAAGGAGTTGCTCCCGTACCCATTCTCAAATTGGGAACAGCAATGGTATGTTTGATGGTGTCTGTACAAAGAACCGTTTGATTAGCTGTTATAACAAGACTATAACCGATTTTATAATGGGTAGTATCTTGCAAATTCGTTTCTGTCAAAGTTGATAGATTCGAATTGCTCGCAATGCGCTGCCAAGCGCCTGTTGTTCTCTTATACCATTCTATTCGCAGGCTTGCTCCGGTTGGTATAATATTATCGGTTACATCTAATGCTAATGTTGCATTGCTTCCTTTGCAAAGCACTTCATCCCAAGTGCCCGATGGTGTAACCGCTAAACTTCCAACTGCATATACTACCTCTTGTGTTGTGGGACAATAACGAGAATTTCTTACGCCCGGATTCAATGTTACAGGTGTTATGTGTCCAACCACACGAATGGTATCTCCGTTGGGTTGAGTAGGACTTGAAATATCCAACGAATAAGTATTGCCTGTTACAAGCGAAGTTCCCCAAACATAACTTCCACCGGCAGTAGTAGTGCCTGTTGGAGAAGCAGTTAATTGAACCGGTGTATTGGACTCACAAGCCAATATCGGCGAAGTTGGTCCTACGGAAAATGTATAATCGTCGTGCTTAATAATAGTAAATGTTTGCTTGTCCGAATCTATACCGCTGAATATTTTAAAGTACCATATACCGGCAGTAACATCATTTCCGGTTAATGTCAACACATCTTCAATATCTTGCGGTGCACTAGGTACCGGAGTTGCGTCACCGAAATTCGGTTCCGGATCAGTCGATTTGTACCAAGCAAATGCATCGATACCTTTGGCGCTTCCCGTTAATGTCAACACATCTCCGGCATCGGGACAATAGTAATAAGTAGTATCTCTGCCCATATTAAGGGAAGTCCGCACAATGTGTTGGGCTGAACAGCCATCAACTGTATATGTCATGGTAACCTGTCCTCCGGATATTCCTTTCACTTTTCCATCGGTTGTTCCGATTGTTCCTATACTAGGATCAGAACTGCTCCATGTTCCGCCGGTAGGCGTTGCCGACAATGTAATCGAGTCACCTATAGCTACTGTAGTTGCTCCCGTAATTACGGGAATCGGATTAATTGTCAACACATACGTGCTGTCGGTGCCTGTACAACCGTTTAATGTCGGTGTAATAGTATATGTAACAGTTCCCGGCGTACCTCCGGTTACGGTCAACGGCTGTGCCGGAATATTGGCGGTTCCGCTAAGCGTTGCGCCGCTCACATTTGCCGATGCTGCAGCTGTCCATGTATAAGTAGCACCTGTCGGTGTTGAAACCAATGTTACGCCCGGACTGTTAGAGCCCGAACAAATGGTATCCGGTAATATATTGTTTACACGAGGAGTAGGTGAGACTGTTACCGTAATGGTATCGCTATGACAGCCGTATGGAGTAGAAAACGCTATTTTAGTCGTACCACTGCTCAATGCCTTCAGCGTGTCGTTTGATATAGTAGCTACTGTTAAATTTGTACTCGTAAATGTTCCCGCTATGGGCGGTGTTACTTCTATTTTTTGTTCTGTGCCTTCGCACATGGGCAGTGTTATGTTTATGGTCGGCTTCGTAAAGACAGTTACCGTTACGGTGTCTTTACAACCACCAGCCGTTGACGTAAAAATTATATTGCTTGTACCGCTGCTGACAGCTGTAACAATGCTATCGGCTACCGTGGCTACGGCAGGCGCTGAACTTGTCCATACGCCGGGCATATATGGCGTCATGTGTATTGTATCTCTTCCGTTTTGGCAAAGTTCAAAGTCTGCGCCCAAGTTGGGTTTAGCGAGAACTCTTACTTTTACTTCTTCATAAATCAAACAATCGCCTCTTTGAACAATAAAGAAATATGTTCCCGAATCGGTTGGCAATGCAACATCTATTGTGTATGTTTTGGCACCGGGAGTATTGTTTAACACATCTCCGGTAATAATATTGGTCAGTGTGCCTTTTGCCCAACCCCAAGCAACGCCTGCACCTGTTTCGGTGGTTTGACCTACAAGATTGATTTCTGCTCCGGCACATCGCTCAATATTTCTTTGCGCTACTGAAATATTAAGTGCATCTAAGGAAACCTTGAACATACGAGTGTAGAATTCCAACACGCCGCATTCTCTGGAAGGTGGAGCGAGTGTTACCACCGTAGAAGCATTGTCGGTAATTTTTACACGATACCATTTGCTGTTGTTTTCGGGCGTAATGAGGAATGTTGGCACCGTTGTATATGGCGCAGATGTGCTTTGATATGCACCCAGCAATGTCCAAGTTCCTGTACCTGTAACTTCGTTGTAATCGTCGCATACTTGCAATTGGAAATACAACGTCGGAAGAGTAGGAAATAAATCGGCAAAACTTCCGTTTGGCGTAGCAGCATTTTGCGGTACTTCCATTTTAAATTCCAACGGCTCTGTTGAACAAACTTCGGCTTCAGACGCGCTTGGCAAAAAACCATCGGGGAAGAAGTCAATTTTCGGCAAACACCTAGTTATCAAAATATCATCTATCAATACGTCGTTACCGGAAACCCCACTGGCATTGTTTCTCAAACGCACCATATAATTTCTTCCCGGTTGTGTGGTAAACACCAACGTAGTTTGTTGCCAACGCGGCTGCCTGCCTGCTCGTACTTCAGCCCAATCTCCTTGATAACCGTAGTTGCCGGTAGAAGTTTGCTCTACGACTGTTTCTACAGCACCATTTATTTCTACCAACTGAAATGTGATATTACAAGGGTCAGGACCTTGCGGGTCGGCTGAAGCATACCAAGCAGAAAACTGATAAGAAGAACCATCATCGCAAACAGCTGTTGGTGGTAAGTCATATTCAAAGAAAACACCTGCAGCTCTGGCAGCATTGATACACAACATTCCGGTGCCTGCCGGACCGCCTGCTTCAAAGGTACGTTCAGATAATCCTATGCCGTCTGTTCCGGAGCCATTGCCTCTCCATCCTCCAAAATGAGCAGGATCTGTAAACGTATTTGCAATAACGGCATAGCCCGAAAGCCTAAGCACTGTATTATTAAGACCTTCTATGGCGTTGGCATCTTCGTCGGGTATTGCTCCTTGACAAACAAATGTATAGGAATTTCCAATTCTTACTGGATATCCGGTGTTAAATTGGACTAATCCGGTACTCAAGCTCCTGCCACCGTCCAATGGACTTCTACGCATAAGCGGATTAGCAATAGTATAATTAGCACAAGCCGGTAATCCCGGTCGAGTGTTGCTGAACGGGAAATTATATTCCAATACTACGATTCTATCGCCCACATCGTAACAGCAAAGCGCGGTTTCAATGGTAAGAGTTCTGGTATTATATTCGCCCACAACTTCGTAAGTTACCCGTGTGCCTTTTCCGGCAGGCGTTGTAACGGCTACGGTTCTTCCACTGCCCGGTATCGGAGTTCTTACGCCGTTGATTATCTCTGTCCAACGATAATTATTATAATTTGCCGAACCAAGACCTTGCGCGGTTAATCGAAGCTCTGAAGTTTCGCAAACTTTACCACCATCTTGTACGCCTGTATTGGTAATGATTTTTTCTTCTTGGCAGCCGTAAATTTTGATGTATTCGATACCCATTACAAAAGCATTTTCTAAATGGTTGCCATTAGCTCCTTGACTAAGTGTTACGGTAAAACCGGTGGTAGCATTTCCCAACATTTTTCTTCCACGTAATACAATAGATGTGCCACCTGCATTCGGTCTTGGACGTTCTTGAATCATATTTTCGCCCATATCCCAATTGAAATTACCGTTGGTGCTTGTTGATTGTCCCCAAGCATTATTTCCATCGTGCGGATTATTTCCGTTACCTCTGGTATTTGCTCTTAACATTTGATTCCAACAGCAACCATTTGATGGAGTAAAATCCAACAAATTCCATAGTTTTATCTCTATAAAATATTCTCTTCCGGGTATCAAACCACCAACTGTAATTGCGGCAAATTGGTCTGCATTTCCTTGCATAGGATTTATCACAAGCATTCCATTGGTAGGAATATTGGCATATTGCGGACTTAAATCTCTCGGATTTTCTACAATGGCATATTGGCGTGTAGTATTGGAAGCAACAGCCGCATTTACTTGTGTTCGCGTAGGAGAGAAATCACCGTCGGCAACAAAAGCAAAGGCGCCTTCGTCAACAAATACACCATCAGAATTAGCTTGACTCATAGTCCAACGTTCGGGCGCAGTTCCGCTGCCTATGTAAGAAAAGTCAACATCAATGATTAGTCGGTCTTCGCAAGCAACTGTTGATTGTGCCTGTGTAGTAACAGTAGTAGAAAAGAATAGGCATACTAAAAATGCCCATGTAAATTTGTAATATTTCATGAGATTAAGGTTTTTTAACATCAAAATTCTCACAAAAGTACAAAATAAATACAACTTTAACAAAATTTTACGGTTAAATTCATTTTTTTGAAACAGTTTCTGTTATATAAAATAAAATATTTGCGGAAAATGTAGACAGTTTCTAAGTGATTGCAAAACATTCCGGAAGGATTTGCGTTATACAAAATATACATATAATTTCATGTATTAGTTTAAAATATATTACCTTTGTTTTTTCATAAAAAAATAAAATAAACATAATGAAACGTTCAATCCTTTTTGTACTTGGTATATTTTTCTCATTATCAAGTGTATTCTCTCAATTTTACATTACTCCCGAACTGCAAAAACTGAGCATGGCGGCAATGGCTGTGCAGGCGTTTTATGTGGACTCTGTGCAAGAAAGCAAATTAGTTGAAGATGCCATTGTAGGAATGCTGGAAAAGCTCGACCCACATTCGAGTTTTATTTCGAAAGATGAAGTGCAAAAAATGAATGAACCGCTGGAAGGAAGTTTTGAGGGTATCGGAGTTCAATTTAATATGCTCGAAGATACACTTTTTGTGGTACAAACCATTTCGGGAGGTCCTTCAGAAAAAGTGGGCATAAGAGCAGGCGATAGGATAATTTCCGTAAACGACACCATTATTGCCGGTGTTGGTATGAAAAACTCTGACGTCATGAAAATACTTCGAGGCAAAAAAGGTACAACCGTGAGGGTAAAAGTAGTGAGAAGAGGAGAACGGAACCCGATTGAATTTAAAATTGTGAGGGATAAAATTCCCATTCACAGTTTAGACGCTGCTTATATGCTCGATAATGAAACAGGATATATTAAATTAAACCGTTTCAGCGCTACTACGCATAAAGAATTTTTGGACGCGTTATTAGGATTGAAAAAACAAGGTATGAGAAATCTCATTCTCGATTTGGAAGGAAACGGCGGCGGGTATTTGAACGCGGCAATAGATTTGGCAAACGAATTTCTTTCCAAAGGAAGATTAATTGTTTACACCGAAGGTTTGAAGCAGCCGCGCCAAATAGAAAAAGCGACATCGGTCGGAAATTTTGAAACGGGAAGACTTGTTGTTCTGATTGACGAATCGTCAGCTTCGGCAAGCGAGATTGTGGCAGGAGCCATTCAAGATTGGGATAGAGGAGTAATCGTCGGGCGGCGCAGTTTCGGAAAAGGGCTCGTGCAACGACCTATTCCGCTTAACGACGGCTCGCAAATACGGCTGACCACTGCACGTTATTTTACTCCTACAGGGCGTTCTATTCAGCGTCCGTATGGCGATGGAAATGAAAAATATAATCAAGATTTTATCGAGAGATATAATCATGGTGAATTGTTGCACGAAGACAGTATCGCTTTCCCCGATTCGTTGCGGAAAGAAACGTTGATTCACAGACGGATAGTATATGGCGGCGGCGGTATTATGCCCGATATTTTTGTTCCCATCGACACTGCTCGTTATTCCAAATACCATAGATTGCTTGTAAACAGAGGTGTTTTGAATAAAACAATAATGAATATTGTTGACCGAGATAGAAAAACGTTGCAAAAACAATTTCCGAACTTTAATGCTTATCGAACAAATTTTCAGGTGAGCGATGCGCTGTTGAATGAACTGATAGAAACCGGTAAAAAAGACGGCATTGAGTTTAACGAAGAAGAATTTGCTTCATCAAGAGCGCTTATTGCCGTTCAAATGAAGGCGCTTATTGCCCGTGACCTTTGGAGTATGAGCGAATATTTTCAAATTATGAACACAGAAAATCCATCATTAATAAGGGCATTGGAAATTATCAGCAATCCCGAAGAGTATGAGCGTATTTTGAGAACTTCAAAGGAAGTTAGGAGAAATTAAAGAACGCAAATGACGCAAAAAACGCAAATTCTCACAAATTAATAATTATTTTTTGTGAGAATTTGCGTTTTTTACGTCATTTATATTTTAATTTTATTCATTATATTGTATAAAAATACAATATTTTGTTATTTTTCATTATTTTAGTGAAATTTTATGCAATTTATTTGTCGAATCAAAATTTTTGATTACTTTTGTAACCGAATTTAGAAAAAGACTTCCATTTTTTTCCTCTTTTTCCGAAAAAGAGATTTTATTTCAGATAAAAAAATAACAAATAATATATAGCGTTATGACAGAAAAATCAGACAAGATAGAATTAGACAATGTAGTCGTTCGCTTTTCCGGAGATTCGGGAGATGGTATGCAGCTAACCGGTATGCTTTTCAGCAACCTGGCTTCATTCTTGGGAAATGACATTTCAACATTTCCCGACTATCCGGCAGAAATCAGATCGCCGCAAGGAACAATTAATGGTGTTTCGGGCTTTCAAGTGCAAATCGGCTCAACCAGAGCATATACTCCCGGCGACAAAACAGACGTGCTTGTGGCAATGAACCCGGCAGCGTTAAAAACGAACGTGAAGTTTTTAAAACCAAAATCAGTTGTTATCATCGACAGCGATTCGTTTACGCAAAAAGACTTTGAAAAAGCACTTTATAAAACAAACGACCCATTTACAGAGTTGGGTCTTACCGGTGTGCAGATTATTAATGCGCCGATTACTTCGTTGTGCAAAGAAAGTTTGGCAGACAGCGGTTTGGATAACAAAGCTATTACCCGCACAAAAAATATGTTTGCGCTGGGATTGGTGTGCTGGTTGTTTAACCGACCATTGGAACATCTGATGAGTATGTTGCAACAAAAATTCGCTAAAAAAGAAGAAATTTTAAAAGCAAACATCAAAGTGTTGACAGACGGATATAATTTCGGAAACAACACACACGCTTCTATTTCTACTTACGTGGTGGAAACGAAAAAAGAGCAGAAAAAAGGATTTTATCTCGATGTAAACGGAAACACAGCTGTTGCTTACGGACTTATTGCAGCCGCAGAAAAAGCAGGCTTGGAATTATACTTAGGCTCTTATCCTATTACTCCTTCTACGGAAGTGATGCAGGAATTGACTAAACATAAATCGCTTGGCGTGAAAGTTACACAAGTAGAAGACGAAATTGCCGGAATTTGTACTTCCATCGGAGCAAGTTATGCAGGCGCTTTAGCTGCAACGAACACATCAGGTCCGGGACTTTGCTTGAAAAGCGAGGCGCTCAATTTGGCGGTTATGACCGAGCTTCCGTTGGTTGTTATCGACGTTCAACGTGGCGGTCCTTCTACCGGTTTGCCTACTAAATCGGAACAAACAGACTTGTTCCAAGCCTTGTACGGAAGAAACGGCGAAAGCCCGATGCCCGTGATGGCAGCAAGCAGTCCGGCACAATGTTTCGAGGCAGCTTTTATGGCTGCTAAAATAGCGGTGGAACACATGACGCCTGTTATTTTATTGACAGACGGTTATTTGGCAAACGGAGCAGAAGCTTGGAGAATTCCGGCGATAAAAGATATGCCGAGCATTACGCCAAACCGTGTTCCGGCAACCATAGAAAACTGGAAACCTTATATGCGCGACGAAAATCTTGTTCGCTATTGGGTTAAACCGGGAACCAAAGGATTGCAGCATCGCGTAGGTGGTCTTGAGAAAGACTATGCAACAGGTTCAGTTTCGACAGATCCTGCAAACCATCAAAAAATGGTTGATACCCGTAAAGCAAAAGTGGCTAAAATTGCAGACTTCATTCCAAATCAAGAAGTTGAGGGCGACAAAGATGCCGATTTGTTGGTAGTGGGCTGGGGCAGCACTTACGGACATTTGAGCGAAGCTGTTGAAACACTGAGAAAAGAAGGAAAAAAAGTGGCATTGGCTCATTTCCATTATATTAATCCGCTGCCGAAAAACACGGCTGAAGTATTAGCTAAATATAAAAACATTATTGTTTGCGAACAAAACACGGGACAATTTGCCGGTTATCTGCGTATGAAAATGTCGAACATCAACTTAAATCAATTCAATAAAATAGAAGGACAACCGTTCCAAGTGGAAGATTTGGTTGATGCGATGAAATCTTTGTTATAATAGATATTTGCTTCGCGATATTAGGATATTTGCTCCCTGCGGTCGCGATAGTTGGAAAAGCAAAGCCCTAATATCTATAAATATCTTAATATCAACAAATATCGCGAAGCAAATATCAAAAAATATCAAAAAAAACAAGAATTATGTACACAATAAATGATTATAAAAGCGACCAGTACGTACGTTGGTGTCCGGGTTGCGGCGACCACGCTCTATTAAACTCGATTCAGAAAGCAATGGCTGAATTGAATGTTGCTCCCGAAGACATTGCAGTTGTATCAGGAATCGGCTGTTCTTCGCGCACGCCTTATTACATGAACACTTATGGTATGCACACGATTCACGGTCGTGCATCTGCCGTGGCTACCGGATTGAAGACTGCGAATCCAAGAATGCAAGTGTGGCAAGTTACCGGAGACGGCGACGCGTTGGCTATCGGTGGAAACCACTTTATTCACGCTGTGCGTAGAAACGTAAATTTGAACATCATTTTGATGAACAACCATATTTACGGTATGACAAAAGGTCAATATTCTCCTACTTCACCGCGCGGTTTCGTTTGTAAATCGTCTCCACACGGAACAGTAGAAGATCCTTTCCGTCCGGCAGAATTAACATTTGGCGCCAGAGGAACATTCTTTGCCAGAACAGTTGATGTTGACATTGCTAACTCAGTAAAAGTATTTGTAGCAGCAGCACAACATAAAGGCACATCTGTGGTAGAAGCTTTCACAAACTGTATTGTTTTTACCGATGGAGCTCACAGTACTTTGGCGTCGAAAGACTTGCGTGCCGAAAATGCTATTTACCTTGAACACGGAAAACCAATGATTTTCGGTAAAGAAAACGATAAAGGAATTATGCAAGATGGTTTCAATCTTAAAGTTGTTAAATTGGGCGAAAACGGCATAACCGAAAAAGACCTTTTGGTACACGATGCTCATTGCGTAGATGGCACGTTACACTTGAAATTAGCATTGATGGAAGGTCCTGATTTCCCGATTGCATTGGGTGTTATCAGAGCTGTGTCTGCTCCTGTTTACGACGAAGAAGTGGAAAAACAAATCGAAGAAGTAAAAGCTAAAAATCCTGCACGTAATTTCCACGATTTAATGATGCAGCAAGATATTTGGGAAATAAAATAGGTTTAGAAATTTAAAAGAGACTGTCTCAAAAGAACGCAAATTACGCAAATCAAAAAAAGATTAATATTGTATATCATTAATTATAAACAATATAGTTTTTGCGAAAATTTGCGTTTTTTGCGTAATTTGCGTTCAAAAATACTTTTGAGACAACGTCTTTTGATGTATAAAATCCTATATTTTTGTCAAACAAGCGTATAAATTTCTTTCAAATTTCTTCCTTGTTCGTTATAATCGAGTCCGTATCCAACAATAAAATCGTTTTTTATACTCATGCCGATGTAATGCACTTGCAAGTCTTTGACGGTCAATTTTTCAGGTTTGAAAAACATCGTGGCAATCCGAATTTCTTCAGGCTCGTGCACTTGAAGTGTTTTTATCAACGTTTGCATCGTCAGTCCACTATCCACAATGTCTTCGACTATCACAATAGTTCTGTTTTTGATAGCGTAATTTAACCCAATCAATTCTCTTACACTTCCGGTGGAGTCGATTCCTTGGTAAGAAGCAAGGCGAATAAAAGCAACTTCGCAAGGAATGTTTATGTTTTTCATCAAATCGGCTGTAAACATAAACGCGCCGTTTAGCACGCTGAGAAATATCGGATTTTTATCCGCTAATTCTCTGTTTATCTTGTCGGCAACAGCTTTGACCGCTTCTTGAATGCTCTCTTCCGAAATGGATAATGAAAATGTTTTGTCTAAAACGTTGATAGTTTTCATTTTATTTACGATTTTAGATTTACGATTTTAGATTTATCTGTAAATCTAAAAAATGTAAATTGTATAATTTAAGCTACAAAAATAATAATCTTAATGAAGATATTCGTAGATATTAGGATATTTATTGATATTTCCCACAAAGGCACTAAGAACACAGTTTTTTCTTAGTGAACTTTGTGGAAAACATTATTTTAATTTTTCCTGTAAAAAATTTCCTGTAAACGATTCCTTGCATTTGGCAATTTCTTCGGGCGTACCTGTTGCAACGATGTATCCGCCTTTGTCTCCACTTTCAGGACCAATGTCGATAATATGATCGGCGCATTTAATCACGTCCATATTATGTTCTATCACAATAACCGTGTGCCCTTTGGCAATAAGCGCGTCGAAGGCTTTCATCAACGTTTTTATGTCGTGGAAATGCAAACCCGTAGTTGGTTCATCGAAAATAAAAATAGTCGGCAACGGTTTTTCCATGCCCAAGAAAGATGCTAATTTCACACGCTGACTTTCTCCGCCTGAAAGCGTGCTGACAGGTTGACCTAATTTTACATAACCTAATCCGACATCTTCGAGTGTTTGTAATTTTTTGGCAATCTTTTTCTCCGTATTTCCTGCCGATGACTGGAAAAAAACGATAGCATCGTTCACAGTCATTTCCAACAATTCGTAAATATTTTTGCCTTTGTATTGTACTTCCAAAATATCCGCTTTGAAGCGTTTCCCATGACAACTTTCGCATTCGAGCGTGAGATCTGCCATAAACTGCATTTCTACCGTGATGGTGCCTTCGCCTTGACATTCTTCGCAACGACCGCCTTCAATGTTGAAAGAGAAATGTCCGGGCGAATAACCCATTTGTTTGGAGAGTTGTTGGTCGGCATACAATTTGCGAACTTCATCGTAAGCTTTTATATACGTTACAGGATTTGACCTCGACGACCTTCCGATAGGATTTTGGTCAACAAATTCTATGTCGGAAACCAAATTCATACTGCCTTTGAGCATTGCAAAATCACCCGTGCGGTCAGACACGCCACCATAATATTTTTTGAGCGCGGGATAAAACACGTTACGCACCAACGACGATTTTCCCGAACCGCTTACGCCTGTTACTGCCGTCATCACGTTTAACGGAAATTTCACATCAACATTTTTCAAGTTATTTTCTGATGCACCTAATACTTCTATGTAATTGTTCCATTTTCGGCGATGCGCAGGAACGTCTATTTTTTCTTCGCCCGACAAATATTTCATTGTAAAGCCTCTCCCTCCGCCCTCTCCACAGGAGAGGGAACTGCCTAACGGTCGCTGTTCAAGTCCCTCTCCTGTGGAGAGGGATTTAGGGAGAGGCGAGGCAAAAACAATCTCTCCGCCCAATCTTCCGGCATCAGGACCGATGTCGATAATATAATCGGCGGCGCGAATAATTTCTTCGTCGTGTTCTACTACAACGACGGTATTTCCCAATGCTTGAAGCTGTTTCAATACTTTGATAAGCAAATGCGTATCGCGACTGTGAAGTCCAATACTTGGCTCGTCTAAAATGTATAAAGAACCTACTAAACTGCTTCCAAGCGAAGTAGTTAAGTTGATGCGCTGGCTTTCTCCGCCCGAAAGCGTGTTTGATAAACGATTAAGCGTTAAATATCCGAGTCCGACATCAAGCAGAAATTGAATTCGTTTATGTATTTCTATCAACAGCCTATTGGCGATAATAGATTCGTGCTCCTTTAGTTTTAGATTGTGGAAAAAATCGTTGAGTTCAACAACAGGCATTAATACTAATTCGGGAATGGATTTTCCGCCGATTTTCACATATTGCGCTTGTTTTCTTAACCGACTTCCATGGCATTCGGGGCAAATTGTTTTTCCTCTGTAACGCGAAAGCATTACTCGATACTGAATTTTATATTGATTTTCTTCCAAAAATTTAAAAAAATCATTTAGTCCGCCAAAGTATTTATTGCCTGTCCAAAGCAACGATTTTTCATTTTCCGAAAGTTGATAAAAAGGCTTGTGAACGGGAAAATTAAACTTTTCGGCATTGAAGATTAATTTTTTCTTCCATTCGCTCATTGTTTCGCCTTTCCAACAAGCCACGGCATCGTCGTAAATAGACAGCGCTTTATTGGGAATAACCAAATCGGGATCAATGCCGATGACATTGCCGAAACCTTCGCACATCGGACATGCGCCGACAGGATTGTTGAAACTAAACGTATATTCCGAAGGTTCCTCGAAAGTGATGCCGTCGGCTTCAAATTTTTTTGAGAAATGTTTAATAATCGGTTTTTCTTCTTGATAAATTTTAATTGTGCAAATTCCGTTGCTTTCAAAAAAAGCGGTTTCAACCGAATCAGTTGAACGGCTTATAAAATCACTGTCGCTTTGCTGAACAGCAAGACGGTCTATCATCAGCAATAACTGATTTTCTTTTATACCGTCAAGCATTTCCAGTTTTTGCAACACATCTTGAATTCTGACCAATTCGTCGTTTATTTCCAAACGGGTAAAACCTTGCTTGTGAAAAATGTCTATTTGCTGTACAAGTGTGCGGTCTTCTTTGGGAGAAAAAGGTGATAAAATGGCGAATTTTGTGTTTTCGGGAAGCGACAGCAAATAATCAATAACGTCTTTTGCTTGATGTTTTTTCACTTCTTTACCGCTGATAGGCGAAAAAGTTCTTCCCACTCGCGTATAAAGCAAACGAATATATTCGTAAATTTCGGTCGAAGTGCCCACCGTAGAACGTGGATTGCGTGTATTAACTTTTTGTTCAATGGCAATGGCAGGCGGAATTCCTTTGATGTAATCAACTTCGGGTTTGCTCATTCTTCCTAAAAACTGTCGGGCGTAAGCGGAAAGGCTCTCCACATAACGGCGTTGTCCTTCGGCATAAAGCGTGTCGAAAGCCAACGATGATTTTCCCGACCCCGAAAGTCCGGTAATCACAACAAGTTTATTCCGTGGTATTTTTACATCAATATTTTTAAGATTGTGAACGCGAGCGCCTTTTATAGTGATGTATTTTTGTTCTGACATAGTTTTTTTAGAAGCTGATTTAAATTTACAAAGATACACAAGAAAAGTAAGTTTTGTATATTTTTGTTGATTTATAACCGATTTTATCGTAATATTGTACCCTGAAAAACGAACATTTTCGGTAAGCAATAAGTAAAAGCCAAATTTATTTGGATTTTGCTATTCTTGGCAGAGCCAAGCGGTAAACCGAGCGACGAGAAAATGACTAAATTTATTGAAATGTTTGTATGAGAAAAATTGTTTTGTTTTTCTTTATAATTTTATATGCTGTTGCACAGGCGCAAAACGAACCGTCGTCGTTGCAGATAAGAATGTGGGATAATTCCCTATTTTCTGCCGTATTTGCGAACGATGAAGGCGGAAAATTTCAGCGCGCTTATAATGTGCGCTCGCTCGAAGGAGGCGAATATTATCTGCGGATAATGCAACGGACAGCCGGCGGTATCCAAACTATATTTGAAGGACAAATAGAAATACCGCCTGCATCGCGTGTGCAAGCCATTGTGAATGAAGACGGAAGCTTGGAAATTTCGGCGCTCGAAGACGTTCAACGCAGTTCATCGTCTTTTGATTTAAAAACGCGGATAGAAGATATGAAAGCCAAAGGGCAGACGAATACTGCTGCTCAACAGCGGAATTTGATGATACAACCGTTGGAGTTGCAAGACCTCAGCAACGAAATGAGCCGAGCAGCAACAGAGCAAGCGCGAGATTCTATCGGAACGGCAGGACTTCGCAGAAATTTGTTTACAACTGCTTATGTTGTGCAGTTAGCAAAACTTTATAAAACTGAAGAGTTGCGGTTGGAATTTTCTAAAAATGCTTATACCAGAGTGGTTGACCCCGAAAATTTCTTCCAAGTAAAAATGCTTCTCACGCGAAAAGAAAACATCGAATCGCTCGAAACGTATATGGAGCAAAATGTAAATAGAATACAACGGAGAAAGGAATCGGAGAAATTATTCTAATTAAAGTTAACTAAAAAAGAACTACTATCTGTTGTCAATTTTTTCCGGTGTCATATCGTGGTTCATCATTCTGTGTTCCGCGATTTTTTCGTATTTGGTGCCGATTTTTCCGTAATTGCAATACGGATCAATGCTGATGCCGCCGCGAGGAGTGAATTTTCCCCACACTTCAATGTATTTTGGATTCATTAAACGGATAAGGTCTTTCATGATTACGTTCACGCAATTTTCGTGAAAATCGCCGTGATTGCGAAAACTGAATAAATACAGTTTGAGGCTTTTGCTTTCCACCATTTGAATATCGGGAATGTAACTAATGTATATTGCCGCAAAATCGGGTTGACCTGTAATCGGACACAGCGCCGTAAATTCGGGACAATTGAATTTTACCCAATAATCGTTTTCAAGATGTTTATTCCCGAATGATTCCAATATATTGGGATTATATTGAGTTGGATATTCGGTTTGTTTGCCAAGCAAGTTTAGTTCCATAATTTTTAATTTTCAGTTTTCAAATAATTTTCCAAGCCGTTTGCTCGCAGTTTACAAGCAGGACATTTTCCGCAACCTTCAGCCATAATTCCTTTGTAACAGGTTAATGTCTCGTTTCGTATAATATCAAAAACGCCTAATTCATCGGACAATTTCCAAACAGCTTCTTTATCAAGAAACATCAATGGCGTGTGAATTTCAAATTCATAATCCATCGCCAAATTTAAAGACGTGTTCATCGATTTTATAAACGTATCTCGACAATCCGGATAACCACTGTAATCTGCTTGCGAAACACCAATAACCAAATCATGAACGCCGAGCGAATAAGCATAAACGGCAGCATAATTCAAGAAAATCATATTTCTGCCTGGCACGAATGTGTTCGGCAAAGCATTGACAGGTTTTTCTTCATCTATCGGAATAGTTTTGTCGGTCAGCGAATTATGCGATAAATTTTTTAACGTATCAATATCGAATATTGCAAACGGCACATCGGCTTGTTTGGCGATTTTTTCGGCAACCGCTACTTCTTGCTCGTGCCGTTGTCCGTAGCGAAAAGCAATGGCATACACTTTCTCGAAATGTTTTTTTGCCCAATAAAGACAAGTGGTTGAATCTTGTCCGCCTGATAATAATACTACTGCCATTTTATTGGTTATTTGTTGATTTGCTTAAAAAATTAAAAGGCGCGAAAGCACGAATGCACGAATTTTATTGTTTCGTTATCTTCAAAATTAAATCCTTTTTTGTCCATATTTTCTACAAATTTAATGCTTTTTTATTACGCCTTCGCGCCTTCGCCCGTTCGTGCTTTTCGTGCTATTTTAAATATCTTTCATCGAAAAAATATTGTACTTTATATTATTGTCGTAAACATCAGTTTTTTCGAGTTTTTTTATCTTCTTCACAACTCTTACCGTAACAGGAAGTATCATGATTTCGTAAGCCGATTTGGCAACGGTTTGAAACATGACCATAAAAATTATTTCTTTGAAAGGAATTACAAACAGCAAGAAAATAGTCAAAAATACAAAAGAATCAGCCATTTCGCCAAACAGCGTGGATACGATAGCTCGTAATGAAAAGTTTTTGCCTTTGGATGCAATTTTCATTTTACTCATAATGTAAGCATTGATAAAACTGCCTGTCAAAAATGCCATCAGACTTGCCAACGCTATGCGTGGCGTGCTTCCCAACACAGTTGTAAAAGCATTTTGATGTTCCCAAAAAGAAGCAGCAGGAATAAGAATGGCCAATTGAAAGAAAATAATCGCTAAAAAATTCATTCCGAAACCACACCAAATCAAAAGTTTTGCTTTTCTGAATCCCCAAACTTCGGTTATAACATCGTTGATGATGTATGAAATGGGAAAAATCAATAATCCTGCTGTGGCGGTAAATGGACCAATTTGAATAAGTTTAAACGCTAAAATGTTGGAAACGATTAAGCAAACACAGAAAAGAATGCTTAATAAAAAGAAAGAAATAGAGATATTGTTTTTCATACAGTCTTGTTTTTTACGTGGTTACCAAGTACACGTTCCGTTAGGAAACTTTTGCAAAGGTATGGATTTTTTTGTGAATAAATTGTTAGATACGATAAATACATTTGTAAAGAGATGTAGTTTTTTAATATCTATAATAATTGGACAAATAAAAGCATGCCGAATTTGTCCTTTGTTATTTAAAACCCCTTTTCTACTTTCGCAGAGCGAGGCAGAGCTCTATTGATTTTTAATTTTTTAAATCAATAGATTATGTCTAAAAAAAGAAGAAATCCGATAAAATCAAGCAGGAACAAAAAAACTACTAAAGTAAAAGCCAAAATAAATTGGTGTGAATGGTTTAAAATGTTAGTAATCGCAGAGATTATTAAGAAAATTATAAATGAGATTTGGAGTTTGTTCATTTAAGTAAGTACGATTTATAAATAAAATGTTTCTCGACAAAAAAGTTCCAAAATCGGCAATTGCACGAATTTTAGGCGTACATCGGCTTATCTTGTCGGAGTTTGTGAAGCAAATATGAAAAAATAAATTGTACCTTTGCAAAAAATTAAGATATGGATTGGAAAAAGAAAGTAATATCAATTCTCAAAGACAATTTAATATCATAATCAAAAATAAGTCATGGAATTACAAATTATTCAGAGCAAGATATACGAAATAAGAGGATACAAAGTAATTCTTGACCGAGATTTAGCCCAAATGTACAATGTTTCAACTGCAAATTTGAACAAAGCAGTGAAACGTAATATTGACCGCTTTCCACACGATTTTATGTTTCAATTGAACAATAAAGAATTTGACTTGATATTCCAAAATGGAACATCAAGTTGGGGCGGAACTCGAAAATTGCCTTATGCTTTTACCGAACACGGTGTCGCAATGCTTGCAGGTTTGCTCAACAGCGAAACCGCTATTACTGTAAATATCGAAATTGTCCGTGCTTTTGTTATGTTGCGCCAATATGCTTTGGGATATGCAGAACTTAATCAAAAGTTAGAAAACTTTATGGTTGAAACTAATATGCAATTCAATGAGGTTTATCAGGCGCTTACAGAATTGGCAGAACAAAAAAAGATGTTGGAAAAATCTCTCAATCCGATTGGATTTCACGCTCCGCAATATAGACAAGAAAATGACGAATGATTTTTTGTTGTGTATGTTTTGCAAATATTGTGCAAAATCAAAAAAGCCTAACTGATTCGTTATCAATTAGGCTTTCCTTCTGAAAGTACCCAGAGCCGTGATTAAAATATGCAATTTTTAAAAATTAAATAAAATCATTTGTGGATTTTAAATCGCTCAATGCAAGCGAATTGCATTTGTTTTGATTGAAATTTATTGAAAGATAATTGTAGGAAATTTTGTTTGTGTGGTGCAAATTTTATAGATTTGCACCACGATTTTTAACAGCAATATTTTCATGGCAACAGTAACAGCATTTATTCGCACCACTAAAACTGACAAAAACAAGTTGGCAAATGTACGTTTCAGATTAAGGGACGGCAGGGAATTTCAATTATTCCACAAAAGCGACCTCACGGTATTGCTTGAGAAATGGGACGAGAAGCAACAAAAAATTAAAGCAAAGGTATTGTTTGATGAACAGGAACGAAAGAATTTTAACAAAGCAATTTCAGACCGCAAAGATTTAATTCATTCAATATATTTACAAAAGGGCAAAATGCTAACTTCGGATTTACTCGATACCGAAATAGACAAAACATTACACCCCGAAAATTACGAACAACCAAAACAAACCTTTTTTGAAGCATTTGATGAGTTTTTGAAAAAGCACCCACTTTCAGAAGTGCGCCGTAAAAATTTCCGTGTAGTTTTTCGTGCATTAAAACGCTTTGAATTATATACTTGCAAAGCCGACAGTAAACGCCGTAATTTTGCGTTGGAACTTGACAGCATAACTCCCGATACGCTACAATTGTTTTCCGATTTTCTAAAAAAAGAACACGAACTTTTCCACACATTGCCCGAACTTTACGAGCAATTCCCTGAATATCGCGAACAAAAGCCACGAGGTCAAAATACCGTCAATGATATTCTCACAAAATTACGCACTTTCTTTTTGTGGTGCTGCAAACAAGAAAAAACACAAAACCGACCTTTTAACCTTTTCAAAATTGATGAGTGCGTGTACGGTACGCCTTTCTATATCACCATTGACGAACGTAACCAACTTTATAAACTCGACCTTTCGAGCCGTCCCGAACTTGAACGGCAACGAGATATATTTGTATTTCAATGCCTCATTGGTTGTCGTGTAACCGACTTTTATAATCTTACAAAAGCAAATATAATCAATGGAGCAGTAGAATACATTGCCCGCAAAACAAAAGACAGCAAGCCCGTAACAGTGCGTGTTCCACTCAATATTATTGCAAAGGAAATTTTGAAAAAATACGCCGATTTTGAAGGCAATACGTTATTTCCGTTTATTGCGCAACAAGATTACAATGATGCAATAAAAGAAGCATTTGAGTTGGCAGAGATAACACGTAACGTTGTTATTTGCGACCCGCTCACACGAGAGAATGTAATACGTCCGATTAATGAAGTGGCAAGCAGCCACCTTGCCCGCCGTTGTTTTGTTGGTAATATGTATAAAAAGGCAAAAGACCAAAATTTAGTAGCAGAATTGAGTGGACACAAGCAAAACAGTAAAGCATTTGCCCGATACCGCGAAATTGATGAGGAAATGAGGCAGGAATTAGTTAGTATGATTGAATAATGACAAAAAAGTAAGAATAGCATTATTACAAAATACGCCGATAGAATGTTGCAGATGTGTATAAACTTAAAAAAACAGGTATCAATTAGTAAAAACAAGTAACAATAAATAAAATGACTACTTTTGTGTTTTCAATAAATAAAATTTTCATAAGCAAAAATAAGTATCATTTGAAATAAGTAAGAAACTCTAAATATCAATAAAAATCACTGATATTATGAACATAGAGAAAATACACATTGAGAATTTTAAAATATTCAAAGGCTCATTTGATTTGACTTTGAATGAAGGCGTTAATATTCTTGTTGGCAATAATGAGGCAGGAAAATCCACAATTATTGAGGCTATACACCTTGCTTTGACAGGATTATACAACGGCAAATATTTGAAAAATGAACTTACTCAATATATATTTAATAATGAGATAATTGCAGAATACATACAGAGTTTAGAACCTAACAAAGAAAATAAACCTTTGCCACATATTTTAATCGAAATTTATATGAATGGCGAGGACTTGGCAGAGTTTGAAGGTGATGGCAATAGCCAAAAAGCCAAATCGTCAGGCATTTCATTAAAAATTGCTTTTGATGAAAACAGGTATCAGAAAGAATACGAAAAATTAGTAGAAATCGGCGGAATAAAAACTCTTCCGATTGAATATTATAATGTTTTGTGGTCAAGTTTTGCAAGAGATGAAAATATAACAACTAAAACAATTCCCATAAAATCTGCTTTGATTGATTCGGCGAGTAATAAACTGCAAAATGGCTCTGATATTTACATTTCTCGCATTGTAAAAGATTTTTTAGAATCGGAAGAAATTGTAAAAGTTTCACAAGCGCACCGACAAATGAAAGACACTTTTATGGAACACGAGGCAATTCAGAAAATTAACGAAAAAATTAAAATCGCCTCAAAAATTTCAGATAAAAAAGTTGAATTGTCTGTTGAATTATCCTCGAAAAACGCTTGGGAAAACAGTTTAATAACTTGCATTGAAGATATTCCGTTTCATAATATTGGCAAAGGCGAACAATGTATAATCAAAACAAAGTTGGCATTAGGACATAAAAAGGCGAAAGAAGCAAATATCATTTTGTTTGAAGAACCCGAAAATCATTTATCGCACACAAAACTCAATCAACTAATTAGTGATATTTCAAAAGATAATAGTGAAAAACAAATTCTTATTTCTACACATAATAGTTTTGTTTCCAATAAATTAGGATTGGAAAATTTGATTTTACTTAATGATAAGCAAACTATAAGATTAAATGATTTGTCTGATGATACTTTTAACTTCTTTAAAAAATTATCCGGTTACGATACATTGCGGTTGATTTTGTGTAAAAAGGCAATTTTGGTAGAGGGCGATTCAGATGAATTAATTATACAAAAAGCTTATCAAGTAAAAAATGGAAAATTGCCGATAGAAGACGGAATAGATGTTATTTCAGTTGGAACTTCATTTTTGCGCTTTTTGGAAATTGCAGAGAAAATAAAAAAGCAAGTTGCAGTAGTTACGGATAATGACGGGAATGTTGAAGCCTTAAAGAAAAAATATGAAAACTATTTAGGCGATAATGCGAAAGACTTCGTTAAGATTTGTTTTGATGAGATTGTTGATACAGGCGAATTAGAAATTAACGACAAAAAATTCAATTACAATACTCTTGAACCCAAAATTCTCAAAGCGAATAGTCGCGACAAAATAAACACTATTTTGGGAACAACTTATGATAATGATGATGAATTGCACAAATATATGAAAGCCAATAAAACAGAATGTGCTTTGAGATTTTTTGATACAAAAGAAGATTTTACGTTTCCTCAATACATATTAGACGCTATTAATCCCGATGAACAACAATAACCTCATTATTGCAGCTGCAGGGTCAGGTAAAACAACACGCCTTGTAAATGAGGCACTTAATGTTGAAAACAAAAAAGTGTTGATTACTACTTATACGCAAGCAAATGAGGCTGAAATTAAAAAGAAAATCATTGAAATAAATAAGTGTATTCCAGAAAATGTTACCGTTCAAACTTGGTTTTCGTTTCTGTTGAAACACGGAGTAAGACCATTTCAAGGAGTTTTGTTTGAAAAGAAAATCAAAGGACTAATTTTAGTAAATAGTCAGTCAGGGATAAAAGGCTACACAAAGAATAAACAACCAATCTATTTTGGAGAAGAAAAAGAATTTGAGAAACATTATTTTTCAAATCAATTGAAAATCTATTCCGACAAACTTTCAAAATTTGTTTTTCGTTGTAATGAAAAAACAAATGGGAATGTAATTGATAGAATTTCAAGAATATACTCCCATATTTTTATTGACGAAGTGCAAGATTTAGCAGGTTACGATTTAGAGTTATTGAAATTGTTATTTAATTGCAGTTCAAGTATTTTATTAGTTGGCGACCCTCGACAGGGAACTTATTCTACTAATAGCGCACCTAAAAACAAACAATATAAAAAATCGCAGATAGTACATTTCTTTGAAGATAAAACTATTAACATTTCAAAAGACGACACCACTTTAATAGTCAATTATAGATGTATAAAACCAATTTGTGAATTGTCAAATAAATTGTTTCCCACAATGCGACAAACAACTTCGGGAAATAATAATATAACCGACCACAATGGAATATTTTTTGTCAAGAAGCAAGATGTAGAAAAATATTTACAACAATATCAACCATTACAATTACGCGATAGTAAACGAACTAATGTGAATGAAAATTACCGTGTAATGAATTTTGGCGAATCAAAAGGACTTTCGTTTGATAGAGTGCTTATTTATCCAACAGAACCAATACTCAAATGGTTAAAAAATAACCAGTCAGAATTAAAAGATACAAGTTGTTCCAAATTATATGTTGCGATAACAAGGGCAAAATATAGTGTTGGAATTATAGTTGAGAATGGCGAACAATCAGTTATTGATGGAATATCATATTTCCATTGTGCTGAACTATAACAAAAGAACATAAGATTAAAAATGCCCTACAATCCCAACACCCACTTGAAAAGAAAGATATATTATAGGTAGAAATACGAAAAATTAGCAAAAACAAGAAACAATAAACAAACAGAAAAAAATAACTACTTTTGTGTTTTCGATAAATAAAATTCTTATAAGTAAAAATAAGTATCATTTGGAATAAATAGGAAACTCTAAATATCAATAAAAACGAATAAAAAAATCCATAAAATAATTGTACTTTTGAGGGTCAAAAACACAGTTCATTATGAGCCTCTTTCAGAATACCGTCATAAAAAAGCAGATAATCGCCAACGCCGATAAAATCAGCAAAGCATATAAAATTTATGCCGATTATTTTCACAATCCGACTGTTCAGGAAAATATCCGAAACTCAAAAGAAGAACAGTTTCAAGAAGGATTTTTGCGTGAGTTGTTTGTGAAGATTTTTGGTTATACGCTCAATCCAACGCCAAACTACAACCTGATTACCGAACAAAAAAACGAAACAAACGCCCGAAAAGCCGACGGCGCTATCTTGGCAAACGGCGAAGTGATTGGCGTTATTGAACTGAAAGACGGCAAAACAACCGACTTGAAAAGCATTGAAACACAGGCTTTCGGATATAAAAACTACCACAAAAAGGCTGTTTATGTTATCACTTCCAATTTCGAGAAGTTGCGTTTTTATATTGATAATGCAATTGATTACGAAGAATTTAACCTTTTTGAACTGACAGAAGAAAAATTTGCCGTTTTATGGCTTTGTCTGGCTTACGAAAATATCGCTAAAAACCTGCCAAAACAACTCAAAACCGAGTCGGTAAGCAAAGAAGAACAAATCACAAAGGAACTTTATAAAGATTATTCGGCGTTCAAAAGAGCCTTGTTTGACGATATTCGCAGGAATAATCCGCAATTCGGAGCATTGGAACTTTTCAAAAAAACGCAAAAACTGCTCGACCGGCTGCTTTTTATTCTTTTTGCCGAAGACAGCGGATTGCTGCCGCCAAATTCCGTTATGGAAATCGTCAAGCAATGGGAAAAACTCAAAGAATTAGACGAATACCGACCGCTTTACGACCGACTGAAAAAATATTTCGGTTATATGAACACCGGACACAAAGGTGTGAAACACGATATTTTTGCCTACAACGGCGGACTTTTCAAGGCAGATGAAGTGCTTGACAATATAGTGATTTCCGATGACGTTCTGTCCGCACACCTGCGAAAAGTGAGCGACTACGATTTTCAAAGCGAAGTAGATGTCAATATTTTGGGGCATATTTTTGAAAATTCGCTAACCGAAATTGAAGAGGTAACCAATGAAATTACCACAGGCGAAAAACAAACCTCGAAACGCAAAAAAGACGGCGTTTTTTATACGCCGCGCTACATTACCGCCTACATTGTAGAAAATACCGTTGGCAAACTGTGTGCCGACAAAAAAACGGAGCTCGAAATTGACGAACAAGAATATTTTGCCGACAAAAAACGTCAAAAAGAAACCAAGAAAAAGTTAGACGAAAAACTAACCGCCTATCGCCAATGGCTGCTCTCGCTCACGATTTGCGACCCGGCTTGCGGAAGCGGCGCATTTCTCAATGCGGCGTTGGATTTTCTCATTGCCGAACATAAATTGATTGACGAAATGTTGGCAAAATTGCACGGCGGAAGCATTGTGTTTTCCGAAATTGAAAACGCAATTTTGGAAAACAATCTCTACGGAGTGGATATAAACGATGAAAGCGTAGAAATTGCCCGCCTTTCTCTTTGGCTACGCACCGCCAAGCCGAACAGAAAACTCAACTCGCTGAACAACAATATAAAATGTGGAAACTCGCTTATTTCCGACCCCGAAACGGCGGGCGAAAAAGCCTTTGATTGGCACAAAGAGTTTCCGCAAGTGTTTGAAAAAGGCGGGTTTGATGTAATTGTAGGAAATCCGCCGTATGGCGCAAAAATAGGAGAGAATCAAATATCGTATTACAGAAAAAATTATCGTTCTGTAATAGGTCATTCTGAAGTATATTATATTTTCATTGACAAAAGCATAAAAGAACTAACCAAACATAACGGATTGATAGGTTTGATTGTTCCTAATGCTTGGATGACAAATAAATATGCACAAGAACTCCGAAATTTGATTATCAACGAAAGCCAAATAGAAATATTA
>Ga0082212_10001072_pt1 | contig 40042 bp, 33 predicted proteins | sample TergutNt197P3_FD_71548 | JGI IMG/M metagenome (GOLD analysis project Ga0082212, IMG submission 71548) | Neocapritermes taracua P3 segment gut microbial communities from Petit-Saut dam, French Guiana - Nt197 P3 | ecosystem: Host-associated > Arthropoda: Insects > Digestive system > Gut ...
ATAGCGACACAGTAGAAGACACAGAGGATATGCTCCCGACGGCGCAGCCGTTGCCCGGGCAATTTGAACTGCCTGAACACACCGAACAACCTGAACAACAACCTTCACTGGCGCAGGTGCTGACGCCCGAACCTATCGCTCATAACAATGGCGCAGAATTATCAGACTCAATGCGCGCGCAAACAGCAAATTTACATAAACTCTGCAAGGTCTGGGGATTCTTGAAGTATACGCATATGGCTTTTCTGACCGGCGAGAAAGACTGGGATGCTGAACTGATCCGATTAATACCGGTCATACGCTCCGCTGCGGAGGACGAGGTGAACGGCATCCTCTACGACTGGTACGTCAACCTCGGGGATGATGGGTATGACGGGCCCAGACGCGCATTGACAAATGCGACGGCGCGGGAACTCAATATTCGACGAATGGCAGATACCACCTGGACGACCGATGAATCATATCTGGGCGCGCCGTTAAGCACTGCGTTAGCCAGATTCCGGGAAATCCCTGATATGGACAGGTCAAAAGCCCCGGTTTTCTTTACCGGGAGTGGCGCATGTGATTTTTCCAACGAGAAGAGGTACCCTACATCAAGAGTCGAACATCGGCTGCTGGGGCTGTTCAGGCTATGGAACGCTATTGAGTATTATTCCCCATATAAAGACATCATGGACCATGATTGGAATGATCTGCTGTTTGAGTATATCCCAGAAATGATAGACGCGGCAGATACTGAAAGCTATTTTCTTACGCTATTTGCGCTGGGCGCAAAATTAAGTGACGGACACGTGTATTTTGACAATGCGGTATCAGTGTTAAGCGCGAAGTTCGGTGAAATCCATTCAACGCAGAGGCCTGCCACAAGCATCCCTGAGTACGCTGCCATTCCCGCGATATTTGAACGCGCCGAAGGGCAGATCGTAGTGCGGGCAGTCACCGGGAATAGCGAAAAGAGCACTCTTCAGGCCGGCGACGTCGTAATAAGCATTGATGGTGTAGATATAAATGAGATTGTAGAAGAGATAAAACAATACATTGCTGTGCCAAATGACGAAAAACTCAAGCGAGTGATGCCATTTCTCCCGCTTTGCATGAGCCGAGCGTCTGAAATTGTCGTGCTTCGAAACGGAGCGGAGCTTAAAGTTAAAGTGAATGTTACTCGCTGGAACTACTTTAAAATTAATCAACAGTATACAAAAACCATTGAGACAACGCATGAGCTACTCGATAGCAACATCGGCTTGATCAATCCCGCGCTGCTCAAATCAGATCAGGTGTGTTTAGTTATGAAGGAGTTTTCCGATACGAACGGACTGATTATTGATCTGCGGCAATACCCCGGTTCGAACTCAAATTATCTGCTGGCGGAGTACTTGCTGGACAAAGTAAAACCATTTGCATTATTTACTAAGCCACTTATAGCGGTTCCGGGATTGTTTGCAGAAAGCACAATGTCAACCGCAGGCCCGGGGATACGCTATTCCGCAAATGTATATGCTGCTTGGGGAGAAAGGCCGCCGGAAGTAGTTGACCCCTACTTTTACAGCAAGCCTGTGGTGATTCTTATGGATCAACGCTCGCAGAGTGCTTGTGAGACAACGATAATGAGCCTGCGCAACGGGCCAAACGTAACAGTGATAGGCAGCAACTCGATAGGAGCAAATGGAAATATCGCATACCTGCCATTGCCCGGAGTGCCAAGTATGAGCTTCTCAACTCTGGGCGTATATACTCCCGAGGGCGGCCAAACCCAGCGCATCGGCCTCACTCCCGACATATATGTGGAGCGGACGATAGAAGGCATACGCGACGGCAGGGACGAGCTGATGGAAGCGGCGGTCGCGTTTATCCTGTGCGACAGCTGACATCCTGAGATGAACAATTGCATGATATGCGGTAATAACTAACACTTGTTTACGAGGTGATAATAATGATAGACATCAAACTCATACGTGACGACCCCGAGGCAATGAAGGACAAGCTTCAAAAAAAGGGCGCAGACTGCCTGCCGGAAATCGAGAGGATCATCGAGCTCGACCATACCCGCCGGTCGATGATCGCAGTGAGCGATGCAGACAAGGCGGAACAGAACAAAGCATCCAAACAGGTGCCTCAAATCAAGAAGTCAGGCGGCGACACAACGGAAATCTTCAACAGGATGAATGCCTTGAAAGAAAAGATTCACAACGAAGAGGCTGAGCTGCGGGCAGTTGAAGAAGAACTGCATGACTTGATGCTCAGGCTGCCGAACCCCCCGGACGACGACCTTGCTTCAGGCGGTAAAGAGAATAACGAGCCTCTAAGGTACTACGGCGAGCCTTATACATTCGACTTCGAGCCGAAAAACCACGTCGAACTGTGTACCGAGCTGGGCCTTATCGACTACCCGCGCGGAACTAAACTTTCCGGTACTGGTTTTTGGATATACAGAGGGCTTGGCGCCAGGCTTGAGTGGGCGTTGCTGAATTATTTCATAGACACTCACATCGCAGACGGATATGAGTTTATACTCGTACCCCATATGCTCGAATACATGTGCGGTGAAACTGCCGGCCAGTTCCCCAAATTCGCCGAGGAAGTCTTTAGAATCGCAAATCCTACCGATGAGCGGATACATTATATGCTGCCAACGGCTGAAGCCGCGCTTGTATCGCTTCATCGCGACGAGATACTGCACGAAGAGGAGCTGCCGAAAAAATACATTTCATACACTCCTTGCTTCCGGCGTGAAGCAGGTTCATACGGCGCCGATGAGCGCGGTATGGTGCGCGGGCATCAGTTCAACAAGGTCGAAATGGTACAGTTCACGACGCCCGAAGGTTCCGACGCCGCGTTCGATGAGCTCGTGTCAAAAGCTGAAAAGCTCGTAATGGGGCTGGGCTTCCATTTCCGGACCGTCAAGCTCGCTGCAGGCGACTGTTCTGCTGCAATGGCGCGAACCTATGACATAGAGATCGAGATCCCGTCTATGAACGGATATAAAGAAGTTTCTTCCGTTTCGAACGCGCGATGCTACCAGGCGAGGCGGGGCGCGATGCGCTATAGGCAGAGCGACACTGGCAAAATTGAGTTCATGCACACACTTAACGGGTCGGGGCTTGCGACTTCGCGGATCCTGCCTGCGCTGGTAGAGCAAAACCAGCGGAAGGACGGCAGCGTCGTAGTTCCTGAGGTCCTTCGCAAATACCTCGGCGGGCTTGAAGTCATCACGTCCAAGTAAGCACTAGGTGAACGCCAGCCCGAAGCCGGCGTTCACTTTGTAGTAAAGAAAAGAGAGTTGGCCAAATTGAAGAAGTTCATGAAAGAGTTCAAGGAATTCGCTGTCAGGGGCAATATGATAGATATGACCGTCGGTATCATAGTCGGCGGCGCCTTTACTGCCTTAGTTTCATCTATAGTAAACAGCCTTGTTATGCCTCTGGTCGGCATACTGATTGGTGTGGATTTTTCATCGTGGGAAATCACCTTACCGCGCCTTTACGGGGACAAGGAGCCCGGAACCCTTGGCATCGGGGTTTTCATCAACAGCATTATCAGCTTCATTATCATCGCGCTGACCGTCTTTTTGTTCGTCAGGACAATGAACAAGTTCCGGGGAAAAAAGGAAGAACCCCCTGCCGCACCACCTGAACCGACTGCCGAAGAGAAGTTACTGACAGAGATCCGCGATATCCTCAAAGGAGAATGAAAAAAGCTGCACTTTCTGTGACGCCGTGCAGCGTTTTTTACTCCTTTTTCTGCGCGACTGCGATTCTATTACCGTCCGGGTCGGCAAGCCAAAACGAATATGCCCCCCACGGCCGCCTCTCAGGCGGTGAAACTATCTCAATATCGGGCATTTCCCGCAGCAGCCGCTCGTATTCCGCATCTAAATCTTCTGTTATGCATTGCAGCCAGATATTCTTTTCCTTTGCCACAGTAACTTCGCCCGGGTCGTATATAGCGATTGTACTGAAGCTGTAGTGCTCCCCTTCTGCAAACGGCTCTTCTTGCAGGACAAGTTTATAAAACTCCGCAAGACGCGGTGCATTGTCTGTCTCAATACATATTCCATTACACTTCATGTTGTTTCCTTTCGCTAAAAAACTAAAAACTCACCAATCAATCAGAAAAAATACACCAGAATATGCCGAATTTATCTACAAACGCAGCCATATGCGGGCTGTACGAGCACGGGCCTAACGGGTCGTATATTTTTTGCGCGCCTTCGATTAGCACATTATACGCTTTTGTGACCTTGTCTTTTTCGTCATTTTTATAATGCAGGCAAAACTGCATTTTATTACCCGCATTCCCGCTCTGGAACTCTTCTGAGACAGCTAATATCTGTCCATCTACATCGATCTCAGCATGCATGTATGTACCGTCGTCATTTTTGTATCCCGCTACAAGCGGCGCATTAAAAGCTCTCTGATAAACGCCAACGGCTTCTGCGCTGCCTTTGATATATACTTGCATTAGAGTCCTTTTCATTTACGCAGTACCCTCCAATATATTGTTAACTTTTCCAGGTTGTGTTATTATCTCATCATAATAATATCACGTTGTAATAATAATATGCAATTAGCACTGGGATGCTTAGTTTATGAACCAAGTATCATCGCTTCCGGCAGGCAGCGAGCTTACTGCAATCGTTGCAAGGGGGGCTGAAATGCTGGGGCTCCGCTTACCCCCCGAAGCTTACGCTGCTTTTGACACATATTATGACTTTCTGGAATCGTGTAACCGGAACGTCAACCTCACAGCCATATCCGGAACGGAGGATGTGGCGCGTCTTCATTTCCTGGACTCTCTCGCTCTGCTTAACTGCGCGCAGTTCAAGAACATGCGCGTTATCGACATTGGCAGCGGAGCTGGCTTTCCCGGAATCCCTCTAAAAATCGCGGAACCGACAATAGACCTGGCATTGCTGGATGCAACAAGCAAGCGTGTAGCGTTCCTGTCCGACTTATGCCATGAATTGAGAATCAACGCTGCATTTCACCATGCGCGCGCTGAAGAAGCCGCTCACATGCCTACTCTTCGGGAGCATTTCGACATCGCAGTTTCCCGCGCAGTCGCGCAGTTGAACGTCCTTTGCGAACTGTGCCTCCCCTTCATACGCATCGGGGGAACATTCCTGGCTATGAAAGCTCTTGAATCAGACGAAGAGATTGCGAGTTCGCGGAACGCTATTGCCATCCTTGGCTGTGAGTTCGAAAGCGTTTATGACTATAAAATACCTGAAACAGATGTATCCCGCAGAATAGTAATAATTCGCAAAACATCGCCGACGCCAGACGCATATCCACGCAGATTTGCAAGGATTCAGCGAAAACCGCTTTAGGTAACCGCTGAAAACTATTTCGCAGCTTCTTCAGCGTTTTCTCTAGTGTTTCACGTGAAACAATAATCACAAACGCGAAATGCGCAGGAAAAACGGACAATTATCAACGCACAAAGGAGAAATAATGCTGACACTGACAAAGGCTCTGTTAAACGAGCCTGAATTTGCGCGTCTGGCTGCAGGAATAGACGCCGGCGGTTGCCCCGCTGTTATATCCGGACTCTCTGAGATACATCGCGCACATGCAGCTGCGGCAATACGGGCCGCCACAATGCGCCCAGTCACAGTTATCTGTGCGGACGAGGCTGAGCTCGCCAGGCTGGCGCGCGATATTGAGTCGCTCACTATGGAGCAGGCTTTCATACTCGGCATGAGAGAGTATACGTTCCTCAATGCTGAAGTCGTATCGCGCCAGCATGAGCAAAGCAGGCTTGCGACACTGACCGCGCTATCGAGTGGTTTGGCCCCCATAACGGTCATGTCAGTCAGCGGAGCAATGCAGCGCACTATGTCACCGCAGCAGCTCGGCTATTCATCACTGACACTGAGGACCGGCGGTGTTTTCACACTTGAAGAAGTTATTGAAAAACTGCTGCTTTGCGGCTACAGCAGATATGAGCAAGTTGAGGGGCCGGGTCAGTTCGCCGTCCGCGGCGGGATACTCGATTTTTACTCGCCCGCTCAGGATGAGCCGGTAAGGTGTGAATTTTTTGGAGATGAAATAGATTCCATGGGGTTCTTTGATATTTCTTCTCAGCGCAGGACAGAACAGCTTGACGCAGCGCGCATCGTTCCTGTTGCGGAGACACTGCCGTCGCTTTTCTCAAGTTCCGGAGCTGACGGCGCCGCTGGCCTTGCTGCTGAATTGGAAGTTATCATCTCGCGCCTTGAAAAAAGAAAAAGTGTTAATCCGGTGCTCGTCAAGAACTTACGTTCTGACATTGACAGGCTAAAAGATGGCCACAGCTTCCCCGCAGCTGACAGATATATGGAGCTCATCAGCCCGATGGCGACTGCGCTGGACTATCTTAGCGACGACACCGTAATAATCATCTGCGAGCCGCTCAGGGTCAAAGAAAAGGCGGAGAGTTTCCTGAAGTTTCTGGGAGAAGACTCCGTCGCCCTGCTCGAAGCAGGGGTCCTCGAAAGCGGTCTGGTCAGGTTCTCGGAGGACTGGACCGGCTTTATTTCGCAAGTCGAAAACTATCCGGTGATATTTGCGGACAACTTCACGGGCAGCTCGTATCCATTGCTTCCAAAAATGATGCTTAACATCAGCACTAAGCGCCTTCCTTCATACGGGGGAAGCATGGAAACTGCAAGCGGCGATATAGCGCATTACATTGAGTCCGGGTTCAAAACCTTATTACTATGCCAGGACAAACGGCGCGCTGGTTTGCTGCGGGAATACCTTGAGGAGCGCGGCATACGCTCCGCGCTTGACTACTCCCTGCAATCGCTCCCCGACAACGGCAACTGTTTAATTTCAATCGGAGACCTTTCAGCAGGCATGGAGTACCCCGGCATGAAACTTGCCATAATCACCGAGGGGCAAATGGTAACTCCGCCGACGCTGCGCAGGTCAAGAAAAAAAGAAAAAACAAACAGGGAATACTTGCAGAGCTTTACAGACCTCTCGCCAGGCGACCTCGTCGTGCATGACCAGCACGGGATCGGGAGGTTCGTCGGGTTTTTTAAGATACCTGTCGATAAGGTCGAGAAAGACTATATAAAAATCGCTTACGCGGGAACGGACAGCCTGTATGTTCCAGCAACGCAGATCGACATGGTCGCAAAGTATATAGGCAGCGGGGATGACTCCGCGCCTGTCAAGCTTTCGAAAATGGGGGGCGTCGACTGGACTCGGGTAAAAACGCGCGCTAAGACAGCAGCAAAAGAGATGGCGAGGGAACTGATAAAGCTCTATGCGGAGCGTCAGCGCGTCTCCGGCCACGCATTCCCGCAGGATTCGGTCTGGCAGACTGAGTTCGAGGACAAGTTTGGCTACCAGGAGACAGACGACCAGCTAAAATGCGCGGTGGAAATAAAAGCGGACATGGAAAAGCCTGTGCCAATGGACAGGCTCCTTTGCGGCGACGTAGGTTACGGCAAGACAGAAATCGCGCTGCGCGCTGCGATGAAATGCGTCCTCGGCGAACACCAGGTAGCTATCCTCGTCCCGACGACAGTCCTTGCCCAGCAGCATTATTATACGTCGATGCGCAGGTTCGCAGGCTATCCTGTGAATATCGAAGTACTCAGCCGTTTCCGTACTTCGGCGCAAATAAAAAAAGCTCTGCACAATATTGAAAACGGGGCTGTCGACCTCGTAATAGGCACGCACAGGCTGCTCCAAAAAGACGTCCGCTTCAAGAAGCTAGGCCTGCTTGTAGTTGACGAGGAGCAACGGTTCGGCGTATCACACAAAGAACGGCTCAAGGAGCTATCAAAACAGGTAGATGTGCTGACGCTCTCGGCAACGCCCATTCCCCGTACTATGAACATGGCTCTATCAGGCATAAGGGATATGTCGACAATAGAAGAGCCTCCGCAAAGCCGTCACCCGGTACAGACTTATGTGCTCGAACATGACTGGGGCGTGATATGCGACGCGATAAAGCGCGAAGTCTCGCGCGGCGGGCAGGTTTTCTATCTGCACAACCGCATCGATAATATTGAACGGGTCACATCGCGCCTGTCTGAAATGCTTGACGGCGTCAATATCTCAGCGGCGCACGGCAGGATGCACGAGGATTATTTAAGCGACGTTATGGAGAGCATGGTCGCGGGTGATATCCAGGTACTCGTCTGCACGACGATAATCGAGTCCGGGATCGATATTCCAAACGTCAATACATTGATAGTCGAGGACGCGGACAGGCTCGGGCTCGCCCAGCTGCACCAGTTACGGGGCAGGGTCGGGCGCTCGCCGCGCCGCGCATATGCATATCTTACCTTTCGGCGCGGAAAGGCGCTCAGTGAGATCGCTGAGAAGAGGCTTGGCGCGATAAGGGAGTTCGCGGAGTTCAACTCCGGCTTCAAGATTGCCATGCGCGACCTCGAGATCAGGGGCGCCGGCAGTCTGCTTGGTGCGGAGCAGTCCGGCCACATGATGAATGTCGGGTATGATATGTACCTTAAACTGCTTGAAGAGGCGGTATTAGAAGAAAAAGGCGAAAAACCGAAGCAAAAAGCGGATTGTCCGGCTGATTTGAACGTTTCTGCCGGAATTCCGGATAAATACGTTCCTTCCGGGCAACAGCGCATGGACTTGTACAGGCGCATCGCGCTTATACGCACCGAGGAGGACTGCGACGATATGATCGCCGAGCTCATCGACCGTTACGGCGAGCCCCCGCCGCAAGTAGTCGCCCTAACGTCTATCGCAATGCTCCGCAGCGAGGCTTCTGCCTCCGGTATCACTGAGATCGCTCAAAAAGAAGGTTGGCTCAGATTCAAGCTCGATGACTTTAACATGACAAGCGTGTCACGCATCTATGCTCTGCCCGAATACACGGGCCGTGTCCGCGTCGTTGCCGGAACCGAGCCGGTCATTGCTCTGAACCTGAAAAATACCGCTGTCGTAGACGCAGCGGTACGTTTTGTCAGGGCATATAAATCTTGTTCGCTGGAGGATTAGAATAACGGTCCGGTCATCCTGCACCTGCCATTTTGTTGAACGCGCCGATGCTCATGTTCATCTCCGCCAGCTGTTTGTTGAATTCCGCGACTTTTTTACTGTATTCTTCCGGTGAAAGTATATTTTTTTCCATGACAAGATTCATCTTGGTCAACTCTATCTCTTTCTTCCATTTCTCGCAATATGCCTTCCCGGCCTTTTTGCCTTCCGCAAGGCCTTTCGACTGGGCGATCTGGTTGATTTGCGCCTGCATGCCCGCAAACGACATTGGCACGGTAATCCCCCCTCCGATTTCTATAGTCGCGTGTTTCAGTGATGGCCTGATTCTACCAGATTTTTTTTGCCAATACAATCCCCATGGTGGAAATAATACCGCATTTATGCTATAATAAGAGTTACCCGTTGTTTCTGCGAAGCGAAACTCATTCAATAGCGTTTCAGCAAAAATCTATGCTAATGACACAAAATTATGCTACAATACTCCCTGCGGGCGGACCGCCCAGCATGGGCCGGACTGACAGGACCCGATTCGGCATGCGCAGAAAAGACAGTTAGGAGACTTTTGTATGAGGGTGGACACGCCAGAGGTAATCAAAGAGGTTTTAGAAACAGTAAAAAGCAGCTATGAACCTAACCCAAATAGGTATCTTAGGGACGGGCTGGTTTTTTGGATGATATGTTCAGGTGTACATCTTTACAACATGAGCGAGATAAAAATCTCCGACATAAATCGCGAAACCAGACAAATCGCGATAAATGGCATAGTTTATGACATCATTGACGACGATATGATTTCGTTTATAAATGAATGGATCAAGTGCGATTATGTTGAAAGCGAGAGATTCGGGCCTGTATATCTGGATAATAGCGATTATCTGTTCAGTCCTAACGTGATTGACAGAACTTTCGACGAAAAATCCGGCAGCGGAGTGTTCATCGCCGCGTTAAACAGGATATCAACGCACTATTATGAGGTGACAGGGCGCCGGATCTTGATATCCAGTCTTGGCGTATCTATACCCAGATTATTTTCAGACGTCGCCATAATGATCGATATTGAGTAAATGAGTAATTACTATTTAATGCGAAAAGACCTCTCCGTTTGTGAGTTCAGTGTGCATGACAAAGCCGACGACCGGGTCGAAGTCGCGCTTGTCCGCGTTATTGACGAGCGGAGGCTGCCTGTTGAAATGCGAGTTAACCCAAACATCGCTTATTATCTCAGCAAGAGGTTTTCCCCTACGCTTCGCGGCATTGTCGGATACAACATCTTGCGGCAAAACGAGCCACTGGGAACCCGCTTTGAAGACTTGCTCGACTTCACCGGCGGGTTTTCGCTGATAGACGATTTTTGGATTAAGCGTACTGACGACAAGACAAAGAACTGGGCTGAATGCAATCTGTTCAATAACGATATCAGTGAAAAAATCTCGGAGCTGGCCTTCTCAGGTGAGGGAACGTACAATATTACAGAGTTTACGCGCTCACCGGAGTTCACGACAGACGGTAACGTCAGCAAGGCATGGAGAAGGATAGACGGGATAACGTATTTATACAAAGCCAGCTTGCCCTGGAAGGGCCTTTACGCGTCTGAACAATTTTCCGAATACTATGCGGCGCAGGTTGCGAAGTGCTTGGATATAAAGTATGTAAAGTATGACTTAGATATGTGGATGGGGCAAGTGTGTTCGGTTTGCGAGCTTTTTACTTCAGAAGATATTTCATACATATCCGCGCGCAGCATGTACCTGGATATTAATGGCTACATTCAAAACCTCGACCGCGACAGCAGCCAGTATCAGCAATTAGCCGATACGATCTTGTTTGATGCGCTTACTATGAACATCAGGCATTTGGGGAACTTCGGGTTTATCCAGGACAATACCACACTGGATATTATTGGGCTCGCTCCGGTTTTTGATAATGGCATGGCGCTTTTTGGGGAGCTGGAAAATACTGACTTGTCAAACCCCGCTTGTAAGTCAGTATATTTTTTGCTGGGGGAAAGAATGTACGCAATTGCAAAGCCGGAAGCAATCAGGTCGCTACTGACACAAAGGCAACGGAATCTTGCTAAGGATATGACCGGATTTACGTTCAAGCGGCACAGCGAGTTCAATCTGAGCGAGGAGCGGCTTGAACTGCTGGAATCGCTCATTCAATTCCGCGCACAGTTTCTTAGCGAGGCCGCCGAATAAGTGTGAAAAAACGCTAGCGACTCATTGCTGTGCAATGAGTCGCTAGCATTTTAGCGTATTGGATTATGCAAACCTTGTTTTCCCGCAGGGGTTCGAATATGAAAGGCATTGGCGGAGAGGATGGGATTCGAACCCATGGTAGGTTGCCCTACACAGCATTTCCAGTGCTGCACCTTACGACCACTCGGACACCTCTCCGTGTTTCGGGCAATTGACTGCCGGGTCACGCCATTATAAAACACGCGCAACAGAAAAGTCAAGCACAGCAAAATTTCCGTTTTCACTTGAAGTCTGAGACATATTGTATTACAATCAGTTACTAAGAGATAGCTTTAAGGACACTGATTTGGAGGCGGGATACATGGTCAGGCTTCACAATGAACGCGGTCACATCGACATATCCAGCGACGTCTTTACGATACTCACGGGCGACGCCGCCACGAACTGCTTCGGGGTTAAGGGCATGACCGTGCGCTCGGTCACTGACGGGCTGGTTCATCTCCTGAAAAGGGAGTCTATGGGCAAAGGCGTACACATCACTTATTTTGATGATAATACAATATCCATCGAACTGCATATCGCGGTCGATCAAGGCGTAAACATCCCGGTAGTCTGCGAAAGCATCACGGATCAGGTGAAGTATCAAGTCAGCCAGGGCACGGGCATTACGGTTAAGCGCGTCGATATCTTTGTTGACTCAATGATACTTGGGTAAGAGGTGAGCTGATTGACAACGACGATCACTGGCGAAACGTTCAAGAAAATGCTGACGAACGCAGCCGCGTCCATCGATAATCATTCGCAGGAGATAAATGACCTAAACGTGTTCCCTGTTCCCGACGGCGATACAGGCTTGAATATGAGCCTTACCTTGGGAGCTGCGGAAAAAGCGCTAGCCGCAATGACTCCCGGTACGCTCGGCCACGCTGCGGAAGTCGCAGCCGGGGCGCTGTTGCGCGGCGCGCGCGGCAACTCCGGCGTTATCCTTTCGCTTTTGTTCCGCGGATTTGCAAAAAGGGTGAAAGAAGCGGATACTGCCGACTCAGCCTTATTCGCAGAGGCGCTGACGATCGGCGTGGAATCCGCTTATAAAGCTGTCATGAAACCCACGGAGGGCACTATCCTGACAGTTTCAAGGCTTGCCGCCAATGCCGCGGTGGTTGCGGCAAAAACCGAAAATGACCTTGAGGCGGTGCTGGAAATAGCAATAGACGAGGGCAATATAGCTCTTGCCGATACGATCAACCAAAACCCGGTGCTGAAAAAGGCAGGCGTCATAGACGCAGGCGCAAAAGGATACCTTTATATAATGGACGGCATGCTCAGAGCCCTGCGCGGGGAAATATTAATTAAAGAATCACCTGACGCCCGGCAGGAGGTAAAAGCCGATTTCACTCAGTACACCGCAGAAGACATCAAATTTGCGTATTGCACCGAGTTTATGGTAGAGCGAAAGTACAAGCACCATGACACAAACCGCCTGCGCGACTATCTGGACGTGCGCGGAGACAGCATAGTCGTCGTGGAAGACGATGAAATAATTAAAGTGCATGTGCATACGAACGAACCGGGTGTCATTCTTACAGAAGCGCTCACATACGGGCCGCTGCTCTCGATAAAAGTCGAAAACATGCATCAGCAGCACTCCGAAACCATGATGAACAACACTGACACCGCCGGGCAGGATACTGCTGCCGCTGAGGAAGTAAAAGAGTACGGTGTAGTTGTGGTATGCGCCGGAGCAGGGATAGAAGAGGTGTTCCACGATTTGGGAGCGGATAGAATAATCACAGGCGGCCAGACAATGAACCCCTCGACCGAAGATATCCTGGAAAAAATTACAGAAACACCGTCAGACACCGTGTTTGTCCTTCCAAATAACAAGAATATTACTATGGCCGCGCAGCAATGCATCCCCCTTACTGAAAAACGCGTTATCGTCATCCCAACAAAAAGTATTCCGCAGGGCGTTTCTGCCATGATCGCAGCTGACGATGCAAACAGCGTGGACGACATTGAGTCATGTATGACTACTGCTGCCGCCCGCGTACATACGGCGCATATCACGCTTGCAGCCCGCGACTCCGTATTTGACGGCAAGAATATAAAAGAAGGGGAATACCTCGCGCTTATCGAAGACACGCTTGCTGCAAGCGGAACCGACGCCGGAGCTGTCATTGACACAGTAGCCGCGTCTTTGGGCAGCTCATCACCCGAATTTATCACGATATTCACCGGCGAGGGAATAACAGCGCAAGACGCTGCCCGAGTTGTCGAGCGCATTAACGCCGCTTCGCCCGGCGCAGAGACAACGGTGATACAAGGCGGCCAGCCTGTGTATCACTACATCATAGCGGCTGAATAGCCACGGTGTAAAAGGCCTTTGGAAGACTGCTTAGTCTGATTGTTACATGGTTCATATTAGTGTATACTAAATTATGACATAATAATTCTAGAGGAGGATAAAAACATGGCATATATGCCGCTCGACAAAAGTAAATTCCAACTTGACAAGTCAAAGATGACAAAAATCTACGACCTATCCCAGCCTTGGGGCGTAGACACCCCCCTGTGGCCGTTCCCGGGCGCGCGCCAGGACCTCGTATTCCCCCGGGGGCAATTCCTTGGAAGGTTTCACAAGCGCACGATGACCTACACCGGCACTCTCCATGCCGGAACGCATATGGACGCCCCGAACCACGTCCTGCACGAAGAAGAAGTCGACCGCGAGCGCTATGGCTACAGCCTTGACGAGATTCCGCTGGAGCACTGCATCGGCACAGGAGTCATTCTTGACATGCGCTATCTCAGGGATGAGTTCAACGCAAAATGGGACGCCGGTGAAGGCGACCCGAAAAGGTTCGGCAATATTTGGGTCGAGCTAAAGCCGGAGCATTTTGAAAAAGCCGCCGCAAAAGACGGCCTCGAGATCCGCGAAAACGACTGGGTCGTCGTAAACACGGGTTTCCATCATTTCTGGCGGCAAAACAATGACAAGTACTACAATTATTACCCCGGCATGGGCCCTGAAGTAGCGAAATGGCTGATTTTTGATAAGAAAATCAAAGGCATTACGGGCACATGGGGCGCTACCGACGCACCGCTATGGCATCACCCGCTCAAGGAGCAAATGCCTTGGCTCGACACCGCTTTTCGCGATGCGACCGGGCAGGATCCTACCGTACTGTTTCCGGATTACGAGCCATGCCACCGCTTGTTCATGCAGCACGGCGTCTGCACCATCGAGAACGCCGGAGGCAATATGGACGAGGTCACCGGGCGCCGCATGACGATAGCTGCGTTCCCGTTCCGCTGTGAAATGGCCGACGGCGGGTTTGTCCGCCTCGTCTGCTGGGAAGAAGGAAAAATTTAGTCAATATGAAAAATCTAAACGATATCAAAAAAATCGCCGTACTGGGCGCCGGAACGATGGGGCCCGGCATAGCGCAAATGTTTGCGATGGGCGGCTATACTGTCACTATGTGGACGCGCAGTGAGCAGACTCGCGAAAAAGCGAAGGAAACATTGTACAAAAGCCTGCAAACATTCGTAGAGGAAGAAATGCTGGCTGCGGACAAGCTTGAAGAGACCTTTTCAAAAGTCAGTTTCGCGCTTACTGTCGAAGAGGCCGTAGCCGGCGTCGATTTCGTTCAGGAAACCATTGTAGAAAACAAGGACGCAAAGCTTGAACTCTTCAGCAAAGTCAACGACGCTATCAGCGACGACGCCATAATAGCCTCAAACACATCGGGCCTTAACGTTTTTGAACTCATTCCGGAAAACCGCCTTAAGCAAACCGTCATCGCACACTGGTATTCGCCTCCGCAGCTCGTGCCGCTTGTTGAGGTCGTAAAAAGCGAGCAGGCGCCGCAGGCTTATGCCGACATCACTGTTGACTTGCTTGAGAAATGCGGAAAGACCGCCGTGCTTATGAAAAAGTTCATACGCGGGTATATAGCAAACAGGATGCAGATGTGTCTAAACCAGGAACTATTCTATCTGCTGGACAATGGTTATTGCACCCCCGAGGATATAGACAAAGCAGTCAAGGCTAGCTTTATCCCGCGCGCGGTTGTCCTGGGTCTTTGTAAACGCGCCGACTTCGGCGGGCTTGATATGACAGCTAACAACTACAAGAACAAGAGCTATTCAATGCCGCCTGAAATCGATATGCCGAAGACGCTTCAGGACCACATAGACAAGGGCGAGCTTGGCTTTAAAACGGGAAAGGGTTTTTATGACTATTCCGGCGCCGATAAGCAGGAACTCGTTGCAAAACGCGACAAGCAGCTTTTCGAAGTCTACAAACTCGCCATGAAATTTATGGACGACCCGGTGTGATGCAACAATAGTATTTGTTCGATTTGAAAGGAAAACGTTATGGCAAAAACAAATAAAGTGATAATCCAGGTTTGCGTTTGCGGAGCGGGCACAAAGAAAGAGAATGCCCCGACAGTTCCGTATACAGCTGCCGAAATCGCGGAGCAGACGATTGCTTGCGCAAAGGCCGGGGCGTCCATCGTGCATATCCATGTACGCGAGGACAAAGAAGTTGACGGGAAGATGGAGATAGGCTACAAGTCGATGAGCCTCGACATGTTTACAGCAGCCGTCGAAGAGATCAGGAAAGAAGCTGTCAAAGCAGGCGTCGATATTATTATCAACCTTACAACATCCGGCGGCGAGTATGAAGACTTCAAGCGGCTGCAGCATCTAGGCGCACTTCGCCCCGAAATGTGTTCATTCGACCCGAACACACTCAACTGGGCAAACGCGTATATTTTTGAGAACAGCCCCAGGTTCCTCAACTATCTTGGGCAGGAAGTCGTAAAATACGACGTAAAACCGGAATTTGAAATTTTCGACACCGGCCATCTCGACTCCGCGATGTTCTATGTTGAGAAACACGGTATACCAAAGCCTCCGCATATGCAGTTCATCATGGGCGTCGGCGGGTCCATGCCCGGAACAGCGCTGAACCTCGCATTCATGGTAAGCAAGCTGCCGGAAGGCTCGACATGGAGCGTTTCGGGAATCGGCAGATGCCATATGGATATGATGCTGGCCGGTTTGTCGCTCGGCTGCGACGGCTTACGCGTTGGTCTTGAGGATAACATATATTATTCTCGCGGAGTAATAGCGACGAATCTGCAGCTTGTCGAGCGCGCTGTTGAACTATCCAAACTCGCCGGCCGCGAGATCGCCACCGCGGAAGACGCGCGAAGCATACTTGGCATCACGCGCAACTGCCTGCGTGACGAAAAAACGAATCCTGCTACATGGGCGCCGTGACCGTCGCCCGGCACTTTTTGAGACGTGACAAAGGGCGGCGCTAAGTGCCGCCCTTACTTTTTTCGATGGTGGATTTTATGTCAAACATACCTGTTTACTCCGTTGTCGCTTTTTCCGGCACAGGAAAGACGACAATGCTGGAGAAGCTTGTCGCGGAGTTAAAGACGCGAGGACTGCGCGTAGCCGTGATTAAGCATGACGCGCACGAGTTCGATATTGACCATGAAGGCAAAGACAGCTGGCGCTTTACTCAAGCAGGCGCGGACGTAACAATCGTTGCGTCCGGCAGCAAAACTGCCATAATGGAAAACAGGCCGGTTCCGCTCGAATATATAGTAAGCAAAATTACAGAAGTGGACCTAATACTCACTGAAGGGTATAAAAGCGGAACGTGGCCGAAAATCGCTATAAAGCGCAGCGCGACGGGCAAGCCCTTGCCGGTTCACGCAGCTGAGTGCTTTGCTATTATGTCAGACGTGCCTGAGCAAACAGATACACCGTGTTTCGGGCTTGACGACATTGCCGGGCTTGCTGAGCTTATAATAAGCAGTATGTGCGCTAACAATTACTAATATATATCTATATTGTTACAATAAAATTAAATATTACACTTGACAAACAACTAATTACAATTTATTATGCGAATAGTATCATGTTGTAACTATTAGTTTCCAATATGTTTATTATTTTCTGATAACTGTAATTTGTCGTATTGCAGGTGGGATATGAGCGCAAAAAAGCACTCTTTTACCGGACGTTTTCCAAAGCGAAACTATAATTCCCCGGAAAGACAGCCATTTCTTATACGAAGCGTACGCATGGCTGCAGCAGGGGTTTGCTTTATATGCAGCAGCCTTAGATTTGAATGGCTGTTGTTCCAAGTAACCTGGATATCCCGCGCAAGTACGGCAACTTTAGCAATAACGGTTTTTAGCAGAAACATGCAAGAAAAGCTTGGCTTCGCGATTCTCCTGCCGGCACCAGGCAGGGTAGTCTCTGTGCAAAACGGTGTTCGAAGGTTTTTAGCTGCTGTTGGCATTGCGTGCTTTGTACCGGGGATTGCGGCGCTGGCAATTACTTCCGCACTTGCCAGCTACGATCAGTCCAATAGCAGCAGAGCCATGGCTTTATATATAGCCAGCTCCGATACTGGGAATGCAGGTTTTACAGAGGCTGGTTCATTGCAAGACAACTTTGCTCTAACGTCCGAGTTATCCAGCCAGAACGACAACAGTATAATCTTTCCTGAACCGGCAATTCCTGAAACCGGAGGCGCCCCGAGGCGGATATCGAAAATAGCGCCTTTGGGCAATATTTCGTATTTTGACAATGATTTGTTCAGTTTCCACATAAACAGGAGTATGGTAAAAAATAGCGCCGTACAAGCGTATTCCGATAGCCCGGAACAGCCGCAAGACGGGCAAAGAGCAGCAGCGGCCAAGGAGCAAACACATGCGTCCAAGGTCTTCCTGCACAACATGACAGTTCGGACAGAGCCGATCGCAGAATGGGGAGGCAGCTTCATCTGGCCCGCGGACGGCCCGGTCACTTCATGGTACGGGTACCGCAACGCCTCTGTTGGCTCCTCCAATCACAAAGGCATCGATATTGGCGGGAGCAGAGGCAGCTCGATATATGCAGTAAGCAGCGGCGAAGTCATCTATTCCGGAAGCGACGGGCGATTCGGTAATGTAGTTCGCATAATGCATGATTCAGGTTTTGTGACCCTTTACGCGCACTGCAGCTCCTTGAATGTCAGCAAGGGTGACAAGGTAGTGCAAGGACAAGTTATCGGCGGCATGGGCATGACCGGCACAGCCAGCGGCGTCCATCTGCACTTTGAACTGATAATCGACGGGGAAAACGTCAATCCCATAAGGTATTTACCGTGAGCCAACAGGCTCAGCCGTATATATATTTGAAAAAAACACTTGCAATCACTGCAGCACAATGGTAGAATTAACGTCCGTGGCGGTTGTTGACTGCCTCCGCTTCCATTGCGAAGAAGTTCGTAAAGGGGCAGGAAAAAAGCAGCACCGCGCCGTCCATATTAACGAAAAGGAGGTGCCAAGCAAAAATATGCCAAATATCAAGTCCGCTTCAAAAAGAGTGCTTCTTTCGCAGAAGGCTGCTGCCAAAAATAAGTCAGCCAAATCACTGCTAAAAACGAATATCAAGAAGTTTGAGGCAGCGGTGTCCGCCGGTGAGCGTGAATCCGCGGAAACTGCTTATAAAGCCGCTGTAAAAACTGTTGACCGCGCTGCGACCAAAGGCCTCATCCATAAAAACAAGGCAGCCCGGAGAAAAAGCTCCCTGACACTGAAATTAAACGGTATGTAGCCATAGCCTGTTAAGCGGGGCGTATTATTGCCGCACATTCCGTAACATTACGAAATAAATGGAAAATGAAGTTACAGAGCACTCACGGCAATGCTCCATTTTCCATTTTTGTTTTTCAATGCAAACATTTGATTTTTGACGGTTTTTAGACCCTGGTGGGGGAAAGAACGAAAAAAACTTGATTTTTCAATATGATTATGGTAATATACTCCACGAACTTATTACTTTCATTCTTGTTTTTCGGCCGCTGGCACAGCGCAACTTTTAAGGAAGGATACGCATTTTCTCCGATACGCGCTTTTCGTCAAAATCGGAGTATATGCGCGCGATTCAAATGAATTCCGCTGCCGATGTATGGAACAGAGTGCTTAATATCCTGAGCAACGATTTAACTGCGACTGCGATTTCTACATGGTTCGACGATTGCCGGGCGGTAGAACTTTCGGGCAGCCGCCTATATCTGCATACGCCGTCAGTTTTTAAGAAGGGTGTTATTGAGGGCCGCTTCGCAAGCGCTATAAAAAATGCGCTCAACGAGCTGTTCTCAGGCGATATCGAAGTTATCATATTGGACGACGAAGGTCTTGAGGTCATGAATGAGTCTTCAAACGTTCCTGACAACTTGAGCGCGGAGGAATACACATTTGAACATTTCGTAGTCGGCAATACAAACAAATTCGCGCATGCGGCTGCGCTGACTGTCGCGGAAGGCCAGCAAAAGCAAAATTTCAACCCTCTCTTTATTTACGGCGAGTCCGGCCTTGGAAAAACCCATCTGCTGCATGCGATCCGTCATTCTGTCGAACAGAATTTTCCGCATTTCCACATAATCTTCGTAACTGGGGAAGATTTTCAGAATGAGCTCATCGGAGCTATACAACGTGAAAAAAACGTCGAGTTTCGTGAAAAGTACCGCAACGCCGATCTTCTTCTCGTCGACGATATACAGTTCATCGCAAGAAGCCTGGCAACGCAGGAGGAACTGTTCAATACATTCAACGCGCTCTACGCCCTCGGCAAGCAAATAGTCTTTACGTCCGACCGGCCCCCGCAGGAAATCAACACTTTGGAAGACAGGCTCAAAACGCGTTTTGAGTCAGGCCTCATGGCGGATATTAAACCGCCTGACGACGCGCTGCGTATCGCAATAATCAAAAATAAAGCGGAGCAACTCGGCGTCCTTCTCCCGGACGACGTCACCGACTATATCGCGGATAACCTTAATTCAAATATCCGCCAGCTCGAGGGCGCGGTCAAAATGATAATTGCGTACCGTGACATTATGGATGATGATATCACTGTAGAATCCGTGAAATCCCGCTTAAAAGACATGTTCAAAGGCTCGCGGGAGTTGATTCCGACCATAGACGTCATCATCGAAGAAACAGCAAAATTCTATATGCTCACCCCCGAAGACATCAAAGGCCAGAGCAGGATGAGCAATACAGCCCTTGCCAGACAAATATCGATGTACCTCATCCGCAAGCTGACAAACTTTTCGCTCAAGGACATCGGCGCGGTGTTCGAAGGCCGCGACCATTCTACCGTATTATCATCTATCAAGCGCGTTGAAAAGAAAATGGCTGATTCGCAGGATTTTTCCGGCAGGATCAGAGATATCATGTCCAACATCAACTCAATGAACTAACGTAGTCATCTTTCAACATTTTCACACTTATTAACTGTTAGTCTATTGGGGATAATCCATCATCCACATCTCACATAAAAATCCGCCATCTTTTTCCACATAGAGTAATGTCTGCAAACCCTTCTGTTTCAATGCTTTTCTTCTGTTTTCCACATATTTTCGTACTACTACTATTGCTACTAAAAATATATTTATTTATATATATAAAACAGAAAAAATAGAAGAGCTAAACAGACGTTAGACCCTAAAAGGCGAAAGGATAATTTTATGAAATTCTCATGCGAAAAGCTTCAGTTGCTGATAGCTATTCTTACAGCTTCGCGCGCGGCTGCCGCAAAAAGCCCCGTTCCGCTTCTAGAGGGGCTCCTGCTTGAGACTGAAGGGGAAAATATCAGAATCTCCGGGTACGACCTTAAAACAGGTATCGTTACCACATTACCGGCTGAAGTGGGTGAAGCCGGAGGGATTGTATTAAATGCCCGGCTGTTTGGAGAAATAATTCGCAAGATGCCAGGGCAATACATCGCAGTATCTGTAAGCGCGAATTACGTAGCGACGATCAGCAGCGAGAACAGCGAGTTTGAAATTCTCGGGTCGCCTCCTTCCGACTATCCTGAACTCCCGTCTGTAGACGGACAGGATTCGATCGTAATTGATGAAATACTTCTAAAAAAGATGATAGCGCAGACAAATTTTGCGGTAAGTGACAACGAGTCACGTCCAATACATACGGGCGCACTGTTTGAAATCGGCGGCGGAGTGCTGACAATAGTGGCTGTAGACGGATACAGGCTTGCGTTGCGCCGCGAACCTATGTCCGGAGGCGACGACAGGACATTCAGCTTTGTCGTACCGGGCGCTGCTTTGAGCGAGGTAGAGAAAATAGCGTCGGAAGATACGGCAAAGGTTGCGATAACACTTGGCTCAAAATACATAATGTTCACGTTTGGAGATACTTTGCTCATATCGCGCAGACTCGAAGGAGAGTTTCTTAATTACCGCAGCTCCATTCCTCAAACAAGCAAGTATCAGGTAAAAATCGATAAAAACGAGTTTATCGGTGCGGTGGAACGTGTTTCGCTCATAATCAACGACAAACTCAAGAGCCCGGTGAGATGCGTTTTCGGCGACGGGATTGCAAAGCTCAGCTCCGTATCCGCACTGGGAAAAGCAAGCGATGAATGCAGTATCGAGGGCAACGGCGAAGGGCTTGAAATAGGGTTTAACGATAAATACTTGCTTGATGCCTTGAAAGCGGTTCCCGCAGACGACGTCAACCTTGAACTTACTACAGGTATAGCGCCGTGCATCATTTCACCGACAGGCGAGGACGGCAACTTCCTGTATATGATACTCCCGGTCAGGCTCAAAGCATATGAAGGTTAAGCTGCGCGGAGTACGAAAAATACCTATTAAGGGAGACTATATCAAGCTGGACGGGTTGCTGAAGTATTCGTCAGTCGCTTCTACCGGCGGCGAGGCTAAATACCTGATTAAAGCCGGAGAAGTCTTTGTATGCGGTGTTCCGTGCTTTGAGCGCGGGAGGAAACTAAAGCCGGGAGACGTCGTAAAGTGTGGCAGCGAGGTAGTTATTGTAGATAAGACAGACGTAAGCGGTTGAAACCGCGACAATTATCAATCGCGAGATTCTTATTTGGTAGGCGGGAATGATCGTAAAAAGTGCTCTTCTAGAAGGATTTCGTAATTACAAGCGCTCATTGGCGCATTTCTCTGACGGTGTCAACCTTATTATCGGCAAAAACGCGCAGGGAAAAACGAACCTTCTTGAAGCAATCTACTTTCTTTCATCCGGGCGCTCATTCAGGCCAATAAACGAAAAGGATCTTATTTCATTTGGCAGCGAAGGTGCGTACATTCGGGCTGAGATCACATCCGGAGGGCGTGAGCAGATGCTTGAAGCGCGCTTTTTTCATGGTCGCCGCAGGGAAATCTATGCAAACAATGTGAAACTGAAAAAACTTGCCGAGCTTACAGGCAGCCTGACAGCAGTCGTTTTCGGGCCTGACGACCTCAATATGATTAAGGAAGGCGCCGCGGTAAGGCGAAAGATGATAGATCATCGCCTGTCACAGCTCCGCCCGGGATATGTTTCAGCGCTTGCAGAATTCAACAGGCTCTACGAACATAAGACCCGTATCCTGCGCGGCTACAGAGAGAAACCTTCCCTTCTGGAGCTGCTCGACGATTTCGATCTTCAACTGGCGGAGCAGAGCGCGCGGCTTATCTACTATAGATCGGCATTTGCAGGAATATTATCTCGCAAGGCAGCAAGTATCCACAAAGATTTCTCAAACGGTGCGGAAGCTCTGGATATTCAATACAAAACTGTCGGGGGGCTGGATGCTTCAGGAAAAAAGCCCGAGCAACTACTGCCTGCGTTGGTCGAACACCAAAGAGCGCACCGTCAAGCAGAACTCAGTTCAGGGCTTTGCTTGTCGGGGGCTCACAAGGATGATCTGGAGATATATATCAACGGCACGCCCGCCCGAAGGTTTGCTTCCCAGGGGCAAGCCCGCACAGCCTCCGTGTCGGTCAAGCTTGCGGAAAGGGACGTCCACTATGACGAGAGCGGCGAGTATCCTGTCTTGCTGCTGGACGACGTCCTTTCGGAGCTCGACGCTGCCCGGCAAAGTTTTATTCTCGGCAAGATCACGAGCGGTCAAATACTCATTACCTGCTGCGATGATAGTACGGTCATAAAAAACCCTGGCGCTGCGATATTAAGAGTTGAAAACGGGAGGATCGTAAGCTGACATGTATCTGCATCTTGGACAAAATGTAATCGTTCCTGAAGCGGACGTGATAGGTATTTTCGATTTGGATAACACTACCGGGGCGCATATTACAAGGTTTTTCCTGAATGAAGCAGAAAAAGCCGGACGAGTAACTGCGGTATCGGAAGAGTTGCCAAAATCATTTATTTTATGCGGAAAAAACAAAGATTTTGTGGTATACTTATCTCAGTTGTCCTCGCAGACATTGCTGAAGCGATCCGGAAGTTTCCTCGATAAAATATAAATTTACGCATTGCTGATTTTGAAGGAGTTTTCCATGGCGGACGATTTTGACAGCATAATAACAGAAGAATACGACGCATCTCAAATCCAAGTCCTCGAAGGGCTGGAAGCGGTCCGAAAAAGGCCGGGAATGTATATTGGGTCTACGTCGTCCTCAGGACTGCACCATCTTGTCTATGAGATAGTCGACAACGCAATTGACGAGACGTTGGCCGGGTTCTGCACAGAAGTCACAGTCACGGTCAACGAAGAGAACACTGTCACAGTTACGGATAACGGCCGCGGCATTCCGATAGACACGCATGAGCAAACCGGAAAAAGCGCGCTCGAGGTTGTGTACACGGTCCTGCATGCGGGAGGTAAGTTCGGAGGCGGCGGATATAAAGTCGCGGGCGGATTACATGGCGTCGGAGCATCGGTCGTCAATGCGCTGTCCGAATGGCTTGTGGTACAGGTGCATAAAAACGGGCAAATCTATGAGATGAAATTTGAACGCGGCGATATCATTCAGCCGCTCACAGTAATAGGTGAAACGGATAAAACAGGCACGATCGTCACATTTATGCCGGACTGCGAAATATTCGATGACTGCGACTTCAATTATGAGATTCTGAGGACGCGTATGCGGGAGCAGGCGTTTCTGAACGGCGGGCTTCGCATAACGACGAAGGATAAACGCCCGGGCCGGGAAGCGTTAGACACAATGTACTATGAGGGCGGCATCAACGAGTTCGTCACATATCTCAACAGAAACAAGACTCCGCTCCATGAAAACGTGATTTACCTGTCAGGGGAGCGCAACGACTCAACTGCGGAGATAGCGCTGCAATACTGCAGCGACGTCTATCAGGAGTTTCTGCTGAGCTTTGCCAACAATATCAATACGCCTGACGGCGGTATGCATGAAACCGGGTTCAAAGCGGCGATGACAAGGGTAATGAACGATTACGGAAAAAAAACTAATCTGCTCAAGGGGGACGATAAACTCTCCGGAGAGGATTGCCGCGAGGGAATCACCGCCATAATATCAGTCAGGCTGATGGATGCCCAGTTCGAGGGACAGACAAAGTCGAAGCTTGGAAACAGCGAGATAAAAACGCTGGTAGACAATATTGTTTCGGAAAAACTCGCGATATTTCTCGAAGAAAATCCGCAGGTTGCCCGCGCGATTCTTGATAAAGCGCTCATGGCTTCACGCGCCAGAGAAGCGGCACGGAAAGCAAGGGAGAATATTAGGCGGAAAAATGCACTTGACGGCATGTCGCTGCCCGGAAAGCTCGCGGATTGCAATGAAGCAGATCCCGCGCTTACGGAGATATACATCGTCGAGGGCGACTCGGCGGGCGGCAGCGCCAAAGGCGGGCGCGACAACCGTTTTCAAGCCATACTGCCGCTCTGGGGCAAGATGCTCAACGTCGAAAAGGCGCGCGCGGATAAAGTGTACGGCAACGACAAACTCACACCCGTTATCACTGCGCTCGGCGCCGGTATCGGCGAGGATTTTGACGAAACCAAGCTGCGTTACCATAAAGTAATAATAATGGCTGACGCAGATGTCGACGGAAGCCATATCAGAACGCTGCTTCTCACGTTTTTCTTCCGCTTCATGCGCCCGCTTGTCGAAGGCGGGTATGTCTACGCGGCGCAGCCGCCGCTTTTCAAGCTCACGCGCGGCAAGACGGTGCGGTATATCCTCGACGAGGACGAGCTCGACACAGCGCTGGCAGAAATGCGCGGCGAGGATGGAAAAGGCAAGGTCGATATTTCGCGCAATAAAGGTTTGGGCGAAATGGATGCGCACGAACTTTGGGACACGACGATGAACCCCGAAACACGTGTGTTGAAGCGCATTGAGCTGACGGACGCAATTCAAGCCGACGAGGTATTCACAGTTTTAATGGGCGAAAAGGTCGAACCGCGCAAAGAGTACATTGAGAAAAACGCGAAATATGCGGTAGGCTTGGATATTTAGGAGATTCTATGCCAGTAAAGAAGGAAAAATCCGGAGATATCAGCTTCCCCGGGCAAAAGATAGTTAAGGCTCCGCTTGAAGAAGAAATGGAAAAGTCGTTCCTCACATATGCTATGTCAGTAATTATTGACAGAGCGCTGCCGGATGTACGGGACGGTTTGAAGCCCATTCATCGCCGCATTCTGTACACAATGCACGAGAGCAACCTTACAAGCGACAAGCCGTTCCGCAAGTCAGCTACAGCGGTCGGTGATATCATGGGAAGGTATCATCCGCATGGCGACACATCGATATATGACGCGCTTGTGCGCATGGCGCAGGACTTTTCAATGCGTTATATGCTGGTATCCGGGCATGGTAATTTTGGCTCGGTAGACGGAGACGCTCCGGCGCATATGCGCTACACTGAAGCCCGGCTTTCAAAGATTTCAGACGAGCTACTGCGCGATATTGAAAAGGAAACGGTAGACTGGGATCCGAACTACGATGAAACGCGTAAACAGCCTCGCGTGCTGCCGAGCAGATTCCCGAACCTGCTTGTGAACGGTTCAAGCGGTATTGCTGTCGGCATGACGACCAATATCCCGCCGCATAATCTAACCGAAGTGATAAACGCAGTCATATGCGTAATGAACAACAATGACGCTGAGCTGGACGATATAATGGAGCACATTTCCGGGCCGGATTTTCCGACGCGGGGAATCATCATGGGCAGAGTGGGGATAAGGGCGGCCTATGCCACAGGGCGAGGGCGTATTAGAGTCCGCGCAAGGACGGAAACCGAAGAGTTCTCGCAAGGCAGGACCCGCATTATCGTTACCGAGCTGCCGTATCAGGTCAACAAATCCCGCCTGCTCGAATCGATTGCCGAAAATGTGAAGAACAAACGCATAGACGGCATATCTGCCATGCGCGACGAATCAGACAGGGACGGGATGCGTATAGTGATCGAGCTCAGGCGGGACGCAAATGTTCAGGTAGTGCTCAACCGGCTTTATACGCAGACGCAGATGCAAACGACCTTCGCAATCGTTATGCTTGCGCTTGTCGACAACCAGTCGCAGCCGCGGATCCTGTCTTTGCGGCAGATGCTTGACGAGTATATCGCTTTCCAGCGCGAGGTGCTCCGCAGGCGGACTGAGTATGACCTGAAAAAAGCCCGTGAGCGCGCTCATATCCTCGAGGGGATGCGCATTGCATGCGACAACATCGACGAAGTTATACACATTATCCGCACCAGTTATGATAACGCAAAAGAGCGGTTGATGGAGCGATTTGAGCTCACGGACATACAAGCTCAGGCAATACTAGATATGCGCCTTAGGAGCCTACAGGGCCTCGAAATTGAAAAGATTGAAAAGGAATACAATGAATTACAGGAAAAAATACAATACTATCTCACCTTGCTCGGCGATGAGAAGCTGCTTGATTCCGTCCTTATCGAAGAGCTCACGGAGATTCGCGACAAGTACGGCGATGAGCGGCGTACAGAGATCGCCGTAGTTGAGGATGAAATAGATATCGAGGACCTGATAGATGAAGAAGAGTGTGTATTCACACTCACTCACGCAGGCTATATAAAGCGGATGCCGGCAAACACATATAAATCACAGCGCCGCGGCGGGCGCGGGATCACAGCGATGACGACTCGCGACGAGGATTATGTCGAGACGATCCTAACGGCTTCCAGCCACGACTATGTGCTGTTTTTCACAAACCATGGAAGGGTGTATCGCAAGAAAGGGTATATGATGCCGGAAGCCGGCCGGCAAGCGAAGGGCACGAACATCGTCAACATACTCCCAATAGCGCAGGGCGAGAAGGTTTCGGCAATGATTCGTATGCGCGAGTTTGGGGAAGAGGAGTACCTCGTCATGGTGACGCGCAGCGGCACAGTAAAGCGTATGAGAAAGAGCGAACTGCGTAATATCAAGAACGTCGGAATCCGGGCGCTGATCATCAGCGAAGAGGATGAGCTGATATCCGTGCGAGAAACCGACGGAACGCAAAATATACTAATTGCGACGCATGACGGAATGGCGATATGCTTTGACGAAAACGACGTGCGCCCGATGGGGCGAGCTGCAGGCGGCGTTAGGGGCATTCGCCTGCGCAAAGGCGATTACTGCGTCGGTGCGGCGCGAGCGCGTAAAGGCGGCTCGCTGCTTACAGTGACCGAAAACGGCTATGGGAAACGGACGGAGATAATCGAATATCTACGCGGCGGCGACGACGGTGGTGCGCAGAGCAGGGGCGGTTACGGCAAGAAGAACTACAGCATAACCGATAAAACAGGAAAAGTCGCCGATGTAAAAGTCGTAGACGACAATGACGATGTTCTGCTGATCTCTGACGATGGCACGATAATCCGCATGGCTGCGATGGACATTAGCACATACAGCAGGTCGACCCAAGGCGTCCGTTTGATGCGTATATCCAACGACGCAAAGGTTATTTCAATAGCGCGCACGGAAAAAGACGAGGAAGAGGACGAGGTTGAAGAAAGTTGATATCTATACAGACGGGGCGTGCAGCGGCAATCCGGGGCCCGGGGGCTGGGGTGCAATCCTGATGTACGGCGAAGCAAAGAAAGAGATTTCAGGCGGAGAAAAGGCAACGACAAACAACCGCATGGAGCTCATATCGGTAATAACCGCGCTCGAAACGCTGCGTGAGCCATGTGACGTGACGCTTTACACAGACTCGCAGTATGTTTCGAACGCGGTAAATCTAGGCTGGCTGGATTCATGGGTAAGGATGGGCTGGCGGCGCAAGGGCGGAGAAGTGAAGAATCCCGACTTGTGGCAGCAGCTTGTTCCTCTGCTCAGTAAGCACAAAGTAGCCGTGGTTTGGGTGAAAGGGCACGCAGACAACGAACACAATAACCGCTGCGATGAGCTAGCGGTGGAAGCGAGGGATTCCCAAAAGTTCAGCATTTGAAATAATTAAAGACTGGGTCCGCATACTGCGCGTTGCATGACTACTCCCCGTAAGATTGATCCTTCAGCACTACATCATGCGCTCCACCTTCGACAATGGACGTAGCGGAAACAAGGGTCAGCTTCGCTTTTTGCTGGAGTTCCGATATCGAAAGCGCGCCGCAGTTACACATTGCAGAGCGAACTTTACCGAGCGTCTGGGTAACGTTGTCTTTGAGGCCTCCCGCATAGGGCACATATGAGTCGACGCCTTCCTCAAAAGAAAGCGACGACGCTCCGCCAAGGTCGTAACGCTGCCAGTTGCGCGCACGAAACGAACCTTCGGCCCAGTATTCTTTCATATAATTACCGCCGACCCTGACGCGGCTTGTCGGGCTCTCGTCGAACCGGGCAAAATAGCGGCCCAGCATGAGAAAGTCAGCGCCCATGGCAAGCGCGAGCGCGCAGTGATAGTCATATACTATCCCTCCATCAGAGCAAATAGGCACGTATATACCCGTACGCTCGAAATACTCATTACGCGCGCTGCAAACGTCGATGAGCGCAGTAGCCTGGCCGCGGCCAATGCCTTTCTGCTCGCGCGTGATGCATATTGAACCGCCGCCGACGCCTACCTTGACAAAGTCTGCGCCGTTGTCTGCAAGAAAACGGAACCCTTCGCCATCGACCACGTTGCCAGCGCCTATCTTTACTGTCTCGCCGTATTTTTCCCGCACCCAGGCAATCGTCCGTTTCTGCCACTCGGTAAAACCGTCGGATGAATCTATGCAGAGCAAGTCTGCCCCGGCGCTGAGAAGCGCGGGGATGCGTTCGGCATAATCACGGGTATTAACTCCGGCGCCGACGACATACTTTTTTTGAGAATCGAGCAGTTCAAGCGGATTTTCCTTATGCGAATCGTAATCTTTTCTGAACACCATATGGATAAGCCTGCCCTGTTCGTCAATGACAGGCAGACAGTTGAGTTTGTTATCCCAGATAATATCGTTTGCCTCGCTAAGCGTCGTGCCGGATGAAGCGGTGACGAGTTTATGTATCGGCGTCATTATATCTTGTACTTTTTCCGTTCCGTCGATCCTGCTGATACGGTAGTCGCGGCTCGTAACAAGCCCGACGAGCTTGCCGCTGGAAGTACCGTCAGACGTCACGGCGACTGTTGAGTGCCCTGTCTTCTCTTTTAACGCCAAGATCTCGCGCAACGTTGCTTCAGGGCTGATGTTGGAATCGCTGACGACGAATCCGGCTTTATATGACTTCACCTTGCCGACCATCGAGGCCTGGCTCTCTATAGGCTGCGAGCAATAAATAAAAGAAACTCCGCCCTCTTTTGCAAGCGCGACGGCCATTCTGTCGTCGGACACTGCTTGCATGATGGCGGAGGTCAGCGGGATATTGATGCTCATATGCGGGGATTCGTTTCTTCGAAACTTTACGAGGGGCGTTTTCAGGCTGACATTGTCGGGGGTGCAATCCGCACCCGAGAAACCGGGTATCAGCAGATACTCGCTGAACGTGCGTGATGGCTCATTGAAAAAATAGGCCATATGAAGGTCTCCCCTTTCAGTGTAGATTTGTTATAATAATCTGCCATTATAGCACTATGTAAACCAGCATGTCAAGAAAAAATTACCAGAAAAATTGTCAGGGAAGTATTTCTAGAAAAAATACCAGAAAGGTTATAGGTAGAAAATGCACATGAGACAGTACGCATATCGTATCACTGCAGCCGCTATGGTTTTCATTATGCTGCTAGCCCTTGTTCCGGGGCTGCATGCAAGTGCAGCTTACGTTGGCGACGAGGAGATCACATCAAAAGGCGCGTGCGTCCTGGATTTCGAGACGGGGATACAATTGTTCGGTTTTGAAGAGGAAAGGCACAGGGTTCCTGCAAGCATGACTAAACTCCTTGCCGTATACGTGATATACGACGCGGTCAAAGCAGGTGAAATAAGCCTTGATACGGTGACAAAAATAAGCAGCGGAGTCAGCTCGTTTTCATACAACCGGGAGTATTCCAATGTGCCGCTGCCAAAAGACTCTCTGGTAAAGATAGACAATCTGCTGGACGTCGTGATTGTTGTCTCTGCATGCGCTGCTACCGATGCGCTGGGCGAAGCCTTGTGCGGAGACAAAGCGGCGTTCGTCAATCGTATGAATGAAAAAGTCGCGCAGCTGGGCATAGACGCAGAGTTTTTCGACTCGTATGGAGGCTCCGCTAAAAACAGCATAACTCCGCATGGAATGGCGGAGCTATCGCGTAATCTCATCATGGAGCATCCTGAAGTCCTAAAAAAGTCACAGCAAAAAACCGTAACATTTCGTGAGCTGAAATACAACAATACGAATCCGCTCCTAGGTCAGTACACAGGGCTTGACGGCCTAAAGACCGGGTCGACGAATGCTGCGGGAAATTGCTTTGTCGGAACTGCTGAAAGGAACGGGCGCAGGATAGTTTCAGTAACAATGGGCTCGGCGTCATCACAGGCGCGCAGTTCGGACAGCAGGATTCTTCTGGACTACGGATTCGAGGTCGCGGACAGCATTATCGCCGGGTATTCGGGCAGCGATGAGCACGGCCCTGTAGTTGGAGACGGCTCCGAAAACGGAACGGCAGAAACCCCTGTATATACATTGCATTACATAGACGGCTACCGCATAATGCTGCTGCGGTTTATAGAGTACGCACAAGCAGGGCCGGACCGGCAGTCCGAAGCTCTCATGTTTTCAGCGTATCTGATCAGCGCATTGATGCAGTTCGGCTCTGTTAGCGCAGCAACGGACGCCGGGCATTCTGACAGTTGAGGAGGCGTGACCGTGTACTCAGTCGGATTTGATAACGACAAGTATCTTCAGATGCAGTCTGAAAAGATACTGGATAGAATTGGAATGTTTGAAAACAAACTCTATCTCGAGTTCGGCGGGAAACTATTTGACGATTACCACGCCGCGCGGGTGCTGCCCGGGTTTATGCCCGACAGCAAAGTCCGGCTGCTAAGAACGCTGGCGGACAAGGCGGAAATACTAATTGCCGTTAACGCTTCCAATATCGACTCGAGCAAGGCTATCGGCGATACGGGAATATCGTATAATGACGACGTCCTGCGGCTCATCGACGAGTTCAGAGAAAGCGGTTTGTATGTCGGCAGCGTTGTTATTAGCCAGTATCACGGGCAGCAAACCGCTGACAAGTTCAAAGAATATCTGGAGTGGTGCGGCGTAAAGGTCTATGTCACGCATTATATTCCGGAGTCAGAGTACCCTTCAAACCTCCAACTCATATTGAGCGAGAAGGGCTATGGGAACAATGACTATATCGAGACGTCGAGGCCGCTCGTCGTCGTTACGGCCCCCGGCCCGGGAAGCGGTAAAATGGCTACATGCCTTTCGCAGCTTTACCATGAAAACAAGCGCGGCGTAAAGGCGGGGTATGCGAAGTTTGAAACATTCCCGCTTTGGAACAGGCCGCTTAAGCACATGATCAACCTTGCATATGAATCTGCTACGGCAGACCTGAACGACGTAAACATGATAGACCCGTTCCATCTGGAAGCGTATGGCGTATCAGCCGTTAATTACAACCGCGACATAGAAGTGTTTCCTATCCTGAACGCGATGTTCAAGCGCATATGGGGGGAGAGCCCCTACAGATCGCCGACAGACATGGGCGTCAATATGGTCGGGTATTGCATTTCAGACGACGATATATGCTCTGAAGCGTCAAAGCAGGAAATAATACGCAGGTATTTCAATGTGCAGCTTGAGCATGCAAAAGGTAATATCCAGAAATCCGCTGTGTCAAAAGTAGAGCTGCTAATGAAAAATGCAGGCCTTTCGCCAAACGAAAGGCCGCCTGTGCTGCCGGCTTTAGAAAAAGCCGAAATGACTGATAACCCGGGTGTTGCAATAATGCTGCCGGAAGGCGAGATTATCACTGGCAAGACGTCTGCGCTGCTGGGGGCGTCGTCTGCAGCGCTGCTAAACGCGCTTAAAAACATCGCAGGGGTCGACGATGAAATACCGCTTATTCCTCCTGTGATCATTGAGCCGATACAAAAGCTGAAAGTCGGGTATCTTGGCAATGAGAATCCGCGCTTACATACCGACGAAGTGCTGATCGCGCTGTCCATCTGCGCCGCAACAAACCAGACAGCGGGGCTCGTTCTCGAGCAGTTACCAAAGCTCCTGAACGCAGAAGCCCATTCCAGCGTGATACTCTCTCAGGTGGACATCTCTGTTTTCCGCCAATTAGGGATAAACATCACCTGCGAGCCGGTGTACCAGAACAAGCGCTTGTTTCACAGAAACTGAAACAGCTACCAAGATTCATAGTGCCGTGTATCGCAAAAATATATTTTCAGCCGACGCGTGGTATTTGAACGGCTAATTTGATTGCGTGCTGTTCGCTACTTAAATATTTCAGAGAGGTCGAGTGCGTCCAGCTCGGCAGTGCTTACGACATCAAGGCTGTCTGCCCATCCGGACATTACGGAGTCGAAGAGCCCCATCGCTGCGATACGGCGAAGCGAAGAGTAATCCCCTTGGCTGGAGTTTGACAGAGGAACTTCGTTATAATCAATTGGCAGGCGATATATAATATGGTATCCGAACTCACTTTCAACAATGCCGCTGAACTGCCCGGCATCGAGCTTGCTGCACGCTTCTGAGAATGAGGACACCATATCGCTGTATACGAACAAGTAACCGTTCGGGAACATAGAGAGGTTGTCCTCAGTATGCTCGCGCATCAGTTCATCAAAGTATTCACCCACATCGTTGCCGTTGTAGTTCTCGAGACTGCTGAGGATATCCTCTATCTCCTTAAGAGCTGTGTCGTCGCCCTCATCCGGCTTTCGCCTGAGGATGTGCTTTGCCATCATGTACCCTTCGTCTTTGATGTATTCTTCGACATCTTCGTCTGACAGCAGCTCGCAGGCTTCGCCGTATGTCATGGCAAAATAATGGTTGGCTAATGCGCCTATGCCGGACAGATATTCGAACAGTTCGCGGCTTTGGCAGCCATTTGCGGCCCAGAGCAGCTTGAGGAACTCTTCTTCGCCTCCGTACATATCGCACGCCTCTTCAAAATCGAGCCGGATGCGCTCCATATCCTCCTCGCTCAGAGATATACCAGCTTGTGCCGCGCCGTATTCGATCGACTTGTAGAAAACCGCGTTTTCTACAGACAATTCGAGAATCGCCTCGGCAAAGGTCACGTCATCGTAAAGCATTTCCGACCAAGGGGGTATCATGCCGGTGTTGTAGACTATCCCGTTGATGTTACCGTATAAGTAGAGAAAGAGTTCTTCCCATGTTACGGTCAAAGCACCTGCCTTGACCATAACAGTATCGGGCGCTAACGCTGCAAACGCTTTGTTATAGTCTATCCCGGAAACATCGGTATCCGTAACGCTGTTCCCGCCGGATGGATCGGCAGGTTCTGCGTCTTCAGAATCCTCGGCGGTCGTATCCGGCGAATGCTGTGGCGGTTCGCTTTCAAACTGGTTACCGGGGTTCTCCCCTCTGCAACCAGCCATTACGATGGATAACGTAAAAGCGAGTAACGCGGCGTATAATATCAGGGTTATTTTCTGTTTCAAACAGTTACCTCCGGCAGCAGCACTTCCAACAGTTTGGTATTATTCAAGAAACTAAATTACTATTATAGCCCTTCCGCGCGCTGCTTTCAATCATTGTTTGGCGCCGCTCGCATTGTTTATAAAAACTTAATAATTTCATTGCTTTCAGCTGAACACTATGCTTTAATTTAATGTATGATGTTCGCCTCGGTGCAGGAGGGGATGCACCTTTTATGCACATCGTACAAAACACTAGCGCAATTCTGTGCAATACGAAAAAAAAAAGACTGTTTAACCCTTTATATTTGACAAACACCCGTTAATAATCTATAAATATATCATATGCATTGCACACATTAATCAAGGGTGCATGTATAGTCATGGTAGTTCGCAAAACTCCGCGGTTCCGGATGCGGAGTGTGAAATAGAGAATACTTCCACACCAAATTATTTTTGAAACGAGGGGAGTGCTTATGGGAGACTATTTAGAATTCAACGGTATCGGCAAGCTTTTTCCGGGCGTCCGGGCATTGGAGAATATCAGCTTCCGGGCGGAAGCAGGAAAGGTTTTAGCCTTGCTCGGTGAAAATGGAGCGGGAAAATCTACGCTCCTAAAAATTATGAGCGGCGATTTACGGCCTGATGAGGGAACAATATCCCTCAACGGCGAGCAACTGCACCTGCACGCCCCTGTCGATGCTATAAAAGCGGGTATAAGCGTAATATATCAAGAGCGCCAACTCGTCCCGGCAATGAGCGTCATGGAGAATATTTTTCTCGGTGCACCGCCGACAAAGGGCGGGTTGATTGATTATCCAAAGCTTCGCGCTGATACTCAGGAGATCCTCGACAAATTCGGGTTGCCGATAGACCCGAGTATTTCGGTCGCAATGCTCTCGATCGCTCATCAGCAGATGGTCGAAATCATGAAGGCATACAGGCGCGACTCAAGGGTAATTGCATTCGATGAACCGACCGCCCCGCTGACCGACATAGAGATCGACATCCTGTTCAACCTTATCAGGCAGCTTAAGGAAGAGGGAAAAGTCGTTATTTATGTCTCGCATCGCCTAAAGGAGATATTCGAAGTAACCGATGAAATCGTTGTCTTGAAGGACGGTCTTTTTGTGACTTCGCTGACCACTACGGAAACCAGCGAACCGGAACTCATAAAAGCCATGGTCGGGCGTGATATCGGTGATACATACGCAAACCTTAGCAGGAACGACACATACGGCGACGTCCTGCTCGACGTTAAAAACCTGACTACAAGTTCAGTCACAGATGTTAGTTTCCAGGTGCGCAAAGGCGAGGTAGTCGGGTTCGCAGGGCTTGTCGGCGCAGGGCGCACAGAGGTCATGCAAGCGGTTTTCGGTGCAGACGACGTGATTTCAGGGGAAATAATCCTGGACGGAGAGTCCGTTAAGTTCAATACTCCGCAGGACGCGATAAATAAAGGCATTGCTCTTTGTCCAGAGGACAGAAAAGATCAAGGCCTTGTTTTATGGCGGTCGATTCAGGACAACATATCCATGCCGGTACTTGCAAAGCTGACAGTTGGAAAATTCTTCCTAAGCCCGAAAAAAGTTACCGATCTCGCCAGCGCAGCCGTTAGGAAGTTTGATATCAAGACGCCGACAATGAGCAAGCTCGTCATTGAGCTCTCCGGCGGTAATCAGCAGAAAGTCATCCTTGGGCGCTGGACTTCAGATTTAATGGATACGAAGCTTCTTATCCTCGACGAGCCGACAAAAGGTATCGACGTAGGGACGAAAGCTGAAATCTATCAGATGGTATGCGACTTCGCAAAGCAGGGGATAGGAGTCATCTTCATATCAAGCGAGCTGACAGAAGTTATTAATGTTGCCGATAAAACGGTCGTCATGCAAAACGGGCGTATCAACGGCGAGTTCAAGCGCGAAGACGCCACTGAAGAAGGCGTGCTCGCGCTTGCTATGCTTCACTGACAGGAGAGTAAATATGAACGATTATCAAAGTGTATCAACTTTCAAAAAAATCATACGGTCAAAAGCGTTCATGCTCATCATACTGCTGGTGTTTTTGGTCGTGCTGTTCACGTTACTGGCGCCGCTTAATGACGGCGTGTTCTTCCAGGCTGCCACATTTCAGCGTATTCTGAGCGACCTGGCAATACCATCATGCCTGACTATAGGTGTCGGCATGCTGATAGTTTCCGGGGGGATCGACCTCTCCGCTGCGAAAGTCGGAGGCCTCAGCGCAGTCGTGGTGGCTGTTGGCATATCAAGATGGGAAATCCCTTGGTGGACCGCAATGCTTGTTGCGCTTGCCATAGCCCTTGTCGTAGGCTTTGTCAACGCAGTGCTTATCAATGAACTGAGGTTTATGCCATTTATTGCGACGATGGCAATGTCGACTGTCGGCGACGCTGTACTGAGACTTATTGCAACGGATAAAGCAGGAGTTCAGCAAACTGTCACTAACTTCAGGGATGATACGATCGACGCCCTTAACAGAGTCAAGTTTTTCGGTGTTACATGGTCGGTTGTGCTACTGCTTATCTTATTTGTGATTTACGGGATCGTGCTGTCGAAGTCAAAGTTCGGCCGAATGATGTATTTTGTCGGCGGCAATCGCATGGCTGCGCGTCTAACGGGTATCAACTCAAGAAAGGTATCATACATCTTGTTCATGAACACATCGTTTCTGGCCAGCATTGGCGGCATCATATACGCGACGCGCGTTAAGAACGGCGGCCTGATGACAATGGTCAACGACCAGTTCACGGGCATGACCGCCGCGATATTGGGCGGGATATCATTCGGCGGCGGCGCAGGAGGGCTTGGCGGCGCTTTTGTCGGGCTGTGCGTAATAAGGACGTTCACACAAGGTATGGTTATCATAGGATCAAGCCCATATTTGACGTCCGTTCTGTCGGGCGTGCTGCTGCTTGCAGCGCTTTCGCTTGACTATGTCAGCCAGAAGCGTCAGCAAAGACGCGTAGGCGCGTAGAGAAGGAGGAAACAAAAAATGCCTAGACGGACCAGATTTCAAAGAATCAGACAATCAAGACCATTCCTGCTTATTGCATTGACAGTTTTTGTCCTGTTGCTAGTGCTATTCGTTGAAGGAATAGATCGGTTCAATGCGCCTAATGCGACACAGCTTATGATGAACTTCAGCTACTTGGGGTTGTTCGTTACAGCTATGGCGTGCCTGCTGATGAGTGGAGGATTCGACTTCTCGCTCGCTGCGCAGGCAACTTTAGGTACGCTCATTTTTGTGCAGCTGAGCATTGATAACCCTAGCATCCACTGGATCGTTTTCGCGATACTCGCAATCGTGATCGGCGCTTGCATGGGTGCTATCAACGCGTTCTTTTCACAAGTGCTTAACCTTATGCCGTTCATCGCTACAATTGCGATATCATCTGTATGGTTAGGAATATCTAACTGGTGGACGGGCGGACTTGTGAAAACGGTAAACATCGAATCCTTTTCAGCGGTCGCTACAGGCCGTGTCTTTGGTACGCCTATTCCCTGGGTGTTCATTTTTATGCTTGCGTTAGTAGTTGTCTACAGCCTGATGTTAAAATATACGCGTTTTGGCAGGAGTGTTATTATTGCCGGCGGAAACCAGGTCGCGGCAAGGCTTGCGGGGCTGAACCCCAAGAAGATCAAAACGATCCTGTACATCAATGCGAGCGTCCTGGGTATGATAGCAGGCTTGGTTTACACTTCTTACCAGAAGACAGCGACCGTTACGGGAATATCGCAAAGGCTTCCGGAGATGAGGGGGTTGACGTCTTCTATGCTGGGAGGGGTTTCGTTCGCCGGCGGTTCGGGAGCGTTGACAGGCGCGTTATTTGGCCTTATACTTATTGAAACGCTTGCGTACTCGCTTCAAGTCATGGGCCTGCCAGCGTGGTTCGTGCTTTTTGTCAACGGCATGCTGCTTGTCGTAGCGCTTACGATCGATACCGTGTCTTCCAGGATCAGAATGAGGAAAATGGGTATTAAGTCGAGCGGCGGCGGCGGGATGATGATGCCGGGTATGTCGCGGTAGAATGGTTTGCTTTCGGGCAGCGCTGCAATAATTACGCGTCAGCGCCGCTCCGGCAATAAAAAACTCGTATTTATTACGAAGTCAAAACAAGGAGGAAAATAATAGAATGAAGAAGTTATTGGCAATCATACTGGCTCTGTGTATGGTAGTTGCGCTTGTTGCTGCATGTGGTGACAAGGACGATAGCAGCAGCAACACCGGCAGCAACACCGGCAGCAGCAGCGGAGATTCAAGCGGAAGCACCTCGTCGTCCGGCGGAAACTGGCCGAAGGAAGTCGGATTCTTTGATCCCGACTACGACTATTCATCGCAGAAGAAATTCAAGGTTGCCTATCTGATCCCGACTGCGGGAAGCTGGCTGTATGACGATATGGACAGGGCCTTTGCAAGCTGGGCGCCGCGTATGAACATCGACTACAAGGGAATGTTCGCGTCCTCTGACGGGTCGACCGAGGCTTTCCTTTCGTTGATTCAGACGCATATTGACCAGGGGTTTGATGGATTGATGCTAGACGGTATAGCCGACCAAATGAGGACTGCCTTGGAAATGGCGGCTGAAAATGATGTAGTACTTTGGAGCGTAATGGGTATTTGCCGCGACCAGGGAAACACATATGTATACGAAGATATTCCTATGTATGGGCCCCTCCAGTGGCCGTTTATTGGATTTGACAACTTCTATGCAGGTTTCAGCAGCATGAACAAGCTCATTGAGTGGAAAGATCAAGCTTGGCCGGACGTTCCGTGGGAGAAAGTCGGCGCAATTTGCATCGGATTCTCAGGCATGAGCCAGCTTTATGAGCGTGTGCAGGGCGCAAAAAGAGCGTGGTGCAACAAGAACCCGTCATTCGGCGAATATAAACCGGGAGCGCAGGACAATCCTATGAACTTCTGGCTCGGCGACATGAGCGCCACCGGTGCTTTCGATCAGGCGACGGCTCAGCAGTTAACTACTCAAATAATTTCCAACAATAACGATATCGAAGTATGGCTGATTCCTGCCGCGATGGATGATATGTCCATGGGCGCGGCCAACGCCGTCGACCAGCTCGGCCTTACGGATAAATCTTGCACTGCTTGCTTCGGCGGTTCCAGCCTTCCTGTCCAGTGGGATCAGGGCGTCGACAACGCATGGCGTTATGCCGAGTACCTCGCGCAGACCATGTATGCCGAGCCGATCATTTGCGCTGTCTGGGCGCTGATGGCAGGGCAGGCTACTGTCGAAACGCTTTGGCCGCAGTGGGTCAAGCAGTGGGATAAAGGCGATATCTTTGAGTTTACAGGTGAGCGCGACGCATTGTATGACTACAATATCTTGAAGCGCGGTGACGATGGAAAGCCTGTTGTCAAGGAGTCGCACAATTACGCGCAGGCCCTCCTGCCGACAGCATGGCTGGAGAAAGATACATATAAGGATTACCTCGCTTGGACAGACCTGTATGCTTACGGCGACAACAAAGACATGTATCGCTATGGGCAGTATCCGGCAGTCACAAATATTAACCTATATGACGCAAGAGTTCCTGTACCGTCCAACTTCCAGGCTGTAATACAGTCAATCGTCATGGGTTAAACATTTTTAGCTGTAAGATTATTCATATTATTCAGCGCGGGGAGCGGCTTTTGCCGCTCCCCGCGGCATTGTGCAGCAACGTGTTTTCTGGAGGAATAACAGAAATAGTAAAGGGGTATTGTGCTTTACTAAATAATGTGATATATTGACGTTCGATATCTGCGAAATCAGCCGCTAAGCAAACCGCATATGAAAGCAGCGAGAGTAGTCAAGCAACAATATAGGGGTATAGCTCAGTTGGTAGAGCGGCGGTCTCCAAAACCGTAGGCCGAGGGTTCAAGTCCTTCTGCCCCTGCCAGATAGGAAGAAGCCTTGATAGTAAGGCGCAAAGCCCCGCAAGCGATGATATTTCAACGCTTGCGGGGCTTTTTTGGTACACCTTCAGGGACTCGAACCCTGGACACCCTGATTAAGAGTCAGGTGCTCTACCAACTGAGCTAAAGGTGCATAAAC
>Ga0082212_10001073_pt1 | contig 40042 bp, 44 predicted proteins | sample TergutNt197P3_FD_71548 | JGI IMG/M metagenome (GOLD analysis project Ga0082212, IMG submission 71548) | Neocapritermes taracua P3 segment gut microbial communities from Petit-Saut dam, French Guiana - Nt197 P3 | ecosystem: Host-associated > Arthropoda: Insects > Digestive system > Gut ...
TTCTACAAAGTTAAAATTGTTTTTAAGTGTACTTTTTTAATCTGTAGGATTGGGGGGGATACTTACAGGCTATACTCAAAATGCTTCTTTATATTCATGGTTATTCGTCCTCCTGAATAATCTTATTGCCTTCTAATTTTATTTTCCTTTTTGCATGAGATTTGGCAACAACTGAGTAATCACTTATCACTTCGGGTTCTCCAAGTTTTTCATAGAAAGGAGGAAGTTTTCTTTCCAAGCATACAAGATTCAAAGCATCTAAAAAAACTGGTCGAATACTTACCCAACTCCCTGCTCGTGTTGCATCTACTTCGTGGTTATAGATACTTATTAGTTCATCGATAGTTTTTGTTTTTAAACTGGATAGAAAATTTTGATAATGATCAACATAAAAATCTTTTGATTTCGCATCAATAAAATCAGGAAGTTTTTTTTCAAAATCCTCGACTTGTTTTTCTATTAGGTCTTCCATAATTTATTTTTTTGTCCTTTCGGATGGTTAATAATCTTGTTTAATGTACTTTTCCCTCAACTTGCAGATAACGGCCAGGGGCTTGCCGCAGGCGGGGGGCTGATACTGTTCATTAAAAGCACTCCTGTTCATTTTCAGACTCCTTTTTATTAGATGTTACACCCCCGCTTGTGGGAAACCCCATGTTGTAGGCTGGCATTTTGTTTCGTTCTCATTCGTACTCGTACTCCCACGTAACATAGAAAGCGGTTGCTCCTGAATAACTGGAAAGTCCAGGAATATTATTAACCGTTTTGATTAGGTTGTCATTCCTGTCATAATACTTTCTTTCGTCGCGCCCAAAACCCGATTTTGGATTTCCACTGTATGTAATTGAATATACAAGAAGACCTTCTTCGTAAAGATATTCTGTTGTAACAAAGTCTTTTTCACCCGGCACACAAAATTTCTCTTTCACGAGTTTGTCGCTTTTGTATTCGTAAACAATGTAGTACATCTGTTTGTTCCCTTCATAGTGCTCTTGTTTTGTGAGCTTTCCTCCGCTATATTCATACAAGTTGAACACAGTTTCCCGATTATCGGTAAAATCTATCTGTTCTTTCTCTTTGTTACCTTTTTGGTCATAAAAATAAGAGACTGTATGGCGTAAATTAGGCGAATTGTCTAGATAGGCTTCATAGTTAGATATCTTTTCTAATTGCCCTTTTTCACTATAGAGGTATATGTCATAATACTTCCACGATTCATAGTCCCAATCTACTCTGCTGATTTTTCCTAAGTTATCGTACGTGTACGTATCGTGTAATTGCCTGTAGTTACTAAAAACTTGGTAAACACGTTTCAATTTGCTATCCTTTGAATACAGGACATCCTCAATTCTGTAGTCATGAACCTTTAAATCAAAACTACCATTGTCAATTTCGTTTTTTCCACAACTTGCGAGTATGAAGGGAAGAATGAACATCATTATTACAAATAAACTCTTTGTCTTCATCTTTCTTTTTTTAAGGTTTTTATATTTACTATTTTCCCATTAACTTTCAAGTTCTCAAGTCGTTGCCAACCGCACTTTCTCGGCTTGCCTACAACGTCCCAGCGGCTTGGCGAAGGCGGGGGTTTCACAACTGCCGACACAAAGATACAAAAGTTCCTTTACGCACCAAGCATCGTGATGCCACACCCCCGCTTTTGCCAAACCGTCCGTTGTACGCTGGCCACATCTCAGTTATAAATTTTCGCATCTTTTTTTCGTCTTTGCTGATATATTTTTAATGCAAGGTCAATTTTAGCTCCTTTTTCACTCAAGACAAGCTCCCATTTTTTTCTTTTTTCGTTTAAACCAGACAAATCTTTTTGGTGTACCACAAGGACATAGAGTGTCGTTCCATTATATCCTTGCCCAACTCTTATGTCGACATATGCTTCTTGAATATTGTCCCAATTTTGAAATCCATTTTTTTTACTCCATATCCCTTTTTCAGAAATAACTAACTTTACATTGGGATAAAATGATTTATATATAAAGTACAGAGCTATCATGAAAAGGGGAATTGCAATAAGAACGTCTTTTGATGTATAGTGCTTTGAAAGAGGGTATATACTAAAAAATAAAAAAAGAAGGAAAAAGAAAAAATTAGCACCTCTTGACCCTGTTATGGTTAATTCATCCGGTATTGTATGGTCATCAAACAACTTAAATATCGGATGCTCCATTCTATATTTAACTGTATCGTGCCATTTTTCTTTATCAATTTTCGAACAAACGCAATATTTCGTTGGGAAAACATATTTTCCTACTCCTGTACGCCCTTTGCTGATAAACTCATGAAAATCATTAACGTGACCAAACGCCCAAATGGCCCATTTAGCAAACAAAAATGAATACAGAGGGATGATTAGTAAGATAGAGACAATAAATCCTAGAATGCCCCAAAATGGATGAAGGTCATAAATTACTCCAACAATAATTACTAATGCCCATAAAATAAACATCACTCCAAAAGCGGGTAATCCAACTCTTATATTTTTCTTTTGAATAGCCTGATTCGTAGTTATATATTTCATATTTTCCATTTCGCAAAGATAGTAAAGTCTTCAAAAGTTTCCAATTTTCAATTCGTCTCCGCTATGATTCATTCGGCTTGCGTACAACGTCCGGCGGCTTGGCGCTGGTGGGGGGCAGCCGGACGTTGCCACGAAGGTACAAAACTTTCTTTCAACGCCAAACTTTCGAACCGTTACACCCCCACTTGAGCGAAACCGCTTGTTATGGGCTGGTTTTTCTTTTCTATGTTTATAGTCGTCATTTAATCCCCTGAAAAATAATAATGTAATCTGTTTCCAATAGATTTCTTGTTAAATGCAACGAAAAATTCAAAACGTTTATTGTAATAAGAACCAAATACTTCATCAGGGAAACTTCTTGTTGTAACTATTGCAAAACTCATTTTATCATTTGAGGCAAAATTATAGTCAACACCCCAATTAGATAGTTCATGGCTAAATTTTACATTATATGTAGTCTCCAAATATGTTTTCATTTGATTGGCAATTATTTCTTCATTCCCTTTTGCATTTCCTTCTAAATTAAATCTGTAACTAATAATTGAAATTTTTTCGTCGTATTTATATCTCATGTTTGGGCTCCAAAAATGATTTGTACTCCAAAAGCTACCATCTGGAACGGCCTTGCAAATCCTATTCATAAAATGAAAAGTAACTTCGTTTATGGAAATTTCATCTGTGAGTTGTTGCAAATAGTCGGAAACTACTTCCGTGTTTGTTACGTAATTCCAAACATCTGCTCCACTCTCATAATGAGAAATCATTCCGTCGCCAGGGCATACTACAGAGTAACCATATGTTTCATTATCGACAATGCTTTGCAAAGTGGAAATTGCGGTAAATCCGTCGAAAGAATTGTTGCCTGCCCTTGAAAAGAATCTATTGATAAATGCTGAGGCATCATAATAATCGCTTGATGGTTTTACTCTTGTGTTTCCACCAACCAGGATAGATAATTTTTCTCTGATTTCAGGTAAATAACAAGAAGTGGAAGTAAAAAGAATTACCACTCCAATGAACACTGCTTTTTTCATTTATTTCTTGATTTTAACGTTGCTTTCACTTTCGGAATCTCCGTTTTTCTTTTAAAATTTTTTTATTCAATAGAATATAGTTGCTCCTTCAATATCTATTTTCCGGTTAAGTTATCTATTAGTAACCAAAAGGGGGGCAAAATTTTCGGGATCTAAAGTGAACTTCCAACCACTACTAGTTTTTACTAATAGTTGACTGAATGTATGCACCTCTCCCTCCTTATAAAAAAATTTGGCGATAACCTCTGCTTTTTCTCCATTGTTAAATATACGTTCGTTTTGTATTTCAAACTTAACAGGGCCTAAGTCGTGAATTGTTCTATCTAATTCAATATCAAATAGAGTTAATTTTGTGTTCATGAATTCATTCATGGCCTCTGTTGTAAGACCGAAAGGAACTTGATGCCAATACTTTAAATATTCATCATAGTTTTTTTGTATGTAGGCATTCCATGTTTTTTTCACAACGCTTGAAGGCGAATTACTGCCACCACCTCTGTTTCTTCCACTTATATTAGCAGAGTTTATAGTTCCATCAGGATTAAATACGTTCCAAATACATGAAGTAGTACTCAAAGATAAACTAACCAATAATAAGCAAATGAAAAATTTTGCCATATCCCTACTCATTAGTCTTTTCCTTTTCTTTCTGTTTTTTGAATGGTTTGCTATCCCCATTACACCATCATGCTGTTTTTGTTTAAAATACTGAAACATACAAATAAAGCTTTTCGTCATGCCTCCACTTTCGGCTCTCGGCTTCTCCGTTTTTTCTTCCGGTTGTGGGTGCTGTTTTCCAACTTGCCCATAACGTCCCAGCGGCTTTGCGAGGTGGCGGCTTCACTAAACCTCCTGCGGGAGATAAACGTTCAATTTCGCACAAAATTGTCTGCGGGGGTACTGCCGCCATCTCGCAAAACCGCCCGTTACCTGCTGGCGTTCCTGTTGTTATATTTTCTGTCTCTCTCATAATTATTTACTTCTCTGACACTAATTTCTTTGCAAATTCTACGGCATTTTTCAAATCTTCCGCATTCGGTCTGCCTTTGTTCATCCCTCCAAAGTGTTTCAAAAAACTATTAGTATTATAACCCGGACAACCAAATTCGCCCACAATTACAAATCCCTTATTTTGCAATATGTTACGAAGTGTCTTGTGGTTGATTTCCATTTGCTTTTCATTGTAAATTCCACTTGTGGAAAATATAAATGCTTTTTTCTGTGTAACAGTTGGCAAACTCTCGGCAAAGTCAAGCAGTAATTGATAATGCTTATCGCTATTTATCCCTGAACCAAAGCCGATTAATTCATATCCTTCTAATTTGGAAAAATCAATGCTATCTATGTTTATCTCGTTCACATTCAGTATCGGCGCATTGATTTCGGGTGCAATGGCATTGGCTATTTTTCGGGTATTTCCGTGGTGAAATGAATATAAAAAAATGATTGCTTTTGTTGTCATATTATCGGGCTTAATGTCTGGAATTTCTGTTATGGATTTTGTTACGGTTGCCCCTGATACAGTATCTGCTTTGGACGATTTTTTACTCGACCCGCAAGCGAAAAAAAGCAATATAACCGCAATAAAAGCCCAAACAAATATTTTCATTTTTCTGTTATTTTTAGTGTTGATACCCCTTTAATCAATAACCACAAAAATAATACTGCCTCGCCCAAAGCACCAATCATAAAATAATCTGTCAAAATAACGTGTATGTTTTGGTTTGTTAAAAATAGCGTACAATCAACGATATGACAAATACCTGCAAGTATGAGTAAATAGGCAATAATTTTTGGTATAAAATTTGATTTATAAACAAGATACGCCAAAGGAAAAAGCCATAATCCCCAGAAAATCCCCACAACATATTCGCCAATAAAACGCAATTGTAAAAACAGGGTTGATATTTCAGAAATTTGCTTTGTCGTAAATTCAGTGAAATACTCCGCTCTGTTCAAAACAAATAATGCACCTGCTTGAAAAATAATGTTCACAAACATTACAGCAACAGAGACAAGTACCAAAGAAAACATTAGTTTTGCCTGTATTTTGTCGGTGTCTTTCAATAAGCGATACAGCAGCAAAACCACAAATAGAAAACTGATAATATGCCCAAAAATGCTTCCAAAAATAGAAAGCAAATACTGACTTTCAGTTGCAAGGATATTTTGTGCGGTTGCAACGGCATTGTCGGAGACAAAAGTTTTGGTAAGATACATTTGGCAAAACCCCGCCGTAATGACGAACAATAAATACCAAACTCCTGCCATTCTCGCTATTCTTTTATTTTCTTTCATTTATTTGTTATAAAACTCATTACTAAACTGTTAAACTCCTCTGCATTATCCATATTTGCGCAATGTCCTGCATTTTCTATAATGAACATTTTGCTGTTTTGTTCTTCTTCGTGCCATTGTTTCGCCATTTTTAACGCCAATTCATTATCTTTTTCGCCCGACAGAATGAGTAATGAATAATTCCTTTGAATAGTACGATTTGCTATCAACTTGTCTAAACCCGACATAACCGTAAAAGATTTTCGCGTAAAATGTTTTGCACTTTCATAAAACCGAACTTGCTCTAATTCATTTATTGCCGAAATATTTCCTGTATATCTGCGAAAAGCGTCCATTGAGAAAATCATTTTGAACAGCCATTTAAACATTTCTTTGCCCTGCGATTTCGCAACTTCTTTCTGCTCTTTGTTAATGTTATATCCGCCGAGTGCCGTTAATGACAAAATTTTTTCAGGGTGCTTTAATGCAAAGTCCTGTGCAAGCAAAGAACCTACCGACACCCCGACTATGTGTGTTTTATCACAATTTTCGGTTTTCAGAATTTCCGCAATATGCACGGCGGTCGCTGTAATTTTGTCTTTCGATTTTCCCACGCCTGTCAATCCGTGTCCTAACATATCAACAGTTATTACTCGGTAGTTCGCTGAAAAATAATCAATTTGCCTGTCAAAACACTTGTGGTCGCCAAAAGCAGGGTGTAAGAAAACAATGGTTTCCCCCTCCTCGTTTCCACTCACGAAGTAATGTATTGTGTTTCCGTTATTTTCAATGGTTTTATGGTCTATTTTACTTTCAATTTGAAAATCCATTTTTCCGTTGTTTTTTAGTTCTTTAATTTTGTTGTCAAATTTGTAATTTCCAATTGCGTAATAAATTTTCAGCACACCACACAGGGTTGCTATTACGCACAAGGTTATTAACAATATTTTCTTTCGTTTTTTCATTTTTCTTTAACGTTCAATTTTCTGTTTCATTGTCCCGCTGCGCTGTCCGCATGACACACAACGTCCCAGCGGCTTGACGCAGGCGGGGCTTCCACTGCCGTTCGGACGGGAACGAAACTTCCAATTTCCCACAAACTTTCGGGCGAGCAACTGCCCCGCTTGCGCCAAACCGCCCGTTAAGCGCTGGCATTTTTACTCCTCTTTTTGCTGTTATTCATTTTAATCCAATGTTACATTACCAATTATAATGTAATCAAAATCAAGTGAATTTTCAGTTATAAGCGCACCACCAACAGTCACAGAATAATATTGAGAAAGAGGTTTAAATGTTTCCTTCTCGTATCTCGGTCGTAGTTCAATTAAGTCACTTGTCAGTTTTTTACCAACAACAGGTTTCGTTAGTTTTACGACAAGTCTGTTACCGCCACGGTCAGAAAGAATTGTTCCAAAGAGGTTTTCTCCCCAATCCCAAGGTTCACTTACAATTATTCTTACTGTCTGTCCTTTTAAACTCATTTGTCTAATACTATTTAAGGTTCAATGATTTGCTATTTTAAAAAATCAAATAAAATTGTTCCAACAACAAAACTAATAGTAAAAAAACAGCCTCGATAATCAAGAAAATTTTTATTTTTAATCTACTCTTGAATAACGACCAACTCAAAAAAAGTCCAATGAAACTTATTGTTATATTAGCAATCAATTGCCAATCGGGAACCATATAGAGCCATAATATTCCTTTCTTAAACCGATAAGCAAAAAAGAAATAAGCATTATATATTATCCACAGTAAATTTATTACTGCAAATAATAATCCAACTATTTGATTTGTTTTTGCACTCATATTTTTTATTTTTTGTATTCTTTCCTGTAAATTTTATTTCTATTCAATTTTTAGAGACTTTATCTAACCGCACTGTCGCCCCCCGCTTGCGCTTAACGTTTGGATTGGCGTAATGACGTCAGAAATAACGTCGGATATGACGTGCGAACACGAATGATAATATTTCATGAGACCTACTGTGCCTGAAAAATATACGTAATACTTCCCTGCTGCCGGGCAAGCGATGACTGGTTGAAGCGCGAACGCTCGGCGTCGCGTTTGGCGGCGTCAACGATGCAGGGGTCGTCCGAATTGGATTTGCTTTTGTTGATTTCGGCAGTAAGCACATAGCCGTTGCCGTTAACCACGATATCCACCACTATGGTACCGCCCGCACGACATTTATATACCGGTGGAGGCATCGACGTATGGCGCCGGCCGGCCAGTTCGTATGACACCGTTGTGGCTCCCCTGTAAATGGTTCGCTCGCCGGCATCATTCGCCGGATATTTGTCCTCATAGATACGAGCTTCGTTATCGTTCAGTTGTTCTTCCACAGGGGCAGTCTCTTCGGGCGTATCCCGCGGCTGCGGGTCGGAAATATTCTCTTCTGTTTTGATATTGCGTATCATCTGTTCGATGTTCTCTACAGCACGGGCGTCAGCCGTATTGACGGGAATGTTGCGCACGTTATATTCCTCCCGCATGATTTGTACAAATTCCTGTGCGCTCACCTCCTGCAGCAACGTTTCTTCGGGTCTTTCCTCCATCATTTCCTGCATCTGCGTCACATCAATCATGATGTTGTATTCCCGCGCCACATTGGTTCTGATTTTCAATACCAAAACCACCGAAATAATCAGTAAATGCACCGCGATGGTGGTCAGGATGCCGATTTGATGCTCCTCTAACCACAGTAGAAAATCCCTGAATACAGACATCGCGTTTACTATCTTTCAGTCTTATTTGAACAGTGAATCCACAAACTCGTATTTGTTGAATATCAGCAGGTCTTCCATCTTTTCGCCAACGCCGATGTATTTGACCGGTATTTTGAACTGGTCGGAAATACCCAGAATGACGCCGCCTTTGGCCGTACCGTCGAGTTTGGTGAGCGCAAGAGCGCTTACTTCGGTTGCCTTAGTGAACTGTTTAGCCTGCTCAAAAGCGTTTTGACCGGTTGAGCCGTCGAGCACCAACAGTACATCATGCGGCGCGTCGGGAATCACTTTCTGCATCACTTTCCTGATTTTCGTAAGTTCGTTCATCAGGTTCACCTTATTGTGAAGACGTCCTGCCGTATCGATGATCACTACGTCGGCGTTGTTGGCTTTCGCCGAATTGACCGCATCGTAGGCTACCGATGCAGGGTCGGCGCCCATTTTCTGTTTCACAATATCCACCCCGACACGCTCCGACCAGATGACCAGTTGATCAACAGCCGCAGCGCGGAAAGTATCAGCGGCGCCAAGATACACCTTTTTCCCTGCTTTTTTGAACTGGTACGCCAACTTGCCGATAGTAGTGGTTTTGCCCACGCCATTGACGCCTACCACCATGATAACATAAGGTTGGGCGGTAGGTATGGATGCAAAATCGTCAACGTTTTCCGTGTTGTTTTCTCCGAGCAGGGCGGCAATCTCCTCTTTCAGGATAGCGTTCAGCTCGGCCGTATTCATCACTTTATCGCGTGCCACGCGGTCTTCGATACGCCTGATGATTTTCAGCGTAGTTTCCACACCCACATCGGACGTGATCAATACTTCTTCGAGATTGTCGAGTACTTCGTTGTCAACTTTCGATTTGCCGGCCACGGCGCGCGTCAGCTTCTGAAACAGACCTTCCCTGGTCTTTTCCACCCCTTTGTCGAGGCTCTCTTTCTTTTCTTTAGCGAATAATCCGAAAAATGCCATTGGATAATAATCAATATTCAATTATCAATTTTCTTGTGGCCTTTCGTAACTGACGAATGCGAATTTTTTACTGTCGGGCGACCATGAATTTACATTGAGGGTTCCCTGTCCGCCAAAAAGTTCGACAATAGTTACCGGCTGACCGCCTGCTGCCGGCATCAGACGCAAAATCACCTCCTTGTTGGCGGGGTGATCGCCCGGGTTCACGTCCCCTTTGCGATACGATATGTAAACCACTTGTTTCCCGTCGGGAGAAATATGCGGAAACCATGAATTGTAATCCTCGTCGGAAGTCATTTGCGTTTGTTCCGTTCCATCGGCATTCATACGCCACACCTGCATCAGGCCGGAGCGAACGGAGTTGAACCAGATATGTTTGCCGTCGGGCGAATATTCCGGACCATCATCCAGACCTTCGGCGTCGGTCAGGCGGATTTCCTCGCCACCTTCGGCAGGGATAACATAGACGTCAAAATTGTTATTCCGCTGAGCGCAGTATGCCAGCCATTTTTCATCGGGCGACCATCCGTGCAGATAACTTGGCGCCATGGGGGTAATGAGTTGTGGCGTACCTCCTCCGATGGGAAGGATGTAAACCCGCGAACGTCGATCCTCCTTTGTGCCGTGACTAATGGCAATACGGCTGCCCGATGCGGAAATTACATGGTCATTGTTGCAGTTGAGGGCAAATCCGGTATTGATCTGTTCAATCTGTTCAGGACGATTGACGTCTATCCTAAAAAGTTTTCCGCCACTGTTGTAAATCAGATATTTTCCGTCGGGCGTCCAGTTAGGCGCTTCTACCCGTGTGGGAAATGAACACAATACTTTTCGCTCTTTGGTTTGTGTGTCGTATATCTCCAACGAACAAAATTTGTTGTTGCCGGTGTTTTGCGACCATGCGGTAATGGTGAAAAAGCATAATACCAATGCGTAAATTTTCGATAAGCGTAACATAATAATCTAAAATTAAGTGAAAAAAGATTTTTTATTTAATTTCGCAAAGTAAGTCATTTTTGGGGAAAAAGAAAAATGAAAAAACTGGAGTGCACAAAAGATTGATTACTTTTCTTAACTGTTCCTATGCACCGCTATTTCCGGACTATTTTTCCATATGGTACAAAACCGCGCGGTTCATAAACCGGTTGAAAGGCAGCATCAGTCTGAATACGCGGATACTTTCCTCAAGTAACCGGTCGCTTAGGAGCGTTTGTTCGTCAATGTTTCTATAATATGTATAATCCCGGCGTTTAAGCAGTTCTATATCAGAAAAATCTTTCGGGAATCCTTTGGGCGCTGTGGTCAGCATATTTCCGTCGAACCATTTGAACGTGCCGGCAAATTCCTCGCTGTTAATGATGGCCTTGTATTCATCGGTGTGTTCGTAAATATCTGTTCGAACCGCTTTCAACGTTGGAGCATCCGGACAATAAATACCGCCCGCCCACATGGAGTGGTTCAGGTAACCGGCGTTCGCAGGCTCAATGTGAAAATAATAACCGCCCATCGGACTTTTACGGCCTCCTTGTGCGATGTATGCGCCAAAATGATTTTTGTACGGAGTTTTGTCGTTGGAAAAACGCACATCGCGATAGATACGGTAAACGCAATCTTTAGCCGTAATGGCTCCAATGGTCGGGTCGAACAGACGTATTTCCGTAATCAGCCGGTCGATGAACCGGTTAAATTCATTTTGGGCTTCCCTGTAGTATTCCCGATTGGCGTCAAACCATTCTTTGTGGTTGTTGGCGATGATTTCGCGGAGAAAGGAAATGCTTGTTTTCATCAAAATTAAAAGAAAAATCCTGCGGAGAAAGTAAATACCTTGTTACGGACAGGAAAGGTCTCGTTGAGCACCTGTGCAAAACCCCAGGAATATTTGAACGACAACTGTATTTTCCACACATCAAAACCTGCGCCTGCGCCAATACCGTAATCCAATTTGTTGATTTGGTTCGAATAGGTATCGTCGCTGGCGATATTACCGTTTTCAGACAAACGGATGGCATACGCTCCGTATGGCGCTACAAAAGCAAACGGCTTCACCTGCGCCATATGTAACCGGTACGCCACTTTTATCGGAACTTCAACATAATCAATATCGTACATTATTCCGCTACCGGTGAACATACAACCTTTTTGCGAATACAAAACTTCGGGCTGAAGCGCAAATCCTTTCGGCCAGATGATCTGTGCGGCCAAACCGCCAACCAGTCCGGTGGTTACATCCTGGCTATCGTTTCTTTTACTTTGGATGGTAGCAATATTTTCGCCTGCCACAATACCGATGTGATATTCAATCTGGTCAGAACCGGTATATTTCGTACGCACTATGGTACATGAAGTTTTACTCTTGGCTTTGGGCTTTGGTCTGGGGCCTGCATAAACTCCGTGTACACCCATGAGCAATATAATGATTAAAATGCCTGTCCGCTTTTTCACTGATTACAATTTTAGGTACTACATTATTCCCTAATTATACGTAAGAAGTGCAAAAAGGTTTCGTTAGTCCCATTGATATTTAGCAAACCATCGTTCAATCAACGACAAATTTACCGAAAGCAGAATATACCTTTCATTGATGCCGCCCCGCTGTCCGGTTCGCGATTCGCCGGCGTTGACTGCGATATTAACATAGGAAAGATTACGGAACGGAAGCCCAACGCCCAGTGATACCGAATAATCTTCCAACTGATATCCGTTCACTTTCAGATATGACTGATAGTAAGATGCACCTGCCTGAAACCGCAAAGCTTGCCAATAATTTTCCGGACGCTGTTTATTAGGTGTAAACTGTAACCCTACACTGTATAAATGACTATCGGTATAGGTTAATGTTTTGTGACGCGAGCGATCAACCGACCATTTCCGGAACTGATAATCGGCTGCCAATACCCATTCGGCCGCTTTTTTACTGCGAGTTACGGAAAAACCTGCGCCATACGATTCCGGAACATACGATTTGATGTCAGGCCAACGTTGGTTCCTGTCGATTCCGGTGTTGCTGGTGATGGTTTGCGTATGCTGTATGGCCATATCCGATTCGTATCCATATATTCCTCCTACCGTAACATTGGTAAATTGTCCGAACCGGTGCGAATATTGTGCGCCGAAATCGAAATATATTTTGTTAACGTTGTATGTATGCACATCGGAAATTATTTCCTCGTCTTCTTTATGGGTAATATTGCCGAACATATACGATGAGGTAACACCCAGCGAAAAGCCGCGAAACAGTTCATATGCATTAGCCCAATAAAATTTATTGATCCCTCCGTTGCCCGAAAAGTCAATTTCGCGATGAACATCAGAACCTTCTATATTGTCCTGATCTTTCAGATGATATCCCACATTACTGTATGGACTTAATCCTACGCTGCTGGTCCATTTTTTCGCCACCCGCACGCCTACTGCCAGGTTTTTGAAGTTGAAATCGGTAGTTCGTTGGCTTTGTGTTCTGGTTGCAAATTCCGAAAATTTAATGGCAGCCGACACATCGAGTATGAACCGAAGAGTGTCTATTCCGGACAGAGCAGCAGGATTGCGGCGGTTCAGAAAATTTTCCGATTGAAGGCCAATGCCCACATTTCCCATCCCTACGGTACGACCAAAATCACGTGTTTCGATTTCGCCAATCCCGAGAATCGAAAAAGGCGAGCTGGTACTGTTTTGTGCTGCCACATCCGGCAGGAACAATAACACAGTTAAAAAGAGCAATAACCTTATGGCCTTTGCAGCGTGGGTCACCGGTTTACGATGAACCGAGGTAATTATTTTATGCTTAATCATTGTATACCACATAAGTGACTTCCAATTTTATTTGGTTTTCCTTACTTAAATGTTCAGTTCTGTACCAATACTTCTGGTCGCCGAAAACCAAACGTTGAAGGGTATTTTCGCTAATACTGCTTCGGGCATTGGTTTCATTGGGGGCAGGGGGAATAACCAAAGATAAAGCCCATTTATTGTATCCCGTTTTTCCCAACTGACTGGCAATGAAATCGGTAACATCAAACGAATACTGAGGAAAATCGGGTCTTTGAATATTGTCATAATCTTCAGGAAGATTTCCCGTTTGTGGGCCCACATTCTGATTCCCCATTGATGGCGGCTTTATGGCACTACTCAACGGCGTATTGCTTGTAGGGTCGAAATAAAAAACATTTAATCTGGGGGGCAAGGGCACCGTGTCGAACGAATGACGTATGGGACGCAGGTATAATGTGGCTTTTTGTATTTTTACGATCCGGCTTTCGCTCAGCCACAACAAATTGTTCAAATGCGGAAATTCCAACCGCACATACATGGGCGTACTTCCCGACATGATGATGCCCCTGTTACCGGTTAGCGTCGATGATACAGGATCGCTTTTCATGTTGTAAAAAGGCAATTTGGCTCTGTCGCTATCTATATGATAAAAACTGTTGATAGGGTTTGATTTGAAGGTCAATGTCTTTTCTTCCTTGTATGATGTACTGACGTGATAATAAATGCGAATCATGCAAGCCGTATCCGACAGGTTCAAACCGTGCACACAGTCGCTTCCCGTACCGGCAGTGACAGAGAGCCCCGGAAATGTTTTCAGGAAATTTTCCGAATTATAATTGTCATCTCCTTTCAAAATACCCTGAAACAAACGTTCTCCAAATTCTCTGGGTAGCTTAATCTCAAATTCATTTATTTTTTTTAATTCTGCTACTTTTTGGGTTTCTTTATCATCAAATGAATCCTGAATTTTTGGAATATGGACATTCTTTACTCTCAATTTGAGCGTTGTATCGGCATACTGCTCGCCGACAGGAAGAGTTGAAGTTGAATATAAATTTCCGTCATCCTGTTTTTCAATGCGTTTCGCAAGTTCGTACACTTTGAAAGCGCCATACGTCAGCGTATCGCCGTAATAATCGCCGTTGGGGTACAGCACTAATGTAACCGAATCGAATTTGGCATATCTGTCGGTCTCACTGTCGGTAGTCCGGGCAAATTCAATATAGGACTGCGCCCTGACGGCTCCTATCTGCGAATCGTGGTATGCGCCCGAAAAACCGATTGACTTGCCGGAAGTAACCACAGAGTCGGCCGCTACTAAGTTGGTAACTTTGATCGTAATCGTATCAATCATCCCTGCCGTTGTATGCGGCTCGACCAGATACTTGCCAATACTAAAGTCGTCGTTTTTACACGAACCGAACAATAACTCTAAAAATAATATGCCTGTACAGGCGATTTTCCACTTATGTCTTATTATCAATCCCATATGGATTTGCTTGAGTACAAAAAACATTCCGATACAATAACGTAGCGGATGGCGATTTATTATCTTATCCAAAGATTCAAAAAAATAACGGCGCAAAATTACTGATATTTTTGATTTCTCCCAATTTTTCCATGTTCATTTTTCCATTTTCACATGCAACCCGCATGAATTTGTATTCCTTTAAGTTGAATGAGCCTTGGTGTTTCCTGTATAGCGGATTTGGCAGAAATTGAAGCCGGAAAACTTCCCGATTGAATAAATCTGACAACAGCCTCCAAACATCCTTCTCCTTCCCATGTCAGCGGGTCGACACCAAAATCGTGATACAGATCGTCAATGATTCTGTATGTTGGCGTTATTCCGTTGAAATATGAACCTTCACCATGAATATTATCTATCCTGAAATTTATCGGAGCGATAGCCCATTGAGGATTTCCGGAGTTGTCCACAAATACGTGCATACCCACCGGTTTCCCTTCTGTTGGCGCACCCACAAGAATCACTTCATCTACAAAGGGTTTCATGCTGTTGATGACCTCTTCGCTTGCCGATGCAGTCATATCCGACACAATGACAAACAGGCGGGTTATGTTCAAAGCGTTATCGTTCCGCTTTATTTTGCGGACTTCGTCCTGTATTCCGAGTTCTTTGGAATAGAGATTGGTACGTTCGCTATACGTATATTTTGCAAAAACAATACTGTCTGCTCCCGCCGAAGCCGGTAAAAGATGTTCGCAGATGGCGTCAGCCACAGCCACATCGCCTCCGCCATTATAGCGGAGGTCGAAGACAAATTCATCCACATCGCCAAACTCCTGTAAAGCCTCGGTAATCGCTTTTTCTGATGCAGTGATAAAAGAATTGTATGCGATATATCCCACTTTTTTCCCATCAATAGTATATCTTTCTTTGGCTAAAATCGGATTAATCTTTACAACAGCCTTACTGATGGTCTTCTCGGGCAACTGGTTTCCTTTGCGGTCGGCAAACACAAAACGATTGCTTTCCCTGGCTAACTGATCATTGATGGTTTTATTCATGATAAGCGTCGTCACGTCTGTCCCGTTAAGTTTCAGCAGTTCATAACCTCTTTCTATCCCTGCTTTGGCCATGGGCGAATCGTCATACACAAAACAAACCCGAACGGAATAATCGGGCGCCTGAGCTAAAAAGTAGCCAAAACTTTTGTATTCGCCGGCTACCATCACTTCATCAAACTCTTTGTAGGGAATCATAAAACTCCACCGGTCATATTCCTTTGAACCTGAAGGAGCCATTTTTGCGTCATACAGCAGTGAAGTAAAATATTGCTCGGGCTTGGTATGAACGGGTACCCGCAGAAAATTGGGAGGCGAGCCTAATTTGCCGTCAATCCTGTCATTCCAGTAATAGGTATAATACATGATCTGCTGCACTGTTTCGTTGATATCCGTATAATTTTCCGATTTATCCTTTTCGCAACCCGGAATAAAAATGACTGTCGCCCACAACAATAACATAAATCCACAACAGGTTGTCTTCAATGTACGCCAAATTTTTTCCATATTTCCTCCTCTTTTTATGAGTACAAACTAATTATCTTTTCCTGTCAAGATAAAAAATAATAGACAAACAATATATATATATCTATGAAATGTTAATATTTACAAACTAAATCAAAAATACAACAATACTGAATTTTATAGATATGATATTAATGTTAAATGATAATATTTCACGATTAGTAGAAATTATTTTGAAATCAATGAATGACCAAATACTTTTGGAGCGTTTTTTGAAAATTTAAGTTAGGACAAACAATAAAACAAGTAAATGCCCGTTTGGGTTGTAAAGTAAATAATTTTATCTGAATGAAGACATATAAGTGGTTTTTTCTGGTATTGGTATCAGGTATCCTGTTCTCGTGCGGCGGGACAAGTGAAGAGGAATTGGTGGGCGACTGGCAGCGCAGGGCAGTCTTTAGTGGTTCTGGGCGCAGCTTTGCCGCTACTTTTGTGATTGGCAACAAGGGTTATGTATGTGGCGGATGGAATGGCCAAAAGGTGCGACGAAAAGATGCGTACGTGTTTGATCACACTGGCGGCGGCGGAAAGGGAAGTTGGTGGCAAGTGAATGATTTTCCCGGAGCTGGGCGTTCTCATGCAGTTGGTTTTTCGATCGGTGATTATGGATACGTAGGTACCGGCTGGGATGGCGACGAAACGGATATGAAGGATTTTTGGCGATATGATCCGAATCATTATGATTCTGAAGGAGAGGAAATTGGCGAATGGACAGAAGTTGCTCCGTTACCGGAAAAGGCGTATCCAAGACGGGGAGCCCTTGCATTCTCACTTACCGTGGGCGGGAAAGAGTATGGCTATGTGGGTTTCGGTTTTTATGATGGCCCTCTCGATAGACTTTTTCTAAATGATATATGGCAGTTTGATCCTGATGGTACAACCACTGTCACAGCGGAAGTAGAAGGCGTACAGGTAACAAGGACATTGCCCGGCCGTTGGACAGCGGTTACGGGTTACGGCGGTGATAAAAGAGAAGGCGCTACAGCATTTGTAATTGACAACAAGGCTTATATAAGTAGCGGAAAATCTTCGTCTTATCCTGTCAACGAGTTTTGGGTATATGATCCCAATGGCGCAGCAAGTGAAAGAGAGGCTTGGTCAACAGACCCACCAAGAAAGATGAGCGATTCGAACCCGGATGAAGATTATGACGATGATTACGGTGGGTTGGCACGGTCGTACGGCGTAGCATACGTGGCGTCGGTTGGCGGTCAGTTGAGAGGGCATATCGTTGGTGGTGATAGAAATTCAAATTGGGAATATGATCATGACAATGACCTGTGGATTCAACGTACGCAATTCTATAACCATCGTTCCGGTTCGACCAGGGAAGGAATGGTTTCCTTTTCATTCCCGAGCGGAAGGGCCTTTGCAGGTATGGGGAAAGGAGGAACAACACACAATGAAGACATGTGGGAATTTATCCCGTTGATAGATGATGATGTCTACAACGATTAATGATATGATCTAATTTTACAAAAACGCCTTCACCATTGCGGTAAGGCGTTTTTTGCAAATACAACGTAGTGACGTAAAATTTTACGTCTCTACAAAAAATATTATTCCATGATGAAACAGTTGATCACCAATGCCATCATCGTTAACGAGGGGCAACAACAGAAGGGCAGCGTTCTGATCCGCGAAGGACGAATCGTCGGTATTTATGCAGGAGAGGCGCCACCGGAAGCGCGAGTGGGCAGCGAGATTATTGATGCAGAGGGAAAGTACCTCCTTCCGGGTGTGATTGACGATCAGGTTCATTTCCGAGAGCCGGGATTAACCCATAAAGGCGATATTTACAGCGAAGCGCGGGCTGCAGTGGCCGGCGGGGTAACCTCGTACATGGAGATGCCCAACACCGTGCCGCAAACTACCACTCAGGAGCGGCTTGCCGAAAAATTTGCCTTAGCCGCGCAGAAATCTTTAGCCAATTACTCATTTTACATCGGCGCAACGAATGACAATATCAACGAACTGCTGAAAACCGATTTCTCGAAAACCTGCGGCGTAAAACTGTTTATGGGTTCATCCACAGGTAATATGCTGGTTGACAACCGTACAATGCTTGAAAATATCTTTAGTCGGGTGCAAGGGCTGATCGCAGTGCACTGCGAGGACGAAGCCGCCATCAGAAAGAATACCGAACTGTTCCGAACAAAGTACGGCGAGGAGGTACCAGTTGCTTGCCATCCTGCCATCCGCAACGACGAGGCTTGTTACCGGTCGAGCGCATTGGCTGTGGAGTTAGCGCATCAATACAATGCGCGGCTGCATGTGTTGCACCTTTCTACGGCAAAAGAAATGCAACTGTTCCGCAATGATATTCCGCTTTCACAAAAACGGATTACCGCCGAGGTATGCGTACATCACCTGTGGTTCTGCGATGCGGATTACGAACGGTATGGCGCCCGCATCAAGTGGAACCCGGCTATCAAAACGGCCGTTGACCGCGAGCGGCTGTTCGATGCTCTGTTAGACGGAACTATTGATGTAGTGGCTACCGACCACGCCCCGCATACTTTGGACGAAAAACGGAACAGTTATTTCAAAGCGCCGTCAGGCGGGCCGTTAGTGCAACATTCGCTGGTAGCGATGCTCGAGTTTGTTCACGACCGCCGCATGACGATGGAACAGGTGGTGGAAAAAATGTGCCATCATCCGGCGCTGTTATTCCGAATTAAGGAACGGGGATTTATTCGGACAGGTTATCATGCCGATCTGGTGTTGGTAGACGCCGCCCGTACATGGCAGGTAGCGCCTGAAAATATTCTTTATAAATGCGGATGGTCGCCGTTTGAAGGACAACAATTCCGCTCGGCAGTCACCCACACTTGGGTAAATGGGAACTTAGTATATCACAACGGACAACTTATCGAAAGCTCCCGCGGTATGGCGTTGGAGTTTGAATAAGGAGTTGATAGTTAATCATTTGCTAACCAATCCCCCTTTGGCGCTATCCAACGTGATGATATATTTCTGATTTCCCTTCACAATCCATCGTACATAAACTGTACTGTTTCCGGGTATGTTGCTCAAAGCCAATTTGGAGGGATTGACTTTTTGCTCTGTTCCCTGATTGTTATAAACATTCTGCATGACCATACCGGCAATCACTTGCGGACCGCTGATGGTTACCCAGTCAGGACGTTCAATTTTGTTTTGCACGTCGAAACTTGAATGGGTAGGCATGACGCGATGATTGGTGATGGCTGCGGTTATTTCCCTGTAACCTCCTTCGATGGTTTTTTCGGTTACATCGCTGATAGTCAGCAGCGGCGTATTGTAGGCGTGAAAAATGACGAATGCTGCGTTCCGGTGCGAATCGCCTTCCAGCAAAAATCCGGGATGCAAGCGTTGGGGGGCATTCTTCTTGAGACCTCCGATTTCTATTTTTCCATACTGTGGATGGTCAAATTCTTTCCAGTCTACGAATGAATCATAGAAAAGTAATGATTTTTCAAATTCGTACATCATTGCTGCCGGATCGCCTTTGTACTTGCCCCGAAACATCATCGCGGACGCCCAGAGTTCGTTAGAGAAGGTAAAGATGCCGCGACCGAATGCCGTCCAGTCTATTTCGCCGCCATAAACGGTATATAAGTCTTTATATAATACTAAATAAGCATAATCGGGGATTAATTCTTCGCCTTTTTTACCGATGGCGTCATATACGGCAAGGTCTGAACGGTTGATGTTGTTTCTGTCGCCTTCTGCGCCCGGGGGGCTTAACAGTTGTCCGCCGTTATTGTGAAAACTTTGCACGCCGGCAATGTTGCTGTGTTTCACGATAAAATCCCTTACCGCCCGCGATTCGGGTAACGAAAACGGATATTTGAGCGCTCCGCCTTGGATAAAGTTGGGTTGCCAGTTGTATCCCCAGTCGCGGTTAGGGTCATAACCGCCTGGGCCGTCTTCGTTTACGCGACCGTCGCCGTCGTTGTCGATTCCTTCGTTACCTAACAGGTCGTATTCGCCCTGTACGCCTTCGGGGGCGAGTATCATGCGGTTAGGATATTTCGGGTCGGCGATATATTGACCGGTTGGATTTTTCTTTCGCATCTGAGTGATGAATCCGTCGCCGTTGAGGTCTTGCGCATCGTCTTCGTCGGCGACGCCATCCCTGTCGTTATCCAGCGGAAGTATTCCCGAACGCAAAACGCCCGGCGATTCGGTGAAAACTGCCCGTCCGTCAGGGTTTATTGTAGGAGCGATATAAAATGTCTTTTGTTCTAATAATTCCTGAATGAATTTATTATTTGGGAACATTTCCGTTAAGTACCATGCAATATAGAGCGCCATTTCACATCCCTGTATTTCGTTGCCGTGGATATTTCCATCCACCCACATGGCAGGCTTACGGCTTGGATCGCCTTTAGAGAAATCGGAAATGGTCAAAATCCAGATGTCGCGTCCTCCTACCGATTTGCCTGCACTTTCCAATTTGGCCAAATGAGGATACGCTTTGACGATATCACGACAAATTTTCTCAATGCCCGCATTGGTATTATAACGATTCCAGCTGACCTGCACTTTCGGGTTCATCGGCGAACCGGCTGCCTGAAAAAATAAGTCGCTGTAAGATTGGCCTGAAACTTTCATCATTGAAAGATTTAGTATAGCCAGAAAAATATATATGATTATCGTTCTCATTGTCTGTCTGTTTTAAAGCGTTATTTCTTTTGTGTCGTATCCGGCGGTGGGGCATCCGGCTTCGATGCTTATTTTGCCGCTGCCGCGAATCAACCACGTATATTCTGCCGTCTCGCCACCGTTCAGGACGGCTTTGGTCACCTTGGCATTGCCCTGTAACAAGTTTTGTCCTGAAACGGTTTTGAGTTGTACCGTTACATATTTCAGGTAATAGGATCGTTCGCCGATTTGATTAATGGTAGGCATGACGCCGTTATTTTTTACCGTTAAGGTAACGCGAAAAATGTCTTTTTCCAGCGCTTCCTTTTTGAGTTCTGCTATCGTACAGCGGGGAGCGGCTTCGGTCAAAGCGCCGACAAAAGCAGCATGCTTATCGGCCAGTTCGGAAACCATCGAATAGGGCGGATTGTACATGACGAATGGTTTGAGGCCTCCCACCTCGACTTTGTTGTCAGGGAAATCGGGATGCCGGACGGCTGTCCAGGGTACAAAAACATCTTTCACCTCATTTTTTTCAGCCCATTTCAGGAAAAGGAGTTCCGTGTTTCCGGTAATGTCTTTGTCTTTTTCATCTTCCAAAACAGGCCACCATGCCGGAGTAACAAAAGAATACCGTCCGTAATGCTGATACGCCCAGGTGTAAAACTCGCCGCCTTCGGCCGTATGAGCGGTAGGATTCGCCTTATCGGAAACAAATTGATGATACAGACTGTTCGCATAACTGTAAATCTTACTGTCGACGGTATTTTCCTGTTCCCGTCTGACGCCGGTATTCGAGGTCATATAGACTTTGGTTGCTTCGGAAATATTATTGTTTAAACTGAAACTCAACACAGTATGCACATTGAACGCATCATATAGAAAATCGGCAACGGCCATGCTTTCTATTTCCGATACGGCATGTTCGCCCGATTCGGGTTGGAAATTTTTATAACCGAAAGTGAAGTTTCTGTTAAAATTCACGCCCCCCTCGCCGTCTTCATTGAACAGCCCGTCTTTGTCGTTGTCGATCCCTTCGCTCAATACTAAATATTTCCCTGTTTCGCCTTTTGCAGCATCGGCAGGAATCAATACACCTGGGTCATGAGGCGATTCGATATGCGTTCCTTTGGGCGACTCCACTCTCATTTTGGTGATCATCCCGTCATTGTTGAGATCATCGTAAGGGTCTTCATTCATACTGCCGTCGCGGTCGTTATCAGTGTTTCGCGCGTTCACGGTACGCTCATATTGCAACGGGGCAAAGTACTGCTCGGTTGCATCAGGTTGAACGTTGGGGAAGATGTAGAAAGTGTTTGCGGCAAGAACCGCGTCTATATCCGGCTGAGCAGGAATACGTTCTGCTATTCCCATGGCCATTTCGACGCCCAGCAAATGTCGCCCGTCCACGCCGCCGACAATGGCAACAGCAGGATGTTTTTCCGTCTCGCCTTTCCCGATGACGATTACCCAGACGTCTTTTCCTCCGTCCGTTTTTCCAAGGCTTTTGTACTGCACCTTATCGGGATACTTGTCTTTCAGTGCGCGGATACGCTGCGAAATTTGCGAATAATTGCTGTAATCCTGCGCAAACGCACCGGGTAAAAGGAAAACAGCAAGCACAATACTTAAAAATCTTTTCATAGAGATACATGATGTTATTTAAATAAAGCAGCAAAGTTAAGCCATTTCATGATTCAATATCACAAATGGCCTAACTTTTTTCAAAAATTCAGGTTGGGTAGAAACATACGAAAAGTTTCAGATTGAAATACCATATTCATCTGAAACATGAACCCCGAAAGGCTCGCCGAAGGCGAACCTGAAACCTGTAGTCTCGAATTAGCCTACTATTTCAATCATTTTGAAAGGTATGCGAATGATGGACTCGTAATCTTGTCCGGCTTCCAGCATATCTTCATCATCTTCGTCGTAGAACCAATTGATGGTAACACCCTGATTTGCCTTCTGGATGGCTTCCAATTTCTTGAAAACGTCCAGGATACATTTTGACGAACTGGTATTGAAATATTCCAGTTGGATGTTGACGGTTGTTTGTGGTTTCGCTTCTTTCGCATAAGCTTCGAGCCAATCGACCAACGGTTTGTAAAATTCTATTGAATTTTCGGGTATTGAACGGCCTTTGATTTCAATAATGCCTTTTGATCCATCAAACCGTACAGTAGGTGTTTTCGGAGTCCCTTCTATTGACAGTGTATCCATAACATTTATAAATTGATGCAATTCTAAATAGAAACAAAAATATCTAATCTGTAAAAATAATAATTTTCATTAAAAGGATAAAATCTGTAGCCAAGCTTTTGGTCAGATTTTCGCGCAATATCTATCAATCCCAATCCTCCTCCTCCTTTCGGAGATAGCTTTTGGTAATTGAGGATAAATTTGTACATTTCTTTTAGCTCATTGTTTGATAATGAGTTGATTTTCTCGATTTTTTCGGTGAGAAACTTCACCTTATCCGACGAAATATAATTTCCGACAGTCAACTTAAAATCGTCACCGTTTCTTGTAACGATAACCATTCCGTATCTTTGACCGACAGTTTTATGTAAATCTTTAGGCACATCATCCGAATGATGGAAAAGATTCTGAAGGCTCTCCACCATGATGTTATAGATTTTCTTTCTCACCTTTATGCTGGCCGATACCTCAACAAACTTCTCCTCCACCTCTTCAAGGATGGAGTTGATATGTTCCGATGTAATATCTCCATGATAGGCAAAAAAAACATCATTACCGCAGATTTCAGCATACAACTGATTGATATCAAATCCCATATTGATCTTCAATAGAGTGTGATTTTATTTTGCCACAAAAATAAGCCATTTTTCAGAAGAATACAACATTTTTTTGATTTTTGACTGATGATTGTGATTTTATTTCCTTTTGTATACGGAATATTTGCTTTGGGGTTACACTTTTTTGTATGAAATTTACAAAATATTTGCAGATGATAATTGCAACTTTTCAGAATTTTTTCCGTATAAAAATGAAAACAAAAAGTTTGTTGAAAAAATGAGTGAAGAAATTTTGAGGGCGTTGATGCAGTTGTTTGCATTGATTGTCAAGCAGGACGAAGGCGTTTTGAGCGGCGAGCGAGCATATGTCGAGAGTTTTCTCAACCAGCAACTCAACAGCGAAACGGCTAATGAGTACCTGAAATTGTTTGACGAACAATCTTCCGGTGAAACCGATAAGGAAGACGGCGGAAAGAAAAAGTTGACCTCGGTGAAAGACTCTGTGCGGGTATTGGGTATTTGTAAGAAAATCAACAAAACGCTGACGCAGGAACAAAAAGTGGTGTCGCTGTTGCGTTTGTTTGAGTTGGTGAATGCCGACCGCAAGTTTTCCCACCAGCGCATGGCCATCATCAACACCGTGGCGGAAGTTTTCAAGGTGTCGAAGGAGGAGTTTCAAAACATCGAAACTTTTGTGCTGAAAAATGAGCCCGAAGAACTCGATCTTTCGGATATACTGCTCATCAGCAGCGACCAGCCCGCATTAACCAACGCCAAATTCATCGAAACGGACGAACTGCAGAAGATGATCGCCATCCTGCGCGTTCCGAGCGTTGATCTGTATTTTCTGAAATATACCGGCAGCGAATCGCTTTTCCTGAATGGGCTGGGGTTGAACAACCGCCGCATCTATCTGTTTGCCAGCGGAAGTACGGTAAAAATGCCCAAAGGAAAACCGGTGTACTATAGCGATGTTGTCGCACACTTTTTGGCCGATATCACTGCCAATAAGATTTCGTTCGAGGTGAAGAATCTCGATTTCCAATTTCCCAATGGCGCTATCGGGTTGCGTAACATCAGTTTTACCGAAGGACACGGCAAACTCATCGGAATCATGGGCGCCAGCGGCGCGGGGAAAACTACCCTGTTGAATGCGTTGTGCGGATTGGAAAAACCGTCGAAAGGCGAGGTGCTCATCAATGGCGTTAATCTTCACACCGAAAGAGCAAAACTCGAAGGCGTGATCGGCTATATCCCGCAGGACGACCTGTTGATTGAAGAGCTGACCGTTTTTGAAAATCTGTATTATAATGCCAAATTATGCTTCCGCGATAAGACCGAAGAGGAATTAGTAGCGCTGGTGGACAAGACTTTGCACAATCTTGGCCTGTCCGACCGCAAGGATTTGAAAGTAGGTTCGCCGTTGAACAAGACCATCAGCGGGGGACAGCGCAAACGGCTGAATATTGCGCTGGAACTCTTGCGCGAGCCGTCGATACTGTTTGTGGACGAACCCACATCGGGCTTGTCGTCGAGCGACTCTGAAAACGTGATGGACCTCCTGCGCGAACTTGTTCTCAAAGGGAAATTGATTTTTGTGGTGATTCACCAGCCGTCGTCGGACATTTACAAGATGTTCGATAAAATGATTATCCTCGACACCGGAGGATACCTTATATATTATGGTAATCCGGTAGAGGCGGTGATGTATTTCAAACGTATTGATGCACAAATAAATAGTGATGTTGGCGAATGTCAGGTGTGCGGAAATGTGAATCCCGAACTGATTTTCAACATTATTGAGGCGCGGGTGGTAGACGAATTTGGGCATTACACTGACAACCGGAAAATTTCGCCGCCACAGTGGGAAGAACTTTATCAGAAAAATTTTGTGGCCGGCGACAGGGATATTATTCAGGACAAACCGCCTAAAGCATTGAATATACCCGGTTGGTTCAAGCAGTTGCGCATCTATACCGTTCGTGACTTCTTCTCGAAAATCAGCAACAAACAATACCTGATGCTCACCATGCTTGAGGCGCCGGTGTTGGCTTTCATCCTTGCATATGTCATCCGCTACATCGCCGACCCGATGTCGGATGTGTACATTTTCCGCGAAAACGAAAATATCCCCATCTTTATCTTTATGAGCCTCATCGTAGCCTTGTTCCTGGGGCTGATTGTGAGCGCCGAAGAAATTTTCCGCGACCGTAAAATTCTCAAGCGCGAGGCATTTCTCAACCTGAGCAAATCAAGTTATTTAGTTTCCAAAGTATTGATATTGATTGCTATTTCGGCTCTTCAATCGTTAATGTTTGTACTGATTGCCAATACGATTCTTGAAGTAAAAGGCATGTATTTCGTTTACTGGCTGGCGCTGTTCTCTACTGCGGTGTTTGCCAATATATTGGGACTGAACATTTCGGCTTCGTTCAATTCGGCGGTTACCATATATATTATTATACCGTTGCTGATGATTCCGATGATGGTGCTCAGCGGCGCAATGTTCAGTTTCGACAAGCTGAACCGCAACGTGGGCAGCGTTAATAAAGTGCCGTTGGTGGCAGAGTTCATGGTAACGCGCTGGTCATACGAAGCGCTGATGGTGCACCAGTTTAAGGACAACCGCTTTGAAAGCTATTTCTACGATATTGATAAACGCAAAAGCATGGCTGATTTCCGTCAGGTGTACCTGATTAACGAATTAGAAAAACGCTATAATCTGTGTTTCGATGAGTTAGCGGCGAATGGAAAAGTGGCGGAAAATGCAAGCGAACTGAAAACGCTGTATAACGAGGTAAAAAAAGAATTGACGCTCAATCCGGCAACGCCGTTTGACCTATCGTTGCTTACACCTGAAAAATTTAATGTTGATGCAGCTATTCTGTTAGAAGCCTTTATCGAATCAATGAACGACCGGTATGTGATGGAGTTTGCCCGTGCCAATAATGAAATGGAAAAACTGATCGGGGTGATGCTCGAACAGAATGCCCCATTGTACACCCGTCTAAAAAATTCAAACCAGAATGAACATCTGGGCGAAATAGTGAAGAAATCGTTCGAGAAGAATAAGATACTGGAGTTCAATAACGAACTGATACAGCAAATTGATCCGATATACAAAGATCCGACCACTACGGGATTCATTAATGTACGAACTCATTTCTTTGCTCCGCGAAAATATTTTGCAGGTAATTTTTTTGATACCTATTGGTTCAACATCTGTCTGATATGGGTTTACTCGGCTTTGCTGTATGTTGCGTTGTATTATGACTGGCTAAAAAAATTATTGGATTTTTTAGGCCGTATTCGTTTCAAAAAATAATTGTTTAACTTTGTACTCTAAAAATATAGCTATATGAAGTGTAAATATTTAGTAGTCATTGCTTTTGCGGTATTGGCGTATGGTTTATCATCCTGTACCACCTGCAGCCGTACCAATGACAGTTTTGTTATTCCCGATTCTATTCGTAGCGATGCCGGTGAATTGCAGGTCAATCCGGGCGTCATGGCGGAAATGGTGGATAATATAGCATCGCCTATCGAAATGGCTTCGCTGATGTTAAGCTTGCAGGTGCCGTTTTCACAAAGATACCTGGCAACCACCAAAAACGTTTCGAATTACAACACCAGCCACGAAAAGGCATTTAATCTGGGTATTTTCGGCTGCGATCTCGGTTATTTGAATATGTACCGCAGAACTTCGCTGGTGCTGGATTACATCACGGCGATGAAAACTTTAGCCGACGGCATCAATGTAGGGCAGTTTTTTGATTTCTCTACTTTGAAGCGTCTGGCTACCAACAACCAGAATGTAGATTCACTGGTGTACATCTCGCAACAAAGTTTTAACCGGATGGACAAGTATCTGCAAAAAAACAACCGCGGCAACCTCAGTATCCTGATGGTAGCCGGTGTTTGGGTAGAAGGTCTGTACCTGTCGTGTCAGTTTTTGAAGGAGCGTCCCGACGAAAAACGCTTAGCGGAAAGCATCGCCGAACAGAAACTGATGCTCGACCAGTTGATTCTTATCCTGAATAATTATAGCAGGGAACAGTACATAACCGGTTTGATAGCCGATCTGACCACCATTAAGAATTTCTACGACGGGATCAAAATCACTTATGAAATAGGAGAACCGAAAATGGTTGAGGTAGATGGGATGCTGACCATTGTACAAACCGAAACCAGCACCGTCCACTATTCCGACGAACAGATGCAGGCGATCATCACCCAATCCGAAGTAGTCCGGAACAAATTAATCAAATAATGCATTTTAAAACATTCCACGAGATGAAAAAAATATTTTTCCTGACATTGGTTTTATTTACCGTCGCGTTCTTTTCGCAAACGGTAAAAGCGCAAACAGAAGCACAGAGGATTGAGTTATGCACTAAAGCAGCCGGAGACTGCACATTCCTGTCCAGTTATCCTGTTCAACTGGAGGCTGCAAAAGCCGGCGAACGCCCTCCTAATCTCAAGCAAGCCGTGGCAATGAAAAAAGGCAACAAGTACCGGTTCACTATCTGTACCGACGAAGAATCGTCGGGCGAGGCCATCCTTGAATTGTTTGACGAAGCCAAAAAGATGGGAAGTTCATACAATCCCGAAACGGGAAAGACGTATCAAAGTTTTGATTTTGACTGCAACAAGACAGCCTATTATGTCATTTTTTTCTCTTTCAAGGACGGTAAGGATGGCTCGGCCGTAGGCGTCCTGTCTCACGTAAAAACCTTATGAAAATCGCCATTATCGGATACGGCAAAATGGGTAAAATGGTTGAATCCATTGCCGTAGAAAGGGGACATCAGATTATTCTGAAGATTGACATTGACAATCCCGATGATTTTACGCAGGCGAATCTCGGAAAAGCACAAGTAGCCATTGAGTTTACCAAACCCGAAACCGCTTTTGCCAATGTATCTCGTTGTATTGAGTTTGGCGTTCCGGTAGTTTCGGGATCCACAGGATGGTTCGACCGCTTAGACGAGGCGAAACGCCTTTGTACGGCGCACAACGGTTCGATGCTTTGCACGTCGAATTTCAGCCTCGGCGTCAATATTTTTTTTGAAATCAACCGGCAATTGGCGCGGCTCATGAACCGCTTCCCCGATTATTCGGCTGGTATTGAAGAAATACATCACACACAAAAATTAGACGCGCCCAGCGGCACGGCCATCACATTGGCCGAAGGCGTTATCGGAGAAATTTCCCGCATCGAAAAATGGGAATTGCAGCATAATGTAGAGACGCATAATTATGCGTCTTTACTGATACGCGCCATCCGCAGGGATAGCGTTCCCGGTACGCATAACGTAACATATTCGTCGGAAATTGACGATATCGAAATCATCCACACCGCCCATAACCGCAAAGGTATGGCCCTTGGCGCCGTGATGGCAGCTGAATATATCCATGATAAAAAGGGCATTTTCAGCATGAAGGATTTGCTGATGATTTAGATTCGCCTGATTTTCATTTTTTAAAAAGAAGTTTTCCCGCAACGTATTATGGCCGGTTATTGGACATATTTCCTGCCACAATTTCCGCCAAATCTTTTACTTCAATCTTTTGCGTTTCTGAAAAGGCTTTTTTGCACGCAGGACAAGCCGTTGCCAAAATGTCGGGATGATCGACGGTGAGTTTTTCAATGGCATCTTCGGCTATGATACGGCGCTTGCGGTAAGGTAACATTTCGGCGGCAATGCTGTGCCCGCAACATAATGATTCTTTGCCGTCGTACAGGGTAGATTGAAGATGGCCTACGGTTTTCAAAACTTTTTGCGGTTCATCGTAAACTCCTGAATTTCTGCCCAATTCGCAAGGAGTGTGATAAACAATTTTTGTGTCGTTTGCTGTGACTTTTATTTCTCCTTTCTCCAATAGTTCGTGAATAAACTGTGAATGGTGCAAAATACGCATGTTCAGGGCGTAATTTTCGTTGAAGAATTTATAACAAATCGGACAGGATGTAACCAATGTTCCGGCGTTGGTCTTTTGGAACAGTTCCGTATTTTTTTGCATGAGCGCATTGGCGGATTTCCTTGCTCCGGCAAGCAATACCGGACGACCGCAACAAATTGAGCCGTCTTCGTCAATAAATGTATAACTTTTGTCTGAAGCCTCTAATATCTTTATCATGGCAAGTTTGACGGCCGGCGTTAAATGGGTCATACAACCTGCAAAATAAATCACGTCAACTTCGGTTTTTGGCAGACTGTTTATAGATGCATCCAAATAATTATATTGATTTTCCTTATGCAGCGCAACCCTTTCATATTTTGTGTTTATTTTCAGTTCAGATGTATTCACGCCCACGGGACATGCCTGCATACAACGATTGCACATCAGGCATTGGCCTGCCGCCCGATGCGCCTTATCCGAACTCCACAGACGGATATGCCGCGTATAATTGATTGCCGCCGAATCGCGCAAAGATGCGACTGATACCAACTGACAGGGGTCTAAACATATTCCGCATCGCGAACAGGAATAGATTTCCACTTTGCCGTATCCCGAATTGCGGTGGTCTTCGCGTATGCCGGCATTGCGCAGAATGATGAACAGCACTTCCGATAAAATATGGGTGAACCGCGACCAGGGCAGCATGAAAAAGAAAACGCACAACGCAACGGAATAAGCCCACCAAACGGGTCGAACATATATTTCGTTTTCCGAAAAATTACTGAACCAATGAAATATAGAGCCTACGCCGTCTGTCAGGAAGCTTCCCCCGCTGATTTCGGAATAGAAACTTTCGGCCAAAAAACGCAACGGAAAAATAGCCCAAAGCGCATAAACCGCTATCTGGTCGTTCCAACGCAATTTTGTCGTGCGTTTCATGCCGAAGCGTTTTCTGGCAAATCGTTTGTAAATCGCTAAAGCCACGCCTGACAATACATACAGAAGCGTCAAATCCATCATGAAAAAGAAAACGTCGCCCTGTAATGTTGTTTCCGTTTCCATCATAAAATAACGGAAAAAGATAGGATACCAGGGCAAATTCAAGCGGTGAGGCGCAAAAAAATAAACCTCCAGATGACCTAAAATAATCAGTAAAAACCACCCGAAAGCAAAACTTGTGTGCATGTATCCAAGCATCCAATTTTTCTTCCAGATTTTCCGGTGTAACAAACATTCCATAAAAATTTCCCACCCCGATTTGAAAAATTTCCATGAAAAAACATGTTTGGTTAATTTTATCTTGTCATCGCCGGGAAGCGTTTGAATCACACGTAACAGTGCTATAGCCATGTAGCCCAGAACAAATGTCAACCCAATGATGTAAGGCAATACAAACGGATCGTAACTTTCAATCAGACGTTCTTTCATGACAGGTGTTTGTTTAAGGTAAGTACAATATGTCGTGTATTGACGCCTTTGGGACAGGCAAACTGACATTTTCCGCACACCATGCAACGGTTGATGATAGATTTCAACGATTGCGTGTCGCCGCGCTTACACAGCAGCATGATTTTGCGGAGGTTGAAATCCGTGAATTGCCCTGCCGAACAGGTTGCGGCGCACGTTCCGCAGGAAATGCAAAAGGCGGCGCTCGGCTCGGCTTTCAGCAATTGTTTGTACAGTTGGAATCGGTTGGCGTCTAAGTCCAACGTAAAACTGTCATTTTTTTTATATCCGAAATCAATCATGTATTTAGCGGTTTTTACGACATAATATAACTGTTAAGCCGTTCAGCAGCAGCTCTGGCGTCTGCCAGCGTTTCGGGAATAGTCTTGGGACCGGTACAAGCCCCTGCAACAAAAATACCCTCAATATCAGTCAGATTACTTTGAGTAAACCGTTCTTTGACAGACAAAAAACCATCCGGCTCGGCGCGTATGCCCAATTTGGCATTCAGCGCTTTTTGCGATTGACAGGCCTCCATGCCCGACATCAAAACAAGCAAATCGACCGTCAATTTCAACGGTTTTCCAGCCAGTGTATCTTCCGCTTTCAGCACCACCTGATGTTCTTTGTTTTCACCGGCTTCCGACAACCGTCCGCGAATGAAGTTGATATGATATTTCGATTGCGCTTCGTGGTATAAATCTTCGAGGTAACGGTCGAACATGCGCAAGTCCATATATAAATTAAATACCTCGCAATCTGGAAGAAACTGTTTCACTTCGCATGCCTGTTTTACGGCCGTTGCGCAACAAACCTTCGAACAGTGGCGGTTGTTCACCTTTTCGTCCCGTGAACCTACGCAATGTACGAATGCCACGCGACCTGGCGCTTTCCCGTTTTTGCAGGTTACCTGATGTTTTTTGAACATCTGTTCCAAATCGAGCGAAGTAATCACATTTTCATAAATGCCGTAGCCGTACTCTTCTTTACGTTGCGCGCGGAATAAATCAAATCCGGTAGTCACTAAAATGGCGTCGGCCAACAGAGAATTATTGTCTGTCAGAATGATCTCAAACTGCCCGTTTTTTTTCTCACAATGCTGAACGGTAACATTGGTCACGGTTTCGGCGCGATTGTTCAATCCTTTAATAATATCATCCAGCACGATTTCAGATTCCTTTTGCTGGGGAAACAAATAAGCCCACTCTGCAACATGACCGCCTATTTCTCTGTTTTTTTCGATTAACCAGACTTTATGACCGAATTTGGTAAGTCTTGACGCCGCTTCGATACCTGCTATTCCGGCGCCGATGATTGCTATTGATTTCATAAGATATTAATTAACAACAACGTATATTATTTGGCAACTCAGGTTTTCCGATCTCTTCACCGTTCAACCCGCTGTATTTTGTTTCGGGGTTATAGGGAATACCGATTTTATCCAACAACGGCTCTACGGCCACCTGATGTACCTGCAAGCCTATATCCCACGGGTCGTAACCCATCACTAATCCGGCCACCTCCTCGTATGTAAACACCGGAATACCCTCGCCATTAGCGCCGTAACATTTTCCGTCGGTTTCTGCGATCACATATTGCCAGCGATCAAGGAAATACGGGCAACCCGGACAATTGGTAATAATCATGTCAGGTTGAAACGGTTCCATGGATTCAAATTTCTTGTGCGTGTTGGCAAGCGAATACCCGCGATTGGCCTGAATCAGATATTGCCTGAATCCGAAACCGCAACAGTGGCGACGCTCGGGATAATCCACTATCTCGCCGCCCCATGCTTCAATCATTCCGGCCAGCACGTACGGATATTCTGCGCCGCCAACTCCTTTGTGGGGAAACATTTTGGCATAATGACACCCGATATGCTCGACCACCTTCAATGGTTTACCTGTATGCTTGTTGATCAGTTTGTATTTCGCCTTTTCAGCTATTTCGTGCCGCAGCTTATAAACTAAGTCGCTGACATGTACCAGCGATTTGGGAATAATAAATTCTCTGCCGGTGGCTTCTTTCAGATTTTTACGGATTTTCGCCAAAATTTCAGGGAAGTGATGCCAAGTATCAATCACTTCGGTATAAAATCCAAATGAAGTGATACACGAACAAAGGTAATTTTCCAGCCCTGCCTCGCTCATCAGCGCATACTGCCGCGCATGAATGGTCATTCCGGTTTCGAGCGGCACAACGTCGGAGTGATATCCAATGCCGCCGCAAGTGGTGTGATGCGGCGTTTCATAAATGTTTTTGCCTAAATCCTCCCTGAGAATCTTCAGAATAATGACTTCCGCTGCAGGAAAAAAATTCTGCCGGATACAACTTCTCGTGTAGAAAAAATTATTATCGGGTATTTCTTTCTGATATTCTTTCCAAATCTGTTCCTTTCCTTCTTTCTTCATGGTTGTGCAATATTATGGTTTGCCTGTATATGCCAACGACTCGTACTCATCCATCGAAAGTCCCATTTCTTCCGCCTTTTTCACAGAATAAGATTCGATTTTTTCAAAACGTTCCATTCCGCCTGTTATTTCAAAAATCCGTTTGATTTCGTCCAGATCTTCCTGCGGAATCTTACGGAGAACGCCAGCGCCGTCGCCGTCGATATTACCGCCCAATCGTTTATGAAGCGCGTCTATATGCTCTGTAGTCCATTTCCATACGGGACCCGCTTCGGGATGTTTTTCGTAAGAAATGGTACGAGCATGAAGACAATAGCCCATTTTCAGAATATTCTCGCCAACCACTCGTTTCAGAACGAGTTGCTGCCGTCCTTTTTCTGAATCGGTAAAGTACCCCAATTCCTGCGAAAGAGCGCGTAATGCCATGATAATCAATCCCGGTGCATTACTGCGCGGACATCGCGTAACGCACGACATACATTCGCCGCAATACCAGATCGTCTCGTTTCGCAATAATTTTTCAATTTCCGTTTCATCGCCGCTTTGTACCAAATCAACGATTCGGCGCGGGTCGTAATCGTAAAATTCCGCAGCCGGACAGACGGCAGTACAAGTGCCGCAATTGATGCAGGCTTTCATGCCTTCCTGAAAGCGAACATCTTCTGCCAGTTGGTCGTATAATGTCTTCTTCATTCCTGTTTTTTAAAAATAAAACAATGCAAAAATATCAATTCTTTTGCTATTTGCATCACAAATCTTATTTGAATTTACCGAAAAGTGAGATATTGCATTTTTTAATCAGGGCAAACGCATCTGATTTTTTATTGAATATCGCTCAGTCACGCAGGGACGATACTCTATTAACCGTAGATTTTAATCTACGGACAAAAAATGCTCTGTGTTCTCTCCAAAGTCCCGCAGGGATGGGTGCAAATCAAATTGTCGCGAAAAGATTTCTCATTCCGCTTCGCTCCACTCGAAATGACGGCTGTTTGTGAAAAAAGGGGAAGAGATGAGAATGGCGGCGAAGCCGCCATTCTCATCTCTTCCCCACTCTCTATGGAGCAAGACGTCATGTCGAACGAAGTGAGACATCTGCAAATCAAAAAAAAACGACTGTGTGACTTTACTCCGATTTACAGCAATCTGCATATTGCCGTTGATACGAAATTAGATGCGGTTGCCCTGAAAGTATTTTGCCGATTTTTGCAGCAAAATCAAAAATTTCATCTATTTTTGCAGCAAAATCATTTAATCATAAAAACGAAAATAAAGTTTGAGAAATCGTAAAGTGTGGATACGTAAGCAGCAAATCCACGATGCGTATAAAACCAAACCCAATATAACCATGAAAACATAAAAGAATAACCATATAACAATAAATTAGCGGATTGCAATTTATTCTTGCTCTTCATTTTACCACGATGTAACTCAATGATGGGTTATATCACGCAAAGAATAAGTTAGTGAACGCCCGTAGCGGCGTGGAATAACTTGTTTGGCGTGATAGGCGTGGTAACCTTGAAGAGCAGGCAGGATATAAGTTCCACGCTTTTTTGTTGTATCAGTTTGAAAATAAATTAATCTATTCATAAACTTTAATATTTTTATATGACGTACAAAACCATTCAATTAAGTATCCTTTCGGCAATCTGTGCGGTTGCCATGTTCTCCTGCGGCGAAGATAAACCCGACAATCCCGAACCGCCCGCGCAGGACGCAAAAATCAGCATCGCGGCCATAGGCGGAGTAACCGCTCCCGCTGCGGGCGCAACGCCGGTAACTACCATTACTGCCACGGGTCAATTTACCGGAACAGTAACATGGCAGCCTGCACACGCCGCGTTTGCGCACGGAACGGCGTACACCGCCACCGTAACGCTAACGCCAAAGGCGGGCTATACCTTGACCGGTGTGGCTGCGAACTTTTTTACCGTAGCCGGCGCAATTGCGACCAACGCGGCAAACAGCGGCACGATAACCGCAGCGTTTCCGAAAACGGCAGACGAACCTGCGCCGCCAACTTTTACCGGAGCAGAGGTAAAGAGCGTGAATTGGGGAACGCCTGCGGTGACTATGAATCCCGTGGGGCCTACCAACTGGTCAATCGGAAGCGCCGCAGAAGCCGTCTATACCGGTAGCGTGGTATTGACACTGACGTTCAGCGACGGCAGCACGAAAGACTCGACCGTCAGTCTGATTGCTTCCTCTGTGGCAAAGCATGAGAGGTATTTGCCTTCCGGCAATGTTTACCTGCTGACGCCCATACCGGAAACTCCGGTTCCCGCGGTGGTTACAGACCTGCAAACAACGGATACAGACGTCACGGAAACCGTTAGATTCAACCTCGCCGGCGGCGGAGCATTCTATTTTGAATACACTGTTGCCAATAGCATCGTTTCCGTTTCTGCGAGGGGGCAAAAAGTTCCTATCACTTTCGGAAACGGAACATTGGAAATGACAAAGCTGGAAAAGGTTTATGTGAAGGATGTTACGGAAAGCGGTAAGGAGTATGGCGTATATAATTACTTCCCTACCATGGTCTTCAAGCATCCGGCTGGAAATCTTGCAAAAGAATTTCCAAGTCATGCTTACCAATTGGCTGAATTGAAGTCAGGCTCTTCGGGGACTTTTATCGGAGCGGAGGTAGTGAGCATAAACTTTCCGCAACCTAAGGTTGATAGAGTAAATGTAGGTCCGGCTTTCTGGGATGTGGGGAGTACCTTAACGGCTACTTATACCGGGGCTCTGCTACTCTAAAGCTGAAGTTCAGCGATGGCACTTCCAAAGACACGACGATCAACAATTTGTCGGCTTCGGTTGTGGCAAAGTATGAAAGACGCGTGCCGAAGACCCTGATTTCTGGCAGGATTTACGTAGACTCTCCCATGGAGACTTCTCCGGTTCAGGCGGTGATTGTAGACAAAGCAACAACGTCTACAACCTATACGGAGACCGTGAGATTTACTGTTGCCAAAGGAGACCTTTATTGGGAATACTCCATTGCTAACAGTCTAATTAACGTGTTGGTTCGCGGACAGCAAGTTCCTGTCAGTTTCGGAAACGGAACATTGGAAATGACCAGAATAGCGAGGACGCTTGTGGATATAGCTTATAAAGATGATAAGCTATATAATGTGTATAATAACACTTATGTCCTTGCGTTCAAGCATCCGGCTGCAACTCTTGTAGAAGAAATTCAGCAGGCTATCCAAGTGGCTGAACCACGGCCGTAAGAAACCGCAGAGGTAAAATGGAAAAAGGCGCACTGCGCCTTTTTTTGGTTTGGGAGGTGGTGAAGTCCGAAGGACTTCGGCGATTGAAACAAAGATTATGAAAAATAATTTGGATGCGTTTGCCCTGTTTTAAATTATATTTTTCAGTTGGTTTTTGTAGATTATTTGGTACTTTTGCATCGAATAAATACCGAAGATATGAAGGCCAAAAGTAAGTCAAAAAGCAAAGTCCCAACACTGATTCGTTTCGACTGGGCGATGAAGCGTTTGTTACGCCAAAAGGCTAATTTTACTGTGCTTGAAGGTTTTTTATCCGTACTTTTGAATGAAAAGATTACAATCATCAATATCAAAGAAAGCGAGGGCAATCAGGAACATCCCAACGACAAATTCAACCGTGTGGACATTTTGGTAGAGAATCAATACGGCGAATTGTTGATTATTGAGTTGCAGAACAGCGAACAGGTAGATTATTTTCTCAGGATGCTTTACGGCGCATCCAAATCCATTACTGAATATATCACGAAAGGCGATACTTACAATAAAGTACGTAAGGTATATCACATCAACATTGTCTATTTCAAAATGGGTCACGGAAAAGATTATGTGTATCATGGAACTACAGAGTTTCGCGGTATTCATCACTGCGATGTACTGCAACTGACAGAAGACGAAAAGGAGTTTTTTACAAGGGAGAACAGGAAAAGTGTAAATGATGTGAAAGATTTGTTTCCTGAATACTATATCCTGTGTATTGATGATTTTAACAATGTAGCCAAAGACAGTCTGGACGAATGGATATATTATCTGAAAAATAATACTGTCCCCGACGATTTTACGGCGCCGGGTCTGGCAGAAGTCCGGAAACGACTTCAGTACGATAAACTATCAGAACAGGAAAAGATGAACTACGATCATCATCTGAAACAGAGGATCTATGAACAAAGCTCCATTGATACAGCCATCTTTAAAGGACTTATCAGAGGAGAGGCCAAAGGATTAGCCAAAGGAAAAGCCGAACGCGATCGTCTTAAAGCCAAACTGAAAGACAAAGACGCTAAACTGAAAGTATCACAAGCCGAACTAAAAGACAAAGACGCCGAATTGAAAGAAAAAGAAGCCGGTTTACTTGCACGTATTGCCGAATTGGAGCAATTATTGTCAATAACTCCAAAATAGTAAGTATTACACTTGCTTCGTTATTCAAAAAGCGTGTAAATCAATCGAAAAAAATTTAAAAACCAAAAATCATGGGAAAAGAAAGAGATGCCAAAAAAGAAAGTAAGAAGGAACCAACCAAGACTTTGAAGGAAAAACGGTTGGAAAAGAAAGAAAAGAAGAAAAATAAATGATGAGTTGCAAGAATGCACATCACCATGTATACCGACGGTTCGTCGATAGGTAATCCCGGACCGGGAGGCTATGGGGTGGTATTGATGGCCGGTCAGTACCGTAAGGAGCTTTCGCAAGGCTACCGGCTCACTACCAACAACCGTATGGAACTGAAGGCGGTGATTGCAGGACTTGAAGCCCTGAAAATACCGCAAAGTACGGTAACGGTTTACACCGATTCACAATATGTGGTCAATTCGGTGGAACAGAAATGGGTGTTTGGTTGGGAGAAAAAGAATTTTGCAGGAAAGAAAAATGCCGACCTGTGGCAGCGGTTTCTGAAGGTGTACCGTTGTCATTCGGTTACTTTCAAATGGGTGAAGGGCCATGCCGGTAACAGGGAAAACGAACGTTGCGACCAACTGGCGGTAGCTGCCGCACAAAGTCCGCAATTAGCGGAGGATGCGGAATACGAAGCGCCGTAATATTTTCAATACGCAAAGATAAAATCTAAAACGGCGCCTCTGCATTATTCATTCCTCCTGTCGGAAAGGATGAATTACCGTATTCGGCGTCGATACTTACCACTTCGTCGTTCATCCTGGAAGAGATAATCTGCGGCACGCCAAACGAAACAGTAAAGTTGTCGGGTTCCACGAATTTAGCGTAATTTTTCTTGAACGTCAGCCGTAAATCATCTGTTGCGCCGTTGCGATGCTTGGCGATGATGATTTCGGCGACTCCCGACAATGAGTTGCCTTCCGCATCCTCGCTAAAACCGTAATATTCGGGACGGTGGATGAACGCCACGATGTCGGCGTCCTGCTCGATAGCGCCCGATTCGCGAAGATCGGCCAATTGCGGACGCTTATTTTGAAGTCCGGTACGGTTTTCAACGCCGCGGTTGAGCTGCGAAAGAGCGATTACCGGTATGTTCAGTTCCTTGGCAATGGCTTTGAGCGAGCGCGAAATATTCGACACTTCCTGTTCGCGGTTGCCCCGCGTATCGCCCGTCCACGTCATCAACTGCAAATAGTCGATGATGGCGATACCGATACCGTGCTGCTGCACCATCCGCCTGCATTTGGCGCGAAATTCAAAAACCGACAACGCCGGCGTATCATCAATAAATATGGGCGCTTCAATCAGCTTTGCAATTTTGGCGTCCAATTGTTCCCATTCGTAAGGTTCGAGTTTGCCTGAACGTATCTTGTCCGAATCCAATTCCGTTTCGGAAACGATCATACGTTTGACCAGTTGCTGCGCCGACATTTCGAGTGAAAACAAGGCAACGCTGCATCCGTGATCCACAGCCATATTGCGCGACATGGAAAGCACGAAAGCCGTTTTTCCCATTGAAGGACGTGCTGCAATAATCACGAGGTCGGTGGGTTGCCATCCTGCCGTAATACGGTCGAGCTTGGTGTACCCCGACGGAACGCCGCTCAAACTATCGTCGTGCTTACTGGCTGCCTGTATATTTTCCAAAGCGTCTTTCAACAACAGGCCAATCGGTTGAATATCCTTACGGAGACTTCCCTGCGTAATTTCGAATATGGCCTGCTCAGAACTGTTAAGCAAATCGTCCACGTCCACGCTTTCGTCGAAAGCGCGTTCCTGAATACCGGTCGATATGCGGATCAGCTCGCGCTGGATGTACTTCTGGTATATAATCCGCGCATGGTATTCTGCATGTACCGACGACATGACCCGCGTAGTAAGCTGCGTGATGTAAAACGGCCCGCCCACCTCTTCCAGAATACCCTTGCGGCGAAGTTCCTGCGTTACGGTAAGCAGGTCAATCGGTTCTTCGCGTATGGACAGGTCGATAACCGCCTGATATATCCTTGCATGCGCTTCCTTGTAGAAACAATCGGGTTTCAGTATTTCTATCACATCATATATAGCATCTTTTTCGAGCATTACCGCCCCCAGCACCGCTTCTTCGATATCGACAG
>Ga0082212_10001074_pt1 | contig 40022 bp, 35 predicted proteins | sample TergutNt197P3_FD_71548 | JGI IMG/M metagenome (GOLD analysis project Ga0082212, IMG submission 71548) | Neocapritermes taracua P3 segment gut microbial communities from Petit-Saut dam, French Guiana - Nt197 P3 | ecosystem: Host-associated > Arthropoda: Insects > Digestive system > Gut ...
CTCCAGCCCCGTGGTGCCTTCCCTGCCGTCCACAAATATTTTGAATTTCGCCAACTTGTCTACCTCCAAACATCGATTTGTTGCATTATTATACCATGTTTTGAATAATAATGCAAGATGTTTAGGTATAATTATTTTAAATATATGATATAAGAAATATTTATGTTGCTTTTTTTTTCGGGGTGTGATATAATACTTATATCATCCGTCCTTAGCTCAATTTGGATAGAGTATCAGATTCCGATTCTGGCGGTTGCAGGTTCGAGTCCTGTAGGGCGGGCCAAAAAAGCCTCGTATCTTCGGAAAATATCCCGGATGCGGGGCTTGTTTTAAAAACAATCAAAACAAAAGGTATGAAATCATGAGATACAGAAATCGCAGAACCGGAAATATCAGGGGGAGATCAAGCCACAGAAGAAGCGCGGGTTCGTTTGGAAGACCGCACAGGCACCATCATCGCCGGAGATACGGAAGGTTCCCGCTCGGTTGCCTGATTCCGGTTTTGATTGCATTGGCAGCCATATTAACGATAATAATAATTGCGACGTGAACAATAAATGCGATACTAACCGAAACCCGCGAGCGGTTGGCGCGATGAAATATAAAAATTAAAAGAGGCTGTTATGGCAAAAGAGAAACTGATAACAAACGCACAATTGAAAAAGCGGCTCAACGATTTGGAACGGGACGAGTATATTTATCTTATAACCGAGATCGCACAGTCGTGTCCGCAGGCAAGAGAATATCTGACTGTGAAGTTCGCGGATAACGAAAACATAAATGAGATATTGGAAAAATACAAGGAAAAAGTCGAGCATGAATTTTTCCCGAAAAGAGGCTACGGCAGATTGAATTTGCGCGAAGCCAAGAAAGCCATTTCGGATTTCAAAAAGATATGCTCGGATAAATCTATGGCAATCGACCTCATGCTGTTCTATGTGGAGAACTGCGTGAAATTTACCGACAGCTACGGCGACATCAACGAAAGTTTTTACAACAGCGCAATCAGCGTATACAGTCAGGTTATCAAAGAGATTAATTCTAACGACATAGAAATATATACTATATTCGCCGACCGTTTGAAGTCGGCGGCGGAAAATGCCTGTCATGGCTGGGGATTTTATGACGACATGATTGCGTTATACTATGAGATAAGTTGGTTGGATGAATAAAGGCGGGAGGACAAAAATTCATTGATAATTTGGCGAGAGATATTAAATTGGATTTTCCGAACTCCACAGGATATTCAACCCGCAATTTAAAATGTATGCGTAGGTTCGCTGAAATTTTCAATGATTATGATATGCTTCGAATTGACCGGCGAATCCGACCCGCATGGCCATTGGTCGGGGGAACGCGGGTGGACTCCCGGGTGGCAGGACGGGTGGCCGGGGGAAAACAGGGCGGCGCTGCTAGTTTGCGGCAAATGCTTCCACGAAAGGGACAACCCGCTGGTGTTCGAATTCGAGGAAACCGACACGGCTATTGTGTGGAGGGATTTCCGCAATCCCCAAACAAAGCGGGATTATGCCGAGATACCCGCGTTCCGTTTTGAGAAGGGGCAGTATGGAGCGGCGATGGCGGAACTCAAAAAAATCGCGTCGGCGAGAGCGGATTTGTGAAAATGTATAATGAAAGGATTCATGATTTTCTTATGCCTTCGCTACGAACTCGAAAACATCGTCGAGGCAAAATAGCTGACCTATGGCGATTTGTTTCATCATCGCGCTGCCGTTATATTTGACGTCAAACTTTACGGTCATTGCCTCAATATCATAATCGTAATCTATTGAAACAGAACGACCGTTTTCTTCCCAACCGAGATATTTCTTTGCGGCGTTCAGGCTGAAAAGCTGGGAAACGGTTCCGGGGGGCTCAATGGCGATTGAATGATTTTTGCTGAGGGAACGCTCGTCCACTATGTTGCCATCGGTGAAGTGTTGCGGATTAGATAACAAAACCGCCCTGCTGCATTTCGCAATGATATTTTTAATAACCCTGTGCCGGATACCAAGCGCGCCGTGTCCGTTGATTATACGGTCAGGACTGCCAATTCTCATATCGTGGGCTTCACCCTCGACATCAAAAATAATATTTTCATCCGACCAGATTTCACTGCTGTCCAATGTAACGATGCCATGTCCGCCATCCCAAAATTCCGCCGGATTCTTTTTGAACCGGTATGTTTTGCATCCGATGATTACATTGTGATCGACACGGTTCGGTATATCCGACGCTTCGACAAATATTGCTCCGTGACATGCTCTCCGGGTATTGAATATAAAGTTATGACACACGCGCTCGTTGGCGTTGTCCCAGTCAGTCCAGATACCGTCGCCGTACATGGTGTCTATTATAGTGTTGAGCCTGATAAGCCCGTTCTTCACCCCATGGACTTTTATCGCCGCCGATTCCCAGTTGAACTGCAAATCGTGCCAACAATTATTGACAAGTATATTGTTTTCAATCAATATGCCCTCGTTGCCGCCCAGACCGGTTATGCCGCATATGCCGCAGTAACTGACATGATTGCCGCGGACTATTGTCCCCCCGAAAATCATGCCGCGTCCGTCGCGTATTGTGCTTTCCCTGCCTATATCTATCCCGATACTGTTCGCCCATCGCAGTTTATTGTTCTCGATAATCCAATGATTTCCCATATGCGAGGAAACCATGCCCTTTTGAGTGCCGGGGACTCCATTTCCTGTAAATTCAAATTCAATTCCCGAAACCCTTACATAAGCAGTCCCCTCTGCCTTTGGCGCAAAGAGTTGTTCGCGGCAAGTGTAAGTAATCACATGATTCGCCGGATTGGAGCTGTCTTTTAAGTGCAATAAAAATTTGAAGCCCGAATCCTCTACCCAATATGATCCCGGCAATTCCGCGAGACCGCGCGGGGAATTAACCTGAACCAACGGATCTCCGTCGCAAAATAAAAGCCCGCGGCGTTGGAACAGGGGCATCCAGTCCATTGATTTCGGCGCCCATGATATGTAAAAATCTTCTACCCACGGGTGGCTTGGGTGGTTTATCATCGAAAAGGGATTGACTCTTTCAAAGTCTCCGTGCTCGAAATTGCCTTCATACACAGGCCTATCCGTTACGTTTTTATAGTTTCCGATTGCCCAGTTTTGGGGCTTTGTCCAGCCGCTTTTGTATTCTTTAGCTCCCGTGATAACGACGCGTTCGCCCGGCGCGGCTTCATAACTTATCATTTTGGCGGCGTTTTCCCCGCCGCGGGCAGGCTGTACGAATTCATCGTATACCCCCCCGCCAATTACAACCCGCTCGCCCGGCATGAGTATCTGCGCCGCGTGATTTATGGTAGCGAAAGGCTCTTCTGACGTACCCGGATTTGAATCGCAGGCGTTGGGGTTTTTAGAGACATAATATGTTTTGGCAAAAACTGTTTCGCAATCCCAGAAAGCAAATTGTTTCCCGTTGGGAAGAACCGAATATTTTTCGTCGGTGATATTGATTTGCTGTATATTGATATTTTTCATATAATCGCCCCTTTAGTACGCAATATGTTCTGTATTCCGGTTACATCAGCTTCTTTGACTGACGCGCCGCCCTTGTGCGCGACAGCCGCAGCCGTTCCCGCCGCCTCGCCCAGACAGCATACGATAGGCATAATACGGATTGACGCCTGAGCCTCGTGCGTCGCCGAAACGCATCTTCCTGCGACAAGCAGGTTTTTGCTGTCTTTTGGGATAAGACACCTGTACGGAATCGTGTAATATTCGCCGTCTTTGAAATAATAATGGCTGGTTCCGCTGCCCTCGGGATTATGTATATCGATATCATAATTTCCCGCAGCGATAGAATCGTCAAATTTCGTGCATGCTATCAAATCTTTTCCTGTCAGTACATATTCCCCGTCTATTTTGCGGCTCTCGCGAACGCCGATTTGCGGCGCGGTCATAATTAAACGGCTGTTCCGGAAACCGTCTATGCGTTCCCTGAGAAAATTATGCAGTTCAAACACCTGCTCGCGCGCTTCTATTTCGGCATCAGTGAGGTCAAAAGCGTCTACGGGGTTTTTCTTTATTATACGGGTTGAGTTAAAATGCACCATTCCGTCTGTAAGCGTATAAAAATGCAGTACGTCTTCACGGATATTTTTGATTTTCCCCTGTTCTCTTAATTCTTTATACAAAGGATTGATTGACTGCCGCGACCGCTCGAAGACTTCCATATCGACGTTAGCCAACCTGAAACATAAAGTCATAGGCTGGCACAGCCCGTCTTTTTCCCTTCCCATACGGAAAGGAAAACCGCATATAGCCGCAATGTCGCCGTCGCCGGTCGCGTCGATAAAATAATCTGCGGCAAATTGCGTATTCCCTGATTTATTGGCGACGGTAATACTGTTTACAGTTCCGCCGGATATATCCGCGCCTGTTGCATACGAGTGAAAGAGCGGCGTAATCCCCGCGTCCTTAATCATTCTGTTCAACAGGAGTTTCAAATATTCTTCGTCAAACGTCATTTCGTTCGTCCCTAACGCGCCGGCTTCGGACAAAGCGTTCAGAATCTCCCTGAAAATCCCGCCGCTGAGATATTTGCGTTTCCGTTCGCCGCCAGATGTATCGTGAGTCCAAAAAGGCATGAAAGGATTGACCAAGCCGGTCACGGCGGCTCCGCCGAAACAGTTGCCTCTTTCTATAAGCAAGACGCTCAACCCTTCGCGCGCCGCCGCGAGAGCCGCCGCAACTCCCGTCAATCCTCCTCCCGTTACTATTAAATTATATTTTTCCATCATTCTTTCCCCTCAAATTATTGATTATGTTATTTATATATGTTATAATAATACAGATATGTGGCGTGCTGCCGCTTGCCGCCAAACGGTGGTTGAAGCGGGGGATTCTTGGCTCAAGAACTGTCAGGTTATTTTTGGCATAAACGCAAAAAACGGTACGATATAAAAATATACGGAGGTAATATAGAATATGAAAGAATGTCGCTATGAATATATGTTCCCAAATGATTTTATCGAGGCGGTACGCGAAATGCCGGTGTTTATTTTCCCGACGGGGCTTTTGGAATGGCACGCGAACCATCTGCCGCTCGGTCAGGATACGCTGAAATCATATGGTATCTGCCTTGAAGTGGCGCACAAACTTGACGGCGGAATCGTGATGCCGCCGCATTACTATGGCGCACCCGGTTTTTCCACTTATGCGGGCACATTGACTTATTCGGAAGAAACGCTGTATCCGCTGTTCTACGATATGATGGGGCAGCTTAAAAAGGCGGGTGCAAAGGTTATCGCAGTCATCACCGGTCACTACGGGCATACACAGGTCGATTTTGTAAAGAATGTATCAAATGATTTTGCGGCGGCGAATCCCGACGTGAAAGTGATTGCAAGACCGGAGTATGAAGGGGTCGAGGTAAACGGGCAGGTTCCTGCGGACCACGCCGGCAAATGGGAGACATCAATGTTCTGGGCGATGTATCCCGACAAAATCCGGTGGGAGACTTACGACACAAAGATAAACGACATGAAAATATATAAAAACGCGCCGCTTGATTATTTTCAGGAAAGTGCGGAGTGGGATTTCGGAGAGGATTTGCGCGAAACGTCGTCTGTAGATTTAGGTAAGCAGGCAATCAATATCATCACTGATAATATTGTCGCCGACATCAGAAAAGCTTTGGACGAAATCACAAAAAATAATTTCCATAGGCCATCTCCCTAAATCCGGGCAGAAAATCGATTTCCATATCTAAGGCTCAGATGTCCCGCCGAGTTCATTCAAAAAAGCCAATGCTTCCGAAGGTTTGCCTTCGATCAGATTCGGGACGACTGATCGCGTCGCTTCTTTCATGTTTTTTAGCAAATGATAGTGAAAAGAATTTATCAAGCGGTCGATGAGCAGCATCTTTTTGCCCATGTCTTTTTCGATGGGGTAATATTTTGCGAAATGCTCGAACGCGGGGACGGCCCCGCCGGAATTGAGCTGCTTGTCCTTGACGCTTTTGTAAAACTCCGTGTTTGTGAACGAAAACCCGCACGTTGGGCATGTTATCGTCACCTCTTCTGCGCCTTTGTGAAAATTCCCGATGTATGGGATATATGTTTCGGTTCCGTCTTTCAAATAACACGACTGGCATCTGATTCCGCCTTTTTCTCTGGCCCTTTTCACGCATAGTATGTCAACGCACCGCAGATATAGCGCTATTCCGAGGTTGTCGATTTGTGTTTCGTCGTCAAGCCCCCGGGCGTTCAGTTTATACACTTTCAAAATATCCGCTTTTTTCACCCTCGGAGCCCACTTTATTGCAGCCGCGCCGTTCTTGTTTCGGGGCATATCATTTATCGATTCTTTGCTTTTCAATGTTTCGCCGCCGTTGGCTCTCGGCGCGATTTTTTGCCAACGCTCTTTTTCTTTCGAATCCGGCAGGGCGGATAATTTGTCGAGGAACAATATGACCTCCGAGAGCGACCCTTCGATCAGGTTCGCTCCGACAGGGCGGTTCAGCGCGACGCTTTCGTCTTCTATATCATAACTGTCCAATTCCCTGTAGTATGACATTCTGATGTGGAAAGAGTGTATAAGGACATCAATGCAAACCAGTTTTTCGCCGTAGGTCTTTGCCCTTGGAAAATCCCTTTGGTAAGCGGTAAAAATAGGCATGGCGTTTGCGGCGTGAAGCTGCTTGCCCGTATATGACTTTTTAAATTCGTCCCATGTGGCAAAAAATCCGCACGGGCAGCTGAAAATATTTTCCGACAGAGGCACTTCCGCCCCGCAGTCAAGGCATATGAGGCGCTTTTGCTCAAATCCGTTCGTGGCCGAAATGATGCTTTCGCAGCGCGCATACAGCGCCCAGCCTACTTCATCTGCAAGCTCTTCGTCGCAAATTCCGGACGTGCTTTGGTTATAGAGGCGGGAGATTAATTCTTGCGGAACTTTTTTGCACCATTTTATCATAAAATATACCTCTCCATGATCATTTAATCCGAAACGTCGGCATTGGAACCACTTTGTGAAGGTTCATTTTGTGGAGGCTGTCGATTTTTTCTTTTGTTTTTTCGTCCTCGCAAATGCCCTCGCGGATATATCGGTCCAAAAGATCGTAGCCAAAACCCAAATTTTCTTCGTCCGTCTTGCCGCACAAACCGTCGATCGGCGTTTTTTCGATAAATTTATCCGCCAACCCAAGCGCCCGTCCGACAGATTTCACTTCTTTGACCGTCAAATTCGAAAGAGGGCTGAAGTCGCCGGCCGAATCGCCGAATTTCGTGGCATAGCCGACCCAGTCCTCGCTTAGATTGCTGGTGTTGGCGACCCTGCCGCCCACAATGCCGGAAACGGCGTACAATGCCGCCATGCGGATCCGCGCGGGGGTATTGAACGTGGCGACGTTGTTCGGTTCCAAACCGGCCTCCATGATTGCCCCATACAGCGACAGCACCGCTTCTTTTATGTTTATTTCGATGCGCGAAATGCCAAGCGCATCGCATAGATCGCGCGATACATCGATGTCTTGCTGATTTCCCTGCGGCAAGAGCACGCCCAAAACGCGGTTTTTGCCCAGCGCCTCGACGCACAGCGCGGCGACGATGGAGCTGTCCTTTCCGCCGCTTATCCCGATGACCGCTTTTGTTTCGGGCGAGGCGCTTTCGCGGAAATAATTTGAAATCCAATCCACTATCTGCTTTTTTGCGTTTATCGCGTCAAACATAAAAAAACCTCCCTTGAAATTCAAGATTATATAATCAATATACCGCAAAAATGTGAACTGACTGTTACCAATCCCGCCGGTCAATTTATTCGCCGGCAAAAAATATAGTTCGTATTTTTGGATTTTTTCGCATATGGGGGACTTTAATTATTTCGCAAAAACATATTTACATGCTTTGCGAATTGTGCTATAATCTAAAGTGAACGAAAATAATTTCGATAATGTGCATTTTGCCCGTTTGTTTCGCTCCATATATATGCTAAAATGGAAACATGATTTCAGAACTTGAAAGGGAGATCAGATGAAAAAAATAATTATAATCATCATAGGATCGCTGTTGGTGCTTGGTGTTGCGGCGTTTTTCGCCGTCCCATATGCCATATCGGCAAATCACTATGAAAAAGCGGAAACTCTGCTTGCCGAAAAAAATTATCGGGGCGCATTGGCGGAATTTCAAAAAACAGAAAATTTCCGCGAATCCAATGAAAAGATACGGAAACTTACGGACTACATCATACCCTATGACGATGCGGAAACCATGCTCGCAAACGGCGAATTCGAAAAAGCGATTGAGGAGTTCGAAAAACTCAAGTATTACGAGGATTCGCCCAAAAAATTGCTCGAAGCCAAATACGGGCTTGCCGAAAGGTATTTTCAAGAGGGAGAATACGAAAAGGCGATAGGGGGCTTTGCCGAACTCGGCGACTACGGCGACAGCCCAAACAGGATCCTCGAAGCCAAATACGCCATAGCCGACGGGCATTTCAACAATGCGGAATACGAAAAGGCGATAGGGGGCTTTGCCGAACTCGGCGACTACGGCGACAGCCCAAACAGGATCCTCGAAGCCAAATACGCCATAGCCGACGGGCATTTCAACAATGCGGAATACGAAAAGGCGATAGGGGGCTTTGCCGAACTCGGCGACTACGGCGACAGCCCAAACAGGATCCTCGAAGCCAAATACGCCATAGCCGACGGGCATTTCAACAATGCGGAATATGCCGCCGCCGAAAAAATTTTCAGCGAATTGGCCGGGCAAAATTATGATGACAGCGGCGACCGGATGCGCGAAACGGCGAACCATATTTCATACGGCGAAGCGGTAGCGGCGTTAAACAAGCGGGATTTTGTGGGAGCATATGAAAAATTCAAAGCTTTGGGCAACTTTCTGGACTGCGCCGCCAAACTCACAGAAGTGGACGAAGCATATTGGGGACACACCAAATCACAGGCCACAATGGGAGCTTACGACACCTACATGAAATTCGAAGGCGCGAAGCACAAAACCGAAGCGAAAGCGGAATATGACCGATTGTATGGGGCAGAGCAGAAATCGAAGGCGACGGCTGCCTACAACGCCGCAGTGAACAAAAAAACGATACCGGAACTGAACGCTTTCATTTCCGAATGGCGCAATTCGCCCCATGTAGGCGATTTGATAGGGCGGGCGGAAAAATGGATCGCCTCCATACTTTCCGACGGCACATTGTCGGCTGCGATCCTCAACGACCCGAACAACGCGACGCAAAAAATGATCGACGATTTTTTGGACAATTATCCGGGCCACAAAGACGAGGCGAAGGTGCTGGCCCTCGAAGGCGGCGACATATTCGCCTTGGTGCAAAACGGGACTATTTCCGTTGTCGTCACGGGCGAAAGCATCGATTTCACGAAGGTGAGCCTGACGAACAAATCAAAACGCGATATTGTCGTGACTGTGCCGATAGGCGCATACTTCACGGCAAACAGCAGCAGCGTGCAAAACATGGTTGTCCGCGCGCCGAATACCGTCACAGTCCCGGCAAACTCCACGAGATCGGTCAGCGTTGCCACCGCCTGCATGAACATACGCAGATCCATACCGGGATCCGGGGACGGATTTTCCGTTCAAAGCCTCAGCAACAATCCAAGGTTGATGCGGGTGATGGCGCAAATCGCGCAAAACAATGTGCCGTACACCGTCGTGCAGGCGGCGGTATGGATTGTGACCGATGCGCCGACCGAAAACGACCTGTTGAATACTCTCGTATATTCGGACGGCTCAAGGGTCATAAGCCCGGACGACCTCGCTAAGGCGCGGGAGATCGTCAGGGCTGCGGGGTAGCCGTCATGGCGCGATTTCGCCGATCACGTTCACTTGGCACATTTTCATAGTCAGGAGCGCGGCGCCGTGGCTTTCATGGGTAACCCCGGCGCAGCATCCGGCATCGACGGTTATTTTCGTTTCGGGCAGCCGGGCTTTGAGTATCAATGCGTTGGACACTACGCAAATGTCCGTGCACAAGCCGCAAAGCTCGATTTCGCCAAAAGCGCCTTGGGCTGCCCGCCGCGCCAATTCCAAAGAGCCGAAATTCGGCTTGTCGAATATTTCGCAGCCATCGGTATTCAAGCTGCCTTCGATCAAGTGCCCGTATGTCCCCTCGATGCAATGGGTTACAGGCAAATATTTTCCTTCCTGAGTTTCCAAATAGTTTTTTTGATGCGTGTCGCGGGTAAAAATGATTTTGCCGCCGTTTTGCCTGTAATTTTCGATTTTTGCCTTTACATCCGGCAAAATCTGCCTGGCCTGCGGCGAACCGAGCGAACCCGTGATGAAATCGTTTTGCATATCGATGACAATCAACAGTTTTTTCACTTTGAAAAATCCTCCAGAATCAAAATTCCGTCTTTGGCGAGCATTGCTTCAAGGACGTCTATGTCCGTGGTGATGTCGATCATTTTGTTTTCGTATGTGCTGTCGAGTTCTTTTTCGAATGCGCTTCTTATAACCGGCATGGATGCGGCTATGCGCTTTTTAGTTTCGAGCGCGTTGCCGCCCTCCAATTTGTATTCATTTATCTGCCGATAGCTTTCGAGTATTTTTATCGTGGCCGGAATATAATAGTTTAAGAATTGGTCCATGCGCCCGATACGCTGCCCGATGTCCGTCTTTTCCCTTTCTTCGTTTAAAAACGCCGCAATTTTTGCGAGTATGTTTTTTATCGAAGAAATTTCGCCTGACACCGTTTTGTCGTCGATTGATTTGGAAATCATGTCGATACTGCGGGCAGCCGAGCTTATTTTTTCAATTATTACGTCAATTTCGGCATTTTTGCCGGCATCGTCTTTATTTCCCCCCGTCAGCAGGTATACATTTTCGAGCTTGGCCGCCCTGTTTGTGATTTTTTTCAATATTTTCAGCGCAATTCTGCGATTGTCCATATTTTTGTCGTTTTGCGCCACTTCGCCGAGCGCGGCCCGGTCCGTCAGCTTTTTGAGCGCCCGTCTGCGCACATCGGTTTTTCTGTCATTTTGCGCCACTTCGCCGAGCGCGGCCTGATCCGTCAGCTTTTTGAGCGCGAACATCCGGATGTCGGTTTTTTGGTCGCTTTTCGCCACTTCGCCAATCACATCCTGGTCTGTCAGCTTTTTGAGCGCAAGCATCCGGATATCGGTTTTTTGGTCATTTTGCGCCACTTCGCCGAGCGCGGCTTGGTCTTTCAATTTTTTTACGGCTTTTCTGCGCATATTGGCGCTGGGATCGTTCTTCGCAATTTCGGCGAGGATGTCTTGGTCGGACAGTTTCATAATATTTTTCTCCTGTATGAAAATCAAGCATTGATTTTCTTGACAATAAAAAACAGATATGATACAATACAGGGAATTGGTAAAATCGCTTGGAGGGAGGATATATGGCGAACACAAAAATAACGCGCAAAAGAATATTTGAAATAATCAAAATCGGGAAAGAAGCGGACACAGCCAGCAGGCTGTTCGATTTTGCGATCGTGTGCCTTATTGTCGTCAACATTGTTCTTTCTGTTTGCATGACCTTTGAAGAACTCGACAAATATGCAAATGCTTTCCACATAATCGAAGCGGTGACTGTGATTTGTTTTACTGTCGAATTGATCTTGCGCTTTTGGACGGCGGACTTTTTGTACAAGAAGGGCAGGATCATTTCGGCAGTCAGGTATTTGTTTTCGCCCAACGGGCTCGTCGAAATTTTCTCGATAATACCGTTCTATATGCCGCTGTTTTTCCCCAAGGGCCTGATAGCTTTCAGGATGCTGCGCGTCATACGCATACTTCGGATATTCCGGGCGAATTCCTATTCCGACGCCATGACGACGATCATGATAGTGCTTCGGCGCAAGAGAAACCAATTGGTTTCCTCAATGATAATAATCTTCATCATTATGCTCATGTCCTCGCTGGTGCTGTACGGCTTTGAGCACGAGGCGCAGCCGGAGGTTTTCAGAAACGCTTTTTCGGGCATATGGTGGTCTACATCCACATTGCTTACAGTTGGCTACGGCGACATATACCCGATAACTTTATTTGGCAAGATGGCGAGCATCGTAATAACGTTTTTGGGGGTTGGGATGGTGGCGATACCCACGGGCATTTTGTCCGCCGGGTTCACCGAATATATGTCCGAGCAAAAAGACAAGCAGGGCAAAAAGAAGAAAGCGCTGCATTGTCCCAATTGCGGCGAAAAATTGCAATAAATCACTTTATCGAAATCGTCGTTTTCCAATCGTCCAAATCGATTTCTTTTCGCATGGCGGGATCGGGTATTTCGCATATTTTGGCCAACGCCTCGTGCGCTATCTCGCTTGCATATCCTTCAATGACCGTCTTGATTTTTTCCGAGGATGTTTCAAATGACAGCGAAACCCTGTCCGTGACCGCAAATCCCGCTTCTTTCCGGAGCAGCTGGCAATGGCGCAGCACTTCCCGATAAATGCCTTCGGCCCAAAGTTCTGCGGTTATTTCCGTGTTTATGGCGACAGTCCCGTCGGCCGATTTCGCGATGTTTTCTTTGTCTTTTGAGATTATGCTGAAACATTCGGCCGGTATTTCGTTTTCATAGCCCGATATGCGCAGCGGCCGGCCGTTTTTTGCCGCTTCGACAAGCCTTTCGTTTTCGGCGTCGGGCAAATTTTCGCACAGCGCTTTCACTTTTGCCAAATCCGATTTCAGCTGCTTTCCGGCCAGCTGGAAATTGAGGGATACATATTCGCGGCTAAGGCCGGAAAAATCGTCGAGGCAGGCGATTTGCTTGATGTTGAGTTCCTCGCGGATCACCGCATCATAGGCCGAAACGCTTTCGAATGATTTGTCCAGGTACAAAACGGACAGCGGCTGCCTCACTTTCAAATTCTGTTCGTTGCGCAGTTTCAGCGCCTGCGCGATGACCGACCTCACTTTTTCTACTTCGTCGAGTATGGCCGCGTCGCATTCGCCCGAAACCGGGAAATCCGACAAATGGACGGATTCTTTTTCTTCGTTTTCGTATGCGAGCGCCATATTCTGCCAAATATGTTCCGACATGAAAGGCAAAATGGGCGCCATCGCCTGCACCAACTGTTTTATTGCGAAATAGAGCGAACTGTATGCGCATTGTTTGTCGGCGTCTGAGCCCTCTTTCCAAAAGCGCCTGCGGTTTATTCGGACATACCAATTGGAGACGTCGTCCACGCACGCTTCGAACTCGCGGACGATTTCGGCGGTGCTGTAGTTTTCGTAGCCTTTTTTCGCTTTGCCCAAAAAAGCCGCCACTCGGCTTTCGAGCCATTTGTCGCTCAAATTTTCCGACGTGATTTTGCAGATGGCCGGGTTGTCGATTTCCGCGTATGTCATGAAAAAGCTGTATATGTTCCAAAATCCGAGCAGCTTGCGGCGGGCTTCCTCTGCCAGCGCGAATCCAAAGCGGACGTCGCTGGCCATCGGCGCCCCGGCATAGAGATAGCGCACGGTATCCGCCCCGATTTGCTCTGCTGCTTCGTCAAAGCGTATCATGAATCCCGATTTATGAAATTCCGATCCATCCTCTTTTACCACTCTTGCATAAGTCGTCACCCGTTCATAGGGCGCCTTCCCGGTTATTGCCACGCTCATGAACAGCTGCGAATAGAACCAAAGCCTGACTTGCTCCTGCATCTCTATGACCCATTCGGCGGGATAATTTTTTTCCCAATCCTCCCTGTCGGAGAAATACCCGAGCGTGGAAAAGGGCACAATGCCCGCATCCAGCCAAACGTCGCCCACTTCGGGTATGCGGGAAACTTCGGCGCCGCATCTGCATCTGATTTTGATTGCGTCGATCCAAGGCCGGTGCAGTTCCGGGAGACTGCGCGCCGCTTCGCCGCCAAGGGCTGCAAATTCATCTTTTGAGCCTATGACGGTCAAATGGCCGCAGGATTCGCAAGGGTAGAAAGGCAGCGGGAGACCGTAAAATCTTTTTCTGGATATGTTCCAATCGCCCATGTTGTTCAGCCAATCGAGCATGCGCTTGCCGATAAAGGGCGGCTCCCACTGCACAGTCCCGGCAGCCTCGACGAGCCGGGGTTTTATTTCGTCGGTTTTTATGTACCATTCGCGCACGAGCCTAAACAGCACTTCGGTTTTGCAGCGCCAGCAGACCGGATAACTGTGCGTGTATTCATGCGTTTTAAATAGTTTGCCCTGTTTTTCCAATTCGCCGAAAACCAGGTTCGCCGCTTGCGCGGCGGTTTTTCCGGAGAGGAAACCGTAGCCTTCCGAAAATATTCCGGATTCGTCTATCGGGCATATTTCGGCAAGAGAAAATTTCTTTCCCAGTTCATAGTCCTGGGCTCCGCAGCCCGGGGCTATGTGCACGACCCCGCTGCCCTCGTCGGCATCCACTTCGTCCCAGGGGATTATTTTGTGGATGACTCCCCGCTGCGATGAAAACCACGGGAAAAATGTCTCGTATTCGAGGCCGATCAATTCTTCGCCCTTGAGCAGACGCAGCACCTTTTTTTCGCCTTCGATGTGTTTGATCGCATTCTTGGCCAGCACGAGCGGTTTGCCGAAACCTTCGCACGAAACCAACGCATAGTCCAATTCGGCGTTGACTGCAAGCGCCATGTTGGCCGAGAGCGTCCAGGGCGTGGTAGTCCAGACCAAAACGTCAAAATCGGCGTCTTTTGCTTTCGCAATGGCGAAAACCGCAGTGTGCGCGATTTCCTTGTGCGAACCGGACATCTCGTGCTCTGAAAGGGAAGTGCCGCAGCGCGGGCACCAAGGCATGGGCCTGTATGCTTTGGTTATCCATTCGTTTTCATGGCAAATTTTGAGGAAATGCCAGATCGCCGAAATATTTTCATCCGTATGCGTGAAGTATGAATTGCCCCAATCCATCCATTGGCCGAGGCGCTTGGATTGTCCGGTGATCACGCCCGAAAACTTTTTTATGCGCTCGACGCATTTTTTTGTGAAATTGTCCATCCCATATGCTTCGATGTCTTTCTTGTCGGAAAATCCGAGTTCCTTTTCGACTTCGACCTCCACCCAAAGCCCCTGCGTGTCAAAGCCGTTCCTGTAATGGCATGAATATCCGTTCATGGCTTTGTAGCGCAAAAATATGTCTTTTGTGCTCCTGCCCCAAGCGTGATGGATCCCCATCGGGTTATTTGCCGTTATCGGCCCGTCGAGAAAACGGAAGCGTTTGTTGCCTTTGTTTTTTTCGCGCAATTTTTCAAAGCAGTCGCGCTCATCCCAAAAATTCAAGATTTCCTGCTCCATTTTCACAAAATCGGGTTTTACACGTGAACTGTCGTTCATTATGGTTTTCGCTCCTTTGATATTTTTTGTACGCGCTATAGAACATTATACCCAACAGTTTGCGATTTGTCAAGTGTCCGGCCTATGATTTGCCCATATTATTTGCTATCTTCCGCCCGAAATGCTGCCGGGAAAATTCATGTTGACAAAAGCGGCGTCGGCGTGATATAATTGGCTATTGCCTTGAGGAATAACATAGAAGGGAATTTTGCGATAATGTACATTTTGCAAAACGCGCTGAAAAACATAGCGAGAAACAAGGGCAGGAATATTTTGATGGGGGCGATTATTCTCGCAATCATCGTCACTGCGGTCATATCGCTGATTATAAACACCGCCGCCGGCGCTGTCATCGAAGAATACAAAACGCGGTTCGGCTCAAGGGTGTTCATCAATCCGGACATTTCGAAAGTTTCTGTCCTTTCCGGCAGACAGTCCGAGCAAACCGTGCCGCTGCCCGTCGTCTACGCCGCCCTTGCCGGGTCCGACTGCCTGATGGGCGCCGATTTGTCCTGCCAGGTGCCCTGTGTAAGCGACGCGCTTTTGGGATTGGGCGAAAGCGACGACGGAAATGCAATCCCCATATCGCCCGAAAACGGCTCTTATACAAAATTTCCGACAATGAATGTGAAAGGCTATACAAACCCAACGCAGCTTGACGATTTCAAGGAAGGCTACAGGGGAATGATGTCCGGCAATTTTCCCGTCAACGACAACGAGTGCATTGTCAGCGAAGATTTTGCGGCCCTGAATGACATCGAAATAGGCGAAATCATAGAAATAGCGCAGGGAATGGTTCCCGATAACCCTTTGTCGCTTTTAGTTGTGGGCATATATTTCGATTTTACGCAGAACCAGTTTGGGGCGGCGGCCGAAGCTCCTGCCGCCATCAACGTGCGAAACGATATAATCACGAACTACGAAACGGCGGCCGCTTTCGCAAAATCAGACCCCCGCGTAGATACTGCCGCATATTATTTGAAGAGCCCCGGCCTTTTATCCGAGTTTGAAAGCGAGGCGCGCGCCGCCGGGTTGTCCTACGACTACATCGTGACGACGGACGAAGAGGCATACAACAGGATAGTCGGTCCCGTTTTGGGAATGGCGAAGATATCGCTTGCGTTTGTGGCGGCTGTTTTGATATTAGGCAGCTTGATATTGATCTTGCTCGCATCGCTTGCCATACGCGAACGCAAATATGAAATCGGCGTGCTCCGGGCCATGGGCATGAAAAAACGCAAAGTCGCTTTCGGGCTTGTATTCGAAAGTTTTGTCATTACGGCTGTTTGCCTTGTTGTCGGGCTCGGCATCGGCACGGCGGCCGCGCAGGGCGCATCGGACATGCTGCTCCAAGGGCAAATTGCCGCCGCCGAACCAAACGCCGATTACGCCGTAGGCATGATGTACGCCGGGATGCAAACAGATTCAAATGCGAAGCCATTGGCGGATTTGGATGTGAATTTGAACTTGAAAGCGGTGACGGCGATTATCTTAATATCGTTTCTGCTCGTTTTGGTTTCAAGCGCCGCCGGAATAAGCAAAATAACAAAATACGAACCGATAAAAATACTCACAGCTTGAAATGCCCGGCTAGGAACGGCGCAGCCTCTTTATCAATTTAACCGCTTCATACCATAAAACCGAAGCCGCCGATAGGGCGACCATGACAAAAAACTGCCCCGCCGCCAAAGGGGCAAGCCTCAAAAAGCCGTTGAGGGGGGTATAAAAAAATATGAGCAGCGCCGCCATAACCGCAATATTTACCGCCCACATGATTTTATCTTTGGACAAACGCCGGATTGACGTAAAAATGCTGTCTATGTCTGAACTGTTGCATTGAACCAAAAATATGCTGGCAATCATGATGGTGCCGATGCCCATTGCCCTTGCCGCACCCGCATCGTCCGGATTTTTCGATAAAGTGTGATAATATGACCCGAAAGAAGCAGCAAATACCGTCAAACCCTGCATGACGCTTTTCAGCGCGGTTTGCCATGTAAGAATTTTTTCTTTCGGGTTTCGGGGCTTCCGTTCCATTATATCGTATTCGGCAGGCTGCCTTTCCAATACGATGGAACAAGTGGGGTCGATGATGAGTTCGAGCAGGACGACAAGCATTGGCAAAAACAATAAATATTCGGGATTTATTCCAAGCGCCGGGGCAAGCAGCGCCGCCAAGGCTATCGGGATATGCACGGTGAAGACATATCCTATCGCCTTGCGGATATTATCGAAAATCCGCCGCCCGTCTTTGATCGTATCGACTATGGTGGAAAAATTGTCGTCTAAGAGAATCAAGTCGGCGGCTTCGCGCGAAACTTCGCTTCCGCGTTTGCCCATGGCTATCCCTATGTCGGCATATTTCAGCGCGGGCGCGTCGTTTACGCCGTCGCCCGTCATGGCTACGATTTCGCCGTTGTCCTTGAAAGCCTTGACGATGCGCATTTTATGTTCCGGTATCACGCGGGAAAATATATTGGCTGTTTTGACGCTCTCGCGCAGCTTTTCGTCCGTCATTTTTTCGAGCATGTCGCCCGTGATGATTTCATCGTGGTTCGTCATGCCGATTTTTTTCGCGACAGAAGCGGCGGTTATGCCGTTGTCGCCTGTAATCATGACAAGGCGGATGCCCGCTTTGCGGCAAGTGGCTATGTCAGCTCTGACCGATTCCCTCGGAGGGTCGGCGAGCCCGACCAGGCCGCAGAGGATTAAGGGGCAATCAAGTATATTTTGGGGTATTTCAGCTTCGCTTTTTGGTTTCGCCATCGCCACGGCGATGACCCGCAAGCCTTGCCCGCTCATTTCGCGTATCTTGTTTTCAGCCGATTTTTTTTCATCATCGGATAATTGGCAGATAGCCAGCACCCGTTCGGGAGAGCCTTTCGCCGCTATGATTATTTCGCCGTCATGGCGCCAGATATGGCCCATCATTTTAAGTTCGTTTGTAAAAGCGTATTCCGAAATAAGCCTGCCTCCGAAAAGATGCGATTTTTTTATGCCGTGCTTTTCCTCGCAATGGGCGAGCATGGCTTTTTCCATCGGGTCGTAAGCGTTTGTTTCGCAGGCAAGGCCCATGATTTCGACTAAATGATCTTCGTCGCCGTCTGCGGCCCATTCGTCCTGCACGGTCATCTGGTTCAAGGTGATCGTTCCCGTTTTGTCCACGCACAGAACAGATACCGCGCCAAGCGTTTCTACGGATGGCAACTTGCGCACCAGCGAATTTTTCTTTGCCAGCCGCCACGCACCCATTGACATGAACACAGTCAGTATAACCGGAAATTCTTCGGGTATCATGGCCATGGCAAGCGTAATACCGGAGAGCACGCTTTCGATAACCCGCTCGCCAAATTCGTGGCCGGGTATATTGAGCCAGGTAAATACGCCGACTAAAGCAAACAAAACGGCGGCAAGGACGGCGCACAGCTTGACGATGCCGCCGATTTGTTTTTGCAGGGGGGTTTTGCCCGTTTTCGCCTCGGCTACATTCGCCCCGATTTTTCCGTATTCTGTTTCAGCGCCGATTTTATCCACGCGCAAAATCCCTGTCCCCTGCGTGATGAGCGTTCCGGCGTAACAATAATCGTTGCGCCAGTAACCGGCCGGTTTCTCTGTCCCGTCGGTAGCCACTTTCCAGGCTATTTTCCAGACCCCTTCGGCTTCGCCGGTCAGGGACGATTCGTCCGCGCACAAATCGCTGCATTTTATCACATAGCCGTCTGCGGGGATTTTTACGCCCTCATATACCATCATAATGTCGCCCGGCACGAGATCCGCGCTGGCAATTTCACTCTCCTTGCCATCGCGCAGGACTGTGATGCGCGGGGCGGACAAATCTTTCAGCGCGTTCAGCGTTTTATCGGTTTTCCATTCCTGTACGGCTTCAATGCTGATTATTCCGACGACAAAAGCAAGCATGATCAAGCCGTCTTTCGGCTCCCCAAGAATAAAATAAATGGCCGCCGCGACAATGAGCAGCAAGAACATCGGTTCGGTTACGATGTGAAAAACTTTTTTTGCGAAACTTTCTTTTTTTTGCGGGGAAAGTTCGTTTTTGCCGTATTGCGACTGAAGCGCCTGTACTTCGTCTTTGGTTAAACCGCCTGCTTTCAATTTGTTGTCATTCATAATCAAAACCTGTTTTATCTCCCGTAATCAAAAAAATCAACGCAAATATTTCCGCGCTTCTTTCGTCAGTTCGCCAAAATCTATCGGCTTGCCTATATGTCCGTTCATGCCGGCATCAAGGCTTTTTTCGATGTCCTCGCGGAAAACGTTGGCAGTCATCGCGATTATCGGAACATCTTTGGCCCATGATGAGCCAATCGCCCTGATTTGGCGCGTGGCTTCGTACCCGTCCATTTCGGGCATTTGGATGTCCATAAATATCATGCTGTACTTGGCCTGCGCACCTTCAAACATTTTGAGCGCTTGCGCGCCGTTTTCCGCGCAATCGACGGACAGGCCCATGGGTTCCAAAAGCGAAAGCAGGATTTCACGGTTTATCTCCACATCATCCGCGAGCAAAATCGAATATCCGGAAAAATCATCGGAATATCCGGGTTCGTCGGCGATCCCAAAACGGTCGTTCTCGTCAGGCAGACGCTTTTTTGCGCCGGCGTCGCGTTTCATCAAAAATGTGAATGTGAATTTCGAGCCTTTGCCCGGTTTCGATTCCAGCCGTATTTCGCCGCCCATCAACTCCACGATGCGTTTTGTGATGGCAAGCCCAAGGCCCGTCCCGCCGTATTTGCGCGTCGTGGTGGCTTCGGCCTGTTCAAAAGACTTGAACAGGCGCGCCTTTTGTTCATCCGTGATGCCGATGCCCGTGTCCTCGACGCTGATCTGTAGGCGGCACATTCCGCCTTCTTCCGAAACAAGCCGGGAATCAAGGCGGATCGTCCCTTCCTCCGGGGTGAATTTTACGGCATTTGACAAAAGATTCGTTATGACCTGCGCCAGCCTTTGGTCGTCGCCGAAAAGCATTTGGGGCATATTATCGCCGATATGGACGAAAAACTTCTGCCGCCGCTCGTCCACGCGCAAATTTATCACGTCGGCGATTTTTTGCAGCATTTTTTCGAAATCAAAACTGACGGGCGACAATTCGAGCTTGTCCGCCTCGATCTTTGACATGTCAAGCACGTCGTTGATTATTCCGAGAAGATGCTTGGACGCGCCTTCGATTTTTTTGAGGGCGTCGTCTTTTTTTTGGATTTCGCCCGTCAATTTGCCGATTGTCGTCATGCCGATTATGGCGTTCATGGGCGTCCGTATTTCGTGGCTCATCGTGCGCAAAAAATTGCTTTTTGCCTTGCTGGCGGCTTCGGCTTCTATCCTTTGCCTTTCCGAATCGAGTATGATGTTTTTTGTCTCGGTTATATCCACCAAAGTGCCGACCACGCGGACTAAGTCCCCGTTTTTGTCGCGGACAGTCGCCCCGGCGGCGCGATAATACGAATACTCGCCGTCTTTTTTTAACAGGCGGTATTCTATGTCGTAAGGCGTTTTGCCCGTGATGTCGAGCAAATGCTTCGCGAAGGCCTCGAGGCTCCTTTCTTTGTCGTCGGGATGCAAAAGATCGCTCCAGCTGCAAAGTATGTTCGGGAAATCGTTTTCGTCCTTATAGCCAAGCATGTGTCTCAGTTCGTTTGACCATATGAAAATATTGTTCGGATTGACCGGGTCATCTTTGACGATTTCCATTTCCCACAAACCGACTTTTGAGGCCTGTATCGCCATATCCAATTTCGTGATTTGAAGCTTGTTTTGCTCGATCACATTTTCTATTTCTTCAAGGGTGGCTCTAAGTTCCCTCTGGATTAAATTGCGGTTTATGGCATTTACCAGCATCAGCGTCGCGGAATACAGCATATTTATTTCATTTTGCGTGAAATAGCGCTCCTTGGCGATGTCATCTACGCAGAAAACTCCCCAAAATTTATCTTGGTAATACAGCGGGATGGTGATAGTGGACAACAACCCGAGAGGGCTGAGCAAATCCTGATCCTCCTGCGGCAAATGGGCAATGGGGCCATTTACGCATTCGCCGCGAAAAAACAATTCTTTCCATCTCGCGCTGTAAGGCACCGCCGTCCCGATTTCGACAGGCGGGGCTTTTTTGCCGGTATCGGATGACCATTTGTATTTCAGCACGAAATGAAGCTTGCCGTCCCGCATTTCATTCGGCCAAATCTGCACGCAGTCCGCCTCCATGTTTTGGCCTATGATTTCCATTCCGCCCAACAAGGATTCTTCGAAATTTTCCTCGTTGGTCTCCGCGAGCAGCACGGATGCGACGGAGTTTATGATATTTAAGATTTTGTCGCGTTTTTCGTTTGATTTGTTTATTCTCCGGATAAAAATCATTATGGTGGCCAGCATGAAGATGTATGAAAAAACAAGCAAAACGAGAAGGTGTTCTTTTTTTTGCTCGTAAAAAATATTTTCGTTGACATTGCCGGTTATGTACCAAATTGCGATAAATGGCATGCAGAGACACACAGCAAGTATGAGCGTCGTTTTCCCGTGATGTTTTCTCTCGCCGATATTGTTCATACCGAAATCCCCCCAAAATAATGGCGCCTGCGAATATTTTTTCATGGTTTTGCCGAAATTATCGCAATCCTATCGGCGTTGGATACATTATACCACCAAATCATGCAGATTGTCAAGCGTCCGGGTGCGCCCGTGTCCGCCTCAAAAAAATATTTGACAAAACGGGCGGCATATGTTAAAATGGTACGCATCTCAAATATTTAAAAAAGGTGATTTATATGGTGAAAATCAAAAAATGTTTTTTTGTCGCGGCAATATTTGTTGTCATAATATTTATGTCCTGTTCCTCAATTTCGGAAAATGACGGCGCAACCGACAATAACGCTAACCTAAGCCATGGCGGTATATCGGAAACGCAGCCCGAAACAAAATATCAGCCTGAGCTGCCTGAAAAAGATATGGACGGAAAAATCATAACAATCCTAACTTCGACTTATTACGGCTATGAACCCATGAATTTTGTCGATATATCCCCGAAAGAATTTAGCGGCGAAGTGCAAAACGACGCCGCATATGAAAGAAAGTTGAAAATCGAGCAACAGTATAACCTGAAAATCGCCCATGTGGAAGACGCCACTATCGAAGGTTCTGTCCAAAAATTGAAAAATTCAGCGCTCGCCGGCGACGGGGCGTATGACCTGGCTCTTATACGCGGAAGGGATTTCGGGAATCTTTTGTCGTCCGGAGCTTTGCTTGAACTCAACCGCGTGCCCTATCTGGACCTTGACATGCCGTGGTGGGAAAAAAAGTCATACGAAGCGTGGGGAATAGGCAAAAAACATTACGGCGTGAACGGTTCCATATCTGTAAACGATATGCTTTCGGTAGATATATTGTGCTTCAACAAGGATATGATAAAAGACCACGGGATGGAATTTCCGTATGCTCTCGTAAAGAGCGGCGACTGGGCGTGGGGCAAAGTCGCGGAGATGGCAAAACAAGCCAGCAGCGACATAGACGGGGACGGCAAAATGACAAAATCGGATCAATGGGGCATCAGCTATACGACGAACGCAGTCGTGAGCACATTCAACAACTGCGGCATTCACATCGCCGAACTTGACGCGGACGGCGTTCCGGTTATAACCCTGAACAGCTCGGAGGCTGTTTCGCGCATGGAAAATATATTGACCATGCTCTTTGACCAATCATATTCGTACGATACTCTCATGACGGGGGATTTTTTGCCAAACGGCGAGATATTCGGCGATGGAAGGGCTTTGTTTATGTTTGCGGGAACGCATGACGTCAAGATTCTTCGGGCAATGGACGTGGATTTCGGCATAGTCCCATATCCGAAATACGATTCGTCCCAGAAAGAATATTTTCCCTCGGCGCTTTCGCTCAGCATATCTGTAGCGTGCATTCCGAAAACCAATGCCGATATAGAAAACACCGGGTTGTTCATGGAAGCTTTTGCATATGAGGGATATGTCAAAGTCGTTCCTGCATTTTATGATACGATATTGATGGGCAAGCTTGCGCGCGACTCCGAATCGGAAGATATGCTCGAATATATTTTCGGCAATTTGGATTATGACACGGGCAATCTTTTCAATTTCGGGGATATCGTGCTTTCCATAGACTGGCTTCCGAAAGAAAATCCAAATATCGCATCTTTTATCGAAAAAAATATTCCGCTCATGCAAAAGGACATAGATAAAATCATGGCCGCCGTCATGGCAAATTGAAATCAGGAATGCCTTTCTTTCATCAACGGCAGTTTCTTTCCCGCAATCAAATCGACTATCTTCTGCGAATTTGTTTTGATTCTCTCGAGCGAATTTCTGTTGACCATATCGACCCATTCCTGCGGGATATTTTGATAGCCGGATATAGTCCCCGCAAGCATGGCGGCCCGGCCGGCTATCGTGTCCGAATCCCTGCCGATATTCGTCCCGCCGATCGCAGCCGTCCTCACGTCCCCCTTTGAGATATACAGCATGGCAAACGAAAATCCCAGAAGTTCAAGCGGGTCAATGCAATGATAGCACAGGCATTTCTCGTATAGTTCTTTGCGCGCTGCGAACACGTCGTCGTATTTGCTTGCCACTTCCACGCATTTCGAGATAAAATCGTACGGCGTGTCTATGGCTCTTTTGTCAAAGGTCAGCATCTTCGCCTTGGGCGCGACCTCCAGAGCCGCGCAAACGACAGATTCGGCAGTCGCGTCCTTTCGCATGGCCCCGGCAGTCGCCGCCGCGAGTATTGCCGCCGCCGTGACGTCCAGTCCGCGCTGGTTCATATAGCTCATCGCCGTTCCGTCGATATATGCGTTTCTGATGTCTGCGATATGATAGACGCCGACGGGCTCCATGCACATGACGCTTGAGCCTGTCACAAGATTCCATTGGCCGCATATTCTCGCGTCCATGCCCGAGTTGAGCAGTTCGTAAGTATTTCGCAGGCAGTAAAAAAACATGTCTTTGTCCATCAGGCGTTTCCATTGCTCCCCATAATCGCATGCGGTCGCGGGCAGGCCGTTTTTTGAAATATACGCCTCATAAAGCATCATGGCGACTTGGTTGTCGTCTTCGGTTTCGAGCCGCCACGGCTCCAAAACAGTTTTTATCCCGTCGGGATATATGGCGTCGATCTCGTGATACATTTTGCCTTCCACAGGCGAACCCATGGCGTTGCCGATCGCCCCCGCGAGAATGCACCCCAAAACTTTGTTGTACAGCAGGCTTGAACCGTCGGGGCAGATTTCCGACGACACCTTTTCCGTCTCGATTATCACGCGTTTTTCCCCGGCGAATTTATCGGCCGCGACGTCGATCAGCGGCAGCATGGGCTCGATGAGATTTGATATGCGTTCCGACGGATTCATTTCGGCGGTCAGCCTTTCTTTTCCGTATAGGCCCCCGGCGATCGCGCCGAGGACCGACGCGTGCACTTCGGGCGCGGCTTTCATGCACGCGAGCCGGATCATTTTTTGCGGCTCGTTGCCGTAACGGCTCAACAATACCATCGCCGTCGCGGCCGGGTTATGCCCCCTGTAATCGCGCAGGCTGGTCAATTTTGCGTAATAGCCGTAAAATCCGTCGCCGGCCGGCGCTTCCTTCATCGCTTTGATTATCTCGTAATATACGTCCTTGCAATACTTAAACGCCATCCCCGTGATTTTCTTAACCAATTTATCGGCGGTGCAGTCCTCGTTTAAAGATTCGGCGACGGCCGCGGCTGTCAGCGCCGCCCATTCCGTCGCGGGCTTGCGCTGTATCACGCTTGCGAGCTCAAGGCCGTCTATATATGCGTATTCAGGGTCTTTCGCGTGGTATGCCCCGACGGCGGCCATGGCCGTGCAGATGTTTCCGTCCGGACACGCGCCTATTCCATTGATCCGGGGTTCCATCCCCATGCGGAGCCGCTCGATGGCCGAGTACAGATCCAAGTACCAAAAAGCTTTTCTTTCCGCCAAGGATTCGTCCGTCGCAAGCTCCGCCGCGAAATCCTCGGGCGTGATGCGCCCCTGCTTTTTGATATACGCCGACGACATGATTTGAATCAGCGGCGTAAGCGAAGCGCTCCACACGTTGTGTTCCGCCTGAACGACGGCATTGTCCCAGTCTATCGCCGTTTCGAACGCCTCGTTGACCTGTTTTGCGCTGCCGACATAGCCGACCAGCGGCATATTGACCAATCCCATTTCAGTGCCCATGACCGCCCCGGCCAAACATCCTGCGATTTTATCGGTTAATAAATCCATCATTTTCAAATAATTCCTTTTATAAAAATAATTTATAGTCATTATACCGCATATTATAATTTATTTCAATATTGTTTGCCCGAATTATTCAAATATTTTCATAAAAATGTTAAAAATCAATGAACAATTGCAAACACTCTTGACAAACAAAGATTCGTGATATATAATTAGAATATTACACAAGTCATGTGGAATGAATTCGTTGGCTATTTATTGGGGTGATTCATTTATGCCTGAAAAAAACGAAACAAATGCAGAAACTTTTGGGGCCTTCATAAGAAATATACGCAAAAAAGACGAACGCTTCCGTCAAAAAGACGTGGCAGATAAATTGGGCATGTCGCTTAGCTATTACAGCGCAATCGAAAATGACGACCGCCGCCCGCTAAATGAAGAAGAAATGGAGATCTTCGCAAAGCTGTTTTACCTGACAAAAGAAGAAAAGGCCATAATGTATAACCTTGCCAATATCGGGACGAATATAACGGCATCTGATTTAGAGTATCTCAGGGACGAAAAAAAAGGAAAATGGGCGCGCATAGCGCTGCGGAAAGCAAACAGAGTAAACGCCAGCGAAAATATGTGGAGGCAGTTTATCTGGGATCTTGAGAAACAGGAAAACCAAGATACACAAGGCGGTGACGAAAATGATACCGATTAAGATAACGAGGGTTGATGAAAATAATGACAATACTCCGATTTTATCAAATAAAGAAATCGACGAGTACGCGTCAGCCGTTCTCAACGATTATCGCCCTGATTTGCTGCGCGAGCCCGGAGTTATTAATTACGAACACTTTTTAGAATCATACACCGGCATGGATATTTCATATAAAGATATTTATTATGCGGAGAATACGCCGCCTATTTACGCCATAACTGTTTTCCGCGACGGCCTTGTTAAGATATTTGACCGGGAAAACAGCCGCATAGTGAATCGTCCCATGCGGGCGGGCACCGTTATTATAGATAATACCGTAACAGAAAATGACGGGATGGCGACATTCACGGGGTTGCATGAGGGCGGGCATATTTTAATGCATAAAGACACGTTTTCAACCTTCCGCGCAGGACAGATATGCTGCCGAAAAAAAGCCGCAAGAAAACTTCCGAACGGGCAATCGAGCTGGACGGCGGAGGAATGGCGCGAACATCAGGCAAACAGGTTCGCCTCGTCGATTGCGATGCCCGACGAAACATTTGTCCCGTTCGTCAATGAATTTTTGCGGGAATATAACTTATGGAGAAGGCGTATCGTGGTAGGGCAGGACGATGATCTGGATATAGTCGCCAACGACCTCCTGCCGGAGAACATTGCCGAAGCATACGGCGTATCGAAGCGGGCCGCATCGGTAAAACTGAGGACAAGCGGGTTTGTCCAAACACCATGATTATTCTAAAAAAAAACAGGCGTTAATATATTGCCCTTGTAAATATGTTAACGTAAATTTTTACCCACCAATTCCACAATGTCTGTAGAATTATCGTTGTATGTATTTTTCGACGGAGTGAGATATATGAGCAGAGTTATATTATTATCAGATTTGAATTCGTTTTATGCGGCCGTAGAGTGTCTGTATAATCCGAAAATACGCAGTCTGCCTGTTGCGGTCTGCGGAGATGTGAAACTAAGGCACGGCATCGTCATAGCGGCAAATCAAGTGGCGAAAAAGTCCGGAGTCAGAGCAGGCGAAGACACTATCGGTTCAGCGAAACAAAAGTGCGGAGAATTGGTTATTGTCGAACCGCGCACGAAATTATATAATCAATTTTCGGGGTGGGCGAGGGAGATATACGAGGAATACGCAGACAATATCGAAAGCTATGGCAAGGACGAAAGCTGGCTTGATATATCAAATCTCGCGAGAGACGAATATGAGGGACAGTCGGTAGCGGATGAAATCCGGGCCAAAATCAAAAAAACTTTGGGGATAACCTGCTCTATAGGGGTCAGCTTCAACAAAACAATCTCGAAATTGGCTTCAGACTTGCGCAAACCGGATGCCACGACGGTCATATCAAGAGTAAAATTTAAAGAGATAGTGTGGCCGTTATCCCCTGATAAATTATTGGGCGTGGACACTAAAACAAATCAACTTTTATGCGCGGCGGGAATCACCGACATCGGAAACATAGCCAAAACGCCCGTTGAGGTATTTGAGAAAGCCCTCGGCAAAAACGGCAGGACATTGCACCGTTACGCAAGCGGGGAAGAAAAATCATATGTGAAGCATAAGGATTATGTCGAAGAACCGAAGACTGTCGGACATATCCACACGACATACAGGGATATGACTACCCTTGAAGATATACGGCATGAAATATATTCATTGTCGGAAAGAGCGGCGTCGGAAATACGGGAACAGCATTACAAGTGCAGGACGGTTCAGGTGAATATCCGCACAAATGATTTGAAATGGTGCGATCGCCAGGGTACGCTCGAAACGCCGTCGTACATCACGAACAATATAGCGGAAAGAGCCATGGAAATTTTTATGAAGCAATACAAATTCACAAAACCGTTGCGTTCGATCGGCGTTCGGGTGAACAATCTCGTACCTGACGACACAGGCATTCAAGGCAGTTTCTTTGACGACGCGGAGCAGATACAGAAAATGGAAAAAGTCGCTCAGACGGTGGATATGCTTCGCAGCATGTACGGCTATGATATAATCCAGCGCGGGAATATACTGGAAGACAAAAAACTGACGGATATTCCGGACGATTACAACAGAGCTTCATACAGAGTAGGGAGCGCATTTTTCAAAGATGCGTGAGGCGGTGATTTTATATGGGCAAAAAATATATTCCTGTGTTATTGTATATAGACGACAAAGGCAAAAAAACGCCCAAATATATAAAGGCGGGGCTTGACGGCGAATGGCTGAGGGTCAAGAAAGCGACGGATTCCCGGCGTATGGCGAGCCTTATCGCAGGAGCGGTAGGCATCAGATATAGTTGCGTTGTCGATGTTTACGGCGAACATAGGGAGATATATCTTTTCGATGAAAACGACAAATGGTTTGTGGAAACGGGGGAATGCGAATCATGAGCGGCATATATAGCCCATGCCCGAATTGTTTTCGTGAAATGCCAAAAGACCCTGTCTTTGAGAAACATCAGGGGCGTTATTCTGTTCTTTGCCCGCATTGCCTAAGCCACCGGAGCGAGTGGGCAAGTACGATAGAGGAAGCCATTATATCATGGAATACATATATGCGCGAGCAGTCAGAGTGCAATACTTTTTATTTATTCGACATAAATTATTTATTTTCAAGTGAAAATAAATAGGAGTTATGAAAACTTATTGAAATATTTTTTTGAACGTGGTATAATAATATCAATGAAAAATTTGAATGACCCCTTTAGAGAATGCGGTCGCGGTTATAGACGCTGTGACTGAATTAAATTAATGTAAAATATATATTGAGGATAAGAGTTATGAAAAAATCTAAAATCAAAAAGCTTATGAATTGTGTGATTTTAATACTTCTTTTGAGTTTTGTTTTACAGTCCTGCCAAGCAAATTCCGGAAATGACGGCGGAAATTCCCCGGATGTTATAAATAATGCCGATAAATCAGATGCTCTGCCTGATGAAAAGCAGCCTGAACCGGAGATAACGGATTCATTGCCTGACGGACTTGATTTCAACGGGGAGGAATTTAGGATAGTGACCTGTATCGGCAGCGAAAGACCGCATCTGACCCTGCTGTTCGATTCCGAAACGATCACGGGAGACGCTCTCGAGGACGCGGTTTACAATCGAAACAGGAAGCTCGAAGAACGGTTCAACGCGGTTATAAGACAGATAGAAGTAAGCGATTTTATAAACACTATGAAACGAAGTATTTTAGCGGACGACGGATTGGGGGAAGTGTACGCGCTGTTCGACCATCAGATCGTCGTGTTCGGCACCGAGAGCCTGTTGATACCCATGAAAGACGTCCCCTATATTGACATGAATAAAAAATACTGGGACAAATCCATAAATGATTCGCTGTCAATAGGCGGCGCTTATCTTTTTATACATGGGGATTATAATTTTTCCACATATGATTATACGCGCGTTCTGCTGTTCAATAAAAATCTAAATGAGGATCTCGGGCTTGAAAACCCGTACGGGCTTGTAAAGAACGGCAAGTGGACTGTTGATAAATTCGCGGAAATGGGCAAAGCCTCGTTAAGGGACCTCAACGGAAACGACACCTACGACGATGGCGACTGCTACGGATATCTGGCTCAGCCAAAAAGCGTGCTTCCATGTTTCTGGATTGCCTCGGGCATACAGACAGTCCCGAAGGACAAAGACGATATACCTTTCTTTGACATAAAAGGCAACGCAAAGTTTGAAGAGCTTGTATCAAAAATATTTACGATTACATGGGATGACAATATATGGTGGCGGAATACTAACAACGACAGCGCCGCTTCTCAGATATATCACGTAATGTTTGAAAACAATCAGAGCCTGTTTCTTGACAGCACGTTTAAAAATGCGGGACAGCTCCGTAATATGGACGCTAATTTCGGCATTTTACCGTATCCTAAATACAATGAGGAACAGGAAGTGTATTATACGCGGGTTGAGGGCGGTTTGGGAGGAGCGATCCCAAAAACCAATATAAATCTTGAGCTTACCGGAGCGATGCTTGAGGCGATGAGTTGCGAATCAATAAAATCCACGATACCGCTGTACTATGAAGTCGCGTTGAAAACCAAAACTACGCGCGACGAGGAATCGGCTGAAATGCTGGATATGATATTTAACAACAGGGTGTACGATCTGGGAGATACTTTTTGGACGGGATATATACGCGACGGTTTTTTAAACGATATGTTTTTGAAAAACAACAGGAATCTTGCATCGCAAATCGAAGCTAACGAAACAAAAGTCAATTTGGAGATTCAAAAGACGATTGATGCCCTCTTGGCGCAATAATTATAAAAACAGCAGATAATTTTTTGATTGGGGAAATAATATGAACGGCATAACCGACGAAATTGTCCATGTCCGCAGGATCAGCCCGAACGACGGGCGGCATTATTATTACGGCTATTATGATAATCCCGCGTTTAATGAAGACGGTACAAAACACTTATGCAACCGGACTGACTTTTGGGACCGTCTGCCTGACGGGGACGATACTTGCGAACTCGGAATTATTGATATTGCCTCATGTGAATGGCGGAAATTCGCAGAGACGCAGGCATTCAACTTTCAGCAGGGGGCTATGCTGCAATGGAATCCGAAAAACCCGGCGGAAGAAGTGATTTATAATATCCGGGACGGCGATAAATACCGGACGGCAGTCAGAAATATCGGCTCCGGTTATGAGCGGATACTTCCGCGCGCCGTGGCAAATGTGTCGCACGATGGAAAATGGGGCCTCTGTATAAATATGAACCGTGTATACGATTTTCGTCCCGGCTACGGCTATTCCGGTGTGCGCGACGAATTTTTCGCAATACCACAGCCGAAAGAAGACGGCATATTCGTGATGGATATGGAAACCGGAACAGAAAAATTTATATTGAGTTATGACGAAATGGGCCGGCTATTCAACATAGACCCTTCTGAAAAGATAGTGGTTAACCATATTACGTTCAGCCCTGACAACCGGCGCATGGTTTTTTTAGTGCGCACATTCCCGCAGAAAGGGAAAAACTGGGCGACCGGACTTGGGACAATCAACCGCGACGGTTACGAGTTTTATTTAATGAAACCCATGTCGATGGCTTCACATTATAACTGGCTCGACGGCAATCATTTATTGGTATGGGCAGATGTAAACGGATTGCCCGGCATGTACGTTTTAACGGATCAAAGTGCCGAGGCTATTCGGCTTAACCCCGATTTTTTTGATAAAGACATACACTGTGTATACTCTCCCGATAAAAAATATATACTCGGCGACGGCTACCCTGACAAAGAAGGGTTTCGGCATATATATCTGTATAATACAGAAACCGGTAAAAGCGGATTGTTGCTTCGCGCCAAATCAGACTCATCTTGTACAGGGGATATACGCTGCGATTTACATAACCGTTGGAGCCGCGACGGACGTTTCGTTTCTTTTGATTCCACTCATGAAGGGTATCGCGGACTGTATATATTTGAACCTGACGAAATCCGGTAATGATATCATTTTTCGGAACTCATAATAGACCCGAAAGAGCTTATACGCCGCATGGGGCTTGCTATGCCTGTGAATGTCAATCAAGTCTTTGAACATAAATACTCTATTGACAAAACCATTTATTTCGGCTATAATAAAATCAGAATTTAGAATAGTCGGAGAGGTGTTTCGATATGTATATTAAACGGGCAATAGAAGATACCGTTATAAAAATATCCAAAGCTTTTCCTGTGTTGCTCGTAACAGGTCCACGTCAGGCAGGCAAAACCACTTTGCTCAGCTTGTCGAAATTGATAATTTTGCCGATTTGCAAAATGCTTTTTCCGCTTTCATACAATTTTCAAAAAATATTTTGACAAATGAAGTTGTTTTAACTGAAAACCAAAAACAACACATAATCAAAAACAGACCCGAAATATACGAACGATATAAAGATAAATTCAATGAAATCGTCAACGATCCAGATTTTATCCTAAAAGACCCGAAACATGAAGATACGGCTCTGATAATAAAAAAATATGATAATAATGTGGAAATTGTCCTAAAATTAAGCACGGAAACCAAAGACAAAAAAATTCGATAATCACTTTATGGGAAATAAAAGATGCTCGATTGAACCGTTATTTGCTCACGCACAAAATTGTTTATGAAAAATAATTGACAAATGTCAATAAAAGTGTTATAATAGTGGAGGGATATTTTGGGTTGTTGAGGTGGACAACGGCATCCACGCACCCTCTGGGTCAAAAGAGATGAAAGTACGGCCGGACTTTCCAACAACCTATTTTTATCAAATAACCCGTGAATAGGCAAAAAATAATATCGAGTCGACGGTGGTCGTGGACGCGCCGATCTATTGCCGGAAGTGCAGGAAGTACCACTATGTGGTGATAGTGAACGGCAAGCTGATGCGCCCGGCGTGAAAAGCGAATAATCAAAGAGTGCCCGGAGTGGCCGAATACAGAGAAATGTCTGTATCGGCCACTCTTTTTTTGTTATATAAATCCACAAATTCAAAAAAACAGCCAAAGGAGGCAAATCACATGGCAGAAACTGTTGATTTGGGACAGGAGCCCGTTACGCCGAACGACGACGGCGGAGGAAAAAAACAGCGCGGAAATGGCGAAAGAATACGCGGACAATCACCCCTACCAGCCGCCGCTCATTACTGTGAACGCATGGAATGAATGGCCCGAATCAAGTTATTTGGTGCCTGACAATTTGTATGGGTACGGTTATCTGGAAGCGGTGAAACGAATTTTTGGGTCATATGGGATTAACATAATCAACCTTTCCAATGTACGGAGTTGATAAAATTCCAATTACTATTGGATCGGTAAACAAATCCACGTCCTTAAAAACAGGGAATAAATCATATTTGCCAATGCTGTCCTTCGGGATCATGTTCAATAGTCTTTTTACTAAATTTTTATTCCCCATATTGTAACTCCATGCGTAAACTTCCGACTATAAATCGAATAAGTCAGGTTCATCTTCGATAAATTCAGATAGCAGACCTATCAAAATAGTGATTTTCTCTATTATAGCAGAAATTTCATCAGATTTCCATATCGACTTTTTAACTCCTATCTAAACTCTATATAAAGTTTTTTTCCCACCCCTTCCGCAAGCTGCTGTAACGTCGCAATCGTCGGACTGCAATTCCCGTTTTCTATACGGCTGATATTCGACTGCCTTATTCCCGTTTTTTCAGCTAATTCCTTTTGCGTTAAGTTTCTTTCCATGCGTGCGGCGATTATCGCCTTGATATATTCGCGTTCCGGGCGTTGACGTTCCCATTCCGCCGCAAATTCCGGGTCTTTGAGTTGTTCTGCTAAATGTTTCTGTAAATCGTTCATTTCCTTTGCCTCCCCTCGTATTCGGATTTATATTTCATGGCAAGCGCAATTTCATTCGGCGGCGTTTTTTGCGTTTTCTTCAAAAATCCGTTTGTAACTATGATTTTATTATCCACATAGAAAAAATAAAATATCCGCGTTATGTCGCTGGCGAATTTTATCCGTAATTCAAATAATCCTTTGTCTATCGCCTTTGAATATGGCTCCCGTAATGCGTTGCCAAACTCCGCGAGTATCGTTAGGCTTGCGAGTGCCTTTGTACGCATTTTTTCATTTAGGCTGTTAATGAATTGTTTAACAGGTTTTTCGCCGTTAGGCAATTCATAATATTCTACATCGAACATTATTGAAATCCTCCGTATATATTATATTCCTTTTTTGATATATTGTCAAGTGTTTTCAACCGAGTAGGGGACGTCGTCCTCGACGTCCCGCGAGTCTGATTTCACACAAATTCTTACCACGGGACGTCGAGGACGACGTCCCCTACTATCGACCAATACATCGCCTTGATCCATTGTTTTCCCTTCGAACTCACGTTAATATAGATGACCAATCCGTAATAAAAAGATTACTGCCCGATAGTCTTGGCGATTATGCAGAGATGCTTCCGATTTTAGACATTGGAGAAGCGTTAATAGTTGGAGATGCCAGTTTATTGCCGAGCAGAATCAAAATAGCAGAACCAAATCTTAGACCTCGCAGCGCGACAGTTGATTTTTGGGACGAATGGTCAAAAGATGCGACTTTGCTAGAACTCGAGTCAGCTATTGAAGCTTTACGCAAACAAACAAAGTGAAATATTATTTATTTTTAATATAAAATAGATGGAGTTTTGGATTTTCCGACAAAAAGTATCAAATATCCTTGTCGGGCTCAGCCACTGCTTTCTTGACAAAACGAAATAATTATGTTAAACTAAAATATAAATTTAGATTTGCATAATTATTTCGTTGCGGGCGTCATACTTATTATTGAGGTATTTATTTATGTTTTACGATAGAACAATCGAAAAAACTCTGCGAAGCGTAAGCGAGTCGTTCCCTGTATTGATGTTGACAGGACCGCGTCAGGTCGGCAAAACTACCATATTGGAAAAAATCAAAAATAATAATCGAAAAATAGTATCCCTTGACAATCCAACAATACGGGCGTTCGCAAAACGGGACCCCGAAATGTTTTTACAGAGATACGCGCCGCCCGTATTGATTGACGAGGTGCAATATGCGCCGGAATTATTCGATTATATAAAAGTATATGTTGACGCGCATAAGCGATGCGGCGATTTTTGGCTGACCGGTTCACAGACTTTTCATTTGATGAAAAGCGTTACGGAATCGCTTGCGGGGCGCGTCGGCGTAGTTCGCATGCTCGGCTTGTCTAACAGCGAAATCACAGGAAATCACTTTTCGGAATTTATAGTAGACCAGCAGGAACTTATGCGCCGCACGGGGCTCGCCGTGCCTATGAATATCAATCAAGTCTTTGAACGTATTTTCAAAGGCTCCATGCCGCGTATATACGAAATTGACAATGTGAGCCGCAGCGAATATTACGAATCATATTTGGAAACGTATATCAGCCGTGATATAAAGGATTTGTCGCAGGTGGCCGATGAATTATCGTTTTTGAATTTCATAAGTATTGCGGCGGCAAGGACGGCTACAAATGTAAACTACGAAGTGTTGGCAAACGAGGCGGGAATATCGGCGCCGACAGCAAAACAATGGCTGTCTATCCTTGTATCCGGCGGACTTGTCGCGTTAATACCTCCATATTCAAATAATGCGTTGAAAAGAGTGATAAAAGCGCCGCGCATGTATTTCCTTGATACCGGGCTTTGTTCATATATCACGCGTTGGAGCAACGCGGAGATATTGGAACGCGGAGCGATGGACGGACAGTTTTTTGAAACGTGGGTGGTTTCTGAGATATACAAAAGTTATCTGCATAACGGGAAGAGACCACCGCTTTATTTTTACCGTGACAGCAATAAAAAAGAAATTGACTTAATTATCGCACAAGATGGAATGATAAATCCGCTCGAAATAAAAAAAGGTGCTGCACCAAAAGATGCCATCCGGCATTTTTCCGTCCTCAAACCGATAGAAAAAGAACCGAACGAAGACGATGTTTTTTCGGGAGCGGCTCATTTGAAAACAACAATCGGTACGGGAGCCGTTATTTGTATGCCGTCCGATATAATTCCGATTGACAAAAATAATTGGTATATTCCCGCATGGTTGATTTAACGCTAACATTCCGCAAAACAAAACGCCGACAGCTTTTTGGCTTGTTGTCGGCGTTTCTGGCGGAGAAAAAACTTTTACAACGAATTTAGCTTTGGAAAATCGGCTCGATCCAAGGCTGACTCTATCGCAGCGTTCATTTTTTCCAATTCAATTTCGGCATCATGGATCAATTTTTCCGTCGAAACGCCAGCTTTTACAGAATCAGGCTTTTCGGTACGGATTCGCGGCTTTTCCTTTGGCGCCGGATTTTTTTGCGCGTTTTTTTCTTTTTGGATTGCGACAGGACGGGTCATGTCAAGGATGTTTCTGGCTTTTTCAACGGGCACATCAGTTGTATAGCGCAGTGTGTCTAAAACCGTTGCGTTCATGTCTTCAAATGTGATGATTTGGGACATATACGCCGGTTTTATGCTTGGGCTGATTTTTATTTCGCCGCTGTCGGGCTGTTCCTCGCCCATTATCATTTTCAAAAGGGCGGTTTTGCCGCACCCATTCGCTCCGATAAGCGCGATACGCTCGTTCCGATTTATTTTTAAACTCAAATCGCTCAAAATTGTTTTTGACCCGTAGCTTTTGCATATCGAATCCAGCGAAACGATTTCTTTTGACGCATACCCTCCGCTGTCAAACTCCGCCGTTAACTTTCGCGCTGTCACTGGTTTATCCACTTTGTCCATACGATCGATACTTCTTAATATATTTTTGGCGCGTTTGTCATGGCCGGAAGTGCTGTTGATATGATGCCATACCATTAACCTCGCAGCAGCCGCTTCGAGCTGGCTTATCCTGCGCTGCTGTTGCTTATACTGCTCGGCTTGAGTCAAAAATCTGCGCTCTTTTTCTTCGAAATAAAACGTATAGTTTCCCGAATAATGATTCGCTTTACCGTTTTCGATTGCCCGAATAACCGACCCCAAGGAGCAATACCGGACAACCCAAGCCCATATGCCGGCGAGCCATCAGCAATACATGCAATGGAATGCGGAGCGTTTCAGGGAATGGGCGGGCAAAATCGGCGCAAATGCCGCCGCCGTGATAGAGGCGATCATTGCGGGCTACAAAGTCGAGGCGCAGAGCCACAAAAGCTGCATGGCGGTTTTGAAGCTGTCGGACACGTACACTCCCGAGCGGTTGGAAACGGCCTGCGCCAAAGCTTTGAGCTATACGCCGCGGCCGAACTACAAAAACATACAGGCCATCCTGAAATCGGGACAGGACAAAATTCCCCAGACCCCATCGGCCGAATCCGGCAAAAGCGACTTCGGATTCACTCGCGGCGCGGACTACTACAAGGGAGGGAACAAATGATGTTGGACAACAACACGACCACCAAACTCCACGAGATGAAGTTGAGCGCAATGGCCGATTCGTTTCAAAAGCAGCTCAAAGACAAGTCCATGCGCGAATTGTCGTTCGAGGAACGCTTCGGGCTGATCGTCGACTCGGAGTGGGCTGGCCGCAGGAACAACCGGCTGACAAGGCTAATCAGAAACGCAGGATATGCCTTCCCCAACGCTTGCCTTGAAGACATCGAGTATCGCGCGGACAGGAAACTGGACAAGGCGCAGATTGCGAGGCTCGGCACCTGCAACTATGTCGAAGAGTGCCACAACATCATAATTCTCGGCGCGACGGGCAGCGGCAAAACGTATATTTCCAACGCCCTTGGCATAGCCGCCAACATGAATTTCTACTCCGTCCGTTACATCAGGCTGCCCGAGCTGCTCGGTGAACTCGCCATCGCCCGCGCCGAGGGCAACTATCGAAAGCTCGTCAAAAACTTCTCCCAGCTCAGGCTGCTCATCATCGACGAATGGCTGCTTTACCCCCTCAAGGATTTCGAGGCAAGGGACTTGCTCGAAATTGCCGAATCCCGCTACAAAAAAGCTTCCACCATCTTCTGCTCCCAATTCGATGTCGGCGGCTGGCACCAAAAAATCGGCGAACCCACCCTTGCCGACGCCATCTGCGACCGCATCGTCCACGATTCTTACACTGTTTTCGTCGACGGCAACGACTCCATGCGCAAACACAAGGGCCTGCCTGTCCATTAGTCTTTAAATGGGACCCTGCCCCATGCCTCGGAGTTTTTCGCTTTGGTTTTCCAAGGAGAGTGATCGCCTGACGTATTTACAGTTCCAATCCAACCGCTTATCAAATATTTTTTATTTTCAAGAGTTATTTCATTTTCTCGAATTTCAGAATGTTGCTGTTTAGAGGCATAATCACAATATTTTTTACTTTTATCTCCGTAATACCATATATAATTTAATCTGCTAAAATAATCCCTATCTTCTATGGAAATTTCTTTTTTATCGACAAATACGCTGAAATTATACTCATTACCTATAATGCTAAATCTTCGTGCAATACGTTTTTTTATATAGTCAGAAGTCATTTTGGATATGCCTTTTTTTAGATTTTTCAAAATTATTTTCGTACCGTTTGAAGATAATTTATCTTCTTCAACAATGATTTCTTTAGGATGATAATTTTCGTTTTTATCCTTTATTGTATTTATGATTTCATTTACATCCATTTCAAATCCGTTTATTATATCATTTTTACGAGTTATTATCTGAATATTTTTTGCGATAGAAAACATTGATAACTTGCCAATGCCTTTTCTCCCCATAACAGGGCGAGAATATTTTAATGTTTTTATTTCCCCGCATTCTCTTTTGGGATAGCCAATCGTTAAAAATTTATCATTAATATCTTCTAAAGTCATGCCACTTCCATCATCACTTATTCTTATTTCATTATTTTCTATTTTAATTTTAACATTATCAGCATCTGCATCCCATGAATTTGCTACAATTTCAGAAAGAACCGCAGGGATATTACTGTATAAATTTAAACCTAAATGATTTAATACATTAAGATTTATTGACATCGTAAATTTATTATCCATCACAAGATACTCCTTTTTCTAATAAATGGTTTTTTATGCTTGAACCAATAACTTTCCCTAATTCGACAGGAACTGCATTGCCAATATGAACACCAAGTTTTTTATAAGTTGGAGGTGAATCGGGGTCAATAAATTTATAATAATCAGGGAATGACTGTAACAAAGCTCCCTCTCTTAAAGATAAAGCTCGATTTTGTTCTGGGTGTCCAAATCGTCCGTTTCCATACCCATAAAATTGCGTTGTTATTGTTGGAGACGGCTTTTCCCATTCCATTCTCCCATAAACTGAACGATAACTGTTGCCAGTATCTTTTTTATGACATTTTAATTTTAATTTGTCGTTCCATGTAATCCATGTTCCGCCCGGAGTTGATTGTTTAATACGTTTTTTATTAATTGGCGCTAATTTAGATGAGCGATGTAATAAGTCTTCTTCACAAATTTCACCGTCCTTAATTCGCGGCAAATCTCCGATAGCATCAAATACAGTTAAAAAATCTTTTTGGTCGTATATAGCAGGAGGCACATTTATTTTTCCAAATAAAGATGCTAATAATACTAACCTTGTTCTATTTTGCGGAACGCCATATTTTGCACAATTTATAATATCCCAATCTACAATATAGCCTAAATTATTTAATTTATCTAAAAAATCAGAAAAAATCTTTTCTTTTGATAGTTGGGGAACATTCTCCATTGATATTATACTTGGTGAAATTTCTTCTATTATGTTAATAAAGCTATATAATAGTTTCCATTTATTATCTTTTTTTCCGTTTTTATTATATCTAAAAGAATAGGGAGAGAATGGTTGACAAGGCGCACAGCCTACTAAAATTTTATGGCAATTTGGAGGATATAATAAATCTATTTCTTCGCAAGTAATATTTTCAATATCTTTATTTATAAAAACAGCATTATTATTTTTTTCGTAGGCATACTTGCACGTTGAATCAATATCAATGCCTGCTACCACATTAATTCCAGCTTTTTGAATCCCATGTGTAAGCCCACCTATTCCGCAAAATACATCAATAACGGCACTCTGCATTTTCATCCCCCTTTTAAAATTCGTTACGATAATTTATTAAGTATATCACAAAACCAAAAAAATTAAATTGAATTTTGTAAATATTATATTTTGAATTTATTTTGGCGCACCGCAGCCATTCAAGTCGCTTCCCGCTAATATATGTTATGAATCGGCTACAGTCAATTGGACAATGTTAACTATCAACTATCCACATGGCACAATTCACATGGCACAATTTGGCTTAAATCTGCTTGATTGCCACTTATCGCGCAGGGCGAAATTCGTCAA
>Ga0082212_10001075_pt1 | contig 40022 bp, 32 predicted proteins | sample TergutNt197P3_FD_71548 | JGI IMG/M metagenome (GOLD analysis project Ga0082212, IMG submission 71548) | Neocapritermes taracua P3 segment gut microbial communities from Petit-Saut dam, French Guiana - Nt197 P3 | ecosystem: Host-associated > Arthropoda: Insects > Digestive system > Gut ...
CGACTTCCTCGATTTCCGGCAGCACCGCGACCGTGACGGTGCTCGTGTGGATGCGGCCCGAGGCTTCCGTTTCCGGTACGCGCTGGACGCGGTGGACGCCGCTTTCAAACTTGAACCGCGAGTAAGCGCCGTCGCCCTCTATTATGAAGCTGACTTCTTTGACCCCGCCAAGCTCGGTTTCGTTGAGGTTTGCGATTTCCGATCTCCATCTTTTTGATTCGGCGTACATAGTGTACATTCTGTAAAGGCTGTGCGCGAAGAGCGCGGCCTCCTCTCCGCCGGCGCCTCCCCTGATCTCGATAATGACGTTCTTATCGTCGTTGGGGTCGCGGGGCAGGAGCAGTATCCGGATATCGTCCTCCAGACGCGCCATTTCTTCCTGAGCGAGATCGAACTCCTCCTGCGCCATATCCCTGAAATCCGGATCGTTTATAAGCTCGCGCGCGCCCTCCATGTCGCGGCGCGCTTTTTCGTACTGCCTGTACGCGTTCACGACGGGCTGGATCTCCTTCTGCTCGCGCGCGAGGCCGGCGTAAAGCGCGGGGTCGGAGTAGACGTCCGGCTCCTGCATACGCTTTTCAAGGGCGCTGTATTTTTCCTCAATATCGATAAGCTTTTCAAGCATTGACTGTCGTTCCTCTGGTTTTGTTGATGCGTAGCCCCGCCTTATTCAGCTCTTTTCCGCGGCGCGCTCTTCGGATTCCCAGCCCCATTCAAAGTCCGGATCCTTGAAAACCTTCGAGTTCATCTCATTGCTGTACATGCTTATCGCGTTGTTCGGGAAGCGTTTTTCCATAAAATAGAAGAAAGAAGCGGCGTCGTTCGTTTCTCCCATCGCCTCCTCGGTGGCTTTCAGATAGTCGATAGTGTACTTTATCGCGCCGCGGTCAAGCAGGCAGCCGGGCTTCTGGTGGCCCGGGATCACGATCTCAGGCGAAAGTTCCGCGTCAAGCCTCTCAAGCTCGGCGATCCACTGGAGGCGCTGCGCGGCGCTGACCTCGCATGTGAACGGATGCGCCTCGTTGAAAATCACGTCGCTGCCGTACAGCGTCTTTATCGAGGGTATCCATACGACGGAATTCCATTTCAGGTCGCCCATGATATGATCCATTACTTCGATGCGTTCGCCCTCGAGAGTTATGCAGCCGTTTTCCAGCGGGAGAAGGTTCTCGCACTGCTTTCTGCAAAGGTTCCCTTCGCCGATGACGTCGAGCCAGTCGTCCAGTTTGGGCTGGTACTGATCGGCGTACATCGGTATTTCTTCCTCCAGCATGTAGCATTTCGCTTTCGGGAAGGCGCGTTCGATCTCGCCGAGTCCCCAATAATGGTCGGGGTGCAGATGCGTCGCGAATACGGCCTTCAGTTCCAGCCCGGTTTCGAGTATCTCCGCGATCACCCTGTGGGCGTTCGACTTTGTCCACTGGCAGTCGATCAGGACGCATTCTTTTTGCCCCATTACGATGACGGACGCGACGCAGAAGCCGGGTTCGTCCGCGTAATATGTCTTTGTGGCGAGCTTTCCTTCGCCGTGGCGGGTTATGATGACTTCACTCATTGTATACGCCTCCTGTAGTTATTTTCTATTGCTCACTCCGGATAGTATAATATGTACGGAGGCTATTGTCCAGTAGGAGATTGATATCTTGTAGAATTTGACTTTTAAGTGCTGATACTTTAAGATGCATAATGATCGAATAGTAATCCGACTGATTGTTTTTACTATCGAAAGCAGTAGAAAAGTTTATGCAGCAAGTGTTAAAACAATTACATGGTGTCCGCAGTATGCGGACGGATAGGAACAAAGATGAAAAGAAATAAACTCAGTGCGCATGCGCCCATGAAACATGGAAGAATGATAGCGCTCGCCCTTGCGCTGACGCTGCTATCCGGTATCGCGATAGTTGCGGCGCCGCACGCAGCGACGGCGTCCGGCGCGCCCGCCTGGGCGACGGCGCTGAATGTAGCCAACGGGAAGATAACCTTCACAGAAGACGCGGCGATACAGTACTCGGGCGCGACGGCAACCGTATACTATAGTGAGCCGTTGAACCCGGACGGCTACGTACTGACCGGCACTACCTCTCTGAACACGGGCGGGAACGGGACTGCGCATGTGCTGGTGAGCCCGGGTTTGGAACTGACGCTCTATCTCAACAATGTCACGATCTCGACCGCCGGCGGCGGGAGCTGTATCCTCACAAGCGGCGCGGACGTGACCATCGTTTTACTGGATGGTACTGTCAACAGCCTGACTGCCGTGGCTAACGGCGGCGGCCTTGTTAAGAACGGCATGGACGACAAGTACTTAAAGCTTCAATGCGAGAGTTCAGGCGATCCCGGGCATATCTGCCGCGAAGGCGTGTGCGGCCGCCTGAACGCGCTGGGCAACGCGATACATGCCGCCGCGATCGGTTCATCGCTCCACGGGGTGTCTAACAATTTAGGCGGGTTTTGTAATCTCTATATCGAAGGCGGCGTCATCTCCGCCCGGGCAGGTGCGCACACGCCCGGCATCGGCTCGATGTGTGGAAATACATATTGGCTCAATGGTGCAGCTACACACGCCGCCGACCCGCAATTCATCGTACACGGGCAAATCTGCCAAAACATCAACATCACCGGCGGCCGCGTATTCGCGTACGGCGGCGACAGTTGCGCGGGCCTCGGCTCCGGATGGGGCGGGCCGGTGGACGGAATCTACATCAGCGATGGCGCTTATGTGCATGCAGAGGGCGGCATAAACTCACCGGGCATCGGCTCGGGAGGCTGCGGGAACAGCAGCCCGTACCCGACGCAGCAAGGCGCCTTTGATGTATCAAACATAGTTATCACCGGCGGGTTTACGGTCGTGGAAGCTATAGGCAGCAATACCACGTTTCCGGCCGGGAAAGGGATAATGCCGGGCATCGGCGCCGGGATCATAGCCTCGGGCCCGTTAGTAGGTACCGTGACCAATGTCCAGGCGATACCGGACGCGGACTGGTACGCCGTCGTCAAGCAAGGAAGCTCGATAGCCGACGCGACATATCTTCCCGGGACGCCGTCGCTGACCAATGTCGTCATCGCCCCGGATAAATATTATACGCTTGTGCGCTTCACAAAGGGGATAGAGAAGACCGCAAGCGTCAACGGCGGCGCCGCCGAAACAGGCTCCGCAGACAACCCGGTCATAGTGTACCCCGACGATCTGATAAAATACATGCTGCACGTGGAGGGCGGCGAATACGCTTCCGCGGGAGGATACACGGTAAGCGACGTTATCCCGCCCGGAATGACGCTGATGACGGACGACGGTTCATACGCAGCAGGCATGACCCACGCCACAGCGGGCGGCGTCACCACTGTCAAGTGGGAAAACCTGACGGGCGACCAGGACCTGTTCTTCACGGTTTCGATACAACCGGGGGACATGGTCAGGCACTACGAAAACAGCGCTGTCAAGGACGAGGGCGGAGGTATCGGGTTCATATCCAACTACACATATCACCGGCTGGACGTGTTCCGCGTGACGTTCGACGCTGCCGGGGGCGGCGACATCCCGTCGCAGGATGTCAGGAGAGAGGAAAAGGCGGTACTGCCCGCCGATCCTTCGCGGTTCGGCTACACGTTCGCGGGTTGGTACACGGAAGACGGCGACCTGTTTGACTTCGAAGACCAGATCCTGAGTGACTTAACACTCACAGCGAAATGGGCGCCCGTAAGTGTGAAAATAGAATTCTACGACAGCCATCTGGTCGGCAGCACAGCCGTGCACGAGCTTATCGTCGGTTCGACCCAATATGTGGACTATGGCGGTATTGTCGGCAAACCGGGCGATCCCGCGCACCCGGGGGAAGGATACCATTTCCTGGGTTGGTACACCGGGCCGCAGACAGGGAATGATGAGAACTCCGGGATAGGGCATATTTGGTACTTCGACGCCCCCGATCCGGACACAGTCACGTTAACCAATGGCGTCGAACGGTCGGACAACGGGACCGGAACTTATACATATACGTTAAAAATGTACGCCCATTTCCACGACGATCATGTGCTGCGCCTCATGAAGAACGCCGCCGACGCAACGTTCGGGAGCGATACGCCGACATACATCACCTTTGACCTCGAGGAGGGCGAAACGCCATGCGAGTTCTCCGACCTTCCCACACCCACGCGCGTCGGTTATGCCTTTTTGGGCTGGAGCACTGACGGAGGGGATGGCAACACGGTGAACTTTTTAGAGGAGGACTATCTGGCATACCTTGATTATATCCAGTCAGACGATACTGATGAAACGCTTATAATGACACTCTACGCGGTATGGGGGCCGATCTATCGCACCGTCACATTCGACGGCAACGGGGGCGAACCCGATGACCAGGATCTGACCTTGCTCGACGGCTACCCGCCCGGAGGGGATATGCCGGCGCCGCCGAAAAGGGTTGGCTATCAGTTCGCGGGCTGGAACTCCGAAGCGGACGGGAGCGGCAGTTGGTTCGACGACACGACGGCGATCACAGGCGATATAACAGTATTCGCGCAATGGGTCGAAAGCTCTCATACGGTAATATTTACGGACGGACAGGGTAATACGCTCAAAACGGTACAGGCGCCGAATGGCGGCCCGGCGGCGCCTCCGCCTAACCCGTCAAGGGGCGGGTATACATTCGCGGGATGGTCTGAAAGTTTTAACGAGGTCACGGAAGAGATGACGATCCACGCGTTATGGACTGTATCAAATACAGGGTCCGTTACTCCCGGCTCAAGCGGCAACGAGTCGGACGATGATGGAGACGATGACGAGTCAGACGATGATTCCGAATCAGATCAATCGTGGCAAGCGTCCGTCACTACCGGGCAGCTCGAAGAATCCGGGGACAATCAGGACGATCAAGACGATCAGGACGATCAGGACGGTCAGGACGGTCAGGGCGGTCAGGGCGGTCAGGGTGGTCAGGGTGGTCAGCAGCAAGAGCAGTCAGAACACATTCCGGGAGGGACCAGCGCCCACATACCACCGCGGCCAAACATGAGGCATTACACGTTAACGGCTGTCACCGGCGAAGACGGCGAGGTCTTATATTACATCGAGTTCGATGAAGACGAATACGTACCGCTTGGAGAGTGGAGCTGGGACGAAGAAATGGGTATGTGGATTTTTGAAGCATATCAAGCCGAGCAATACCAACAGCCGGGCAGCCTGCCGCAAACCGGGAGACGGGACGCGTCGCATCCGCTGTTTTCGATTGGACTTATTCTGGTCTGTTTCGGGATACTGTTCCAGATGGCAGCCCCGGACGCCGCTGAGCGAATACGGACCCGTAACCGCCGCTGATCAATTGATTCGCATACAGAAAAGTGAAAGTGGTATAACGAAACCACTTTCACTTTTTTACTTCACAGGCAGTTCAAATCCAGAGGGGGCGCAGCCTCGCGTTAGTTCCTCTCAGGTCGGCACAACATAATCACGAAACGAGTTAAGCTTTCGTAACCCCCGTCTTTATTCTGATTTCCGGCGCCTAACTTCTGGCTCCTTGCGGGCTGCAGCCTCGCGTTAGCTTTCAGCCGCCCACTCGCCTATCGCGAACGCTTTCGCGCAATCCTCGGGGAAAACTTCCTCGCGCCGGCGGCGGCGGTCCGCGACGTCGAACATGGACATATGGTATTTATCGTAGTCGTCTATCTGCCATGTTTCACTTGCCGCGAATGTCCGGCATTCGCCGAATATCCGCTCCATGAACTGCTTGTAGCCGTCAAATAATTTCGCATACCCGACCTTCTCATACATGCTTTCCGGGCAGTTTGTCGTGAAGATAAACGCGGTTTTTATCTTCTTGTTGAAAAGCGCGCCGTGCATCTTGTCGTATGACAGATACTGGAACACAAGCCTTTCAAGAAACGAGCGCAATTCGCCGGTAACTTCGTTCAGGTAGATAGGCGAACCCAGGATAAGCGCGTCGCACCCGTCGATCCTGTCAAGGACCGGCGTCAGCGCGTCCTTGATCGCGCAGCGCCCGACATTCCCGTCCTTCCGCTTGCATCCGAGGCATCCTATACAGCCTTTGTAATCCAAGTCGTACAGATTTACCATATCTGTCTGCGCGCCTTTCGACGCGGCTCCCTCCAGAGCTTTTTCCAGCAGCGTATGCGTGTTCCAGCCCTTCCTCGCGCTGCCGTTTACCGCGATAACCTTCATAGTTGACCTCCCTGAATTAAGTGTAAAATGTAGAATGTAAAGTGTAAAGTGTAAAGTGTAAAGCCCCCTATAAGCCGGGATTGCGCGGATCCCAAAAATCCTAAACCCTGAACCCTGTTCCCTACAAGCCGCGCGATTCCCGCAGCCGCCTGTATACGACCAGGTACATAGTGCCGAAGCATGCGATCCCGCCGATAAGCTGTGAAGCCGCTTCAGCGTAAAAAACGCCGTTTGTTCCCATGCCGAGAAGCGGCAATATAATGGTTAGCGGAGCGGCGATTATCGCCTTGCGAAGCAGCGAGAAGAAAATCGCGTTTTTCGACCTGCCAAGCCCAAGGAACACGCCTTGCGCCGCCATCTGCATCGACATGAACACGAACAAGCCGAAGTATATCCTCACAGCAGGGACGCCCGCGGCTATGAGATCAGTCTCAGAACTGAAAATCCGGATGAGCGTACCCGGAAGCAGCATGACCAGCGCCCACATGACGGCGGCGTATATCGTCGTTGACGAAACGAAGAACTTTATCGCCGAGCGGACGCGCGCCGGTTTGCCAGCGCCGAGATTGAACCCCAACACCGGCGTCGAACCGTTCATCATCCCCTGGATCGGCATTGCTATGACTTCGCGCAGCGAGTTTATAACGGTCATGATCCCAACATAAAGGTCTCCGCCGTAACGCTGAAGCGTGACGTTGCATATGATCTGCGTCAGGCTGGTCGTCAGGTTCATGAAAAACCCCGCAAGGCCGAGCGTGAGGATCCTGCGCACTCTGCCCGCCTGCAGCTTCATGTTCGCCATTTTCAGGTGCAGTAAGGCTTTTTTACCGGTAATGAACCGCATGACCCACGTCGCGGAGCAAAACTGCGCGATGAGAGTCGCCAGCGCCGCGCCGCGTACGCCCATGCCTAATAAAAAAATGAAAAGCGGGTCAAGCGTGATGTTTACCATCGCCCCGATAGCGACCGTCATCATGCCGGTGCGGCCGAACCCCTGCGCGTTTATGAACGGGTTCATGCCCTGCGAGAACATGACGAATATCGTGCCGAGCGAATAGATGCTCATATATTCGGCGGCGAACGGATATGTGTCGCGGCTTGCGCCGAAAAGGTACAGTACAGGCTCTTTGAAAATGATGACTGCGGCGGTCATCACGACGCCGAGGATCAGTAATACCACGAATGTGTTGCCCATGATACGTTCCGCTTCTTCGTCGTCGCCTTTTCCGCGCGCGATCGCGAACAGCGGCCCGCCGCCCGTGCCGCACAGGGCGGCTACGCTGATGATGATCTGGATGACCGGGATAGTCAGGCCGACGCCGGTGAGGGCGAGGTGTTCCGCGCCCGGCATGTGCCCCAGATATATCCTGTCGACGATACTGTACAGTATATTCACAAGCTGCGCGAGCGTCATCGGAAGCGCGAGACGCATAATTGCCCGAGGTATGCTGCCTTGTGAAAAATCGCCCCTGTCGGCTTTTACGTGTCCCACTTTACTGCTCTCGATTCCCTAATGAGTATCTCTATAAACCACACGAAGTGTCTTTCTGAGTATAGCGAAGAATCTTTCTCCCATTGCAATATATAAGCTCTAAGGTTCTTCGGTCACTTCGCTCTCTCAGAATGACAGGTTATTAGAGGTAATCTCTTGCGAGCTGCGGCGGCTGTTCGACGGCGTGACTCAGCTGCTTCGCTTCCATCTGACGCCTTGCGGAGTGTCTTCCAGCGTTATGTTCATCTCGCCAAGCCTGTCGCGTATCCTGTCCGCCTCGGCCCAGTCTTTCGCTTTCCTCGCCGCCTGCCGCGCTTCGATCAGCGCCTCCACTTCTTCGTCGAGACCGCCGTCACGGCCGTCCGCGTACAATAAGCCTAAAACGTCCGTCAGCTCGTCAAAGACTTCCAGTGCCGACAGGGCAAACCTTCTGGAAGGGTCAGGCCCGGCGGCTATGGTGTTACTCTCACGCGCCAGCTCGAAAATGACGGATATTGCGTCAGCCGTGTTCAGGTCGTCGTCGAGGGCCTTGACGAACCTCTCGCGGTAACCGCCGAGCGAGCCGATAAACGCGCTTTCAATGTCGCTCATGCCGCCGGAACCGCCTGAGCCGCTTACGCAGCTGACGCCATCCGCGCCGCTTACGCCATCCGCGCCGCTGACGCCGCCGGAACCGTTTTCGGAGATGAACTTCAGCGCGCCTCTGGCGGTTTTGAGCCTTTCAAGAGCGTTTTTCGACTGAACGAGCACTTCGCCGGAATAGTTGAGCGGGCTCCTGTAATGGCTCGTAAGCATGAACATCCGGATATTCTCATACCCGTACGCTTCCGCCGCTTCGCGCACTGTGAAGAAGTTCCCGAGCGATTTCGACATCTTTGTGTTGTCAACGCTTATAAAGCCGTTATGCAGCCAGTAACGGACGAACTGGCGCCCGGAGCATCCCTCCGACTGCGCGATCTCATTTTCGTGGTGCGGGAAAATCAGGTCCTGGCCGCCGCAATGTATGTCGATCGTCTCGCCGAGATATCGCAGCGCCATGGCGGAGCACTCAATATGCCAGCCCGGGCGGCCGTCACCCCAGGGCGAGGCCCAGCGCGGCTCTCCCGGTTTGGCAGCTTTCCACAGAGCAAAGTCCATGGGGTTTTCCTTTGCTTCCGTGACGTCGACGCGCGCTCCCGCCATGAGTTCCTCGATCGGCTGGCGCGAAAGCTTGCCGTATTGCGGGAAGTTCGCCGTCCTGTAGTAAACGTCGCCGCCGCTCTCATAGGCGAAACCTTTTTCGATCAGTTTCGATATCATGTCGATTATGCCGGCTATGTTATCCGTAGCTTTAGGGTGGACCGTAGCTTCGCGGACGCCCAGACCCAGCGCGTCGGTCCAATACTCGGCGATATACTTTTCAGCGACGTCGAAGCTGCTGAGCCCGTCTTCGTTCGCGCGGGCGATTATCCTGTCGTCGACGTCGGTAAAATTCTGAACGAACGTGACGTCATAGCCGCGATATTCGAGATAGCGGCGCAGGACGTCGAAAATGATGAGCGGCCTCGCGTTGCCGATATGGAAGAAGTTGTACACCGTCGGACCGCAGGCGTAAATCTTTGCCTTTCCTTGTTCCAGCGGAACAAATTCCTCTTTTTTCATTGTCATAGTGTTGAACAGCTTCATGGTCGCCCGCTTCTCTTTTCTGTTATTGATGTATCAAAAGTATATTATACAGCGCGTCGGCAAATTGTCAATAAATTGTGAATAATGGGAATAACTATTGACGGGAATAAAATAAGATGGTATATAATTAACGCTGTTAATCAATAAGCCGATCGAATTGTCTGATTCGAGCCGCGCCGGCAGGGAGGGACGGCATGGATTACTTAACACTGGCCGAGGAATTTCTTGAACACATGCACATGTTTAAGCGCTTCAAGCCGCAGCAGCAGATCAATGAGTCTATGCACGGCGAAGCGTTCGCGCTGCATCAGATCGCCTTGAGCAACGGCCGGATAATCCCGAGCGAGATCAGCGCGGCAATTGGCATCAGCGGGGCGCGAATAGCCGCGACGCTCAACAGCCTCGAAAGCAAGGGGCATATCACGCGCCGGATCGACCCGAGCGACCGCCGGCGGATAATCGTATCGCTTACCGATGAAGGCAGGGAGCAGGAAGAAGCGCACCGGCGGATGCTGATCGGGACTATAGAGCAAATGCTGAGGATGCTGGGCGAGCACGACGCGAAAGAGTACGTCCGCATATCGCGCAAGATGGCGGAAATGGCGAAATAATCATGATTCTACCGCAACGACTCGCGTCATCAGACTCGCTTCGGGAATTATTGCGGGGGAATCAATCATACATCGGAGGATAACGCATGTTAAAAATATTCAAGTATATCAAGCTGAAAGAATGGATCATGGCGGGGGCAAGCCTTGTTTTCATCGTGACGCAGGTGTGGCTTGACCTGAAACTTCCGGATTATATGTCGGAAATAACCAGGCTGACCCAGACGCCGGGCAGCGCAATGAGAGAAATATGGAGCACGGGCGGGAACATGCTTATCTGCGCGCTGGGCAGCCTTGCGGCCGCGATCATCGTCGGGTATTTCGCCGCCAGGATCGCCGCGTCGTTTTCACAGCGGCTGCGCAGCCTCTTGTTCAACAAGGTCGAATCGTTTTCCATGGAAGAGATCAACCGCTTTTCGACGTCGAGCCTGATCACGCGCTCCACCAACGACATAACGCAGGTGCAGATAATCGTCGTCATGGGGCTCCAGCTTGTTCTCAAAGCTCCGATCACGGCGGTATGGGCAATCACAAAGATCGCGGGCAAAGGCGCCGAGTGGTCTATGGTCACGGTGTCAGGGGTGCTGATGATAGTGATAATGGTCTCCATGCTGATGATTTTCGTTATTCCGAAATTCAGGAAGATGCAGATGCTGACCGACAACATAACCCGGGTGACAAGAGAAAACCTGACAGGTCTGCGCGTGGTCCGCGCATATAACGCGGAGGGCCATCAGGAGGGCAAATTTGAAACGGCGAACAAAGAACTGACCTATACGCAGAGGTTCACGACACGCGCGATGGCGCTTATGACTCCGGTCATGACGATGATGATGGGCGGAATGTCGCTGGCTATCTACTGGATAGGCGCGTACCTTATCGACGCGGCGGGGCTTAGCTTGACAGCCAACGGAGTGCCGGAAAAACTTGAGGTATTCTCCAACATGGTCGTTTTTATGAACTATAACATGCAGGTAATCATGTCGTTTATGATGCTTGTGATGATCTTCGTATTTCTGCCGCGCGCAAGCGTCGCGGCCAAACGCGTCAATGAGGTTCTTGACACCGAACCTACGATCCTGGACGGGAGCGTAAGCGAAGGCGCCGCGGGCCTGCGGGGCGAGATAGAATTCAGATCAGTCAGTTTCAGCTATCCGGACGCCGCTGAGAATGTACTGGAAGACATAAGCTTTACGGCTAAACAAGGTGAGACGGTGGCGTTTATCGGCTCCACCGGCAGCGGGAAATCTACGCTTATCAACCTCATCCCACGGTTTTTTGACGCGACCGAAGGAGAGGTGCTTATAGACGGGGTGAACGTGAGGGACTATAAGCAGGAATCGCTTTACAACAAGATCGGATACGTACCGCAGCAAGCAGTTTTGTTCAAAGGAACCGTCGAATCGAACGTGGGATACGGCGAAAACGGTAGCGGCGGAGACTACGCGTCGGAAGAAGTGAAAAAAGCCGTGAAGATAGCGCAGGGCGCGGACTTTGTCGAAAATATGGACGGCGGGTACGAAGCGCTGATCGCGCAGGGAGGGACAAACGTGTCTGGCGGGCAGAAACAGAGGATAGCCATTGCCCGCGCGATCTGCCGCTCACCTGAGATCTTTATTTTCGACGACTCGTTCTCGGCTCTGGACTATAAGACCGACCGGGTCCTGCGCAGCGAACTGAAAAGAGAAACCGCCGGGGTGACAAGCCTGATCGTAGCGCAGCGGATAGGCACGATCATGGACGCCGATCAGATCATCGTGCTCGACGAAGGCAGGATAGTCGGGAAGGGAACGCACCGGGAGCTGCTCGATAACTGCGCGGTATACAAAGAAATCGCGCAATCGCAGCTCAGTGAGGAGGAACTTGCTTCATGATACGTATCGGCAAACAAGGGCGTTTTGGTTTCATGGATACGCACTGCGATTTTCGCAAATGAGCGAGGAGGAACTGGCATCCTAATTTGGAATTGAGAGGTAGACTCGAATGAGTGGAAATATACAGATAAACAGCGGCCCGCCCTCGGGGGGGCCGGGAGGCGGAATGAGAATGCGCGGCCCCATGGGCAGAGGCCCGATGGGAGGGGGCCCCGGGGGCAGATTCGCGGTGGAGAAGGCGAAAGACTTCAAGGGAACGTGGAAAAAACTGATCAGCTACTGCAAGAGCCACCTGCCCGCGATCCTTACAGCGCTCATCCTCGCGGCTTTAGCGGCGGTGTTCCAGATAATGGGTCCGAACAAGCTGAAGGAAATGACGAATGAAATAATGAGAGGGATACCGGCGCTTATCAACGGCACGCCGGTCCTCGGCTCGATAGATTTTTCGGCGGTGACCAAAATCGCCGTAACGCTCATAATCTTCTACGCGTCTTCAGCCGTGCTGAACTTTGTCGAACACTTTATCATGGCGACTATCACCGCGAAAATATCAAAAGATATGCGCGCCGACATTTCCCGGAAGATCAACAAACTGCCGCTTAAATACTTCGACAAAACAAGCTTCGGCGACGTTATAAGCCGCGTGACCAATGACGTCGACGCTATAGGGATGACGCTCAATCAAAGTCTTGACAACACCGTAAGGTCGATCTCAATGTTTGTCGGCTCCATGATCATGATGTTTTACAACAGTTGGATACTGGCCCTTGTCGCGATAGGCGCTTCGCTGTTCGGGTTTGTGTTCATAACGCTGATCATGAAGAAATCCCAGAAATACTTCAAGGCGCAGCAACAGGGCCTCGGCGACATAAACGGGCACATCGAGGAAATATACTCAGGGCATAATGTAGTAAAAGTATATAACGGCGGGAACAAGGCAAAAAAGACCTTCGAGGATATCAATGGAACGCTTTACGAGAGCGGATGGAAATCCCAGTTCATGTCGGGCCTTATGATGCCGCTGATGGGTTTTATCGGCAACTTCGGATACGTTGCGGTTTGCGTCGTAGGCGCGGCGCTGACGATGAACAATACGATCGAGTTCGGCGTCATTGTCGCGTTCATGGTCTATGTCCGCCTGTTTACGCAGCCGCTGTCTCAGTTGGCCCAGTCGATGCAGCAACTGCAAAGGACCGCCGCCGCGAGCGAACGCGTCTTTGAGTTCTTCGGTGAGGAAGAACTGACGGACGAAAGCGGCAAGCTCAAAAAGCTTGAGAACATAAAGGGCGAAGTGGAGTTCAAAAACGTCCGCTTCGGCTATGAAGAGGGTAAAACGATCATCCACGACTTTTCCGCAAAAATAAACCCGGGCCAGAAGATAGCGATCGTCGGGCCTACGGGCGCGGGAAAAACAACAATGGTCAATCTGCTTATGCGTTTTTACGAACTCGACGGCGGCGAAATAATACTCGACGGCGTACCTACAAACCAGGTGACCAGAGAAAACGTTCACGAGCAGTTCTGTATGGTGCTGCAGGACACCTGGCTCTTCGAAGGGACGATAAAAGAGAATATCATTTACAGCAAGCAGGGAGTCGCCGATGAGCAGGTCGTGTCGGCCTGCAAAGCCGTCGGTATCCACCGTTTCATAAAGACTCTGCCGCAAGGCTACGACACAGTGCTCAACGACCAGGCCAGTCTGTCGGCGGGGCAGAAGCAGCTGGTCACTATCGCCCGCGCCATGATCCAGAACTCGCCGCTGCTGATCCTGGACGAAGCCACAAGCTCGGTCGATACTCGAACCGAAAGGATCGTCCAGGAGGCGATGGACAAACTGACGCGCGGCAGAACGTCGTTTGTCATTGCGCACAGGCTGTCCACGATAAAAAACGCCGATTTGATCCTTGTGATGCGCGACGGCGATATCGTCGAGGACGGGACCCACTCCGAGCTTCTCGAGAAAGGCGGGTTCTACGCGGAACTGTACAACAGCCAGTTCGAGAAAGCGTCGTAGGCTTTGGTCTGCCGCGCAGCCCAAAGGGATCAGGGGGCGGGTATCAGGGGTTAGGTGACTGGAGCGGCGGAGAAAGCGTCGCAGGCGTTGGTCACTGCAGATTCAGCCTGTTTTTCAGCATATAGCGCGTTAAGAAGTAGAATACGACGCATGCGGCGGCCTCCGCGACAAGCAGCAGCAGGACGATGACCTGACCATACCAGAACACGCTCAATCTTGACATGTCGATCAGATCGTAAACATTTACAGCTGCGGCGATCGCGACCAGCACGGCGAAAACAGTCTGCATAGCAGTCGTGATGACGATATAAGCGCCGAATGTGAACAGGCCTCGGCGAGTGTTCACGAGCATGCTGAGCGACATGCACGCATACAGCAGCAGAATTCCCGCGAAGATCGAGAGTACGATCAGGACTACGATCTCAACCGCAAAGAGCGCAATATGCGCGGCGGTCAGCGGCAGTCCCTGCAAAAGAAGACTGATTTGCTCAAACAGATCCGAAAAGTTGATCCCGCCCATCGCCATAATACAGATCGAAACCACGACCACGATGAAGCTCGCGACATTCCATATCGATGCGACGAACAGTTTACTGACTATCAGGCTGTCGGCGCGCATGGGCAGGGTCATCATCAGATAGCCTTCGTTTGAAAGCAGATTGTTACGAAAACGCTGCAGCGTGAGTATCAGCGCCAGTACGCATATACCGATGATTATGATCACCGACAGGATAATGCCGATGACCGCCGGAGTAGTAAGTCTGAGGCTCTGAAAAAGCCTGTTGACCGCGGAGACAATGAGCAGCGCGGCGAAAAGCGGGAGAAAAACGCGGCCCGTCGCCATGAACTCATATTTCATCAATTTTCTAACCATAATATATGACCTTTCCTTTCCGAGTCCTCAAACCCTGAAGACCTCCCTGAAATATGCGTCGACAGACATGCCATAGTTCGCGCGCAGGCCGTCGACCGACGTGTTGAGGGCGATCTCGCCGTTTTTAATGAAAACGACGTCGTCGAGCACCTGCTCTATGTCCGATATAAGATGTGTCGATATAAGGACAGCAGCCTCCGGGTTATAGTTTCTTATGATAGTATTCAATATGTAGTCCCTCGCGGCAGGGTCGACGCCTCCGATCGGCTCGTCCAGAAGGTACAGCTTAGCGTTTCGCGCCATAACGAGAATGAGCTGTACTTTTTCTTTTGTGCCCTTCGACAGCGACTTCAGGGGATCTTTTTCGCTGACGCCGAGGCTTCCGAGCATTTCATAAGCTTTCCCTGCGTCAAAGTCGTCGTAGAAGTCTTTGAAAAACTCTATGATCCGCGAGACCTTCATCCAGTCGTTCAGGTAAGTGATCTCCGGCAGATACGACACCATCGCCTTTGTCTCCGGCCCGGGGCTCATACCGGCGATCTTCGCGGCGCCGGACGTCGGAGTCAGCAGTCCGGTGCATATCTTTATCAGCGTCGTTTTGCCGCTGCCGTTGGGCCCGAGCAGGCCGACTATTCTGCCCGGCTCGACGCTCAGGTTCACACCTTGCAGCGCGCGCCTGCCGCCGTAATTTTTTGTCAGTTCCATGCATTCAAGAATTGCCACTATGATCGACCTCCCTCGTTTTTTCCGCTATCAGCCCGGCCGTTTCCGTCGCGTCGTATCCGATAGCGGCCATTTTTTCAAGAAAAACGCGTATCAGTTCCATCGCGAGTTCGTTTTTCGTCCGCTTTATCACCGTTTCATCCTCCGTTACAAATCTTCCGCTCGTCCTTTGGGCATACACGAGCCCCTCTCTTTCCAGTTCCGCGAGCGCCCTTTGAACCGTGTTCGGGTTGACAGACGCCTCGAGCGCAATGTCGCGCACAGCGGGCAGCTTGTCCCCCGGCTTATGCAGGCCGGATATTATCGACAGTTTCAGCGTTTCCTGGAGCTGCAGATATATCGGCCGGTCGGGCGTAAAAGTCCATGTCATTCGACCGCCTCCTATGAGTTGATACCTCAAACGATCATACGCCGGCTCGGTTGTATTAGTGTACTAATCGCCTAAGACAACAGTACAATAATACAATATTTGCGATTTGTCAAGTATTTTTTCAAAAAAAATAGCGGGCGATCCAATAAAAAGCGGGCGCGTTATGCGCCCGCTAAATCCTAAATCCTAAACCCTGGCCCGCTAAATCCTGGCCCCTAAATCAATACACGCCGTATTTCATGACTGTGTCGAACATAGCGTGAAGGTTCTCTTTCGGGCATCTGTCGATCGGAATCGAGACGTCCATCATGAAGCCGCCGCCCGGCGCGCAGATATCGAGAAGCTTCTTTGTCTCGTCGGCGATCTTATCCGGAGTGCCGTACATCATCGTCGCGGTGGGGAGGTTACCGTTGATGCAAGCGACCTTTCCGACAGTCTCCTTCGCCCTCTTCATATCGACCTTCTCAAACATATAGATGACCTTGCCCGGAGGCACGTCACAAAGCTGCTCAAGCCTTGTGTTGTAGTTGCCCTCGGTGAAGATGTACGGGGTGATGTCGTTGTCGATACACGCCATGATCAAAGCCTTCAGACCCGGCCAATAGAACTTTTCGTAGTCAGCCGGGCTCATGAACTCGTCGACGCCCATATGCAGCGGAATGAGGAAATATTGGCGCTTGAGCGCGATAGCGCCGCCGAGCGCGTTTCTCAGCATAAGCCCCTGCATCGTATTCACGGCTTCGAGAAGCTCGTCCGGCCTCTCTTTAACGTCGACGATGGTGTTGATCATGCCCCGGAACGTGTCCGCGAGCATGTCGAACGGGCATGTCGTACCGAGCTGCGGGCCAAGTACGAACCCTTCGTCCTCGATGACCTGCGCCGCCATGCCCCCGCCAACGAGCCAGTCAAGCGAATGCCTTCCGGCTTCCGCCAGCGCGTCCAGCGCCTGGCGCACTTCGGGGTCGGCGAACGGGACGGTCGCCGAGAACATGCCGAACTCTATCGGGTTTTGCAGATTGATCTTGGCAAGGCCGGCAAGTTTCTTGTTTCTGCGCGGGAACCATTTCGTCAGGATGAAATGCGTCGGGTCGAAGCAGAACTCTTCGTATTCGTCCTCGTTCATATACTCGCCGTCTAAATACTGGTAGCTCTCATTGAGCCCGATACCGTGCTCAAACCCGGGAAGCTTCAGAAACTCGGAGCCCAGCGCCAGCGCGGCAAGACCGGGGTATACGGCCGGGGGCCAAACGATATCCGGGTCGAACTCCTTCAGATAGGCCTGTATTCCGGGAATGGCGTTCCTTACGTCGGTCAGCGTCGCGTAACTTGGGATGTCATAGGCTGAACCGTAGAAAAATGCCAGTTTCGGCGCGATCGGCACGCGGTCGCCTTCTGTCAGCGCCTGCGCGGCCAGCACCCGCTTTTTGCGTACGTCATACTGCTCTTGTTTTGTCATTGGGGAACCTCCTCGCTTTCATGCAATGTGTTTGGTCGACGGGTAGTTTTCATTTGCCTCAGTAATCCATAATCTATCACATGGCTTTGAGCGTGTCAATGATTCGGAGCCCTGTTAAGAGAACATGCGTTCATAATTCAAAAACATGCGTTCTTTATCAAAAAACCGGCGCATATTACAAAAAAAGCTTGCTATTTTCGTTGCAATTTGTCACATAATGTGTTACCATTCGGCTAACAGGGGACGCCCCCTGCGTCTGTTTTATACCACGCTAATACCACATTCGTTCAAAGAGGTGGATGCATGGAGACATATCTGGAATTTACCGGCATGGGGAAATCCTTCCCCGGGGTCAGAGCGCTCGACGACGTCAGTTTCCGGGCAACAGGCGGAAAAGTCCTTGCCTTGCTCGGCGAAAACGGAGCGGGGAAGAGTACGCTCCTGAAAATCCTCAGCGGGGACCTGCAGCCTGACGAGGGTACGATGTCGTTTAACGGAAATACAGTCACTTTCGCCTCGCCGCACCACTCGATCAAGTCCGGCGTCAGCGTAATCTATCAGGAACGCCAGCTTGTGCCCTCGCTCAGCGTTATGGAAAACGTATTTCTTGGTAATCTGCCGGTCAACGCGTTCCGTCAGCTTGACAAACGTAAGCTCAGAAACGACACCAGGGAGATCATAAGCAAGTTCGGCCTTTCCATAGACCCTATGGCGCCTGTAGGCAGCCTGCCTGTAGCTTACCAGCAGATGGTCGAGATCATGAAAGCCTATCAGAGGGATTCCGATATCATAGCTTTTGACGAGCCCACCGCAAGCCTTACAGACGCCGAAATCGACGTTTTATTTGATCTTATCAGGCAATTGAAAGAAGCCGGTAAGATCATTCTTTATGTCTCGCACCGCCTGGCGGAGATTTTCCAGGTGACGGACGAGATAGTCGTTTTAAAGGACGGGCGTAAAGTCAAAGAATTCCAGACGACGGAAACCGACGAGCAGGAACTGATAAAAGCGATGGTCGGGCGCGACATTGGCGACACGTACGCGAACCTCAGCCGCAACGAGAGCCATGGCGACGTGCTTCTCGAAGTTAACAACCTTGTGACCTACGCCGTAAAGAACGTAAGCTTCAAATTACACGAGGGAGAGGTCATCGGCCTTGCGGGCCTCGTAGGCGCGGGCAGGACAGAAGTCGTGCGCGCCATATTCGGAGCGGACGCCATCATCAGCGGCGAGATAAAACTCAGCGGCGAGAAGGCGGTTTTCAAGACGCCGAAGGACGCGATAAAAGCGGGTATCGCGCTTTGCCCGGAAGACCGGAAGGAACAGGGCCTCGTACTGTGGCGGTCCATCAAGGACAATATCTGCATGCCTGTGCTCTCAAAGTTGAAAAAGGGCTTGTTTCTTGACACGGCCGCGCGCAACGCGCTCGCGGAAGAAGCCGTCGCTAAGTACACCATAAAAACGCATACCATTGAAAAACTTGTTATGGAGCTTTCCGGCGGCAATCAGCAAAAAGTCATCCTCGGCAAATGGACGTCCAGCAAAATAGTTACGAAGATACTTATCCTCGACGAGCCGACCAAGGGCATCGACGTCGGGACAAAAGCGGAGATATACCAGATGGTTTGCGACTTTGCCAAGCAGGGCATAGGGGTGATATTCATCTCCTCGGAACTGACTGAGGTCATAAATGTCGCGGATACGATCCTGGTCATGTGCAACGGGCGCCTCACGGGGCAGGTAAAACGCGAGGACGCTACGGAAGAGGGCGTGCTCGCCCTTGCGATGCTGGAATAAGGGGGGCGGGTATAGTGAGCGGATTCAAGGTATTTTTAAAGTCAAAACTCTTTACGCTTCTTGTTATATGGGTCGTGCTCGTGCTCGGCTTCACGTTATGGGCGGGGCTGATGAACGAGAAGTTCTTCTCGCTTACGACGTTCGTTGAGATAGGCGATCTGCTTATTCTGACGTCGTTTCTGTCAGTCGGCGCCGGGTTTTTGATGGTTTCCGGAAATCTTGACCTGTCCGCTTCGGCGATAGGCGCTTTTTCCGCCGTGTTCATGGCGGCGGCCATGCGGTACTGGGGCCTGCACCCATTGCTTGCGATAGTTCTTGCTGTTGTCGCAAGCACGGCTTTGGGAGTGCTCAACGGTTTTCTTGTCAATGAGTTCAAGTTTCCGGCTTTTATCGCGACGATGGCGATGGCGTCTCTTATCAGGGGGATAACGCAATGGGTCAGCGTCGAACCCGGTAAGATCGCCCCCGGCCAGGTGAACATCAGGAACGAGTACACAAGTTTCATCGCCGACGGGAAGTTTTTCGGGCTCGTGCCGTATATGCTCGTTCTCGCTCTGGTCGTTTTCATTATTTACGGCATAATTCTCGCAAAGACCGAATTCGGGATGCAGGTGTATATGGTCGGCGGCAATCCGCAGGCAGCCCGGCTGAGCGGCATCAGCCCGCGCAAGATGTACTACGTACTGTACGCGAACAGCGGGTTCCTCGCCGGGATATGCGGGGTCATCGCGATGGGTCGCGCGGGTCAGGGGTCGCTGAACGCGCTGATAAATAACCAGTTTACCGGGCTTACGGCGGCCATTCTGGGCGGGATCTCCTTCGGGGGCGGCTCGGGCAACATGGCCGGGGTGTTCGTCGGGATACTGATACTCAACACGTTTAACAAGGGCACTACGATAGTGAAGTTCAGCCCGTACTGGACGACCGTCTTTACGGGGCTTCTGCTGCTGATCGCCCTGACTATGGACTATATCAACGCGAGAAACGCCAGGAAATCCGTCGGCCTTATCAAAACCGGCAAACACGGCGATAAAGCCGCGGTCGCAGACGCTGAGTAAACACAGGCGCGGCAGTCCCAGGGTACATTGTGGACGAATCAAAAGGAAAGGATAGCGTTAGAGCGTACGTCGGATCATTATTCGCGGTATGTTTGTACGCGTTGACGTAAGGAGTTCTTTATGGATAAAAAGATGCACTCCCCGGCGGTATTATTCTTCAAGAGGTTATTGCGTACCAACGGCTTTGCCCTTGCGGTCATCGTCGTAGTCCTGTCGGTCGCGATCTATTTTATAAACAGCAACTTCCTGTCGGTCGGAAATCTGCGAGGGAGCATTTTCGTTCCGCTGGTCGTGCCGGGGATATTGCTTGTCGCGGTGGGTCCGCTGCTCATCGGCGGAGGCATCGACCTTTCGACAGCCGCGCAGGCAGCGTTCGCGTCCGTGCTGTTCGCCAAACTGCTCGACGGCTTCAGCGGGATGCCGTGGCTCGTTGCGCTGCTGATAACTCTTCTTTGCGGAGTATGCTTCGGGCTGATAAACATTTTTCTCACAAATGTACTTAACTTTATGCCGTTTATCGCGACGATAGGCATGTCGTCGATATACCTCGGCGTTTCGTCGTGGTGGACGCTCAAGAATAATGTGCCGATAAACAATACTACGTTCAACAGCCTTGGCGGTCTGGCGTACTTTAACAGGATGGTGCCGCTGCTGTTCATTTTCATGATCGTGCTTGTCGCGATTTACTCGTATATGCTGTCAAATACGCGTTTCGGCAGGAGCGTCTATATGTGCGGAGGGAACCCTGTCGCGGCGCGCCTTGCCGGCATGAACCCCGTCAAAGTCAGGTCGGCGCTGTTCATCAACAGCGGCGTCATCAGCGCGCTTGCCGGGTTGGCATGGGCGTCACAGCTTAAAATGGGGCATCCCGAGATGCTTGTGACTGCCGCGCCGAACTTCGTTGCCCTGACGGCCATCATACTCGGGGGGACCTCGTTCGGAGGCGGTTCGGGCGGAGTTGCCGCCGGGATAATCGCTCTGCTGATGGTCACGGTATTTGACAACGGCCTGACGATCCTTGCGCAGGCGACAGCCGTCAAAGGCCAGCCGCTTTACGGCACATATGTCAACACCGTTCTGAAGGGGCTTCTGCTCATCGTCGCGCTCATGATAGACTATATGAGGACGACGCGGGCGAAACGCGCGCTGCTTGCCGCCGCGCTGGAGGGGCATCACGAGAACACGGACGCGGACGCGGACGCCGCCGATCCGGTATGACCGGTGACAGTAACTGCCTTACCGCTTGCCGTATAAAGGAGTTTCCCGTACTTCCGTCCGTGTCCTGATATCTTTACTCCCGGCTTCCGGATACCCGCGCAATATGTTCTTTCACCCGCAGGGGGTTGAACCCCCGGCCCAGCCCCGCGGGTTTGAGAAAATAAATCATCACATCATTTTAAGGAGGAAAAAATGAAAAAAACTCTTGCACTGGTACTGGCTCTGCTCATGGTGGTCGCGTTCGTCGCCGCTTGTAACAAGGACGACAAGCCCGCCGATTCGCCGTCTCCCAGCGCCACGCCATCGTCGACCCCGTCGGCGTCCGCGACCCCGACCGGGCCGGTCGACAACACGCCGACCGGAGAGATCGGTATGTATGACCCCAACTACAACTACGGCGCAAACCCGAGATACAAGATCGTATATCTGGTATCGAACAACACCAGCGGTCTGTACACGGCGTCGGCCCTTGCGTTTGAGCACTGGGCTTCCGTCATGAACATGGATTTCCAGGGGATGCTTGACTTCGGCGGCGACGTCGACGCGTTTTTCAGCCAGCTCCCGCAGATCGCCAGGGACCATGACGGCATATTGATGGACGCCGACTCCACGACTTATGACCGCGTAGCCGAGATATTGGGCGACGCCGGGACTCCGTGGATGAGCTTCATGGCCGCCCCCCGCGACTACTCGCTTCCGTCCACCCCGCTTTTGAACACATATGTCGGATTTGAGCAGACTGACGTCGGCGCTTACTTTGCCGAGTATCTGCTTGACAAGGCCCGCGCGACATGGCCGGGCGTGCCCCTCAGCGAGTTCGGATTCATCGTGGTAGACTTCTCGAACGCGCCTCCGCTTCACGAGCGCGAGATGGGCTGCTATGCCAGGCTTATGGAACTTGATTCCGATATGGCGAACAACAGATATTTTGTTGCCGACACCGCGATAAACTTCTTCGACGCCGTAACGTCGCAGCAGGTTGTAAGCGCAGTCCTCTCGATGAACCCGGAGATCGAGCGCTGGCTGATATTTGCCGAGATCGACGACATGGCGCAGGGTTCCGCGGCTGCCCTTGACCTGATGGGCTATACGGAAAACTCGTGGGTATCCGCTTTCGGCGGCACGGCTCTTCACAATCAATGGGACGCCGGTCGTCAGGACGCGTGGAAGTCAGCGCTCTATCTGCCGCAGACGATCTTCACCGAGCCCGTCATCGGCGCTCTGTACGCCTACATGAACGGCGACGCGACCCCCGAAACGATCTATCCGCAGTGGCACAACTCGCACGAGGATACGACTCACGGCGCGTTCGCGACTCGTATGCTCCCGTTCTATGAGATACTCTTCGAGAACTATAAGCACATGCTCAAGTGGTCGGATGTGTACTCCAACGCTAACTTCTTCCCGGATTATCCGACTGCCGGCATCACGCGCGACTCATACTCAAGCACGGTCCCGGTGCCTTCGACATACAGATAAGCCGGTCCGGAATGACAAGCATAAGGAACGCGGCGCGCAAACGCGCCGCGTCTCTTTTGCGGAGTAACAGGCGGAGGTGAGCAAAGTGAATGAAGTCTCAGAAGTATCAGAAGTCTCAGAAGTTTCAGAAGTCTCAGAAGTTTCAGGAGTCTCAGATGTCTCAGAAGAAAAAACTTCAAGAACAGATCGCGCGCCCGTTCCCGGGCAGCGTGTGAGCGGCGGCAAGACTCCAAAAACATACAGCGTTGAGTTCTGGCGGTTCGCGTTCACCGCCATTGTCGCGCTGTATCATCTGGAGATATTCTATCAAAAGAAGCTCATGCCGTCCGGAACGAGCGCCGTTGAGTTCTTCTTCGTGCTGGCGGGGTTCACGATCGCCATGTCCGCTTCGCGCAGAGTGGCGGTGGGCGGCGGCAGGGAACTCAGCCCGCGCGAAGCAGGCGCTTTAGCATGGGAATACCTGAAGAAAAAACTGCTCATGATATACCCGCTGCTTGCTCTTACTCTCGTTATAACGATTATCATAATACCGCTTGCCGGCCTGACGTTCCCGATGAACTACGGCAGCGGCGCTGCTCCGGGGTTTCTGCAGAGGATGCTGACTCAGCTGAAGCTGCTGACCGGCAGCGAGTGGGAGTGGCTCATGATGGTCGGCACGCCCATGGGATTCAACAACAGCACAGCGGCGTCGGCCCCTATCGTGCCGCTCTGGTTTCTGACCCAACTGCTCGCGATCGGCTATATGTACACATATTTTATCAACCGCAAGTACGACTTTGCTATGTTCGCGGCGCCCCTTATCAGTGTGCTGGGTTTTTCATACTTTGTACTAAACTCGGAGAACAATCTGGATTTTTATATAAAGATGGGGCTTGTCAACGCCGGAACAGTCCGCGCGGTTACAGAGATGGCGATGGGGATCTCGATTTACAGAATCTACTCTTATATGGTCGAGCGTGACTGGAAACTGTCCGGCAAACTAACGCTTCAACTGCTGGAACTGTTCGCGATATACCGCTATTGCGTGCTGACGTTTAACGCTGAGCTTGGAATAGATAACTTCCGCAGGATACCGTACATACTTATCATAATACTGCTGTCGTTTGTTAATGTTACTTATTTGTCAAAGCTGTTAAACAGGAAATTCATGGAGAAACTCGGAAAACTATCGCTGCCGATGTATCTGATACACTTTCCCATTGCGACTGTGTATTTCACGCTTATTTTCAGGTTGAAGACGGGCCCTCTCGCGCGTTCGCTCCCGGCTTTTATTCTGACCAGCGGCGGCACGGCGCCGTGGTTTCAGCAGATCCCGCTCAGCGCGGGCGACGTCGTAATGTACCTTCCTTTTGTGATCGTCATGTCGATCCTGATGAACCTGCGGATTTCCGATATCAAAGAGGGGCTGCGCAAGGCGCGCGGTCACAGGGGATAAGGCGGCAATCCGGGGGGCAAAAAAGCAGAGTCGTCATTGTGACGACTCTGCTTTTTCCGGCGCCGCTGCTCAGTTATTGCGGCGAAGCGTCACAATAAACCCGTCGATATTGTCGCCGGAAATATCGAACTCGCAGTCGAACGGGATAGAGACGTCGACGCCTTTGATGTAATAAATCTCGTACTCTTCGTCGTCGTAACCGGCCCTGTACGGGTCGTCTATGGTGTACTCAGACAGCATACTGACGTACTCCTCAAGGCACAGATTGTTTTGCCTCATTATTTGCGCGTGAGGGTTGCCGACATATCTGAAGTGCCACGGTTCGTGGGCGGTTTGCGTTATCAGGGTCTTATTTTCGGGAAATCTCAAAATAAAGCCGAACCTGTGGGCGTTATTGAGAAACCACGCGTAGACGCCCGTACCTTGAAATGTCCTGACGGAGCCGACGCTGTTGTAATATCCGAAATCGACGGCCAGGCCCGCCTGGTGTTCGCTGTGCCCTGGAAGCGACGCCCATCTCAGCGCCTCTGGGTAACCGACGGTATAGATGTATTCGTTTAAGGCCTGCTGTTGCCTGTCATAGTCGCGAAACGCGCTTATAACGGCCATTGAAGTGTTTCCTGTCTCAGCGACGAAAGCGTCCATCATGTCGTTTAAAGGCTCGATGACCGCGGCGGACAGCAGCATCGCAGTGTCCGTCAACCTGTATGATTGGGTTTTTAGATCGGAGATCTTTATGAAGCCGTGATCATCGGGGATATCAAATCTGTGATCATGGTTTATAAGAAGAAGGCTGCCGCGGGATATTGCGGAAGCGTCCATCCTCACTGTGATATGATCGCCTGCTGCGGGCGGAGAAGCCGACCCGGACGCAGTTTGCGACGCCTCCGGGGTTGCGGATTGAACTCCCGTAGGAGCGGGAGTCGCCGAAGCCGAAGGAGCGCCCGTCGACTCCGAAGCGTCGGGAAGCCCGGACGCGCCGTGCGTTTCAGACGGCGCTCCGGACGCGGCGGGATCGTCGTATATCGCGCCGCCGTCCCCGCCGCTCATAAACGGCGCGGACGCCATGTTTGAAAACGAGTACGTCACCGCTGCTGTAAACACGACAAGCGTCGCCAGGGTGTAGGCGATATTTGCTTTTCTCATGACAGTTCTTTTGCGCATTGACACTCCAACCGGCCGCCGCGCAGCGCGTTCCCGCAAACGCTCAATGCGGCGATCAGCCCGGTATTATTATTTCTCTTGCTTTTTTTATGCGGCGCAAGTATAATGGCATGACATCTACATATACTGGAGGAAAAAACATGGACTATACTATGATAATCATATTAGTGGCTATGGTCGGCATATTCTACTTCTTTATGATCCGTCCCGAAAGTAAAAAGAAAAAGAAGCTCGCCGAGATGCGCGAATCCCTCTCGGTGGGCGATTCGATAACGACGATCGGCGGTATGCTCGGTAAGGTCGTTTCCGTCGACGGCGACAAAATAACCTTTGAGACAAGCGAGGACAGGGTGCGCGTCCAGATAGCGAAGTGGGGCATATCAGCCGTCGGGAAAGTTGCGGCGGAAGAACCGAAGTAATCAGCGCTGCTTCATGGCGCGAGAAAACGCGACTTGACGCTGCACACCGAACACTACTCGTTTCACACTGCTCGCGTCACACGTCACACTTCACACTTCACTGCGCGGAATCGCCGCTTCGCGGCATGTTCCGCGCAGTTTATGCGCGCTTAACCTCGCGTGGCCACCGCGGCGATTTTACTACGCTTCCGCCGGCGTTATGAGTACGACGAGCATCTGCGTCGAGGTCGACCCCGTGTTGAGTATGGACTTGCTTGTATTAGGGCCGCAATGGAAAGAATCGCCTTTGTATAAAGTCGTCTTGATCTCGTTCTCCGTGCCGACTTCGCATTCAAGGTACATCTCGCCCTTGACGATGTAGTAGATGGACTCCTTGGCGTTAGCGCCGTAGTTGCAGCCTCCGCCGGGCAGAAAGTGGCTCAGGCCCATGGTGATGCCGCCGGCGTTGACGTCCTGCGGGTCATGCAGGCGGGTCGTGCGGACGTCGAAATGCCCGGGAGCTTCGTATGTATACGCTTCTTCTTTTCTTGTGATTTTGTAACTCATTTTTATCCATCCTTTATCAGTTAGTCGTTAAGTAACCGGCGGTTACTTAAATGTTTCCGCTCGTGAGTATATCACTGCCGGCGCAAAAATTCAAGTTCCGCAAGCATAAAGATTTACAATATCTATTAACATGTTACAGTTCAGGAGCGACCGGGACGTTGCGTTCTCCACGGGTGGCTCCCCGCCCCGCCAACATAGGCAGTTAACCAACACCGTACTTCCCACCCACCCTTGCGGGTCGCCACCTTGACATCAGCCCCAAGAGGGCATCGGAGTGTTAACTAACGGTATACCACTTGACGCTTACTCAAAAAATATTCTGAATTCTGACTCCTGACTTCTGAATTCTGGCACCGCACTTTGGGTTGTGGGCGCAGCTCACTTTAGGATAGTTGTAAGAATATTTTAAAGTAAATGCCCACATTCGCTTGACGAGTGTGGGCATTTACTTTAAAATGCTATTGGTGATGAAAGTGCTCTACACATTTAAGGAACTGGAAAAAGTACTTAAATCAGATTATCAAATCAAAAAAGCGATAGCCGACGGTAGAATATTCAGAGTTGAGAAGGGCATATACAGCCAGAACCAGTTTGTACACCCGTTGGATGTTGTTACAAAGAAATATCCCCATGCAGTCTTTACTATGGACAGTGCATTTTACTTTCATGGGCTGAGTGATGTAATCCCTGACAAAACGTACTTAGCCGTAAAAAGGAACTCAACAAAAATTAATGATCCTGCTATAGTTCCGGTATTTGTTACGGAAAAATTCCTTGATGTAGGCAAAACTCAGATTACTTTTGAAGGCGTTACAATAAATGCATATAATAAGGAAAGAATGTTGATCGAGCTTATACGAAGCAAGAAAAGCATGGCATATGATTACTATAAGGAAATCATTGGGTCTTACCGGAAAATAATGAATAATCTTGACACAGAAAGTATCGAAGAATACTCCAGAGTGTTTGATTTCGAAAACTACATTTTCAGGACAATACAGGAGGAGGTGTTCTAGTGAATCTGGATGAAATCAGGAGAAAGCATCTGTCAGATGGTTATAACATGTTGAACGCTTCCAGCAAAACCTGTCAGGATGTGATACTGTCAAAACTTGCAAAGAGTTCCTTGTCAAAGAACGTAACAATAAAGGGTGGCGCAATCATTCAGCATATTTCAAATGACAAACGCAGAGCGACCAGAGATTTTGATTTGGATTTCATTAGGTACTCACTCAGAGACGATTCAATCGCCATGTTTATTGATGCGCTCAACGATGGGAATGATGGCGTCACAATTAGCATTGTTGCGCCTATTTAGGAACTGAATCATCAGGACTACAACGGCAAAAGAGTTTATATCGAGCTGGTCGACATGCAAAAAAATATTATAGAAACAAAGCTGGACATAGGCGTTCATAAGCGACTGGATATTGAACAAGTGGAGTATTGCTTTGAGCTGGACAGTATTGCTCATAAGCATGATGATAGAATCGAAGGAGGGCTCGCCGTGGCAGGAGAAGTTTTAATGAGCATTAGCAAAGACGAACGTGAGCGGGCTATATTCCGCAGCCGAAGAATTGCTTTAGCAGATCAGGAATCGAATAAGATTGCTCTTGTGAGGAGTGCACGAAAAGATGAAGCGTTATCCATAGCATATAACGCATTGCAAATGAATATGTCAATCGCAGACATTATTAAGCTGACTGGCTTAACAAGCGCAGAGATAGAGAGCTTACGAAAAGCTGACTGACAGGCACAGGCGCGGCGGATCAACACCCGCCGCGCCATTTCAACTGCAGAGATATCCTGTGTTTTCGCCGGCGTCTTATCCGGCGCTTTTTAATGTCGTGTATGATGTGTGCTACATTTCCAAAAACTCATGCGGAATAATGCGAGAATATTGCGTTGAACGCTTGATTATAACACGAGTCTACTCACCGGTGTACTGTAGATCCTCGGGTCTGTTGACATTGAGGATCATTTTTTCGTCCCAAAGACCGCCGAGTTCGCCGGGGGAGACGAACCGCGTCTCCGCGCTGCGCAACAGCTCCGTCATCCTGTAATCTCCGCGATTTATGGCTGCTTCGCAGTCGGGCAGCAACGATTTGCGGTAATACCCGAACAGAGGCTCCAGCTTGCCGTCGGGGAGCCTGATAACAGACGCCATGTGATCGCCGCATAGACCAATCAGAGTTTGCGCCGCCGAGGGCTGCGCGAAAGGCAGGTCTGCAGCGACAAGGAAGACGCCGTCGCATTGCAGCGTCGCAAGCGCCGCGTGCAGCCCCGACAGCGGCCCCGCGCCCGGCAACAGATCGACGATCCTGCGCGCCGCGACCTCCGGGTACTTATCCGCGTCCGCGACGCTGATGAAAACCTCGTCAAACCCGTCCGAGAAACGGCTCACGGCGGATTCAAGCAAAGTCCGCCCGCCGATCGGCAGCGCGAGCTTGTCGCGCCCCATCCGGCTGCTCTTGCCGCCTGCCAGTATCACAACAGGACACATACCCGATCATCCTCTCTATGCTCATCGTATCACTGTACTTAACTGTTCACTGTCCGCCCATCAAGGGCTGCGCGGTATGGTTTTTTTGTTGAGGGAATACCGGTGAAAAGGCCGGTAGCTGACCAGCGAACCAAAGGTTCGCGAACAACAAAAACCATGCCACGCAGCTCTGCAAACAGGCCGGCCTCTGAACTGTATCACTGTACAAAGTGCATTATATCAAAATTGACAATATACGCAATACAAGTATAATGTATATGATATCGCGATAAAGGCGCGCGCGGGAGTTGCTGCTGTGGAATCAAACATAAAAGAAGAGAAAAAGCGCATTCAAATAATTGACGGCTTGCGCGGCGTCGCGGTAGTGCTTATGGTGATACACCATCTGCTGTACGATCTGGTATACATGCTGGGCGCTCCCGAGTGGCTGTTTTCAAACCCTGTCTTTGACGTACTGCACTACATATTCGCGGGACTGTTCATCTTTCTGTCTGGCGTGTCCTCGCGGTTCTCGCGCAGCAATATAAGGCGCGGGCTGATAGTCATTGCCGTCGCCGCCGGGATATCAGCCGTGACATATTTTATGGAGACGCCGATTTGGTTCGGCGTTTTGCATTTGCTGGGGTTTTCGATGCTGTTTTTCGGGCTGACAAGAAAACTCTGGGACATGATCCCGGAAAAAGCGGCGCCGGTACTCTTTATACTGCTCATCGTGACGGGCGCGATAGTTACCGCCCGTCTCAGACCGACCTCCGAAAACACGCTGATACAAGGGCTGCTGTGGGTACTCGGGTGGAGCCAGCCCGGATTTTACAGCTATGATTATTTCCCGCTGCTCCCGTGGCTCGCCGTTTTCCTGCTGGGAACGTGGGCGGGGATAAGCATCGCGGCGAGAAAACTGCCCGTATGGTTTTATGAGGCAAAAGTACCGTTGTTCCCGGCGATAGGGAGAAAAGCGCTGATCATATACATCCTGCACCAGCCGGTCCTGTACGGGATCGTACTGGCTGTCGGTTGGTTTGTTCATATTAGTCCCTATTGAAAATACCGCAATATCTGATATAATACCCACATGAAAAAACAGCAGGAGGGCGAACAATGCTTACAGAAAAGCAAAACTATCTGATGATGCTGGGCGGGGAACAACCCGAATGGATCCCGCATTATACATTTATGCCGATGCCCGGCATGACGAAACCTGTCCCGACGCATATGCACGAACCGCCGATCCTTATCCCGCACCGCCTCAACAACGGAGGCAAAGATATATGGGGGGTCAACTATATACCCACATACGAGACGGGCCAGGCGCTGCTCCCGGAACCCGACAACTTCATCCTGAAAGACGTCAGAAAATGGCGCGACGTCATAAAAGCGCCCTCGCTTGAGGGGATCGACTGGGAAGCCATGGTAACAAAACACATCGAACAAAGCGGGATCGACAGGACGCAGACCGCGCTCGCCCTCAACCTGCATTTCGGATACTTCCAGCATCTGATGTCGTTCATGGGATTCTCAGAAGGCTTGATGGCAATGTTTGAAGAACCCGACGAAGTCATGGAACTCTTCACATATATCTGCGACTACTTCATGCAGGTCGCGGAAAACGTCATAGACCTGTACAAGCCGGACATCCTCACGCTCATGGACGATACGGCGGCCTGGGGCGCGTCGTTTATCTCGCCGCAAATGTACAAGGACATGCTGGTTCCGTTCCACGACAGATGGGCGAAGATGGGGCGCGACCGCGGGCTGAAAATGACGATGCACAACTGCGGAAAATGCGAAGAGATACTCGACTGCCTTGTTGACATGGGCATAAACATGTGGGAACCGGCGCAAACATGCAACGACCTTGCGGCGGTCAAGGAAAAATACGGAAACAAACTCGCGATAGGCGGCGGCTGGGACGGACGCGGGCGGCTGCTCGACCCGGACGTCACTGACGAAGAAATCGTCGCCTCAGTCGAAGACACGTTCAACAAACTGGCGCCGGGCGGCGGGTTCGCGTGGTGCGGAGGCTTCCTCGGCCCGATAGACGACATGGAGATCAGACGCAAAAACGCCGTGCTGCACGGCGCGGTCGACAGACTGGCCCATTCGTTCTACTGATACTATATAATATGAATGTTATTATTCTCGGGGGATTCCTCGGTTCAGGCAAAACGACCGCGCTGATGCGATTCGCGAGATATCTTGTCGGCGAGTCGGATCCGGGCAAAGAGAACAAAGTGGTGATCCTCGAAAACGAAGTCGGCGAGATCGGTATTGACGACCAGCTCCTGCGCGGGGGAGGGTTCGCGGTAAACAACCTGTTTTCCGGGTGCGCCTGCTGCACGGTATCGGGCGAACTGATCACCGCGGTCCAAAGGATCATCCGCGAAATGGACCCGGAATGGCTGGTGATCGAAACGACCGGCATCGCCTATCCGGGGCTCATGCAGGACAACCTCAGGGGCGCGCTGGGTCTGGATTCACGGGTCTGTGTGCTTACTGACGCCGCGCGCTGGAGCCGGCTGCGCAAGCCGATGGAGCTTTTGCTGAGCGGCCAGATAGAATGCGCCGACGTCGTATTGATAAACAAGATCGATCTGTCGACGGCGGATGCGCTTCAGATCATGGAACGCGATATACTCGAGTTCAAACCGGGCGTGCCGATCGTCAGGATATCCGCGCTGCGGGAAGTGGCGCCGGAAGTCTGGCGGGCCGTCGCCAGCCTGTAGCCGGCCAAATCAACATAAGGAGAAGAGTATGCCCGAGAAACTTCATATACAAAAAAAGAACGTACGCCATGAACATAAAAACGGCCATCATCACCATGAAGAATCGCGGCGCGCGGGGGAGAAGGCCAAGGATACGCCCGGAATAATCTGCGTTGAGAGAAATATCCATGACGGGGCGGTCGTTATTTCGGGCACGCTGACCCTTGAATACGACAAAGCGGACATTAAAGCGTGGATAGCGGGCGAACTGGAAAAAGCGGCGGCGGCGGTCAAAGAGCGCGAGGGGCTCGTGGGGCATATCAAAGCTGCCGTCACGACTACGACGACCGACGTGGTATCCGTGACGGATGAACAAGCGACGGCGACTGAGTCGCAGCGAAAGCTCGCAAGAATAGCTCTGGCTGCTATCGTGTTCCTTATAGAACCGAAGGAAGCCGAAAACATCATAAGAAAAGCGCTGGCGGGAGTCAGGGCGCGCCTGCGCGAGGAAGCGGATGATTTCAACGAAACGGAGGGGTAGACGGTGGAACAAATTGCGGTGCTCGGATATGGAGTGGTCGGCTCCGGCGCTGTCGAGGTGCTCGACAGGAACTCGGACAGGATCGCAAGGAACGCCGGGCAGGAAATAAGAGTAAAATACATACTGGACGTGCGGGATTTCCCCGGAAGCCCGTATGAGAACCTGCTTGTAAAAGATTTCGAGACTATCGTAAACGACCCGGAGATCGCGGTGGTCGTCGAAGTCATAGGCGGCGTAGGGGCGGCGCTGGAATTTACGCGAAGAAGCCTTTCGGCAGGCAAAAGCGTCGTCACGTCAAATAAAGAACTTGTCGCGGCGCATGGCTGCGAGCTGCTGAAACTTGCGGGTGAAAACGGCGTGAACTACCTGTTCGAAGCTAGCGTCGGCGGCGGAATACCGATAATCAGGCCGGTGGCCCAGTGCATTGCCGCGAATATAATAAATGAGATATACGGCGTTCTCAACGGAACTACGAACTATATCCTGACAGAAATGGGGAAAAACGGCGCCGCGTTCTCGACCGCTCTGGAGGACGCGCAGCGGAAAGGCTACGCCGAATCGGACCCGTCGTCGGATATCGACGGGCACGACGCCTGCAGGAAGATATGCATACTGTCGTCGCTCGCCTTTGGAAGGCACGTTTACCCGGACCATGTCTCGACGGAGGGCATTCGCGACGTTACTGTCGACGATATGCGCTTCGCGGCGGAAATGGGGTATAAAATCAAACTGCTGGGCAGGGCGCGGACGGTGGGCGACAAGATCGCCGTCTACGTCGCGCCGCACCTGATAAGCAACGATAATCTTCTGGCAGGTGTCGACGGCGTCATGAACGGCATAGTTGTCCGTGGCAACGCTGTCGGCGATTTGATGTTTTATGGCGCGGGCGCCGGAAAACTGCCGACGGCGAGCGCCGTCGCGGCGGACGTCATAGACGCGGTGAAACATATCAACGCCCGCAAGCTCATAAGCTGGGATGAAGGCGGGCTCGACGCGCTGACAGACCCCGCCCAACTGGAATCGGCGTGGTATATCAGGACAAACGCCCCGAGAGAGAAAATCGCGCGCGAGTTCGGCAGCGTTTCATTTACCGGAGGGGGCGGCGGAGCGGTAACGGGATTCAGGACCGCTGTCATGAACGGTAAAAAAATCAAGGAACTGCTGGAACGCGGGATACCGGCGCTGTCGCTGTTCCGGGTCCTGGGGGATTATTGATATATGGCATTGATCGTACAGAAATTTGGCGGCAGCTCAGTTGCGAACGCGGAGCGCATACAGCGCGCGGCATGGATAATAGCCGAAAAGTACACGGAAGGAAACGACGTGGTAGTCGTCCTGTCGGCGCAGGGAGATACGACGGACGAACTCATAGAAAAGGCGAAGGAAATAAACCCGAACCCGTCGAAACGGGAGATGGACGTGCTTCTCTCGACCGGCGAGCAGGTTTCCGTCGCCCTTATGGCGATGGCCCTGGAGAAACTTGGGATGCCAGTTGTGTCGCTGACCGGATGGCAAATCAACATGGAGACGAACTCAGACTATGGAAACGCCCGTGTGAAAGCTGTTTCGGGCGAGCGTATCAAAACCGAACTCGACCGGCGCAGGATCGTGATAGTCGCCGGGTTCCAGGGCGTGAATAAGTATGACGATATAACGACGCTGGGGCGCGGAGGCTCCGACACAACGGCGGTCGCTGTCGCGGTCGCTCTTCGCGCGGATCTGTGCCAGATATACACCGACGTCGAAGGCGTCTACACATGCGACCCGCGCAAAGTACAGGGCGCGCGGAAACTGGAAGAGATTACGTATGACGAGATGCTGGAACTGGCGTCGCTCGGCGCGCAGGTCCTGCATAACCGCTCGGTGGAAATGGCGAAACGGTACGGCGTCGATTTGGAAGTCCTTTCCAGCTTTGTGAGAAAACCCGGCACGAAAGTCAAGGAGGTAACGAAATTGGAACAGGCTAAAATCAGCGGCGTCGCAAAGGATTCAAACATAGCTCGCATCGCGCTCGTGGGGCTTCGCGACGAGCCCGGCGTGGCGTTTCGGATATTCAGGGTGCTTGCCAACGCGAAGATCAACGTAGACATCATTTTGCAGTCGATAGGCCGCGGCGATACCAAAGATATCAGCTTCACCGTCGCAAGGGGCGATATGGACAGCGCGACCGAAGCGCTCGCGGAGCATAAGGACGCCATCGGCTATACGGAGATAAGCGTTACGGACAAAGTCGCCAAGGTTAGCATCGTCGGCGCGGGGATGATGTCCGCGTTCGGCGTGGCGGCGCTTATGTTCGAGGCCTTGTATGACGCGAAAGTCAATATCGCGATGATCTCAACAAGCGAGATCAAAGTATCCGTGCTTGTCGACGAAGTCGACGCCGACCGGGCGGTCTCGGCGATCCACGCAAGATTTTTTGAGTAAATCATAAATGAATAAGGAGAAAAGACATGAGCGTATCGAAATATCCGCACCTGTTCGAACCTTTCGCGATAGGAAACACCGTGTTTCGAAACCGCATCTTCGCGTCGCCCGAAGGATACTACAACGTCGGGTCGGATAACCTGCCCGGCCTTGACGAAGTGGCATTTTTCGAGCGAAAAGCAATCGGCGGCCTTGCCTCCGTCTGCGTCGGCGACTGTATCATCGACAAAGCCACGGGCACGCACTATCCATACCTTATTCAAATGGACGACGTCAACACCCTGCCCGGACTCTCCGCGCTCGCGAGCGCGATCACGCGTCACGGGGCGGTCGCCGCGGCGGAACTGAGCCACGCCGGGATGTACGCGCGTTTCGTGAAAGACCCCGGAGGCAAAAGCTACGGCCCGGACTCCACCGGCGAAGCCGACGACAGAAAAGCCGCGGCGAAAGGCGGGACGCTGTACGGCCCCGTGTATATGGCTGACAGCAAATACGGCGAGGTCGAAGCGATGTCCGAGGAAATGATCCTCTACCTGACCGACAAGTTCGGCAAAGCCGCGGCGTGGGCGAAACGCTGCGGGTTCAACATGGTTACGGTCCACGCGGGCCACGGCTGGATGCTGGCCCAGTTCATGTCGCCGTTTGTCAATACGCGGACCGACCAATGGGGCGGCAGTTTCGAAAACCGCATGCGTTTCCCGCTGGCGGTCGTCGACAGCATACGAAAGCATGTCGGGCGCGATTTTCCGATAGAAATACGTATAAGCGGATCGGAGTACAGCGAAGGCACGTACGATTTGAGCGAAGGGATCAAGATCGCGAAGGCGCTCGACGGTAAAGTCGACATACTGCACATATCGGCCGGCCACCACGAGATCGGCGACGCCTTCCTCATAACCCATCCGAGCATGTTCCTTGAGGACGGGGTCAATGTGAAATACGCGGCGGAGATCAAAAAACACGTTGATACGCCGGTAGCCACCGTAGGCGCTTTGACCGACCCTGAAATGATGGAAGAGATAATCGCCTCCGGAAAAGCGGATATCGTGCAGCTCGGACGCCAGTCGATCGCCGACCCCGACCTGCCGCTGAAAGCCCGGTTCGGGCTTGAGGACGATATAGATAAATGTATGCGCTGCTGCATGTGCTTCTCGGGCGCGGGCACGCACCGTTCGTTGCAATGCGCTATGAACCCGACCATAGGGCGCGAGCTTGAAGAGCGAAACACCGCCGTACTGCAGCGAAAAAAGAAGAGCGTACTCGTCGCCGGCGGCGGCATCGGAGGGATGCAGGCGGCGCTGACCGCCGCGAAACTGGGCCACGACGTCACGTTATGCGAGAAAACTGACCATCTTGGCGGCGTGCTGCGCTGCGAGATGTTTGTGCCGTTTAAGAAGAGGCTGGAAGAATACCTCGACAGGCAGGCGCTGCGGGTTTCGCGCGCGCCGATAACATTGCGGATGAATACTGAGGTCACGCCCGACTTCGCCAAAGCGCTGGCGCCGGACGCGATCATAGCGGCGCTGGGCGCGCGTCCGCTCGTACCGAGTATTCCCGGTATCGACGGGCCGAACGTCCTCGGCGCGGAGGAACTGTACTACCATCCGTCGCAGGCCGGTGAAAAGATAGCGATAATAGGCGGAGGGCTCGTGGGGATCGAACTCGCCGTGTTCATGGCCGCAAGCGGCAAGCAGGTGTCGATCATCGAAGTCCTGGATGAACTCACGACCGACCCGTACGGCATGCATTCCGCCGCGCTGCTGCTCCAGATCGACAAACTTGGCATTGAGGTTTATCTCGGCGCGGGAGTCAAGCAAATCTCCGGGACGTCGATAACGTACGAGTACGCCGGCGGGACGTTTGAGCTCCCGGCCGATACCGTGGTTTACGCGACCGGTCAGAAACCGCTGCGCGAGGAGGCGTTTGCCTTGTCGTCCTGCGCGCCGGAGTTTTATCAGATCGGCGATTGCCTGACTCCGAAGAACATGATGACCGCGAACCAGGCGGGGTACACCGCCGCGCGCAGCATCGGACGGTTATAAACTGTAGGGGCGGCTATTAACCGCCGATGTAGGGGCGGCTATTAGCCGCCCGCGTATAGGCAGGACGCTATGATGTTTTCAAACGATGTTTTAAGATATGATGAACAGGCGATCATGCGCCTTCGGACGCTGTATCGGTCTTACGGTTATTCGCAATACAGGATGAGCCGTTTCGAAGAATACAGCCTGTACTCGGAGAACAAAGCGTTTCTCCCTTCAGGCGACGTCGTCACGTTCACCGGCGCCGGCGGGAAACTGATGGCGCTGCGGCCCGACGTCACGCTCTCGATCGTCAAGAACGCCAAAGACGGCGGCGGCTTAAAGAAACTGTACTACAATGAGAACGTCTACAGATCGGACGGGAGCGAGTTTCGTGAACGGATGCAGGTCGGGCTGGAATGTATCGGCGACCTTGATCTGAACACGATCGGCGAAGTCATTATGCTCGCGCTCCGGAGCCTCGAGACGCTCGGCGGGCGCTCGTGCGTCGACGTTTCGCATATGGGGTTCATCAGCGGCTTGATGCAGGGGGAAGACCTGTCGCCGACGAAAAAGACTGAGCTTCTTAAGCGAATAAGCGAAAAAAACATACCCGAGCTCAACTCGCTTTGCGCCGGGTACGACCTAAGCGAAAATTTCAGCGAAAGAATTACCGCCCTGACGGAGTTGTACGGACCCTACAGCGAGACAATAGCCGAACTGCGGAGTCTGAGCGTCAATAAAGAAACTGACGAGGCGCTCGCGGAGCTGGAAGGCGTGTACGGTGTCCTGCAAAACCTCGGGTCAAGCCGGAACGTCAACATTGATTTCTCGATCGTCAACGACCTGAACTACTACAACGGGATCATTTTCCAGGGGTTCATCGAGGGCGTCCCCTCAAAGGCGCTTTCAGGGGGGCGGTACGACGAGCTTCTGCGGAAGTTTGGAAAACGCTCCGGCGCGATCGGCTTTGCGGTCTATCTTGATCTGCTGGAAAGCGCCGGATCTTATGCGGAAGCTGCTGAACCATGCGCGGAAGCGGCAAACCCTTCCGCTTCGGCAGAGAACCCTTCTGCTTCGGCAGAGAACCCTTCTGCTTCGGCAAATAACCCTTCCGCTAATGCAGAATGTTCATACAAAGAGATGATCAATATAGCGCTGCCGAAGGGCAGGCTCGGAGAAAAAGCTTACGCAATATTCGAAGCCTCCGGCTACGGATGCCCCGGTATTTTCGAGGAAAGCCGGCGGCTCGTATTTGAAAATCCTGAAAACGGAGTCCGTTTCTTCTGGGTAAAGCCTGCGGACGTCTCAATATATGTTGAGCGCGGTGTCGCGGACATTGGCGTTGCGGGGAAGGATACCCTTCTTGAATACTCGCCGGACGTCTATGAACTGCTCGACCTGGGTATAGGAAAGTGCCGCATGTGCGTCGCCGCGAAGAACGGATTCGACCCCGACGCCCAGGATCGCGCGCTGCGCGTCGCGACTAAGTTTTCAAGCGTCGCGCGGGGACACTACGCGAGACAGGGGCGCGAGATCGACATAATAAAGTTAAACGGCTCCATAGAACTCGCGCCGCTGCTGGGCCTTTCCGACGTCATTGTGGATATCGTCGAGACAGGCGGCACGCTGAGGGAGAACGACCTGACGCCGATAGAAACGATAGTCGATATCAGCGCGCGATTGATATCGAACAAGGCAAGTTATAAATTCAACCATGGGGCGATCAGCTCGATGTGCGAAAAAATAGCCGAACGGCTGTAGAAACCAACTGACGCGCAACCTTTGACATCAGTTTAAAACGTAATATGCTTACAAACGCGCCATGCAATCAAAACGGCAAACCGGGACAGAAATTGCCCCGGTTTGTTGTTTTTTTGAAGAAAACCTGCGAAAAACCGTCAAATGTGACGCTCGGGTGACAAAATGTCACATAAAACTTTTGAGAAAATCGAAAATGTGACAAATCTGTGACGCCAAGGTAGCATAATAAAGGCACACGAGGGGAAAACGTGACAATAACTGAATAAATGTATGGAGGTAAAGTACAATGAAAATGAATGCAAAGGTTTTAGCGGTAGTAATGGCGGTTGCGCTGGTTATTACGCTCACGATCCCGGCCCTGGCGGCAAGCGAAGACTATGACCTGGCGGAAGGCAAGATGAAGATCGAAGACATGATTTGGGAGTTTAACATTCTAAACGACGAGTTCACCGGTTTGAAAACCGCGTTTCTGACGGCGAACGATGCGGCGAACGAAGCCAACGATGATTTTGAAGAAGCTAACTATGCTTACAAAGATCTGCGCGATAAATTCAAGGAACTGCGCGGAGATTACGAAGAGCTGCGGGATACATACAACGAGCTCAAGGATGCGTTCATAGGACTTCTGGAAGATTACGCAAACGGCGACGCCTTATATGATGACGCGCTTGCTGCCCGCAACGCTGCGCATGACGCCCTAATAGCGGCGGAAGAGGCCCTGATTGCGGCGGAAGAAGCCTACGGGGATGCAAAAGAGGCGTACGACGCGGCCAAGACCGCATTCGATGCGGCTGTAGAAGCCCAGGCGGCGGCGACGGACGCGTGGAACGAGGCAAACGATGTTCTCCTTTTAATGGCTGCGCTCCACATGGACATCTTGTTTGAGATCGAATTATACGACCTCGCAGCGTTCGACGCAAACGAAGAGATAGACATAGCCAACGCGCAGGCTTGGGTGGACTACCGCGCGGACATGATCGCATACTCCTACGCAATGATGGACTACATCAGGGATTGCGCGATCGAGGCGGCGCGTTACGCGCAGGCCATGCGGGCCTACAACGACGAGCTTGACGATTACAATGACTTAATGGACATATACAATGACGCACACGCAGCATGGCTGGTGATGCACAGCGCGCACCAGAGCTGGCTGACGGAGAAGGCGCAGTACGACACGCTGGCGAACATGAACTTCACGGCCGGAAGCGGCCTGCTGGCGAGCAACGGCACTGCGATAATCGAGAGCTATGCCCCCGGCAACAACAGCGCCAACGGCGGCCCCAAGATCAACCCGAACGACGGACGCATCAGGCTGGCAGACGGACTGTATGTCCAGGCGCTCAACGGAAGCCAGCAGTGGGTTATCAGCGTAGAGGCTAACGCGCTGAACAAAGAGTTCATCTTCTGGGCCCACGGAAACACGATCGGCGAGTACATCAAAGTAACGTTTACAGCGACAGGCGACTATAACATCGGCACAAGCATCGGAATGAACCACATCCGCCTGATGGGAACTCTCGGCGCAGAGCCCGGGAACCCGCAGGAGCCCACCGCGCCGACCGCGCCGGTGAAGCCGGAACTCGATCTCCCGAACTGCCCGGTACTCCCGCGGACTCCCGGATGCATCCCGGAGTGGGATTTGATCGAAGCGCCGGAGCTGCCCGACCTTGATAACCCCGCTGAAATCGGAACTCTGA
>Ga0082212_10001076_pt1 | contig 40020 bp, 42 predicted proteins | sample TergutNt197P3_FD_71548 | JGI IMG/M metagenome (GOLD analysis project Ga0082212, IMG submission 71548) | Neocapritermes taracua P3 segment gut microbial communities from Petit-Saut dam, French Guiana - Nt197 P3 | ecosystem: Host-associated > Arthropoda: Insects > Digestive system > Gut ...
GTAATATTTGCAAAAGATTCAGCAGCATTATCATCAATCATAGCATTAGCTTGACCAACAAGAACACTTAAAGAATTCCAAGTAACATCAGTATAATGACTAGCATTTAACTCACCAACTTCAGCTAATATAGTTTCAAGACTAGAATAATCAAACAACAATTTACTAATAGCCAATTCAATATCAGCAACTAAACCAACTATCTCATCTTGAGAAGTAGCAGAACCCTCTTTAAGCATGAAATTTGCATCATTAACAAGATCATCTAAAGCACCCCAACTATCAGAAGTATAATGAGATGAATTTAAATCACCCACTTCATCTACTATAGCTTGAAGACTGGAATAATTATAGACAACTGTAATTGTTAGTTGATATATAAGACTATTTTCATAATAAAACTCAAATTCATTAATTAATGTATCCATTCTTTTTGCAATATTAGCTTCATCCATATAGTTATAATTCCCAATTTCTACATTATTATAATTTATAGTGATATTGTTTAAATTAGGTAATTTATCAATATTATCTACACTACCATCATAATATAATAATAATGAGGAGATATCTACTGTATCCCATACATAAGTAACTGCAGTATTAGTAATATTTAAATAATAAAATGAATCAATAAGCACGGGATTATTAGTAATTTCATTTTTCAATAAAGCAATATTAGAAAAATCCTTATTTAGCCAAAAATAAAAGTTATTACTTAAATTAGCATTACCAGCACCAATATGGATAATATTATTGGCTATATGATTACCAAAAACTGAAAACGAAACATTTATAGAACCCATACTATTAAATATTGCACCACCATTACCATTAACCGAGTTATTAATGAAAACACAACCCGTTAAACTAGTAGTACCACTATTATAGATTGCGCCACCCGCACTAGCAGTATTGCCAGGAGCTGAGTTTTCAATAAAAGTACAACCAGTCAAGGTAGCAAAAGTATTACCTGCAATAAAAATTGCCCCGCCGTTAGCATTAGAAGTAGTAATTTCAGCAGAGTTACCTATAAAATTACAATCTGTCAAAGTAAGATTGCCACCAACACCACTATTATATATTGCACCACCACTCTTAGAATTAGAAGTAGTGCCATTAGCTGAGTTATTTATAAAATTACAATTTGAAAAATTAAGTTTACCACCCATATTAAAGATTGCACCCCCAATAGAAGCAGAATTACTAGTAAAACCGCAATTAATCATTGTGAGAGTAGGACCACTAGTATTATTATAATTATAGATTGCTCCAGCATAATAAGTAGCTGAGTTACCTGTGAAATTACAATCTGTCAAAATAGCATTACCTACATTAAAGATTGCACCACCCCCACTAAGAGAACTACCTAAAGCATCATTATCAATAAAACTACATCCTGTTAAATTAATAGTGCCTCCCTTACTATTATATATTGCACCTCCGCCATTATAAGCCGAAAGACCACTAAGATATCCATTAATTATTGTTATATTTATAAGAGTTAATTTTCCTGTAGAAGTTACATTGAATGCTCTTCCACTTTTTTTTAAGTCCAATACAGCATTTTTTAATTCGTTAGAACTTTTTATTGTGATATTATTACTTATTACTATATTATTATCTGAACTTAAGTCATAATCCCCAGTATCAGGGTTTAAAATAAAAGTAGTTCCATCATTTGCATTTTTAATCTGGTTTCCACTAAAATTACCCGTGTCAAATTCTACTAAATCTGTTGCATATGTTGAGCTTATTATCATGAAAAAAGAAAAAACTAATAAGACCAACACTATTATTTTTTTACTCAACCTCATCATTACACCTCATTTAAAATATAATCAATATATATTCTAACATTTTAATAGAATAAAATCTAATTATAAACAAATACTAATCAGTTATCTAATAATGTCATAATATATTGAAAATACGAAAAATTCGTATAACACATAAAATTTTGATATGAAAAAAAATATTTTTATGTATGCGAATAAATTGTACCTCATTATATATAAATGCATCTATTAATGCATAAATTGAAGAAAAGCTCAAAATCTATGAAAAATAAAGGGTAATATTGTTTTACTCCAAAACTAAAATTAATCTTATTATTTTAAAAAAAAACAAAACTTGAAAAATTTTATCCCAATATTTCACGAAAAAAATTATTGGATTCGACGATAAAAATCAATATCTAAATTCTTTCAATGAAAAAACTTGCAATAAAAAAGCTAAATCCAAATATATAAAAAGTCCAATCAATATAAATTCCGTTATAAATAAATTTTTATTATATTATAAAATAAAGAAAAATGTTCATTTATTGAATTATACTACCACTACGATATGTTTTGCTTTAACAAAAATATTTTAATTATCTCTTTAATAGCTGTCCCGGATTTAAAAAATCGTCTAAAAAGTTTAAAAATTCTTCATTATTATTCAAATCCTTATTTTCTAATAATCTGTTAATACTATTCAATTTATAGCTATTAATAATAAGTTCCTTTAGATTTTTTCCTACTTTTATTGTATGAATATTTTCATCACATAAAATAGATTTTATAAACTTTTTCGCAGATTTAAATTCTCTTTCTTTATTTAAAACAAGCATATCTCCAATGATATAATAATTCTCATTGTGAGCAGCTATAAAATTATCCGAAGCTATTTTATCCCAAATTTTTGGTCCTTCATGAATATAATACTTATTTTGTTTATAAACATTTAATTCTAATAAGAAAATTCCAATTTTTTCCTCATCAGTCCAATAATCACTTCTAAAAACAGAAAAATCGTTATCTTCTAACTTTTCTTGTAATGATTGTTGGGTTTTTTTAAGTTGAGGGTGGAGAGAATCAGCTGGAACATTAGGTATATTGAAACTAATTGCAATCGTTTTTGTTTTTCTATCATTAAATTGTTTAAGAATATTATTACAATTAATTTTTCTTTTAATTCCTTTAAAATATTCTATCTTCTTTTCATCCTCAGAAAGTAAAAAGTTTCTAGAAGCCATTATAAATTCTGCTACCTTTTCTGTTCTAAGAGCCGCACCAACATTTCTATTTTTGTCAGTAGGATCTATAGCTATTAAAGAATCATTAAATAATTTTCCAGTTCCATATTTTTTTAAATCAATGATAGTTTTGTTTTTCCAAGTAGCCCCCTCTTTTAAAGTTTCTTCAAAAGTATTATATTTTAAAATAAGCATTTCACAAAGATAACCTGCAAAACCTCCTACTTTAAATTCAGACCCATAAACTTCAACTTCTTGCATGAATTTTTTAAGTAGTAAAACTTCACTCTTTTGATCTTCTTTTAAATGTTTTTTTATGTAATTTGTATGGAGAATAGTTCTGTCAACTGCTGATTTTAGCTCTTCTGCAGAATCTATCTTGTAACATGGAACAAAATCAACATCATAACCTTTGATGTGACCTGTAAGGTATGGATGGGAGGCATAATGTTCTTCAGCTTTCATATTTAAATATTCACTACATTTATATCCTAAGTAAAGTCCTTTTTCTTTAAGATAATCAATATCTGCTTCAAGAGGAAAGATGATAAATATATCAATATCTGAATTGCCAGAAAGCCATGTGTCTTTAGCTATTGAACCTACAAGAATAGTTTCAGCTTTGATATTTTCTTCTTTAGCTATTTTATTAATGTAATCAATAGCTTCATTTGCTATTTTATGAACTAAAGTAGATTCTTCTTTTGAAGGTTTTATTTCTTTTAATATTTCTCTGTAGTTCATAAAATCACATTTAAATTTTAAATTTTTTTATATATTTTTATAAATTTTATATATTGTTATATTATTATAATTATAGTAAATTATATTATTTTAATATTAATATTGAATGTATTTAAAATCATTTATTCTTGATATAATTCTAAATATGATAATAATTATTAATATAATTAATTGATTTAAAATATAGTATTTTATAAAATAATTTTATATATTAAGAAATTTTTAAAAGTATTTAATATAAAATAATAATTAGAATAAGTAATTAAATGAAATATTATAGAATATAGTCTAAAAAATAAATATAAGTAAATAAGAAAATAAATAATAAAAATATTTTACAAAAATTGTAAAATAAATTAAAATTAGATTATCCCTACCAAGTATTTTTCAAAGTAATGTTTTTTATATATTAGCTATGAATATTTTCTCTTAATTTAATAATGAAAAAAGCACAGCTCCCTTTGAAACCGTACCTAACTATTATTTTACTTTATTCCGTTTTATTTCTATAAATATTATTACTTATAAAGCTTAATATCATCAGGTGGTGATAATTGCAAGTACTTACCTCTTTCATCTGTACCTATTTTATACTTATCATACTTAGTGTTAGCATTAATCAATTCCATTGGTTCCCATGGTCCAGAGTCCCCTTGTTTTTTCTGAGCTTTCAAATTAAATTTGTAAAGAGTGCCTTTATCTACATACCAGACACCTTCCCACAAGTACGAAGTCGGTGCATAGCTACCTATTTGTATTCTACCAATAACACTGAATGTGCCATCACTTTTAAATGTGTATATTGAACCACCACTTGAAGTTACATGTGACCATTCACCAACTAATGTTTTTTCAGTAGAAGTTAATGATCTCTTCCATTGTGCATAGTGTGTGACTTTTTTAGTAGCTTTTGTGTTTATGGTTATTTTTTTACCACCAGTTTTCTTGGTGTACCATCCTTTAAACGTATAACCAATCCGTTTTGGGGTTGTTGGAAGCTTTTTTATTTTAGTACCTTTTTTTATTTTAGTAAATTTTGTATTTTTAGTTCCAATCTTTCCACCATTGGCATTCCATGTTACTTTTACATTTGCAGCTTTTGCTGTAACAATTGATTTTTCATTAACATGATTTGTTGTGTCTGTTGTGGTGTTTGTGGCAAATGGTAATTCAGGGACAATTGAAAGCATCAATATTGAGGTTATTAGTATTGCAAAGAGTCCTTTAATTATTAATTTTTTATTAAAATTTTCTATTGTTTTATTTTCCATAAGATATCATCCAAATATTTTATTACAAAAAATAGTCATTATTAATCTTTAAAAATGAATATATTTCAAAGATATCTAGAATTTTTTTGTTTTTCTAAGTTAAATTATTGATTTTTTATCGTAAGCTAGTCCATCATTTATTTCAAAATATTCGCTACCATCATCACGTGTATAAAACTTCATTTTCTTTGGAGACCCTTCTTCCCAGTCACTCCATAGTTTAAATCCACCACCATAATCTTTACTATGTCGGTACTTTACTTTCAGTATTCCATTTTTAAGAGAATATACACCACTAAATGCCCAATCATAATATTTAAAACTAGAGAGTAAATAATAAGTTCCATCTGCTTTGAATTCATAAACTGAACTTCCATCCCAATGTAAAACCCATTGCCCAACTAGTTTCTTTTCTTCATTATTTAATACTCTTTTCCATTGTGCATAGTATGTTGCTTTTTTATTGTGTTTTGTGTTTTTAGTTATTTTTTTGCCACCAATCTTCTTGGTATACCATCCTTTAAATTTATAATTTACTTGTTTTGGTGTTTGTAGCTTTTTTAGTTTAGTTCCTTTCTTTATCTTAGTAACTTTTGTATTCTTTTTTCCTATTTTTCCACCGTTTGCGTCCCATGTTACTTTTACATTTGCAGCTTTTGCAGTAACAACAGAATTATCATTGACACTATTTGTTTTATCTGTTGTGGTGTTTGTTGCAAATGGTAATTCAGGAACTACTGAAAGCATCAATAATGAGGTTATCAGTATTGCAAAAAGTTCTTTAACTATTTGTTTTTTATTAAATTTTTCTTTTGTTTCTTTATTTTCCATAAATATCCTCCTAATATTAAATCTATAAATACTTTAAAATAAGGTATATTTAAATATTTCGACTTAAAAATCCCTAAAATAGTATATCTGGGGAGGGAAATATATATTTTTAAAAGAATTTAAAACAAATAAAGAAAAAATATTATATACTATTGTTGAAATTAAACAAAAATTAGATACATTAATAAAATATTATAAAAAAAGAAAAAATAAAAAGATATAGCAATATAAAATATTCTATACCTATATTAAGTGCTGATTTAGACAGTGTACATTTTATTAAATAATAAAAAGTAGAACTATAATGAATCTTATGTTTATCAAACTAATAGTATTGTAAATGAGTATTAATTACCCCTAACATAGTTCAAACCATCTATTTTTAAAGATTCTTCACCATTAATAGTACCGAACTCGATTTTTCTTGAATTTTCTTCTGATTCGATTTTCCATGTCCATCCACTACCATAATCGCTACCAGCTCTACCATTTAATGTCAATATTCCATTTTTTAAGGAATAAGTACCCTTAAATCCAGCATCATAATATTGTAAACCAAAGATTCTAAAAAAAGTTCCATCTGCATTGAATTGATATACTGCACTTCCATCCCAATGTGAAACCCATTTTCCAACAAGCTTCTTTTCTTCTGCAGTTAGCACTCTTTTTGTGGTAGAATCCGTATTCGAACTTGTATTATTTGTATTTGAAATTCCTTTCTTCCATTGTGCATAATATGTGACTTTTTTCTTTGGTTTTGTGTTTTTAGTTATTTTTGTACCACCAGTTTTTTTAGTGTACCATCCTTTAAATGTGTAACCAACTCGTTTTGGTGTTGTTGGGAGCTTTTTTAGTTTAGTGCCTTTTTTTATACTAGTAACTGTTGTTTTTTTAGTTCCAACTTTTCCGCCGTTTGCATTCCAAGTTACTTTTACATTTGCAGCTTTGGCTGTAACAACAGAATTTTCATACCCTTGATTTGTTGTGTCTGATGTAGTGTTTGTTGCAAATGGTAATGCAGGGACTAATGAAAGCATCAGAATTGAGGTTATTAGTATTGCAAAAAGCCCTTTAACTATTTGTTTTTTATTATAATTTTCATCATTTCCTTTATTTTCCATGAAATATCACCGAATATCATATTAGATAAAAAATATTTGTAAATAACCATTATGAATGGATATATCTCAAAATAGCTCAATTAAATTTTAATAACTAATTAAACTAATAAAGCATTTTACAATCAAATATGATTAATACAATAAATACTTTATAATCGCTTATATTTAAATATTTCTACTTAAAAATCCTTAAAAATAAAATATCTGGGGGGTGGGGGAAATTATATCTTTTAAAGAATATTTAGAATAAATAATAAGAAATAAAGTATTATTATATAATATTATTGGAAATTAATAAAATTATATAAAATTACTATATGATATAATATATTTTAAAGATATAAGAATATATAAAGGATAAATAAATATAATTAAAAATTAAATATCAAAAACTGCAATATCAGAATAAATAGGTCCTTTTAGAGTCAACTGGCTCATCTTTAAAGAGATTTTAGATATTTCCATTTTTCCAATTTTAATATTTTCTAATTCTTCAATTTTTGATTTAAACTCATTTTTATAATTTAAGTTTCTTATTCTGCCAATTGTAAGATGGGTTTTGAAGTTTTTTTCTCTTTTAAAACCTAATTTATTAAATTCCAAATCTAATTCTTTTTGTAAATTAGTTAAAAAGGTGTTGTCCTGAGTTCCTATCCAAAGAACTTTCATATAATTTTTATTAGGGAAAGTACCAATTCCTTCAATAGATAGCTCAGTTTTTGAATCTAAATTATTATTATTATTATTATTATTATTATCTTCTTCAGATTTATTGTTGATATTAGCTAAAACTTTTTTAATTGCATCTTTTATTTCATTAATCTTATTATTGTCTATATCTCCAAAAAATTTAAGTGTAAAATGTAAGTTTTCCTTTTCTACATACTTTACATTGTTATTAGTTTCTTTAAATTCACGCTGAACTTCTACAATTTTATCAATTAAAGTCTGTTCAATATCAATAGCTAAAAAACATCTGTGTTCATCTGCCATAGTTTCACTTATTGCATTATTATATAAAGTACTATTTTTCAATGATAGTCTCTTCAATAGACATTCCAAAATGTCTAGCTCCTTTATCTATGAATACTTTAAGTTTATCTCCAATTTTAATCTCAGATACTGAAATAGCTTCACCTTTATCATTTACCAAACGAATGGTTTCAGCATTTTGAAGTAAGGATTTTATTACAATGCCCTCATATTCAGCTTCTACTAAAATGAGGGGTCTTTTTTCAATTTTAACTCTCCCCACAATGACAGTTCTACTTTCACCATCTTTATTTACAGCTAAAACCTCATCTCCAGTTTCAAGCTCTGAAAGATACTGGGTTTTATTTCCTGGAACCATAACATACGCTTGAACAGGTCCCGCATTTACTCTAAATGGTCTTGAAGCCACATATTCACTTTCAAGAGATTCACTATGAACTAAAAACATTGCTTTAGAATAAGAGCCAATTAACATTCCCTCTCCTTTATGCAACATTGAACTGGCATCAATACAAACTCTATCACCAGTACCTAGTAATCTAATATCAGTTACAGTAGCTTCTTTTAAGTGGTAAGTTTCAGTAGATGCTTCTTCAATGATTTTAGCTATGTCTTTAATTTGTTTAAAGCTATTAGGTTGGAATATGACTCCATCAGTCCCAACTTCTAAAGTTTCAAGAGCTAATTTTGCTTCTTCAGGACTATTAACAGCAGCTATTAATTTAACATCCTCTTTTTGAAGATCAGCTATTATATTTTCTAGAGGAATTACTGTCCAATCTTTACCAACAAGAATTAAATAATCAACAACTTTTCCAAGAACTCTAGCTAACTCTTCATGTTTTTTACTGCTGATTTCTACATAAGCAACTACTTTTTTACCTTTATTTTTAAAGATTTTAGCCACTTCTAAATCATTGGAATTATCTAAATCAGACCCCGTATCTAAATGAAGTGTTCCATCACCTTCTCCTTTGATACCAACTAATAATAAATCAGCTTTTTCATTTTCATTAATGACTTTAATATTTCCAAGTTTATGAATATTATCAATGTCAGTTAAATCAAGAACATGATTCATTCCAGACTCAAGAGCAGTTGTTATGAAATCCTTTTTTTCTCCCCAATTAACATCAGGTGTCATTATCCATGCGAATTTTTCTGTCAATGATTAATCTCCTTATAATATTAATCCTTAGTTGCTTTTTTTATTTTTTAAAGTTAAATAGATTAGATTAATTAAATATTAACTTATTTAATTTAATCTAAAATTTTTAAAGCTTCTTCAACATCCATCTCATTGTGGACTACTTCAGAAATAGCTTTAGTAATTTTCTGAGGAGATTTAGCTTGGAAAAGGTTTCTTCCAAATGCGACTCCTGCACCACCAACTTCAAGAGAATCTCTAACCATTTCTAATAATTCTCTATCAGTATCAACTTTAGGCCCTCCAGCTATTACGACCGGGACAAGAGCTCCCTCAACAACTTGTTTGAAACTATCTGGATCCCCGGTATAATTTGTTTTGACAATGTCTACACCTAGCTCTGAACCAACACGAGCAGCATGTTTAACAAGCTCAACATCATGTTCATTTGTGATTTTTTCTCCTCTAGGGTACATCATTGCTAAAAGTGGAAGTCCCCATTGACTACATGTTTCAGCTATTTCACCAAGTTCTTTTAACATCTCACTTTCAGTTTCAGAACCGATATTAACATGAACAGAAACAGCATCTGCACCAAGTTGAATAGCTTTTTCAACAGAAGTGACTAAAACTTTATTGTTTGGATCTGGGCTAAGAGAGGTACTGGCTGAAAGATGTATAATTAGGCCAATATCTTTACCATATCCTCTGTGTCCCTGTTCAATTATACCTTTATGCATTAAAACTGCATTAGCTCCACCTTTAGATATTCCTTCAATAGTTTCACTAATATTAACTATTCCTTTGATTGGTCCAATGGATACACCATGATCCATAGGTGCGATAACAGTTCTATTAGTTTTTCTATCGATGATTCTTTCCATACGAATTCTTTTACCTATCATTAGCTATTCCTCCATAAATTAATTTAAAAATTTAATTATAATTTAAAAATCTAATTATAATTTAAAAATTTAATTATAATTTAAAAATCTAATTATAATTTAAAAATCTAATTATAATTTAAAAATCTAATTTTAATTTAAAAATTTAATTATAATTTAAAAATTTATTATTATATATTATAAATTAATTATGTTTTTGTAAATTAAAAATATTATGTTTTTATAGATAAAGTATTTTTTCATTTATCTTTTATTAAAATTAAGTTGAAAAAATTTTTAACAATTAATAATATTTTGGAAAACTTGTAAATTTTAGTAAAATTATAAAAAAGAATATAAAAATAGATATTATATAAAAATAATGAAGTAAATAAAAAAATAATAATTATTCTTTATTTAAAATAAAAATAAAGAATAAAAAAATAAGATATAAAAAATATATAAAAATATATAATAATATATTAAAAAAAATAAGATATAAAAAAGAATATAAATCTAATTAACTAAACAACTACATCTCTGCTTGTTGTTGTCTAACTAATCTAGTTATATATCCTGCAATTTTATTTCTTAAGTGTTTAGTACTGACAGTAGACTTTTCAGCCACTAATTTTTTATTTTCATCAAAATCAGTAGTAAAAACACCTTGATGAATTTCAATAAGCTCTTTTGAAGTTCTTTTAACAAATGAAGTTCTAATATTTCCCATAATATCTCCTCGTTTCAATTTTTTATACTTTTATCAGTTTAATATTTAAAGTTTATTAATAATTTTTCTTTGTTCATATTTATTTAAATCCATAAGGATATCTATCAATTGAATTATACTATTTTCATCAATATTTTTTTCCTTAGCTAATTTTTGCATCTTTTCATGTATAAGCTTTTCTCTATTTGGATCATGAATATCCATATTCAATACTATTTTAGCATTAACTACATCTTTAGCTAAAGAAGTTCTTCTGTGAATTAAATCAACTAAATCTTTATTAATCTGATCAATTTCTTTTCTTGATGAGATTAATAAATTTTCTGCTTCTTCTTTGTTCATTAATTCACTATCCTTAAATTATAAGTGATGTTCCAAGATTATCTACTTTAGTTTCAATAATTCTTCCAGAATCAGTATATGAATTCCAAACATCTTTTACATCATCTTTAGATTTTTCATCTACAATAGCTACAAAAGCAGAACCAGTTCCTGAAAGACCAGAAGCAATAGCTCCTTTTTCAAGAGCATCAATAGCTAAATTAGTATCAAAACCTAAAGTATTAGAATATAAAATTCCATTTAAGTTTAAAGCAGTATAATAATCTCTTTGACAAGCTTTTTCAAATGCTATATCCACTAAAGGGGATAATAATTTCATTCTTTTAACATCTGAATTTGCAGTCATACTATGTTTGTTTGGCATGTATATTAATATTTTGTGGTCAGGCATTTTTTCTTTTATTATTATTTTACGATTGAGATTATCTGTAACCGTAACTCCTCCAAAATAAGAGGCAGTAGCATCATCAAATGCTCCAGTGATTGTGACTCCTGCTTCAAGAGATGAGTCAATAGCTAAATTAATAATTTTTAAATCATCCAAAGGTTTTTTATCAAATTCATCAGCTATCATCTGACTAACAGCTAAAGTAACTGCATTAGAAATAGCACTACTACTTGAAAGCCCTGATGCAGGTGGAAGATTTGACTGTGTAGATATGGCGATTCCTATTTCCTTATTGAAATCAATATCATAATAATCAAAAACCTTTTTAGCACATATTTCCATAAGAGTTGTATCAATATCTAAATCTGGATTACAGACAATACTTGAATCAATTGTCTTAATTTCTGCTTTTATATCTAAATTAATTCCAAATGCAGAACCCTTGCCTGTTGCTATTGCATTGACAATTGTAGCTGAACCTGGGGATCTAACTATTTTTTTCATTTAAACACCTGATTTTGATACAATTTAATATAAAATTTATTTATCTTAATATTATTTATAATATAATTAAATTAATAAATTAATCTAATTTTTAATAATTTAAATAAAAACAAATAAATGAAAAAAATTGTATAAACAAATTATTCAAATGTATAACTAATTTATACAAACGCATAATTAATTATACAAAATAATTTTTATTAATGATTGTAGCTTTCTGTAAATATCTTTATATTTTTAGCTAATTTCGGACCTACTCCCTCAACTTTTTGTAATTGTTTTTCTGAGAAGGGTCTGAGATCTTCTCCAAAAGTTTCAACTAAAGCTCTTGCTCGTTTTCTTCCAAGTCTTTTTACACCTAAAACAAGAGGAATAAGCTCTTCTTTTACACCATAGTAAAGTCGGGCTGATAAATAATCAAGGTCTTTAGAATAGCTATATTTTCCAATAGCTTCTAAAATGTTTTTAAGGAATTTAGTAAGAAGAGATGCTTCATAAGCAGCACGTCTTGTAGATGCAGAGTAAACATTATATGCATTTTCAATTTCGTATTCGTTTCTTTCATCAATCCATTCAATTAAGGTCACAGTTGTAGCTTCCCGATTAGCTATATCGACTGAAAAAAGACCTTTTTTAGCCATCATTTCCCTTACAGGTTCTTTACTTTTTCTACTTTTAAATGAGATTAAAGGTAAATCCGGAGTATCAGCTAACTGATATATTAATTCATTCTCTTCAATAGTGCTTCCTAGTTGATTAGCATACTCTTTAAGTTTAACTGCAGTTTCAACAGAATAATTAGATTTAGCTATTAAATTACCTAAAGGAGTTGCATTCAATCCACCGGGTGTAGCTTGAACAATTCCATTTTGGAGTAAAAATTCTAGTGCTGAATCAATTTCAAATTTTAAGGATTCCTCTGCAAAAAGAGCCATTGAAGGGTTGTTTGTCATTTGATATCCATAAAATGTCTTTTTGAAAAAATCTTGAATTTCTTCAGGAGTTTTTGAAAGATTTGAAGCTATTTGAGATATTATCTGTTTATATATTGCATCCTTATTCTCAATTAACTTTGAATTGGTATTTTCAACTTCGCCATTTACATATCTCTCTTGTAAGTCTGCTGCTTCATCTAAAGATTTAGCTATAAGGTATGAAAAACCTACATCATCATATTGAGGCCTTCCAGCTCTTCCAGACATCTGCTGGTAATCAAAAACAGGAATTGATTGTGGACCTTGAGAAGTCCAACGAGTATAATCTCGAATAATAACTGACCTTGAAGGTAAGTTAACACCATACATTAAGCTTGGAGTAGCTGCAATCATTAAAAGATTACCATTTCTAAATTCTTCCTCAACAATCACCTTTTGTTCATCAAATAATCCTGCATGGTGAAAAGCTGCTCCGTTCTCACAAGCCTCAGCTAATTTCAAGCAAGTAGAAGTTGGTCTCGAACCTTTTTTCTTCGGAACCTCTAAAATAGCTTCAGCTACTTCTTTAAAACTTTCTTTTTGATTAGTGGTTACTTTTTTCTTTATTTTTCCAGCAACATAAGTAGCTAAACTTTCTGTAAATAGACGTGTGGAAACAAAACTAAGTGCCTGTGAAGAATCATTAATAGCTTTTTCAACAATTTTTACAACTACATCATTTTTATTTTTGGTATTAAACATTTCTGTATTTAAAACTTCATTATTAAGTGGTACAGGACGATAGTCATGTTCAACTATTTTAGCATCTAACCAACCTTCAATTTCACCCATATTTTGAAGTGTAGCTGATAAAGCAATGATTCTAAGATTTGGATTGATTATTTTAGCTCTTGTAATAGCACACTCAAGAGTAGGGCCTCTTGAATATTCCCCAATCATATGAAACTCATCAAGAATTAATGTGTCAACTTCACGAAGAGTGTCCCAAGAAAAGCGAGTTAATGCATCAAATGATTCAAAAACCATAACCGATAAATCCGCAGACCTTGGATGCTTACCTACTTTAATTCCATGGTCTTCAAATTTTTTAAATTCCTTGACTTTTTCATTTTGAATTGAGATAAGAGGAGCTGCATAAACTGATTTTCCACCATTTATGATAGATTCCAAAGCAGCCATAACACCAAGAACAGTTTTTCCACTTGCTGTTGGAATAGCTATTACATAGTTATCTTTAGATTCTAAATAACCAGAATCAATAACATGCTTTTGAGCAGGATTGAATTCCTTAATATAAGGATAACAGTCATTAATTATTTTCTTTATTTTTTTAGGAAGTGTTTCCATAATAATCAATCATAAATTAAATTTTTTCTTTTTTAATCACTTTAATATCATCAATACTTGTATCAGGATATTGGCCATTTTCATCTTTTTCAACAGCTTTTACCATATCCCATATTGTTAAAAGCCCTAAGCTAACTCCAGTAATTGCTTCCATTTCAACACCAGTTTGGCCAATAGAATTTACACTAACTGTGCATAATATTTCATTGGATTCTATTTCAAAATCTACATCAATCCCAGTTATGTTTAAAGGATGGCAAAGAGGAATCATATTAGCTGTGTTTTTTACACCTTGGATTGCAGCTATTTGAGCAGTTGTTAAAACATTTCCTTTCTTAATTTCATGATTTTCGATTAATGATATGGTTTTCTCTTGGAGCTTTATTTTTCCTGTGGCTGTTGCATTTCTTTTTTGTACTTGTTTTTGGCCAACTTCAACCATGTGCACTCCTTTTTTTGTTAAATGTGTAAATTTTTCATTGTTCATTTAATCAGTCCCTATAATAAATTTTATTCTTAAATCATATTTTATAATAAATTTTATAATATAATAAATTTTATAATATAATAAATTCTATAATAAATTCTATACTAAATTCTATACTAAATTCTATAATAAATTCTATAATAAATTTTAAAAAATTATATATTTAATACTAATTATATTTTATTTATTACTATGTATATAAAATTTTCTTTTAAGTATTTTAAATTTTTTTATAAATATTCTCATTTTTTTAAATAAAGAAATTTAAAAGAGTATTATACTATAAAAAGAAGAAATTGTTAATATTTAATCATTTTCATTAAATTTATCTTCATAATATGGAATATCAACTTCTGCAAAATCCATAGCTCGATTTCTTGCATTTGATTTGAATTTTTCTCTTAAATCATCATTATCTAAAATTAAATCAATAGCATTAGCTAATCCATTATAATCACTAGGTTCAACTAATAATCCAACATCTTTTGTAATAATTTCTTTTATTCCTCCAACATTGCTTCCAATAACAGGTTTTCCACAAGCTAAACTTTCAATTAAAACTAAACCAAAGCTTTCTGAATATGAAGGGAGAATTAATAAATCGGAAATTCTAATTAGATTAGCTACATCACTCCTTGCACCAGTAAATATGACATTATCAATTTTTTCATCCTCCACTTTTTCTTTCAAGCTATTTAAAAGAGGACCATCACCTACAACCAGTAATGTGCAATCAGATTTTAATTGTTTCTTTGCATCTAAAATAGTAGCTACATTTTTTCTTTTTATGATATTACCTACAAAAATGATTATTGGTTTATTTTCAGAAATATCAAGCTCTTTTTTCAGTGCTTTAAGTGATTCTTTTTCATCTTGATTTAAAGTATCTTGAGGTTTAAATTCATCTATGTTAACAGTGTTCCAATTTAATTTAACCTTATTTTCAATGTTAGGAACATCAATCTTTAATATTTCTTCTTTTAATGCTTCACTTACAGCTAAAACAACATCTGCTCTTTTTAAAACGAATTTTATAACTGGTCGCATAAATTTATGTTGAGGATATAAACAAAAGATGTCTGATCCATGAGAAGTTACATAAACTTTCTTTTTTGTAAATATTCCTGCTAAAACAGCTATAAGTCCTGCAGGATATAAATAATGACCATGAATAATATCGATATCATATTTTTTTACAGTTTTAATAAGTTGTATAGTTCCAAAGAAAGTATAAAATAAACTTCTAAGACCTCCAATATTTACTCCATAAGTACCTATAACTTTTATCCCTCGATTGTCCATGTAGTCCTTATTTTTTAGATACTTTATATCTTTATGAGGATACGTAATTACAAAAACTTCTTCACCGTTTTTCACAAGTTCTTTTGACAAACTGTGAATATGAACTCCAACACCTCCAATATGAGGAGGAAATTGACCAACCATAGCTATTTTCATTTTATCTCTACTTTGAATATTTTGACTAATTATGTAGTTTCACTAATAATAATATTTACCTTAATAACAATAACATTTTTCCAAGCTTATGGAAAGTAATATAAAAAAAAATATTATTCTAAAATGTCAAATTTCTGAATTCAGCTGATTCCCTTCCATATCAACAAGTATTACATTAATATTCAAATCAAATCTTTCTAAACATCTTTTTTTAATATTAGATGCAATACTATTTAATACCTCTTTGTCAATATTTATTTCTCTTAAAATATTAATCATTTCTTCAGTTGTTTTTGAATTATAAATAGCTTGAATAGTTTCTGTTGAAGCTCCACATAAACTTGCATGAGTAGCTATTATTTCTCTTCTTCCATCAGCTACCGAATGCTTAGTATTAAATATGCCTCCAGCAACTTTAACTAACTTTCCAATATGTCCAAAAAGCGTAAAATCGTTTAAACCTCTTTTTTTAGCTTCTTCAAGCATGAAACCAATATAATTCCCCATTTGAATTACTTGATCTTTTTTAATATCTAAATTCTTTAAAGCTAACTTTTCACCAATATTTCCAGGTACAAAAACAACATCTGAATTACTGAAAATTCCTTCCTCAATCATTGCCCCAACTATGTCTAATTGACAAAGAAGTGAATCTTTATAAGCTTTGTTTGACATTGCTCTTGCTATTCCAGTGGTTCCAAGGATAGAAATTCCCCCAACAATACCTAATTTAGGATTCATAGTTTTTTTAGCTATTTCCTCACCATTCGGTACTGAAATAGTGACTTTAGCTACCTTTCCTTTTGGGAGAAAACTTTTTAAGTTTTTCTTAATCATAGCTAATGGAACGGGGTTTATAGCTGGTTTACTAGGAGGAATTTGAAGACCCCGTTTTGTAATTATTCCAACTCCAGAACCTCCTTCAATAACAATATTGTCATTAGTGTTTTCACTATCAATTAAATCTACAGAAGCAAGGATAGCTAAATTTACAGTAACATCAGGGTCATTATAAGGATACTTTATAGCTGAAGATATAGCTTTATTTTCAGCTATTAAATCACAACTTTCTATGTTTACTTTAATTTCATCAAAAGGAGAACTAACTTCAACAAAATCATAATTTTCATTAGGATTCAGTATCTTTTTTAAAGATGCTAAAGATGTTGCAGTAGCTAACGTTCCTGTGGTTAATCCATATGGTCTTTGAGATTCATCATTATTTGCATTATTAATCCCATTTTTTTTTGAAGACTTTCGTTCTTTATCCTTATTCATAGAAAACAGCTTTTTAATGTATAAATCAATACTATTTTATTTAAGTAATAATTTTTAATTTTATATAAATAATAATATTTAATTTTATATAACTATAATTTTTTATTTTATATAAATAATAATATTTAATTTTATATAACTATAATTTTTTATTTTATATAAATAATAATATTTAATTTTATATAAATAATAATATTTAATTTTATATAAATAATAATATTTAAAATATTTGAACCTTGAGGTCATTCTCCGACCTCTTTAGGTCGGAGTCGGATAGGTATACATAATAAATCAAAAATTATATAAGGTTAAAAATAGATAATAATAATTATGAGTAATGATTTAGATAGGAATCAACATTCAGCATACATTCTTCATTATCATTTAGTTTTAGTTATAAAGTACAGAAGAAAAGTCATTATAGGAAATGTACCTAAATTATTGGTAGAAATATTTAAAAATATAGGAAAATCTTATGGAATAATATTAGAAGAATTCAACTGGGAAGAAGACCATATTCACTTTTTATTTAGAGCTAAACCTCAAACAGAATTAGTAAAGTTCATAAATAGTTATAAATCAGCCAGTAGTAGAATAGTAAAAAAACAGTTTTCAGAGATAAAATACTTATTATGGAATAATAAGTTTTGGAAAACAGGATACTTCTTATCAACTACTGGTGGAGCAAACATAGATGTAATTAAAAAATACATAGAAAATCAGAGGCGAAAATGATAAATAAATCCTATAAAATTCGTATCTATCCCAATAAGGAACAAAAAGCTATGATAGAAAATAACTTCATGGCTTCTCATCGTGGTTGGAATTATCTACTAGGGTGGTGTCAAAACAATTATGGGACAATAGTAGTTAATGGCTCATCTATACTAATTAAACAAAATCTTACAGCATTTAGCTTAGGAAAAGTCTACACACAAATAAAACAAACTACTAAAACTGGTTTTAATACTCCAATTATTCCAAAAAGTGATAGTCGTATTAAATCTCATCTCTGTTCTTCATTATCTAATGCTTATAAAAGATTTTTCAAAGGCGGAGGTTATCCAAGGTTTAAAAGTAAGAAAAATCAAAAATATTCATATACAACAGATTATGCCACAGGTACTAAGAATATAGAGGATAGAATAATAAATAATAAATTATTCATTCCAGTATTAAAGTATGTTAAATTCAAAAATAGTTATAAAGAGTTAATAGGTGATGTTACAAGTATAACAATCACGAGAGAAGGTAAGATGTATATTGCTTCTGTAAATTGTAAAAATGTTCCAGTAGCATTAAAAAAACGAACTGGTGAAAATATCGGAATAGATCCTAATTCTAAGAAGTTAAATCTATCTAATGGCATGGAGAAAGATAATCCAAAACCAGATTTAACACTAAAGAATAAAAAATCTTTCTTAAACAAATCTTTATCAAGAAAAATAAAAGGCAGTCGTAGATTTAAAAAAGTTAAATACACTTTAAAAAAATTATATCGTAAAATCAAGCACCAAAGAGAGGATTATATCAATAAACTTTCAACAGAACTTATAAATAATTACGATTTAATAGCATTTGAAAAAACCAATAATAAATCAGTAAATTCATTCCTCCAAGGTCATTGGAATGATAATGCTTATTATGATTTACGAAATAAACTAAAATATAAAGCAAAATGGTATGGCAAAGAGTATATTGAGGTTGAACCCCATAATACAACACAAAGATGTAACTATTGTGGGCACATTGGACAAATCAAAGTCAAAAAATCACAAACATCCTGGTTGTTACAAGATAAAGTAACTATAGATGTTAGACAATGGAAATGTCCCATTTGCAACACTCTTCATGACCGTGATACTAATGCTGCTATTAATATTCTTGATAAAGCTTTAAATCGGCGGGCAACCGAGGATAGCTCATTAATCCTACCTAACACAAGTTAGATATAGCATGAGAATAAAATCTAACAATAATAATTAGAATCCTCAACTTCTACAAGTTGAGGAGTATGTCAAAATTGATTTATGATAATAAAATTAAAATAAGAAATATTGAAAATTAAAATTGTTGTTATAATAAAAAAATAAATAAAAAATAAGAATATAATAAAAGAATAAATAAAAAATAAGAATATAATAAAAGAATAAATAAAAAAATTAAATTAAATAAATGAAATTTTAAAAAAATAATAATAATGGAGTTATAAAATATTAAATTCTATAATCCTCTTAACTTGGCCATTAACTCTTCAAAAGTTGGAGCTCCAACAAATGCTACAACACCATTAATAGCTATAGCTGGAACAGCCATTATATTATAATCAATAGCTCTTTGCCTATCATTCATTATATTAACAACTTCTACTTCCATATCAGCCCCAACTTCTTGTTTTGCTTCTTCAACGACACGTTCAGCCATTGGACAATAAGGACAACTTGGGGATGTGAATACTTCTACTTTAAACATTTTTACTCTCCACATAAAATATAAATTCAATATATAATATTAGTTAATATACTAATTAAATTTTTGGTTATAATTTATTAATATTTCATAGTATTTAATATTAATCATCTAATATACGAATATAACTATCTGTTATAATTCATCATAAAAATATATGTATTTTAAAATATTTATAATTTGTGATATTTTAATTAAATTATAGGTTTATTATTATAAATTTTATAAAAAGAATTTAATTTTAAACTTTATTGATGTATTTAATTATAAATTCTATATAATAAATTTTATTATAATATATTATAAAATAAATTTTATTAAAAAAATATATAAAAAAATTATATAAAAAAAGAGAGGAAAAAATTAAAAAATATAAAATATAATATTATTTAATAAATAGCTATTTTTATTCTATATAACTATTTTTCTATGACCAAAGATATACCATCAATGACTAAACTGATTCCTAATATTATAGCTACATAGAGCGGGCTTAATAATGCAAAATATCCAAGAACTACAGTTATAATACCTAAAATCATCATCAATACAGAAGATGCTTTTGTCATCATCTGAGTTCTTGCAAATAGACCAACTAAACCTCCAAATAATAACATAAATCCAGTTATGTATAAATATAAGCTCACCAAAATTTTAAATAGAGGTACATTACCTATAAGCATCATTCCTGCAAATAAACCTAAAATACCAATAATTACATAGACAATGGATGCTGCTTTACTTATAGACCAAACTCCAGATCCTGCAATAAGGAAGTAAACACCTAAAATAAGTATGGCTATCCCTGTTAGTATAGCAGATATATTTAAACCTACATATGGGAATACCATTATAAAAATACCAAAAATTATTGCCAAAATTCCTATAATTGTTCTGTTTTCCATAAATTCACCTTTAAAATCTAATAATTCAATTTTTTTTATTCTATTTAAAATATTATTATTTCCTCTCTAATAATAAAAATTAAAATAATTAAAAATAATTAAAAATAATTAAAAATAATTAAAAATAATTAACCTCCTCCTTCAGCACCACCTGAAGTTAAAGAAGCTTCATCAAATTCATTAGCTAAATCTTTAAGATCATCCACATTTGTGTCTCTTTTGATTTTACTATCCTTAATATTTAATGAATTTTCATCCACAAGTTCCACTAAATCAGCAGAGTACCATAGATTATTATCTTCTAATTTAACCCAATCAAGGTCTTCATCAAATCTAAGATCAACAACTTTACCAACAGTTCCAGTTCCAGTATATCTAATAAAAGAACCGATTTTAATTACTTTTCCTCTTGCATCAGTAGTTTGCATAAAAATCCCTTCAATATTAATTTTAAATAATATAAATAAATATTAACTATAAACAATAAAAAATTAATTTAAATAATAAATATCAACTAAATAATGATAAATAAAGTATAAATAAGTTAGTTACTCACCAGGTTCTATGTTAATCTTTAATAAAACATAATCCCCTATACTTTTGATGTTATCATAATGAATTAAAACTTCATTGCTTGATAATATGTTTTTCTTTAAATTAATAGCTATTTTATTAATTTGGCCTGTAGATTCATTAAAATCAACATCCTCAATTTTTCCAATTTCTTTAGCATCGATGTCCACTACTTGCATTCCTAACAATTCTCTTATTCTCATTTTAATATCCTCTACAAATTATTTTTACAATATCTATATTTTATATAAGATTAAAATACTAACTATATTACTATTAATAAATATCATTAAAAACTTTTGTAATAAAAATTATATATAATTATCTATAATTATTATAAAAAAACTAAGGAAAATAATAATAAATTAAAGATATATAATTAATATAATAAAATAGAGTTATTGAATAAATAATAAAAAATTAAAGATTTATAAATTACAATAAAAAATTAAAGATTTGTAAATTACAATAAAAATTAAACTTATTAAATAAATAATAATAAAAACACGATAACATATAAATAACAGGAGAATTAGCTATGAAAGAAGCATGTCGAGAAATAATTGATGATATTTTAGAAGGTAATCTATCTACAAGACGTGATTTAGAAATAGCTAAACGAAAAGTTTGCAGAGACTATAACCTTGAAAAATTTATAAGTAACATTGAAATATTGGAATATGCAACCGAAGAAGAAAGAGAAATAGTGTCTCATGTACTTAGAAAAAAGCCTACAAGAACTATTTCAGGAGTAGCTATTGTAGCTGTAATGTGTCAACCCCACGACTGCCCTCATGGAAGATGTTTTTATTGTCCTGAAAGTGATGTTGCACCACCTAGCTATACTGGAGAAGAACCTGCAGCACTTAGAGCAAGAATGTTTGATTTTCAACCATATACACAAACTTATAATCGACTTCAGCAGTTGTCTACAGTTGGACACCCTATAGATAAAGTAGAACTTATAATTATGGGAGGAACTTATCCTTCCTTAGATTTATCATATCAAGAATGGTTTATATCACAGTGCTTAAAAGCTATGAATGATTTTGGTGGATGGGACGAAGAAAAAGCTGGGGTTAAAACATACATTCCAAATGATTATGTTTTACAAGAAGAAGTTCAAAAAGCTAATGAAATAGCTAAAGTCCGTTGTATAGGAATGACCTTTGAAACAAGACCTGATTATTGTAAAAAGGAAGATGTTGACAGAATGCTTAACATGGGTGTTACAAGAGTTGAGCTTGGTGTTCAAACAATATATGATGATATATATGAAAAGATGGAAAGAGGTCACAGCGTTCAAGACGTAATCGAAGCAAATCAAATACTACGAGACTCTGGAATTAAAGTAGCTATGCACTTTATGCCAGGATTAGTTTCAACTCCAGAAAAAGTTCCAAATCCAAAAAAAGACATCAAAATGTTTAAAGAAATTTTCAAAAATGAAAATTTCAAACCAGATATGTTAAAAATATATCCTACTCTTGTAACTGAAGGATCTAAACTATATAATCTATGGAAAGAAGGAAAATATACTCCCTATAGTGATGAAGAAGCTGTTGATTTAATTGTAAAGATTAAAAAGATTCTTCCTAAATGGGTAAGAACAATGCGAATCCAAAGAGATATTCCAGCTAAGCTAATAGAAGCAGGAGTTAAAAAGTCAAATCTTGGTGAGTTGGTATACAATAGACTTGAAGAAGAAGGAGTAAATTGTAAATGTATAAGATGTAGAGAGTTAGGTCATAGAATCAATAAATCAAAAACAAAGCTTGAAGTTGATATTGATGATTTTAAATTATTCAAAGAAGAATATATAGCTACAGGCGGTAAGGAAATATTCTTATCTTTCGAAGATAAAGAAGAGCTAACTTTAGCAGGTTTCCTAAGATTACGATTCCCATCTCCTCAAGCTCATAGAGAAGAAATTACTCCTCACACTGCAATTATACGAGAACTTCACGTCTATGGAAATATGTTAGAAATAGGTTTAAAAGGAAAAACCCCTGGTCAACACACTGGTTTTGGTGAAAGATTGCTTTCAAAAGCAGAAGAAGAAGCTCTAAAAAACAACAAAGATGAAATATTAATTACAAGTGGAATTGGAGCTAGAAATTATTATCGTAAATTCGGTTATGAAAGAAAAGGCCCATATATGGCTAAAAAATTGTAATAAATTAATCAAATGAATAAATATGGACCAAATTAGCTATACTTGTATATATATTATATAAAAAAATATTATAAAATTATAAATAAAAAAATAAAAAAAAATTATAAAAATAATAAAATAAAAAAAATAAAAAAAATATTATAAAAATAATAAAACTAAAAAAAATAAACTAATATTAAAATTAAAAACAATTAATAGGGATAATATGTTAAGAATAAACAGTCCAGAAGAATTAGCTATTAAAATAGATTATACTAATTTAAATAATACCTTACAAAAAGAAGATATTGATAACTTAGTTAAAAAAGCAAGTGAATATGGTTTTTACTCAGTTGTTGTATCTCCATATTTTGTCAAATATGCAAAAAGTTTGTTAAAAGACAGTCCCACTAAATTAGTTACAGTAGCTGGATTTCCTCTTGGTTATAGCAATGAAAAAGCAAAGAGAAAAGAAGCTAAATTAGCTGTTAAATCTGGAATAGATGAGTTAGATATGGTTGCAAATATTCAAGCACTGAAAATTGGAGACATCGATACTGTAGCTGAAGATATAGCTAAAGTAAGAGAAGTTACAGAAGGTAAAATTTTAAAAGTCATAATAGAAGCAGAACTTTTATCAGACAGCGAAATAATTAAAATAAGTGAAATTATAGCTAATTCAGGTGCTGATTATATAAAAACTTCTACAGGAATGAGTGGACAACCACCAAAAATAGCTAATATTCTAAGTATTCGAAAAACAGCCCCTAATCTGAAAGTAAAAGCATCTGGTGGAATTCGAGACTATAAAACAGCTATCAGACTAATTAGTGCAGGAACTGATAGAATAGGTACTTCCTCTGGAGATTTAATCATAGAAGAATATAAAAGAATGTTGAATATAGGAGCAAAGAAATATCTAAATGAAAATGAAACTGAAACAAAAAGATTTTTGGATTGATTCATTATTAATTTTTTTTATTCTTTTCTTTGAAATTATAATATTCTTAAAAAAAATAAGAAAAATTTATTATTAAACATCAATTTTTAGTACATACTCATTGCCTATTAATTCATATACCCTAGCACATCTTGGACAAATCCATTCAGGAGTATTCACACAATCCCTATATAAACATTTACATTTTATTTTCGTACAGTCTTTTTCCACATTTTTTGAAGATGTATTTACCAATGTTACCACCATTTTTTTTTAAAATAAATTTAAAAATAAATTATTTATTATATAATAGTTGTATAATTAGAGTTATAAATTTTATGTTATGTTTTTCAATAAGTATTAAAAATAAGCAACTTACCTTAATAATGAAAATACTAAAAAGATTAAAAAAGACTAAAAAAGACTAAAAAAGACTAAAAAAAGTAATATAGCTAAAAAAAGTTAGTAGAAAAAGAATATAATGAATCGAACTTATACTATCTCAACTGATTTTCATTTATCATATAATTAATATTTTACTAAAAATCAATAGGATAAAATTCACTATATTTAGAATTTCTTTCAATTGGTAATCTACCAAGATTTTTAACAATATTTGATAGCTGTTCAATAGAAGCATCAACACCATCTGGAGCTCCTGAAGCTTCTGATAATTCATCACCACCTAAAGTTCCACCTAAATCATTAGCTCCTGCAGTTAACGATACTTGAGCAAATTTAAAACCCATCTTTACCCAAGACACTTGTATATTTGGAATCATGTCTTGAAGCATTAATCTAGCTACTGCATATAATTTTAGATCTTCTGTGCCTGTTGCACCTAAGTTTCTCTCTCCAGCATTATAAATTGGAGAGTACTCATACATAAAGGTCATAGGGATAAATTCAGTAAATCCTTTAGTTTCTGCTTGGATTTTTCTTAAAATATCTAAATGTTCAATACGTTCTGAGGTATTTTCTACATGCCCATACATCATTGTAGCTGAACTTGGAATTCCATTGTTATGAGATTCTTTTACAATATCTATCCATTTGGATACATTTACTTTTGAAGGACAAATTAAATTCCTCGTTCTGTCTGTTAAAATTTCTGCTGCAGTTCCTGGTAATGTATCTAATCCTGCTTTTTTTAAGATTTTAAATGATTCATCAGTGCTTATAGATGATTTTAAAGCAGCATCATAAATCATTGTTGGGGAAAATCCATGGATTGCAACATTTGGAAATTCGCCTTTTAATAATTTTAGTAAATATTCATAATATTCAATATCTGCTTCAGGAAGAACCCCACCCATTAGACAAAACTCTCGTGCTCCAAGTTCCACAGCTTGAGAAGCTTTTTTTAATATTTCTTCATCACTTAAGATATAAGCATCCTTGTCATTTAAATTACGTGCAAAAGCACAAAAACCACACTTAACAGTACAAACATTGGTAAAATTAATATTGCAATTATTAATAAAAGTTACCTTATCACCAACTATTTTTTCTCTTAAATAATCAGCAGTTGCAATTAAAGCAAACAAGTCAGAACCATTAACATTTATTAAATAATTTGCATCTTCACAAGAAATTGGTTCATCCAGTGCTTTTTCTAAAATTTTTCTTGTTTTAATAGAAACAGGCAATTTATCTAACATAATCCACCACTTTATCATGACATTTGATATATCTTTTTAAAATAATTTAAAATAAGTAAAAAAGAATGCCGTGGGCCGGACTTGAACCAGCGACATCTAGATCTTCAGTCTAGCGTTCTCCCAACTGAACTACCACGGCAATGGGCCGAACGAGATTCGAACTCGTGATCACCGCCATGTCAAGGCGGTATCATACCCCTAGACCACCGGCCCTATACCTTTAATATTTTTAATTTAAATCATATATAACTTTTTCTATTTTATATCATTTTTTAAGAAAAATATTTTTATGAAAACTATTTTATAAAAATGTTTTTCATATTATAATTTTATATAAAAATTATTAATATCTATTGAAAATTTATATGATTTTAATATGTAATAAAGTATAGAGTTGTGTCTAAAAGAATTAATACTTAAAAAAGTATATAAAAAGTAATTAAATTAAAAAAATAAATTTAAATTGAATAGTTGTATAAACTGTCTAATAAAAAAAAAGAAAATTGGCCAGAGATGGCCAATAGTTCAAACTTTCTTATTTAATAGCTAATTTTATATCTTCAGCTTTTACAGTTTTCCTACCGGCATGACGAGCATATTGAACAGCTTTTTTAGCTAATGCTTCACCTTTTTCTTCTAGTGCTTCAGCTAATGCAACTTTTGCGTCATCACTAATTCTTTGAGCACCGGCATTTTTTAATATACGACCTACAGGTGCGATTGGTAATTCACTCATATTTTCACCTCCAATTTAAAATAGTCTAATCGAGTATATAAAGGTTTCGATTTTAAGCAATGAAAAACTAAGGATATTTTGAAATTAATATTAAATTTATTACAATTATTTAATCAAAAATTTTTAAACCTTTCTATGAAATTTAAAGAAAAAATATTATTAAATTTAAGAAAATAGATAAAAATTTTATAAAAAAAAATTATATAAAAAAACCATTTAAATCAATTACTTTTGTAAAAATTAGATAAAATAGCTAATATTTTTACTAATAAATAATTTATATTATTAAAAACATGTTTAAATAAATATAATTTAAATATAAATATATTGAAAATAAATCTATATTTTATAATTAAAATAAAGGAAAATCATACAATATTTTAGGTAAAATCTTATTATATGGGTTTTAAAAAACACAAAATTCTTAATTTTAAAAAAGTTAAATTTTTTGAAAATTAATAAAGAAAATAGTAAAAATAAAACTAAGGTTATCAATAAAAATCAAAAAAATGTAATTAAATCAAAAAATAAAAAGGATATAACGAAGTTAAATCTAAAAATGAAAAATTTTTTTTATATTTTTTAAATATAATTTTAAATTTTATATATAATAATTCTATAATTTACTATTTTTTATTATTTAACAACAATTCCTTTTAAATAAGTACCCGTAACTTCAGTTATCTTAACATCCACAAAGGTTCCAATCTCAACATCATCTACAACAACTGGAATGTAAGAATCTGTTTTAGCTATAAAACCACCTTTTGAACCTTTTTCTATAACCAAAACTCTCTGAGTACTCCCTATTAACTCTTTATTTTCTTCCTCTGTAATTTCAGATTTAATATCGGTTAAATATTTAGAACGTCGCTTTAAAACACTATATGGAACTTCGGCGAGGGATGAAGATGTAGCACCTTCTCGATGTTTATATTTTGAAATATGAATAAGACTTGGTTTAATTTCCTCTAAAAGTTCAACTGTTTTTTCAAAGTCTTCTTCGCTCTCAGTTGGATAAGCTACAATAATATCTGTAGCTATGGTCAAATTAGGAATTTCTTCTTTAAATCTATTAACAATGTTTTTATAGTCTTCGACTGTGTGACCTCTTTTCATATCCTTTAATACTTTATCACTACCAGATTGAACTGGAATGTGAAGAAATTTATAAACATTTGGAAGTTTAAAACTCTCAATTAAGTTTTCTAAATCACTACCAATGTTATTTGGATGCATCATTCCAACACGAATTCTAAAATCATTAGTTATTTCAGAATCATTAGCTAAGTTAGCTACTTCATAAATGAGAGAAGATAATTTTTCACCAGTATCCTTACCATATGCAACAGTATCTTGAGCTGTAAGTTGGATTTCAACACAACCATCAAGTAGTGCTTTTTTAGCTTCTTTTTTAATTTCACTTATAGGATAGCTATTAAGAGTTCCCCTTGCAAAACGAGTACAGCAATAGCTACATGCTCCTAAGCAACCTTCACAAATTTGAATAATGTGGATTAAATCATCAAATCTGAGTTTAGTTACACCAACTTTAGTATCTTCAGAAAACCCACATTCTCTAGCTATTTCATTGTTTAAAGTAGCTTTTACTACATTAGTGGTTTTATTTAGCTTATGAGGTCCAATCCAGGAAGTATCTGGAGCTATTTTATTTAATTTTTTTGGATCTATTTCAACCATACATCCACTTACAATAACTTTCAATTCAGGATGATTAATTTGTAGCTTTTGGATCCTATTAGTAACCTTATTTTCAGTTGGTTTTTTAACATAACAAGTATTAACAATAACTACATCAGCTTTCTCAATTGAATCCACAATTTCGAAATCATTTTCGATTAAATTCCCTGCCATAATTTGAGAATCAGCTTGATTAAATGTACAACCAAATGTTTCTATAAATACTTTTGAATAATTCATAATATCCTCTAAATGATAAAATAAGTAAAAAATAGGTTATGTATAATATAACTCCTAAAAATGGAATTTATTTTTTAAAAGAAAAAAGTTACTCTCATATTTAAGAATCTTCTTTTTATTAGTAATTTTATAAAAATTTTTTACACTCTTCTATGAATTTTTCTGCTTTTTCCAAGTCTATTTTTGCTTGAATTTTTTCAGCATCAAATTCAAAATCATAATCTGCACTAGATCTATCTTCTTGTAAATCAGATAATATTTTAGCTATCTTTCCATCAAAATTATCATTGATGACATATTCCAGCCCAAATTTCATTATATTCCCAGAATGTTTTTTAGTATTCACTCCTTTTTTAAGTAAAAGTGCTTTAGATGCATAAAAAGCTGCATAATAAGAACGATTTATGGAAACATTAAATCGATTGTTGTTAAAATTGAATTCTGCATCACTTAAAGCATCAAGTGCTCTTTTAAATATTATTTCTATTTCATCCAATGATAATACCCTCCTTATCTACATTGGAATAAAAAGAAAAATTTTTATATTTTTTGTAGTGATCAAATGGGATTATTTTAGCAGAAATATACTCCATATGTTTATATACAACATCCATGACTTTAGAATAAACATCATCTTTAATCTCAAATCTATCGTCATTATTTTTAGTAATAATAAGTATATCTATATCAGAATCTTCTGTATCCTCACCACGAGCAACAGAACCAAATAGAACGATTTTTTCAATCCGAATATGATTCAAAGAGTTGGCAAATTCAATAGCTAATTTTTTCCTATCTACCATAATATCTTCCCTTTTATTTCTATTTATTTACGTTTATATTCTGTAGCTTCTTTTCTAGAAACAATATTATCAGTTAAATCATAATCATAATTATTAAATCTAACTGGTCTTCCATAAATTCTTTGAGTAACCTCAGCTTTTGCAAAACCTTTTCTTGTTTTTCGCTCCTGAGTTTTAATAACATTGATACGTATTACGTATTCTGCAATTTTTACAAAGTCCTCGGTTGCAAATTCAAAATCTCTATCTACATCAACTTTAAAAGAGTCTACTTTTCCAGATAAATCTACTGAAACACCTACTCTTGCAGGAATCTCTAAAGAAGAAGCCCATATTGTAGAAACTTCATTTGCAATAGCTTTTTCAACACGTTTTCCACCATCTGTTTCAAGGGAAGTTATTTTAACTTTACCCAAATCTGATAATAATATATCATCATTAGCTAATCTTTCATCAGGATAAATATCTATTGAAGTTTTCTTAGAATTATCCTGCTCACTGATTATAAGTCTAATTGATATAGGGTTACTTTCAGTGATTGAGTCTTTAAATACAGAATCACAATCATTACATTTAAGTAATAATTCAGTTTTTTCCTTATTTTTTGTTGAAATCTTCTTTGATTTTAGTGTTGTTAGTGATTTTGACCCACAAATAGGACATTTCATTTCTAATACCTCTTGAATTATAAAATTATAATAAATTAGGGGAATTAAACTCATAAGATGTTTTTTTAAAAGAGAAAATTTTCTTATCTCCATATTAAAAAACTGATGAATTAAAATTAGATTAATAAAAAAATACGAATAAATATCGATGATTAGGAAAAAATAGAATTATTTGAATAATTCCTTTATCTCATCAAAATCATTGATGTCTAATTCATCGTATTTTAAAGTTTCCTTAACTTTTTTTATAAATTCTTTTCGTTCATCGCGAACGAAAAGATCCTTATCATCTTCAAACATACTATATCTCCTTTTAAAAAAGATATTAATATAAAAATATCACATTTATTAATATGTTTTAATTTTTTCTAAATCTTTATGTGTTTTTCCATATCTAGATTCAAATTTGTATATATTGTTTAATATATTTATATCTTTCTTAGTTAACATGAACATTTTATCTTCATTTAAATATCCTATTTCAGTTTCTATTCCTACTCCTTGTTTAACTTCTGAATTTTTCTTAGCTTTATAAACATTATAAAAGGTCGTTAGTAGATTATCTTCAATTGAATGTTTTTGAAAAAGTAATGTGTTTTGTGCTTGTTGAGCTCCAGACCCAATAGCATGAAAATTAATATTCCTAAATTCATATATGTCTCCATCACTTATTTTCGAAATTTGTGCTTTATTTTCCTCAAATCCTATTAACAAAATAGCGCTGTCAAGTTTAGTTTCTAAAATTTGCATTAAGATAGTTTTTATGAAAGGGTTATCTAATGGTTTTTCTAAACTTTTTTGTATAAAATTTTTGTCTAAAAATAAAGGAGATAACACTTTTTGTTCAATTATTTCATTCCTTTTTTTGATAAACTTATGTTGAATGGTTTTCTGAATTACATTATAATCTTCTTCAAAATTTTCAAGATTCATAAAGTATTGCATTAGAAGAGCATCACCAGCAAACATAGCTATTGTATTTTTATTTATTTTCTCATATTTCTTTATAGGATGTTCAAATTCCCCATTAGCTGTAGTTATCATATGGTCTACTGCAAATACTATATATTCTTCTCCTTTTTCTGTGCATATTGCAGATATACAAATTGTCATATTATTTAATATATAATTATTATAATAATATATTTTCGTTTTGAAGTAAATAGAAAAGTTTATAAGAGTTATTTAACCTTTAAATAAACTTATTACAGATTATTTCTTTATCTAAAAATTATTTAGAGTTTAAAATAAATTTTACACAATAAAACTAAATTTTAGCTTTAATAAAAATATTTTAATTAAGTAAAAATATTTCTTGAAAAAATATTATTTAAATAAAAAAATATTATTGTATCTAAAAAATATTATTGTATCTAAAAAATATTATTGTATCTAAAAAATATTATTGTATCTAAAAAATATTATTTAATTAAAAAAATATTGAAAATAAAATAAATATATAAAAATATAATTAAAAAAGAAAAATAAATAAAATAAATATATAAGAATATAATTAAAAAAAATAAAAAGAGATTAATCTTTTCCTTTAAGATGATGGTTTACAAGACCTCCATCCTTTAAGATATTTAACATAAATTCTTTAAATGGTTCTATTTTACTTGTTTTTTTAGTTGATTCATTTATAATAATTCCTTTTTCTAAATCAACTGAAAGAATATCTCCTTCTTTAGCATCTATATCTGCTTTAATAACAGGAAGTCCAATATTAATAGCATTTCTATAAAAAATTCTTGCAAAAGATTTAGCTATTACTACAGAAACTCCTGCGGCTTTTATAGCTACTGGAGCTTGTTCTCTTGAAGATCCACAACCAAAGTTATCATCAGCTACTATAATATCTCCAGATTTTACTTTTTTCGCAAAATCATCTCTTTCCCCAACCATGACATGTTTAGCTAAATCATTTGGATTAAATGTTCTTAAATATCTTCCAGGGATAATTACATCAGTATCAATGTTATCTCCAAATTTCCAAACTTTTCCTTCTATTTTATCCATTTTATCAACAATATTCAATAATAAATTAATCAATAATTATTCTTCATCTTTCATATATTGTTTTTCTTTTTTTCTTCCCATTTTTTTCCAAATATTTTATTATCAAAAACAAAAACTTCTAAAAAATGGAATAAAATTCCAAAAACTCCCCAAAATGCTAATGGGTAAATGAACCACCAGGTTCCTGGAGAAAATACTATGTTTATTATGAATAACACTACATTTACAAAAATATATACCATTAAATGTGAATAAAAATCTTTTACATCTTCTAAACGCTGTTTAGCTTTTTTATATTTTTCATCCTCATAATTTACCATTTAATTCACCATCAAATTATTTAATTAAATTTTATATTTTTTTATTTTTATAAAATATAGTATAATTATTTTTAATTTTATAAAATATAATATATTTAAATTTAATATTCTAAAATATATTATATTATTTTTAATTTTATAATGTATATTACATCTAAACTTAATTTTATAAAATATGCTATAATTATTTTTAATTTTATAAAATATACTATAATTATTTTTAATTTTGTAAAATATATTATAATTATTTTTAATTTTATAAAATATACTATAATTATTTTTAATTTTATATGAATAATGTATAATTAAATATATAAATTATACAAGTATAGCTATAACTATTAATTTTAAAATATATATCATTTTTGAATTTCATAACCATGATTTTGAGCGTGAGCTTTAAAAACAAATCCATTATCTCCAAGATAATCAACAGTAGCTTTATAAACATCCTGATTTTTTTTATCAATGAGACCATAGACAGCTGGACCAAAAGAACTCATACCTACACCATATGCTCCAGATTCTCTCATATTTTCCATTAAATCTCTAACATTTTGTGCTTGACGAGTTACTTCAACATTTTTAAAGCCTAAATTTTGTATGTTGTTTATTGCATCTCCTACAGCTTCAATATTCTTTTCTAAAAGGAAAGGAATTAAATTCATGAAGATTATGTGAGACAATTGTTCAACATCTTTTTTTGGAACGGGACAATATTTCCCAAAAATATCATCTTCCCTCATTCCAGTAACAGTAGTATCTGCTTTAGATACAGCTACAACAAGTTCCCACTTTTCTGGAAAGTCATACCTCGCAATTAATTGAGGAGGTTTAGCTGGATTAACAGAAGAAGGCAATACAGAACCACCTTTATCCTTTAAATCATGCCCTCCATCTACGACGAATCCCCCATGGTCAAAAGCTCCCATTCCAATACCTGAACTTCCACCTCTTCCAACAATTGCACCTAAGCCAATACTATCCATATTTATTTCATTAAATTCACAAATCAGTTTAGCAGTAGCTAAAGACATTTGAGTTCCAGACCCTAATCCAGAATGTGGAGGGTAAGCTTCTTCAACAGTAAAATGAAATCCTTCATCAAAATTAAAATTATTTATTATTCTTTCTGCAGAATCAGTTATTTTTTTTACAGCTTCATTTTTTATCTCTTCATTATCGATTTTCTCATTAAAATCAATAGTTATTCCTTTTTCAGCTAATTCACAATGAAGAGTGAAGTTAGGTTTATTAATGGTTAAACCAATACCACCATCAGCACGGCCATAAGACCCATTTAAATCAATTAAAGTCATATGAAGCCTTGATGGAGTTTTAATAATCATTTCATAAGCTCCTTTGGTTGGTTCAATAGCAATAGATTTATAAAGCTATTAGCTAAATCAATATGTCTTAAAGCAATTAAAAATAATTGAGATATATCATAGCTATCAATGTTTATAAATTATTGTGAATTTATAGTATTATGTATTCATAATAATCTAAACTCAAATAATTTGATATTATAATAATTTATATTATAATAATATATATTATAATAATTTGATATTTCTTAATTATTGTGTTTATTTTAATTATTTCGCTTTAATTCATTAGATTTTACCTTTATTTTTATAATATTTTCCTTTTAATGTTTAGTTAAAAATATTAATAAAATCTAATATACTATATTTTTAATAGTATATTAATTTTTATATTTTATTTTTGTATAAAAAATTGTGATTTATTAAAAATTTTATAATTTATATAATGGCATTGTTGCAGTTGTTTTATTTTTTCAATAGCTGTTATTCTACTATCAAAATTATCTAGTTTACCAGTTATTTCATCTTTAAAATCAGTTATGTTTTTCACAACATCATTTAAAGTAACTTCTTTGTTTTCATCTCCCCCCCCCCCTCTTGGGAGTTATTGTTATTTTCTTCTACCATTATATCACCTATAACAGATTTAGCATTTAATAAATTACTCGTATATTCAACATTGCAAGTAGTACAAGCTCCTTTCTCAACAAAATCAACACGATTAATAACTGCATAGTTTTCAACATAATCAGCATTACCTGTTGTGCAATCATTTAAGGATACATCACTTACAATACTCCATGAAGGGAGTTTTTGTTCATTATACAATTCTTCTATTAAAGGATTACTTATCTTAGCTTCTAAGATATGAATCCCATTATCTTTGAGTTCAACATCTTTAATACTACCAACATTCAATAGATCCATCTTCTGTAGGATTTTATTCTGTTGTATTATTTTAGGGTCGAGATGGTCTATGCCTATGGGAATAGGCAATTTAGCTTTAAGAATATTATAATCTTTTTCTAGTGCCTCAGCTGAGACATAGACTCATCTGGGCTGTCCATTAATAAAGAGGTGATGTTTTCCAACACCCCATATTTTACTACCTTTCATAAATTAATCACCATTTTTAGTTTATAGCTATCGCTACCCCCTAGGGGGATTTTGAAATGAAATAAAAAAATAAATATTAAATTAAATTATAATAAAATTAAATAAATAATATTATCACCCAATAATAAAAGGAGGTGAAAAATAATGGTAGTTTTAGATACTAATTTAATATATAGCACGACTTTTTCAAAACCACATATAATAGTAATAACACGAAATGGAATTAAAAAAGTCTATTCTGATGGTTCTCAGGAATTATATATAGAATTTATCAATTCTCGAAATCCTGATAAATTTTATAGAAAACATATTTCCAACTTGCATTATGAAATTGAACCATTAATGCATGATGATGAATATCCTGAAGAAGATATGCCTGACGATTTTGATTAATCTTCACAATACTTACTTTTAGATAATACTAATATTGAAGCAGCAGTTATAAAACCAGATTTTTCTTCATCAGTCCAAGAATCTAAATCAATTTCATTATTATTTTTATTTTTTAATTTATAAGTTCCATCAGAATAATACTCAATCGAACCTATACCTACTTTCCAATGACTATAAATTAACTCTTTTTCAGTCATATCATACCACCAATTTAAGAATTATAGCTATCGCTAATATCTAATTTAAATATAAAAAATATTTATAAAAATTATAAAATTTGTTTATTAAAAAAGCCAACAAACACCATAATGTGCTCATTGGCTTAAATAGTTTTTCTCAATTTATCATCAAACAAATTGCCATTTTTCCCTCTCATAGAATAATTCTATGAAAATAAAATAATTAGTAATGAACTCCAGGAGAAGCTTTAACTTTATGAGGGTTTTCTTCAATATTAGTTCCTATTAATTTTCCAGACTCATCAAACAAAGACAATCTCCTATACATTGCCATTATCATATCTGATAAACTAAAATTTTCTTCAGGAACTGGGTCTGGTCCGTTCATAGTATATTCAATTATCAATTTTTGATTATTTGGTAAAATTATTTCTTCTTTTTTTATACCAGATCTTATAACTACCATGAAAAATCCCTCCTTATTTTAATAACTAACATTATTATTTAATTTACTAGTATTTATATTTTGTTATATCCATACATTATTTAAAATATATTGTATTATTTCTTCATTTACAGCTCTATTCTCAAGTCTACCACTTACTATAGTTCCTACACTATCTGCTAACTCTTCAGAAAAGGCAGTTCCATGAAAATTAGGATTCCTTTTAACAAAATATTCCCATGATTCATACCCATAATCAGAGCTAAACACATCATTAATTTTTCTTTTTTCTGCTTGAGTAAGTGAATTATATCCTGATCTATTTTCTGTGATTCTTTTAAATTTATTGAACAAAGTATTATCTAAATTATTTTCAGCATGATTCATGAAAACATTCTTGAAACCACCCTTAGAAATCCCAAATGATATTCCATCCATCATGTGAGTTCCTTCGTGGAAAAAAGTATGTTCCATTAAAGAATAATCATTACGAATAAAATCTCTAAATATATAAATTCTATTAGGATGTGTATGCTCAAAATATCCAGCAAACCTTATAGGGTTTTCTGGCATGAAAATTTCATGTAATGATGAAGAATAAGAAGGTGTGAGTTTTTCATAATTTTTAACTGCAAATTTTAATTCATCAGCCATTTGGTCTTTAAAGAAATTGTCTTCAATATATATTTTTACTGATTTAGACATATCAGTAAAATCACCATTAGGAGCGTATGTAAATTCTTTAAACTTCTGAATACTTTGATTACTCTCAGATATATGTTCGGTTATATTATCATTTGTTAATTTTATATTATTTCCATATCCTCTTAATTGTCTGTCTAACTCTTTATCTAATTCTTCATCACCAGTATCAAAAATTCCATTATTTTCTTCTGCTGTTTTTGTACTAAATACAACAGTACAACGGCAGTTTGGATGTAATGGTGGGAAATGTTCTAAATCATCTATATCAAACCAAAGATAACCGTCTTGATAAGTTTCTTTACAATCTTCACAGCAATCAGGAGCTGATATAACACGGTAGGATTTTGCTCCCATGTTGATTTTAGCATTTGCATAATTACTAAGGTTATTGGCTCTCATGGTTTCAGTACGAGCAATAGCCTTAGCACGAGTATTAGAAAGTCCTTGAATTTCATGCTCTAACCTATAAGCTAATTGTTGAGGATTAGTATTTTTACCATAAGCATCAACAGCTATTTTTCTAAGGTTATCTTTCATGTCATATCAATATGAGCAACATGATTCATTGTAATTATCTAAAAATATGTAAATTCATAACTAAAAATATATTAAAATTAGCTAAAAATGAGTGTAATTTGAATTTATAACAAGTTTTTAAAAAAATAGTATAATATTCCTCTTAAGAAATATTATATTTAAATTTGATATATAAAAATTTAAAAAAATAGTAAAATCTAGGTAAAAAAAATAATTTATATAAAAAAATTATTTTAAATTTAATTAAAAAATAAAAAAATAAAGAAAGAATAAAAATTATTCTTCTACTTTTGATTTTTTCCCATTCTTAAATGGAACAGAAAATTCTTCCTCAATACCTTGTCTATACATAGAATTCATGGTACAGAATGGAATTATACGACCATCAGGGACGGCATAATGGATAACACATTTTTTAACTCTATCTTCATCGAAGTTGAATGGATCCATAAAGTGCATACATGAAATAAGTAAAGATTTATGATGGAAGTCTCCTAAAGCTTCATAAGATCTTTCTTTGAAGACATTAACTAATATTTTAGATATGTCTAAAGATTCTGGAGCTTCTTTTTTATCTAAAACTTTTGGAATTTCTTTTATAGCTTTAGCTAATACTCTAGATTTAATAGCAAAGCCTCCATCTTCAAGCTTATCTGCACTTTCATCTAAAAATTCAAATAATTCATCAACGTCAATAAATCTTGTAACCGGTATGATTTTTTCATCATCAATAAAAATATAAGTAGCTATACCACAATGTTGGTGACAGTTTAATGTAACAGAAGGTTCTTTTCCTTCAAGAGCCCCAATAAAGTGAGAAATTGGTTCAACAGATGATGGTGGATAGAAATCACTACTCTCTATTTGATCATCAGTTTGCTTGGAAACTAAATCTACAAAATCAGGAATTGTAATTCTCTGCTCTTCTACCTTCTCTTGTGGAGTTCTACCTGCAAATGAAACTGGTTGGAAGTTAACACCATGGATAATATCAATGTTTTTAATTGCAAATTGAATTATATCTCCAACTTGATCATCGTTAATTCCTTTAACTAAAGTTGGAACTAAAACAACTCCAAGACCTGCTTTTCTACAATTTTCAATAGCTTGAATCTTTTGTGGAAGTAGATTTTTTCCCCTATTATAAATATAAGGTTCTTCAGTTACTCCATCAAACTGTAAATAAACTGTATTTAAACCAGCTTCAGCTAATTCTTTAGCTAAACTTTCTTTTCTTGCTAATCTTAAACCATTAGTAGCTATTTGAGTATGAGAAAATCCTTCTTCCTTAGCTAACTTAATAAGTTCCACTATATCTTTTCTTACAGTTGGTTCTCCTCCAGCATATTGAATAGCTGGTGTTGGAGATGGTTTTAAATTTCTAAGGTTTTTAAGCATTTGTCTAATTTCTTCAAAGCTAGGTTCATATAACTTTTTAGAAACTGCAGCATTAGCAAAACACACAGGACATTTAAGATTACATCTATTGGTAACATCTATAAGTCCAAGGACAGTTGAAGTTTCATGGTCTTCACATATTCCACAATTAGTAGGACAACCTGCATCATCCATATCAGAACGACTTATTTGTGAGTTTTCGATTGACTTTATACTTGGATCAAACCCATTTACCCTATTATATAATTCTGCATCAGTCCAGTAAGTATTTTCAAAAGCACCATGTTCGCTGCATTCTTTTTTAATCCAAACTTTACCGTCTTTTTCAAATACTTCAGCTTCAAGAGGTTCAAAGCAAATTGGACATAAGCTTACTGTTTTTTTTATAATCAATAAATCACCCTCTATTTGTAAATAAAAATTATCAGTTAAAATTCATTAAAATGAATAGTATTATTTATTATCTATATTAAATAATGAATATTTATTAAATATTGAATATCTATAATTAAATAATGAATATCTATATTTTAATATGAATATCTATAATTAAATAATGAATATCTATATTTTAATATGAATATCTATAATTAAATAATGAATAATTTAAAAACAAAAATCAATAAATTTGAATTAAATAATTTTTTATGAAATAAATTTTTTGAAATTTTATATAAATTAAGTATTCATTAATATATTATCTAATTATATTTCTACATAATTATATTTATATTTAATTATAATTTTATAGATTTAATAAAAAATATATAGATTTAAAAAATATTATATATTTAAAAAATATATTCCCAGATTATTTTAAAATTTACCGTTTTATTCTGAACATTTACATGGAGACATAACGGGTTGTTCAAAATATCTTGCTGTTCAAGAGATATAAGTTCTAGTTCAGGTCAGTACATGGACAGTAAGGTTATAAATAGATGACGGTGCTAATACAAGAAGCGACGCGAGGTTGCAGGAGGTCATGTTGCACGTGATAGGTTACTCTTCGTAAGGAAACAGTTGCTGGTACTCTGCATTCCTGCCAGCAGACTGCGCTGGGTACCGCAGGTAATTATGAGCCGCAAAATATGGCAGCCCTGCTGAGGGTGGAAGTCCTAGGATATTGTTGCTGGAACTGTACATTGGTGAGGCCAGTCGCTTTCCAAACCTGAAAATGGAAACATTGATTTAACCTTTAGGCACCGTGCGTCCTGTATATTAGGACAGGCGTTTCCCTACTCTCC
>Ga0082212_10001077_pt1 | contig 40012 bp, 28 predicted proteins | sample TergutNt197P3_FD_71548 | JGI IMG/M metagenome (GOLD analysis project Ga0082212, IMG submission 71548) | Neocapritermes taracua P3 segment gut microbial communities from Petit-Saut dam, French Guiana - Nt197 P3 | ecosystem: Host-associated > Arthropoda: Insects > Digestive system > Gut ...
TGCCGATACTCATCATCGGCGATGCGGGCGTTTTCTTTTTGTGAACGTATGTACTTTATTAACCCCTGGTTTGCAGACATGGCAAAGAGTACGAACAGAAGAATCCCGGTCGCGATATCCCGTACGGTCGGAGAAATGCCGAGCGTACTAAACCCTGTTGTAATGAACTTCATCGTGAAGGTCCCGATCAATACCGCAAATGTCAGGTTCCCAAACCGCGACAGGAAGAACGCCAGGAACATGCACATAAACGACTCCATCATTATGAGCATGGAGTTGAGCATGGTGACATTTCGCACTTCTCGTTGATTGGACAAGTATAGTGTCGCCGCTATTCCCAGAAAAACTCCGGAAAACATGAAGCACAGGAATTTGATCCTGTCGCTATTGAGCCCTACGTTTATCGCGACCTCCTGATTGCTGCCCAGTGCGCGAAGGTTGTGCCCGAAAGCAGTTTTATAATAGAGCAGGTAGAAGAAGACCATCATGATTGCAAGCACTACGAAGCAGTAGGGCGCGGTTGCCATATATGTCATGTTGAATGGAATTTTGGCGCCATCGCTATATAGAAGCCTTGGTATCGCTTCATACACCATTACTGTTCCAATTGCCAACACGATCATCGGAATGCGCATAATGTTATACAATGCTCCCATGATCGCTGACAGGACCAGCGCTGCTAACATACACATTGCAAACAGCCCGACAATGCCCGTGCCTGTTGCTGCCATAAGGTTTCCCCCGAAGATGGACGCGCATACAATCACCGCTCCTGCCGCAAAGTTCATCGCACCCATTGTCATGTTCAGCACTAAAGCGTAACATACTATCGCCGGGTATACCGATTGTCGCAAAACCGTGGACAAGGTCCTCACATTTACTATTCGCCCCTTTGTCAGAACTGCGAAAAGGACAAGGATTAACACAGGGAACGCGAGCATCTTGACAGCGCTGATCGCCAGCTTTTTCACATTCGCTTTCATATCTGTTCAACGGCTTCCTGCGAAAGCCACCCCCCTATGGTTTTCTCCTGAGGCTCACGAGCGCCTTTGCTCTACATTGCTAATGGAAAAGTCAGCCGCGATGCTCCGGAAGAAAGCCATGTCCGCTGCATCGTTGAAGTAATGTATCATATTGCCAATCTCGCCGGCGGTGAATACCGGGACTTCGCCCGGTTTGTTGCTGAAAGCCACAAGGTTTTCGAAGATTAGATAGTCATCATAGCTTTTCATCGGTAAAAAAGGGAAGTAGAACGTCTCCGCCGGGTTCGGGATGATCCGCGTGCCATCAATCAGGTAGTTGTAAACGACTGCAAAGCAGATCATAGCTTGCGCGTATCCCCCGCCGTTGACCCAGTCTATCCAGCCGTTCTCCAGAAACTCGCCGGTACTGTCAGTGATGTCTACGGCTCCGTAATGTATTTTACCGGCCAGCCCTTCCCTTACGAGCGCCGCCTGGCTTGGTTCGGCGCTTGCGGTCACTAATATCCCGTCCATATCCGGGAACGCGGCGGCAAAGTTCGAAATAGCCGCGTCAAACTGCAGTAAACTGTAATCTTCCGCAAGCAAAACCGCGTCAGATTTTGAGTTGATAAAATCGACGAACCCTATCGCGCGCTGGTCATGCGCTTTTGAGAGGCCGCTTACTATGCCGATAACGCCAAACTTTCTTGCACCGTTATCGTACAGCGCTTCCGCCGCCAGCAGTCCGCTCTCATAGTCGTTTCCGCATACGGAGCCGAGGAAGTTGTCGAATGCGGCGGCTTCCGCGGCTGCCTCGTCGTTCGCCGGCTCAGAACCTAAGTTCACTATCGGTACGTTGCCGTATCTTTTTCCCAAATCGAGTACCGCGGGCGACGTGCTCAGCATGATCATTCCGTCGATACCCGACTCCATCACGCCTTCAAACAGCGCGATCGCTTCATCAGTCCACGACGCCGCCGCTTCCACAAATATAAATTCCACGTTGAACGCTTCCTGCAAGTATTCCAGGCAGGCTTTGAACTGCGATCCAAGTAAGTCTGTGAAAGACATAGCGTTGACGCAGATCCTGAAATGCGGCAGTCCTTCCGCAAGCGGGCCGCTCGTGTTTACGTCGAACGGACCATCGATACGCACAGGTTCCCCGCTTGGAGTCGAATCCGATGTTCCGGCGCCCGGGTTGCCGGGATCGGCGCCTGTTCCCGGACTCGTGCTTGAACCCGTACTTGAAGAAGTATCTGAACTCGCGCCCGTACCGGGGGTCGTACCGGAACTCGCGCCGGGTTCTGTGCCCGTGTTTCCTCCGTCCTGCTGCGCGCAGCCGACTGCCAAAGCCATCGTCATAGCCAAAACCAATAAAACTATTATCAGCCGCCTCTTGATTCTCATTTTTATCCTCCTAGTTGTTTTGTTCTATTGCTTAATAGAATGTTTTTCTAATGATCCCATTGCTTGAAACCGCTATGAAACCAGCTTGCCCCTGCTGCGGTCATAGCTTATGCCGACGATGATGAGGAACAGCGCCCCTCTTATGCCGTTGACCAACGCGGGGTCGAGCCCCCATAGCATTAACCCGTTATACAGGACGGTCACTGTGATCGCGCCGATAATCGCCGACTGTATTTTCGCGTTGTCGCCCCCTGTGAGCGGAAGCCCTCCGATAACGAGCGCTATCAAGGCGGAGTATTCCAACCCGCCTCCCGACATAGCGCTTATAATGCTTGAGCGGAACATAGAGAAAACGGCGACTATGCCAACGCATCCGCCCATAACGGCATAAGCGATCAGCTTGGTCTTGCCTATTTTTATCCCGCCCTGGGCGGCGGTATGGGCATTCCCGCCGATTGCCTTCACGGATTTGCCGAGGCTTGTGAATTCAAATAGATACAGCCCTGCCAAAACCACGATGATGAGCGTAACGCTCCTTACCACAGTGTTATTTATATATTGAACCTCCCCGAACGGGATACGGACTTCCGTATTTCTCAAAACCGTCGAAAGAATGCCAGCCGCGATCGTCCGCATACAAAGCGATGTGACAAAAACAGGCACCCTTGTAAGCATGGAAGCGCTCACGACAAGAACGCAGCAAACCACCCCGGTTATAACAGTCAGCAGTAATACTACGGCTATCGGCGCGTTCGCCTGGACCAGCAGCATACCTCCGATCATCTGCGCCAGCCCGCATGTCGCGCCTATCGAAAAATCCATGCCGCCGTGCGCATATACAAACGACGCGCCCACAGACACGATCATCAGCGTAAAACACTGGTTAATAAGGTTTTCGAGGTTGCTCGCCCTGACCAACGCGCCCCCCGTGACTATTATAAAGAAGACTATAATGAACACCAGCCCGGAAAAAGGCAGGATATTGGCAAGCACCTGGCCTCTCCTGGCTTTTCGGTCCAGCCTGTCCTGAATCAAAATGTCAGCGGATGGTTTGCTGATTTCAGCGTCCTGATTCATACTATCTCCTTAATTAAAGCATGTACTTGATTATATCGCTCTCCCGCAGGCTCTCCGAACGGTTTATCTCCGCGCTGATCTCCCCGTCTTTAAGTATCAGCATTCTGTCGCTCATCCCGATCAGTTCCAGCAACTCCTCGGAAATCATAATGATAGCCTTGCCCTGTTTTTTCAGCGTCATTATAAGTCTGTACATATCCGCCTTCACGCCTACGTCGATCCCCCTTGTCGGGCAATCCAAAATCATAACATCGCTTTCCTTGGCGAGCCACTTCGAGAAGACTACTTTCTGTTTATTACCGCCGGACAACTCCTTGCATAACTGGCGTTCATTCCGGCATTTGATACTCATCGTTTTTATTTGCTCTCTGGCCAATCTTTTCTCAGACGCCCTGGATATATACCCTGCAGCCTTTGGCAGAACCTTGAGCGAAGGGATCGCTATATTGCTCATGATCCTTGCGTTCAGGATTATCGCTTCCTTATCGCGGTCTTTAGAAACGTATGCCATCTTATTCTTTACCGCGACGCTTGGATCCGTCACCGTTATATTCCCCTGCCCCAGCTCGACAGATCCCGTAATTGGTTTTTCGATACCAAAAAGAACGCGGCCCAGCTCGTGCATGCCGCAGTTTGAAAGCCCGCCCAGGCCCAGTATCTCTCCCTTGCGGACTTCGAGATCGATGTTTTTGAAATATGGATGTAATGTTACTTGTTTTGCCCTCAACGCGATTTCATCGTCACAAGAACCGTCGTAATCATCCCGGTAGTAGCTTCCGGTCAGTTCCCTGCCCACCATCGACGTCCGCATTTTCTCCACATTCATGTTCTCGTGTTCCAGCGTATCTATGACCACCCCGTCCCTCAGGACGGTGATCGAGTCGCAGACGTCCATCAGCTCCTGAAGGTCGTGGGAAATAAAAAGCACAGATTTGTTCTCGTCATGCAGCCGCCGGATAAGATCGTAAATTATTGCCCTCCCTTTTTGGGCCAGCGCCGTTGTTGTTTCGTCGATGATCAGCAAATCGGGCTGTTTTGCCATCGCCCTGGCGACCTCGACGATTTTACGGTCTTCGAAGTTATACCTGTCTATTATCTGCGTCGCGCTGATATCGGAAGCGCCGATGTTGTCGAGCGCCCGCTGCGCTTCCATATTTATCTTTTTCATGTTGATCAGGCCGACGCCGCGCCTCCCGAACTGTTCCAGCCGCCCCGCGAATATGTTCGTCGCAACAGTGATGCCCGGTATGGTCCCCATCTCCTGGACTATGATCCCGATCCCTTTGTTCTGCGCGTCGACCATACTTTTCGGCGCGTAGCTTTCGCTGCGCAGCGTAAACGCCCCGCTGTCCATGGCAAGAGCCCCCGCGGCGACAGCAGCGAAAGTTGATTTACCGGACCCGTTCTCCCCGATCAGGCCCCTTATTTCCCCGCGCTTGATTTCCAGGTTTACGTCTATCAGCGCGCGCGTAGGCCCAAATGCCTTGCATATATTGCTTGCTGTCAACAATATGCTGTTCCCGGCCATTAAATCCACCCTTAATTTATAATAATGAGGTCGCCGCGGATACTTACTTTCGCATTTGAACAGTCCTATAGCAGTCGTCAACGCAAAGAAACACCACGAAACTTTCAATACTCGCGGCATAATAAATAACAGGTCAGCGGGCGCCGGCGCCTGTCGGCGTTATCGGCGCTCCCCGACAAGTTTAAAAATCCATATGAATTATTACGGTTTACGCATTGGCTTCCTTTTTGCGGAATGAAATAAGAAGCAGCGCGCAGCCTGTCAAGCTCACGGCGCCAAGCGTGGCCCAAAGCGCTATGTTCATATCGTCGGCTGTTCTGACAGAGCCGGCGTCCGGGCTGGGTGACAGCGGGGTGCCATCCTGGCCAAGCCAGACAAAGTTGCTTAAGTCAACATTTCCGCCGCCTGTCGCAAAAGCGGTGTCTTCCGTGAACAAAAGCCTTCCGCTGTTAGCGGATGTGAAAATTGGGGTTGACTGCATAAGAGTGAATGAGTCCGCGCTGCCGCCGGGAATAGGAACGATGACCCACTGATCGGTGATGACCCCCATGCCTTCAAGCGTCGTTTTGATTATTTCGTTGTTCGTAAATATGCCGATGGTGGTTTGATACGGGAATGGGTCTTCCGCCCTCACTACGCTGCAGCTGAAAAACAACGCGGCTTTGTTGAGGCATGTGAACTTGAACCCATAGACGTTCAGATAGTTGTCTCCGAGCGCGTTTTGCGCGTTGACTATGTAAGCCGGCGAGTCGATAACATCGCCTTCCTGGGAAATGTTCTTTCTGGTACCGTTCGGGTTGCCGATATCAGCCAGCGCAGTGGTCGCAAACATGGTAAGTAAAAACACTGTCAATGCGAGAAGTAGAAGTTTTTTCATGATATTTCCCCCTTATTATTGCTGTTTGCTAATATTCTATTATATATAAATATCAACAAAGAAGCACCTGCATTTGTGCGCTTTTATACTACAAAAGTGCTGATAATTCATATATCACTTTGGTTTGATGTGTATATTGCGATACTCGTTCGGCGTCATGCCATACTCATCCTTGAAATAATTCATGTACCTGCCTTTTGCGTCGACGCCGCAGGCAGTAAACGCCTGCGTGACGCTGAAGTTCGGGTCGAGCAATACTTCGCCTAACTTCTTGAGTTTTATCATTTTGTAATACTCCTGAGGGGAGACCCCCTGTTCCTGCTTGAAAACATGAGTAAAGTGATGCGGGCTGATATTTGCGATCTTCGCGAGCTTGTCCCTGTCGAATTCGTCCCTCCAATGCTGATTCATGTATTCAAGGACTTTTACGATTTCTTCTCGGCCCACGTAAGTACCTGTCGTAACAAAAACCATGACGATATACGATATCTGCTGCGTTTCATCAAAAAGCGGAAAGACAGATACTGTTTGAACAATGGTTTTTATAAAGGGGCTGTCTATTTTATTATACCGGTCGGCAGGAAACCTGACATTTTCAGTAGTCATTATTTCACCGCCGAAAGCCCTCTGCAGACGATCCCGGTGCCCAAGGACCTCAAGGACTACTTTATCCTCAAGGATGTTATACAGACCTAAGATTTTGCGGGAATCCTGAATTTTCACCACATCGTGGCCCATCCGGTTGAGATAAACGATACAGCCGTCCGGGGCGAAAATCGCGACTTGGTGGGGAAAGTTATCAAGGAACTGAAAAAACATTGCTTTGTCCGAAAAAGCATTCCGGAATGATTGGACCGGGTCACAGTCAACCGGCTTGTTTTCACTTGCAGAATCGTTACTGCCTTTCCGGCTGCCGCCAGTCATAATAATTACCGCCTCTTTTCTGGAATATGTCTATATCGGGACGCCGCAGGGAGTAAAATCAGTTATCTGTCCTGTCCAACTCGGACGGCGCGAATGTATATACTGCGTTGCAAAACTGGCATTTTACTTCTATCGGCTCCCCTTTTGCCCTCATATCGTCAAGTTCGCGCTTGTCAAGCGACGACACCGCATTCAGGAAACGTTCGCGGCTGCATGAGCATCTGTATTCCACATTGCCGCGCTCCAATATGCGCGGAGAAAAACCGTTCATTACCGATTCCAGCAACGTCTGCGCCCCGCCGCCGTTCAGCACGCTCGTTACCGCCCCGGTTTCGGCAGTATTTTTTTCGACAAGTGTGGCAGCCTTACCGGGCGCGCCCGGCAAAAGCTGTACTATATACCCTCCCGCCGCGAGCACCGACCTGTCCCTGTCTACCAGGACGCCGAACGCGCACGCTGTCGGTATCTGTTCGCTTACCGCAAAGTACGCCGCGAAATCTTCGGCTATTTCCCCGCTGACGAGCTTGACCGCGCCTGAGTACGGTTCTTTCTCCCTGAAATCTTTAATGACCGACAGCATCCCGTTATTTCCGACCGCCGCCCCGACGTCGAGTTTGCCTGACGCTTTCCTGGGCAGTTCCACTATGGGGTTTTGGACATAACCGCGAACATTTCCCTCATAATCGGACACGGCGATTATTGTCCCGGCAGGGCCGCCGCCGTTGATGTTCACAGTCAGCGACGCTTCAGGTTTCTTTAGTGCGCTGCCTATAAGTGAAGCCGCCGCGAGAGTCCTCCCAAGCGCCGCCGTAACGACGGGGGTCGTTCCGTGTATCTCTCTCGCGCGCTCTGTCAGTTCCCGCGAAGATATCGCGGATACAGACACGAACCCGTCGCTTGATATTGCCTTGATTATTTCATCCATATAATAATGCCCATAGCGGCTCTTCCATTGTGCCCCCATGCTTGCAAGTCAGATGTTCCGGACCGCAGCCCCTCGCCCCCTAACTCCTAACTCCTAACTCCTAAGTAAACACTGATTAAATCGCAATGCTGGATCCATGCCGGATTTTTTCGTCCGGTTTCGTGGATTTTGAGGGCGAATACTTGGTGTCTTTAACCGAAAAAGACGCGGAACCGGGCGGAAAAAGACGGCGTGCAGACGGCGTTGGGATTTAATCAGCGTTTACTTGATTCTTCCCGAGCCTGCCGAATACGACCTCGTACCCCCCCGCGCCGTACAGAAGGCTTCTGTTCACCCGGCTGATGGTCGCGCTGGAAGCGCCTGTCTCTTCAAGTATGGTACTGTAGATATGCCCGTCATTGAGCAAGCTGGCGACGTGGTACCTTTGCTCTATCGCGCGCAGTTCTGTCACAGAGCAAAGATCGTCGAACAGATTGATGCATTCCTCAAGCGTTTCAAGCGTAAGGATCGCCTCGTACATTTCCTTGAACGGCTCCCTCTTTGCGCCTTTTACTTTCTTTTCCATTATGTCTTGTCACCATCAATGAAAGTCAATGTTTTATAAATGTTGTATGTCTCGAAATCGAATTCCTTGGTCATGCTGAGCGCTTCATGGATCTCGAGGTCGACCAGTTTGTCTCCTGTCATCGCGATTATCCTGCCGCCTTTTCCTTCCGCGAGCAGCATGACCGCCCTGTTGCCCATTGTGGTCGCTATGACGCGGTCCCGTACATGAGGCGCCCCTCCGCGCTGTATATGGCCAAGCGCCGTGACGCGTGTTTCGATCCCCGTCGCGTCGTGGATCTTCTCGGCTATCACATGCGCATGCCCGACCCCTTCGGCAACTATCACGGTGAAGTTGTTGCGTCCCGCAAGGCGCGCGGTCCGGATGCGCCCCGCGACTTCGCGTTCGAAATCATACTCCACTTCCGGTATCATTATAAGCGTGGCGCCCGTAGCGATGCCAACGCTCAGCGCAAGATGCCCGGCTCTGCGCCCCATGACCTCGACGACCGAGCAGCGCTCATGCGACTGCATAGTGTCGTTGAGCCTGTCGACGGCTTCGACCGCTGTGTTGCATGCGGTATCAAACCCTATGGTGTAAGATGTGCAACCTATGTCATTGTCTATCGTACACGGTATGCCTACTACTTTTATCCCGTGATCCGATATGTCCAGCGCGCCGCGGAAAGTTCCGTCGCCGCCTATGGTCACGAGTCCCTCGATACCCATATACCTGCACGTATCTGCGGCTCGGGTCACGCCTTCTTCCTTTGTAAATTCTTCCGACCTGGCTGTATAGAGCATTGTTCCCCCACGGCCTGTCAGACCCTTTACAGCTTTCTCGTCGAGCGGGAAAAGGTCGCCGCTTATAAGCCCCGCGTACCCGTGCCTGATGCCTATGACCTCGATTCCCAGGGACTGCGCTGTCCGGACGGCGCCGCGTATGGCCGCGTTCATGCCGGGCGCGTCCCCTCCTGACGTCAGTATCCCTATCCTTTTTACAGCTAAATTACTTACTGCCATTGATCCAGCCTCCTGCGTAATTATTTGTTGCCGGGGCTATGCCGGCTTTCTGCCATTTGTAAAATCATCATCTGAATACATACATATTAATATCATAAATCTCCGTCCGGGTAAATAGATAAAAATCGGGAACCGGCGCGTCGGCGCCAAGTTCGAGCGCTGCCATCAGCATCGACGGGCTTATGGACGGGTTTTGCGCGTATACAGCCGCAGTCATCGTCACCGTCTTATCGCCGCTGATTTCAATATTTTTGATATAAGGGGCTATATCGATATCGGATGTGCCGCGTTTGGTCTTTTTTGGAATAATAATACTTCCGGCAGAAAAAACGTCGTTTATCCTGTTGATGATTTCCGGCGTTACTCCTTTATCGTAAAAAAGCTTGAATATGACGCTCATCCATGCTATTTCTTTGAACTTTTTATCCGGGATATACGCATCCGCTGCTTCAAGCCCTGCCGGCAATACGGACGTAAGACGCTCCGGGATATTTTTTAAATCAGATACAGCGGTCACGCGGACATCGGCAAGCTCGCAAACGCTTTCGCATCCTACCGGGAGCGGCAAAGCAATGGAAATATACGGGTGAGGGTTGAATCCTTCAGAATATTTCAGCGCTATGCCCGCGCGCAAAAACGCCCTGCCAAGCGTCGCCATGAGGTCGAGATGCGATATGTATTTTGCCTTGCCGGTCTTTCTGTAGCGCAGCCTTATAAGCTCTGTGTTTGCCGCGCGTAACTCTTTGCTTGCCGGGGAATCGATGTGTTCGTCCTGCGCCCCGCACCCTTGACCGGCGTTTTCTTCACAGAGCCGGTCGCCTGCCGGATCAACACGCTCCACAAACCTGCCCCCCCTTCAACAAGCCGGAAGCGCCGCAGCCCGAACACTCGGTCCCGCAGTCAGGCGTCGTCTTCCCGGACCGTGAAGCTTCGCGTTCGCCCCAAAGGTGATCTTCGCTTATCCCTGCCGATATCAGGCCCCAGGGCAATTTCTCATCGCGGGCGCGCTCGCGGAGCGCATAAAAACCCGGATCTATCCCGCTCTTTTCAAAAGCCTCCAGCCAAAGTTGAAGCGAGAAGTGTTCACTCCATGAGTCCATTCTGGCGCCGTCCTTCCAAGCTGTTTCAATGACGCCGCCGGCGCGCCTGTCTCCCCTGGCAAGCGCCGCTTCGATAAAACTCTGCTCCGCTTCGTGCCAGTTATATGTTATCGCCTTTGTTTTAAGCTCGCCTCTCAGGAGGTCGACGCGCCTCATATACTCGCCCATCGTGACCTGGGCTTCCCACTGGAACGGCGTATGTGGCTTCGGTATGAAACATGATGTGCTGACCGTTATCCGTAAGCCCCGGCTTTTATTTTTTGCGTGCCGCTTCCATGTGTCCAGTACGGCGCGCGCTAAAACCGCGATCGCCTTTACGTCCTCATCGGTCTCCGTCGGGAGTCCCAGCATAAAATAGAGCTTCACCGAATTCCGGCCGCCTTCAAAAGCCACCCGGCAGGCGTCCAGAAGTTCTTCTTCCGTGACATTCTTGTTTATGACATCGCGCAAGCGCTGGCTGCCCGCTTCAGGCGCGAAGGTCAAGCCCGACTTACGTACTTTTTGCACTCTCTCCATTATTTCCACGCTGAAATTATCGGCCCTTAATGATGGCAGCGACAGGCTGGCCCTTCTCGGTTCGCACCAGCTCATCAAACCGTCGCAGAGGTCAATCAGCCGGCTGTAATCGCTGGTGCTGAGCGACAAGAGCGCCAGTTCGTCGTAACCTGATTTTTCCAGCGACTCAACGCCTTGTTTTATCAGAGTATCGCACGAACGGGAGCGGACCGGACGGTTCACATACCCCGCATGGCAAAACCTGCAGCCCCGTATGCAGCCTCGAAAAAGCTCAAGGACGGATCTGTCGTGTATTAGGGCGGTGGACGGTACTATCGTGTTGACCGGGAAGTATGCGTCGTCCAGTTCCTGCACGATTCGCTTAAGGACCGGGAGGGGCGCGCCGTCTTTCGGGGTTATTTCTTTCAAACTGCCGTCATGATCATAAATGATATCGTATAGCGTGGGAATATACACGCCGGGCAGCTTTGGCGCGGCTTTCAGGAACGCTGCCCTGCCGCCGTTCACGCCGCTTCTGTGATTGCTTCCGCTGCCGTCTGCTCCCCCACTGTTATTGCTTCCGTCGCCGCTCCCGCCGTTGCCGGCGCCGCTGCCGCTGCTTGCGCCGTCACGGCATGCGCTCCTGTACGTTCCGATCAGATCGGCTACGACGTCTTCTCCCTCACCGACTACGAACAAGTCGATAAAGTCAGCAAGCGGTTCAGGATTATAACAGCACGCGCCTCCGGCTATAACTATCGGGTCATGTTCTTTCCTTTGCGCGGCGCGCAGCGGAATACCCGCAAGATCGAGCATATTCAGCACATTAGTGTACGAAAGTTCGTAGCCAACAGAAAACGCGATAAAATCAAAACCGCGTATAGGGTCTCCGCTCTCCAGGCCGCACAGCGGCAGATCATCGGCTCGCATATGTACTTCCATGTCGTCCCACGGAGAGAACACGCGTTCGCACCAGACGCCGTCGAGACCGTTCAGCGCTCCATACAGTATCCTCAGCCCGAGGTTCGACATACCTATCTCGTATGTGTCCGGAAAACAGAAAGCTATGCGAATATCGACCTCTGCTTTGTCCTTTACTATTTGCCCGTACTCCCCGCCCGTGTAACGCGCCGGTTTTTGGACTTTTTGCAAAATCCGTTCAAGTTTATTATCCATCTAGCAAAACTGAGTTTATCGTCCGAAAGCAACGTACCCCAGCCTCCTAACTCCTAACTCCTAACTCCTAACTCCCTATCCTCAAAATCGACTCCGTGACCAGCGCCTTGAATCGCGGCGCGGCAATGTCCGCAGTCTCCTGTACTTCCGCGTGTGTAAGAGGCTTCGACGATATGCCCGCCGCTGAATTTGATATGCATGATATCGCGCAGACTTTCATACCCATATGATTCGCGGCGACGGCTTCGCAGGCTGTACTCATGCCGACGACGTCCGCCCCGAGTATCCCGTACGCCCTCACTTCCGAGGGCGTCTCAAAGTTCGGGCCTGACACCTGAAGGTAAACGCCTTCATGCAGCTTTATATCCAGGGATCGGGCGACCGAAGCGATCATATCACGCAGGTCCTTATTATATACTTCGCTCATATCGGGGAACCTCGTGCCGAGTTCATCTATGTTCGGGCCGATCAGCGGCGACGGGGTTCCCACCAGGATGTGGTCCCGCAGCAGCATAAAATCTCCCGCTGCGTATGTCCTGTTGATCGCGCCGGCGGCGTTCGTCAGAAACACAGTCTCCGCACCGAGAAGCCCCATCAGTCTGACCGGCAGGACGACGTCGCTGATATCGTATCCTTCATAATAGTGCACCCGCCCCTGCATTACCACGGCGGGCACGCCTTTAATATATCCGAATATGAACCGCCCGTGGTGGCCTTGGACCGTGCTGACCGGAAATCCTTCGATTTCTTTGTAATCGACTGTTTCTTTGATATCCATTTCTTCCGCGTAACCGCCCAGACCGGAACCGAGGATCAGCGCGGCTTTCGGCTTGAAGTCCGTTTTTGCCTGCACGGCTTCAAAGCATTTCATCAGCTTTTCGTATACAGCGTTCATAACTTTTCCCCTTTTCTTTAGTGAAACGGCGGTTTCCGTCTGGTTTCTGTTCAGGGGGGTATCCTGTTAACTGCCTGAACTGTAACTCCGTCCGCAATTTGCATTATACCTCAACAAAAAAGTGCTTGCAATATAAATGATGGTGAATTATAATACTGCTCACCGGTGAGATCGGGGTGTGGCGAAGTTTGGTATCGCGCTTGGTTCGGGACCAAGAGGCCCGGGGTTCAAGTCCCCGCACTCCGACCAGAGCGAGTGTCGTTATAGGATCTGAGCGTCTTATAACGACACTCGCATTTATTGTGAGCGAATGCCCCCTGCACTGTATCTCCGGAATATGGCGCCGCCTTTCCATTTAATATAAATATAGACATTTTAAAATAATTCGTGTAAAATCGCTTTGAAAAGTAAATTATCACCAACACAGATCAAAGAAAGCATATAGGAGGTTGGTATGAAAAGCATAGGTTTTAAGTTGACCGCGATCATGCTGGGCATTATCCTGGTGGGCATAGCCATAACCGTAAGCGTCTCGGCAATCATATCCCGCAACGTGATCATGAGCGAATCCCTCGCGAAAGTCCAGCAGAATACAAGGTATGAAGAATTAAAGCTGGACAACTGGTTTCTGGACCAACTGAGCGGTATGAACGCTCTGAACGCCATTCTTGCGAGCGACGAGGAGCTGACGGAAATACTGCTGGCGGATCAGAGCGGCGCCGCTATGAACCTGGAAGATCAGGTAACCGACTTGCTCAAGCCTGTTTTAAAAGCCGTGCTGGATGATAACTCAGAGCAGTTTGAGGTTTACATGGGCTTTACAGACGGCAGCGCACTTACAGGCAGCGGCTACAGGTTCAATTACTCCACGTGGACGTCATACGAGCGCGGATGGTACAAGCTGGCCCTCCTGGATACAAACACAGCGCATATCACCTCGCCTTATGTGGACGCCCAAACCGGGGACCTGTGTATTACCGCGGCGCGCGCTGTAACTCATAACGGCAGTTTAGTAGGCGTTATTGGCGCGGATATACATATCAACGATCTTCAGGATATAACGCTTGGCGCAACGCTGGATTCAAAAGGGTATGCGATGCTTGTCAATGAAACGGGAGATATACTGATCCATCCGGACCCGGACTACGCCCCTGACGCCGAAGGCAACTTTAAAAACCTCAGTAATATTATGAACGGGGTATACGCGGACCTTTGGAAGGATGTAGCCGCCGCCGACGGTACATATATATACAAGGACGCAAGCGGCGTAAACAAGTATTACAATGCCGCCAGACTCCCGAGTACAGACTGGCATATGATAACAGTTTTACAGGTAAAAGCTGTAACGCAGCCTATCACAAACCTTATATGGACGGTCATACCGATATCGTTCGGCATCCTCATAATCGCCGCTGTTATGATTTTCCTGAATATCAGAAAGATCATAACAAAACCGTTGAGCCTGCTCGCCGCTTTTATGAAAAAAGCCGGTTCAACAGGCAACCTCGCCCTTAGCACGGAGGACACGGCACTGATCGGCAAGTTCTCAAATGTAGAGGATGAAATAGGCCAGGCGATAAACGGCAGCGCGTTGTTTATCAACCATGTGACAAAGATCGCCGGTGAACTGGAATCTGTCGCAAGCGGCGACCTGACCGTAGAGATCGAAGTGCTTTCCGACTCAGACACTCTGGGCATATCATTAAAGAAAATGGAAGACAGCCTCAACGAGATGTTTATGGAGATCCAGGAATCTTCCAATCAAGTGTCACACGGGTCAAAACAGGTCGCGGACGGAGCGCAGGCGCTCGCTCAGGGCGCTACGGAGCAGGCAGCTTCCATCGAACAGCTTTCAAGGTCTATCGCAGAGATAGCGGAAAGGACAAAAGATAACACCGCAACTGCCGAAAAGACCTCGCAGCTTTCCGAAACGATAATAGGCAACGCTGAAAAAGGCAGCCGCCAGATGGACGAGATGATAACCGCTGTCAACGAAATCAACGAAGCCAGCAAAAACATCAGCAAAATAATCAAAACCATCGACGATATAGCGTTCCAAACCAACATCCTCGCTTTGAACGCCGCTGTGGAAGCAGCGCGCGCAGGTCAGCACGGAAAAGGCTTTGCGGTGGTCGCGGAAGAGGTGCGTAACCTGGCGTCAAAGAGCGCCGAAGCCGCGAAGGACACAGGCGGGATGATCCAGAATTCAATGGACAAGGCGGAACTTGGCTCGCGCATTGCAGGGGAGACTTCCGCAAGCTTGAATGAAATAGTGACCGGGATCAACGAGTCCAGCCGTCTCGTTGCTGAAATCGCCAGATCTTCAGGGGAGCAGACATCGGCTATAACTCAGATAAACACCGGTATAGACCAGGTGACGCAGGTCGTCCAGCAAAACAGCGCCACCGCCGAGGAAAGCGCCGCTTCGTCAGAAGAGATGAGCAGCCAGTCGGCTACTCTGCAACAGCTCATCTCGCAGTTTAAGCTTAATGCCGTCGGAATGCCGTACCGTGGACTTAACCCGGCTGTTAAAACTTCACAGAAAAGGCTTCCCGCCTCCGGCAAACAGGACTATCCCCTTTCAAACAGCAGCAGCGATTTCGGCAAGTACTGAGCATCCGCGATAACGTATTTTCTGAGGAGCCTGCGTTACCGCCAAATTCAATACAGCCAATAAAAACCCGGCCGTTACAAGACCTTTCTGTTCTGTAACGGCCGGATCCTATGTATCAGGCTTCTATATCTTTCCCAGCGCCATAAGGATATAGCGGATTATGAATATCACGGAGAAAGTCCACAGCACAGGGTGGATATCTTTTACTTTGCGGGTGAAAAGCTTTACAAGTACGTAGAAAATGAACCCCATGCCAATACCGTCGGATATCGAATAGGCAAACGGCATCATAACGACAGTGACAAAGCATGGTATCGCTTCAGTCAGGTCGCCCCACTTAATATCTTTCAGGCTGGAAACCATCATAATACCGACGATAATGAGGATCGGCGCTGTAGCCGCCCCCGGGATGAGCCCCATGACAGGGGCGAGTATCAGGGAGATGATGAACAAAACGCCCGTGACCATCGCTGTCAGCCCGGTGCGGCCGCCCTCGCTGATCCCTGCTGCCGATTCAACATATGTCGTTACTGTCGAAGTACCCATGATAGCTCCGGTCGTGGTGGCTATGGCGTCGGCAAGCATGGCGCCGCCCGCGCGCGGGAGGTTGCCCTTATCATCGAGGAAACCGCCCTTTTCAGCCGTACCGACCAGCGTCCCGACTGTGTCGAACATATCCGTGAGCGTAAACGCTATCAGGACGGCAAATACGCTCGCGATCATCACGCCCGCGCCCTGGCCAGTCGAGAAAAGCTCGCCGAAACCGCCGAAACACTGCCCGATAGTTTCACCGAACGCCTGGAACGCGCCGGAAAAGTTGCTGGTAATGCCCGGAGTGGAGATGCCAAGCTCCACATTGAAACCAAATTGCAGCAGCGACCCCACCGCTGAAGTCGCGATTATTCCGATAAACAAACTCCCCTTGACTTTGAAGCAGAGCAGCGCGATAACAAGGATAAGACCGAATATCGCCAGCAGAACGACCGGCGAGCTGAAGTCGCCCAGGCTGACTACGGTGCCCGCGCCCTGCGTGACGATCCCCGCGTTGCTCATGCCGATAAGGGCGATGAACAAGCCGATGCCTGCGCTGATAGCGCGTTTGAGCGACATCGGTATGGCGTTAACGACGATCTGACGAAGGCCGGTAACAGTTATGCAGATAAACAGTACGCCGGAAATAAGTACGGCGGCCAGCGCGGCTTTCCATGAGTACCCCATCATACCGCATACGGTAAATGAAAAGAACGCGTTGAGCCCCATCCCCGGCGCCTGCGCGAACGGGTAGTTGGAGAGCAAACCTGTCAGTATGGTGCCGAGCGCTGCGGCTATGCAGGTCGCGACAAAGACCGCGCCCGGGTTCATCCCCGCGCCGAACCCGTTACTGAGGATGTCCGGGTTGACAAAAATGATATACGCCATGGTGAAAAACGTAGTCAGCCCCGCGATGATCTCTGTCCTTACTGTGGTACCGTTTTCCTTGAGTTTGAAGAATTTTTCCATACAAACGCCTCTTTCTTTAATAATTATTCTTCAGCATCTTTTGCTGTGAACAACGGAAGATGTTCCAGGAATATAATATCGCCGCGCAGCGCCGCGTCCCCTTCCGCCAAAACAGACGCGCGCCCGGCGACAGAACCCCCGGCAGCCTTCACCAGCCCTTCGACCGCTAAGAGCGTGTCGCCGGTGGAAATCACGTCGTCGACGATCAATATACGTTTGCCCCTGATCAGCTCCGCGTCTTTACCATCCAGATACAAATGCTGCGGTGTTTCTGTTGTAATAGACTTCAATTCCGCGCTTATAGTATCCCTCATATACAGCTTGATCTGCTTTCTGGCGACAATGTAATAAGAGTCGCCGTGCTGCCTTGCCATTTCAACTGCGAGAGGGATGCTTTTCGTCTCCGGGGTGATAATGTAATCGTAATCGGGGCAGATCTTCAATAGTTCGCGAGCGCAGCAAACGGCAAGCTCAACGTCTCCCATCAATAAAAATCCGGCTATGTAAGTGTCCCCGCCCACAGGGAAAAGTGAAAGCTGCCTTTCCAGACCCGCCACTTTTAAATCGTATACGTTCATATTCCCTCCACGCCCGTAATTACTGGTAGCATTATAGCATGTCGCTTACCAAAATCAATCTTTTGATAACAGAAATTTCACATTTTCTTGAAAATAACCCCTGTCGCCGTTGACAATCAGGCTCCTATAGTATACCATTTAACTACCGCGGAGCCTACTGGTCAAAGGTTTTTCGCGAATAAAACGAAGTTGGTCTGATCCGTATGAATATGATTCTCAAAGGGAATATTTGCTATAGCAAAAATCCGACGGAGTTTGAGATAGCGGAGGGCGGATATCTGGTATGCTTGAAAGGTGCGTCGAAAGGCGTTTTTCATGAAATACCCGAGGAGTATTCCTCCTTTCCTGTTATTGATTACGGTGGATGCGTGATAATCCCCGGGCTTTGCGACCTCCATGTCCACGCGCCCCAATACGCGTTTCGAGGGCTCGGCATGGATATGGAGCTTCTTGACTGGCTTGAGAATTATACATTCCCCGAAGAGTCGAAGTACGTTGAGATCGACTACGCGAACAGGGCCTACAACATCTTCACGGAAGCCTTGAAGCGCGGTGCGACTACAAGGGCGTGCGTTTTCGCGACTCTGCATTCGCCGGCTACAGTGCTCCTGATGGAAAAGCTTGAGCGGACCGGGCTTGTCACGCTGGTGGGGAAAGTCAATATGGACAGGAACTGCCCGGATATCCTCCGGTCGAAGAGCGCGGAGGCGGCGTATAAAGCAACACGGGCATGGATATTAAGCACAAAAGACAGGTTCAAAAACACGTCGCCTATCCTTACCCCGCGTTTTATCCCGGCTTGCAGCGATGAGTTGATGACAATGCTCGGAAATCTGCAAAAAGAGTTCAAACTTCCGGTCCAGTCGCACCTGTCGGAGAACAAAGGTGAAATAGCATGGGTCAGGGAACTTTGCCCTGAAGCCGCGACATACGCGGACGCATATAACGGTTTCGGCCTGTTCGGGGGAGCGGGCGTCCCGACGATCATGGCGCACTGTGTATGGACCGAAGGCGGCGAGGATGATCTTATAAAGGAAAACGGCGTATATGTCGCCCATTGCCCGCAGTCGAATATGAATCTTTCTTCCGGCATCGCGCCTGTCCGCCGGTTTTTAAACAAAGGGATACGCGTCGGCCTTGGCAGCGACGTCGCGGGCGGCTGCCATACTTCTATTTTCCGCGCCATGAGCGACGCAATACAGGTGTCAAAACTATATTGGAGGCATATCGACCAAAACGACGCCCCACTCTCTGTAGAGGAAGCTTTCTACCTCGGCACAGCCGGCGGCGGGAGCTTTTTCGGCAAAACAGGCAGTTTCGCCGAAGGTTATGAGTTTGACGCGGTCGTTATTGACGACAGCGGCGCCCCTTCGTCAAATCCGCTCAACCTCAAAGAGCGCCTCGCGAGGATCATATACCTTTCAGATGAAAACTGTGTCCGCGCTAAATATGTGCGCGGCAAAAAAATCGATTTGGGCGTTACAGGGCGCTAATACATCGACCGTCAGGAGGGCTCACATGAAACCAATCAGCAAACCGGTCCCGAAAATCGATCATTCGGCAAAGACGCGCGGCAAAGCTTTATATGTGCGCGACCATGATACCGAAGGTATGTTATTCGGGCGCATACTGCGCTCTGCGCAGGCAAAGGCGAATGTGCTGAACGTAAAACTGCCGGAACTTCCGGAAAACTACCGGTATATCAGCCATAATGACGTCCCGGGCTTGAATCAGGTCCACATAGTGCTGGACGATACGCCTGTCTTCGCAGAGAAAACCGTCGAGTACATCGGGGACCCGATCGGTATGCTCACCGGTCCCGATGAAAGCGAACTGAACAAGCTTTTAAACGAAATATATGTCGAGTATGAAACGCTCGAGCCCGAGTTTGACGCGCGCAGGTCGTCCGTTGTATTTTTTGATTACGGTTATGAAAAAGGAAACGTCGAAAACGCATTTGATGAAGCGGACAAAATATTCGAAGAAAACTTTGAAACCGGGCGTCAGGAGCAGATGTATCTCGAAACGAACGGCATGATCGCCGATTTCAGGGGCGGAATAATGCGCCTGCACGGCTCACTGCAGTGCCCTTATTACGTTCACACGGCAGTCGCTCAAGCTACGGGGCTTGCTCCTGAAAACGTTATTATTGCCCAGGATGTGACAGGCGGCGGTTTCGGCGGGAAAGAGGACTTCCCGTCCGTTCTGGCGTGTCAGGCCGCAGTCGCAGCGTATGTGACCGGGAAGCCGGTGATTGTCTCGCTTGACCGGAAGGAAGACGTCGAATCGACCAGCAAACGCCATCCCGCTTTCTGCCGCCTGAAAGCAGCCGTCAAGGACGGGCGCGTCACAGGGATGGTCGCGGAAGCCGTTTACGACGCCGGCGCATACACCACCCTGACGCCTGTCGTACTGCAACGCGGCGTTATAGCCGGCGGCGGCGTATACAGCATTCCGAATCTGAAAGTGCGCGGCGAGGCGCGCAAGACCAACTCTGTCCCAAGCGGCGCTTTCCGGGGCTTCGGCGGCCCGCAAATGTTTTTCGCCGTTGAAATGATGATGTCGCATATCGCGAAGGATCTCGGCGTCGATCCGCTTGATTTCAAACTTTCGCACGTGGCAAAGAAGGGCGACGTTACGTCCACCGGCGGCATGCACCATTTCAACGTCCCGGTTCCTGAAATGATGTATGAAGTCGCGGCGGCTTGCGACTACCGAAAAAAGAAAGAAGAATTCAAAAACCGGCGCGGCCGCTTCCGCAAGGGTATAGCAATGTCGGCTGTATACCACGGCGCCGGGTTCACGGGCATCGGCGAGCGCGACCTGATCAAGGCGGTCGTGAAGTTGTATAAGGACAGGGACGGCAACGTTGAGATACTTGCCGCGAATTCGGATATCGGCCAGGGGCTGAGTACTGCTTTTACCAAAATCGTCGCACATGAGCTTGGCTTACCGTATGAGCGCGTTATCATCAGGCTACCTGACACCGGCAGAGTGCCGAACTCCGGCCCTACGGTCGCTTCCCGTTCAGTTATGGTCGTGGGCGAACTTTTGAGGCGCGCCGCCGGAAGGCTGAAAGCGGAATGGTCCGACGGAGTGGAACAGACTATAGAGGAGCGGTATAAGCACCCTGATTTCATGATCCCGTTTGATATTGAGACTTTCCACGGCGACGCGTATCCCACATTTTCATGGGCGGTGAATGCCGTCGAGGTAGAGATCGATACGCTCACCGGTATAATAGACGTTACCGGAGCCTGGGGCTCATTTGATATAGGCACGCCTATCGACGAAAACATAGCTGTCGGGCAAATGGAAGGCGGCCTTGTGCAAAGCCTGGGCTATGGGATGATGGAGAGCATCGCCGCCGAAAACGGCCGCATCCGAAACTGTACGTTCAGCGACTATATGATACCTACCGCAGCCGACTTCCCCACCGTCCATGCGTCGCTGCATGTCGAAGAGTACCCCGAAGGCCCTTACGGAGCTAAAGGCGCGGGCGAACTGCCTCTTGTGGGCGGCGCGCCGGCAACCGTCGAAGCGATAGAGAACGCGTTGGGCGTAAGCCTGAACAAAACGCCGTTCCTGCCTGAAGATGTGATGGGACTGCTCCGCAGTTCCAAGGGGCTAGGAGTTAGGAGTTAGGGGACGGGGATTACGGCTATACCAGTATTTTGTACTTTGTTGCATCTCTCAGAAAGGATTGATGATAATATGCCGGGAGAAATCAGGTTCAGCCTTAACGGCAGCGAAATTATTTACACCGGAGACCTTGCGGCAAGGCTTCTTGACGTTTTGCGCGGCGAGTACGGTCTCACCGGCGTCAAATGCGGTTGCAGGGAGGGCGAATGCGGGGCATGTTCCGTCATAATAGACGGCAGCCTCGTCAACTCGTGCCTCGTCGCTATGGGGCGGGTCGATGGTGCAAGCGTTACCACCATTGAAGGCTACAGCAAAACAGAACGGTTTGCAGCGCTTGACAAGGCGTATGAATCAGTATCCGCGGTGCAATGCGGATATTGTATCCCGGGTATGATACTGGCGTCGGAATGCCTGCTGGCAGCGAACCCGCACCCGACGGAAGAAGAGATACGCACCGGGATTTCCGGTAATCTGTGCCGATGCACGGGTTATAACGCGATCGTAAAAGCGATCGCCATAGCCGCGGAGGAGGGTGACGGATTATGGTAAACAGCATTATCGCCGGGTCGCTGCAGGAAGCGCTGCTCGCTCGCAAGGAAAACCCCGGACTCGTCCCTTACGCCGGCGGAACCGATCTTATGGTGAACGACGCCGAGGGCGCAAGTTACCTTTTCCTGCACAAGGTCCCTGAAATGAAGCGGATCACGGAAGACGCCGGGTACATCCGTTTCGGCGCGGCATGCACGTTTACGGAGGTTATAGCCTCCCCCCTCGCCCCCGGTATCCTGAAGGATGCGTGCCTCCAGATCGCTGCGCCCGCTATCCGTAATATCGGCACACTGGGGGGCAACATCGGCAATGGTTCGCCGAAAGCCGACAGCGCCCTGATTTTTATGGTTACAGATTCAAAGCTGCGCCTTGCAAACTCCGGCGGCGAGCGCATCGTACCCATAAGGGAATTTTATCTCGGTCGCAAAAAACTGGCTCTTGAGCCTGACGAACTCATAATCGAGATACTAACGCCAAAACACGGCATTGAGAATTACTATTATAAAAAAGTCGGCGCGCGAAAAGCGCTCGCGATATCCAGGGTATCGTTTGCCGGAATACTAGATACACACGACGGGATAATCAGAAATTGCTCCACGGCTTTCGGTTCGGTAAGCGACGTTATAATCTGCCGTGAAGATATCGACCGGATGCTTACAGGAAAAAGCATTGAAGAAGCCTCGGGGCTCAAAGAGGCTTACATTGGCGCATATAAAAAGGCGATCGTCCCTACCGGCGGCAGAGTGAGCGCAGAATACAGGAAAGACGTCTGTATGAACCTGCTTCGTGATTTCCTGGATACTAACGGGATATAAACATGAGTATGGACGGCAGCAAATACGACGCCTTTATCAGTTACCGCCATATGCCGCTTGACAAAGCGGTGGCTGAACGTCTCCAGAAGCTTCTGGAAAGCTTCAAGCCTCCTAAAGGCGTCGCTTACGCGAACACAAACGCTATCAAGCGGATATTCCGCGACGAGTCGGAGCTTCCCACGAGCAATGACCTTGGCGCCGATATACGGACCGCCCTTGAGCAGTCGAGCTATCTTGTAGCCGTAATAACGCCGCAGTTCGCGGAATCAAAATGGTGCATGCAGGAGATTTTCCACTTCAAAGAACTGCATGGCGGCCGCACAAACCATATACTGCCTTTGCTTACGAGCGGCGGTCCCTGGGCGTTTCCGGACGCGCTTCGCTACGACGTCAGGACTGTCGCTCTTGAGGACGGCGGCTTTCAAACCATACCCGTTGAGGTGGAGCCGCTGGCGTCGAACGTTGTCGCGGAAAGCCCCGGAAAGTCGCTGAAGAAACTGAAAGTGGAGTTTCTCAGGATCGCCGCGCCTATTTTAGGTTGCAGTTTCGACGAACTCTACGGCCGGTACCAGCGCCGCGCGAGAAGGCGCATCGCAATGACCGCCGCGGCGATAGTCGTGGTCGCCGGCATCTTTGCGGGATCCGTCCTTTACCAGAACTCAATAATCCAAAAGGAAAGGGATGCGGCGATAGCCAACGAGCAGCTTGCGATAGCCAACGAAAAACTGGCGATATCAAACGAACAGCTCGCTAAAGCGAACGAGGATGAAGCCAACAGGCAGGCGAGGTCGGCACTGCGGGGGCAGATGGAACTGCTTTGCGGGCTTTCAAAAAACGCAGTCAACGGCGGCGACCGGCTGGCAGGCATGCGCGACGCCCTGGAAGCCGCGGCAATATATGACGCGCTTTACCCCGAGGGTGACGATGAAAAGTCAGAGGAAATTCGCAGGGCTCTCGAAGGTTCGGTCTACCGCCAGAGCTTCAGCCTGCTCGCCCCCCTCGAAAACAACAGCAGAAAACCCGGATATATGGAGTTTTCTCCGGACGACAAATATATACTTGGCTCGATGGGCGATTATGAAGCCGCCCTTTTCGACGCGTATACCGGTATAAAAATAGCGTCTGTCACACGCAGCCGCCCGTTTATGGATAACATGCTTGGTTTCCTTTCCTTCTCCCCTTCCGGCGAATACTTCGTCACAGGCTTCGGGATGTTTACATGCGATATCATCGTATGGACGACGGGGGCGGAGCCGATCGAGATCGCGTCCTGTTACTCCGACAGCAATTTTGTAAAAGGCTGTTTTTTATCCGAAACCGAACTTATATTCGGCCGCCCGGGCTATGGCGTCAGCAGCACAGACGACGAGGTCGTCATCTGGAACTTTATAACCGATACGTTCAGTACGCCTTCTAAGGCGCAGGCAGGCAGTTTTAATAATGAGCCGCCCCCCGGCGCGGAAGGCGGCCCGGATTCAGGCGCTTTGGATTCGCCGGACGGCGGGTTTGTTTACGTCTACAACATGGGTTCCGGCGAGCATGTCCGGGTGTACGAGTCGGCAACAGGGCTTCTCGCCGGCGAAGTCGCCGGCATGGACGTTGTACTGGCTTTCAGCAACGACGGGCAGCGGTTTGTCGCCGCTAATGTGACCGGTCACTGCGGTCTGTTCAATACCCAGGCTGATTCGACGACCGTAGTTTATAAAAATTACACGGAGCCGGCATACAGCTACCCGCTGTATTTTGACGTTCAGTACCCCGGCGAAGTCACGCTTAACTCATCATTGACGGATTCCCCGGTCGCTTTGCTAAACGAGCCCTCGGGCAGGTTTATGGCGGTCTGGTATGAAAGCGGGTATGTTGTAATATGGGACTTCGAAAAAGACGAGACTGACGCTTCATACATAATGCTGGAGCATTTCGGGGCTATCTCTTATGCATTCATGACGAGCGAGTATATGATCACCGCCGGCCTCGACGGACGACTGATAATTTTCAATCTGCGCGAAGGGTCGCTGCAGACTAATATAACGGTAGAAAACGGGGTGTTCGGGCTGAACCTGACACCGGACGGCTGCAAAGCCGTCGCAGTCGGAAGGTCTCTGAAGAGCGCCTATGTGTACGACCTCAGTACGGGGCTTCAAATATACAGGATCGATTCCGAGCCTGATGATTTGATCGACCATACAGCCGTCGGCTTTTCAGAGGACGGCAGGAGCGTCATAGTTATGCAGCAGAGCGGGCGCGCCATCGTCGGGGAGCTGTTTCTTACGATAGACGAGATGAGGGCGGCGGCGGTCCGTTGTACCAGAACAGGGTAACTACTGAACAAACGTCATTCTGTATTTTTTGTGTTGACTTACTTAGCGCGCGGCTTCTATCAAATGCCAAATCTCCGGCGGGAGGCCTGACCCGTCGCTGTGGTCGGCGGTCTTACCATCGAAGCGGACGCGGATCGCGCCATTTTCCAGCGGGAGGAATCCCGCGTTTTTACTTTCGTCGAAATCTTCTTCGTATTCGAACAAAGTGAATTTATCGAGATAAGGCGCGCTTGAATACGGGCAGAACACCTCGCAGTTTCCGCACTCGTTGCACATGGAATCTATATGTATGATTTGCGGGCGCCCGTCGACAAGCACGGAGATATTCGCGCGGTTAGGGCATACGTCGACGCAGCATTCGCATATCGTCGCGCATTCGAGGCAGCGCTCCGGGTCATGGACAGACGTGCAATCACTGAACAGCACGCCTTTTTTTGCTTCGGCGGATTTTGAGTCCGGATTCACATTCAAGCCTTCGAACCGCGCTATGGCTGAGCCTGTGATCGCCTCGGCGCACTTTATCGCGTCCGCGACAGCCTCCGCCACTGTTGCAGGTCCGCCTGACGCGTCGCCAACTATATAGACGCCTTCCATACCGGTCTCGAGCGTATCGTTTTTTACGGCTGCTTTACCGTTCCCGTCTGTAGTAATGCCGAAGCGTCTCAAAAGATCCCCGTCGACATTGTTACCAACGGCTGAGATTACTGTGTCCGCGGGGATTTCAACTGTTTCGCCTGTCGGTACCGGGCTTCGCCTTCCCGAAGCGTCCGGCGCGCCGAGTTCCATTTTTTCGCAAGTCAGGGCGCCGTTCCGCAAGCTTACCGGCGCGAGCAGTTCGCAAAACTCGACGCCATCCTCTATTGCCAGCGCGAGTTCTTCCGCGTCGGCGGGCATGTAACGCTTTGTCCGGCGGTACACCAGCGATACTTTTCGCACCCCGTCTGCGCGTACAGCGGCACGCGCAGCGTCCATAGCCGTATTGCCGCCGCCGATTACAGCTACGTTCGCGCCGGGGTTTACAGTATCGGGGTTTTTCTTCAGACGCTCAAGAAAATCCAGCGCGTCGAGCGCGGAACCGCTGCCAAGCGTCAGCTTTCCCGGTTTCCACGCGCCGACAGCGATGATTATCTTCGAAAACCCTTCCGAGCGCAGTGACTCCAGGTCTTTTACCTCGCTGTTCAACCGCGCTTCGACGCCCGCCGCCTGAACAAAGGCGGCGTCTTTATCTATAAAGGAGTTGTCTATACGAAACCCTGGTATCACATGACGGACGATACCGCCAAGGGAATTTCTCTTTTCAAAAACAGTCACGCTGCGGCCCGCTTTTGCCAGAAAATACGCCGCTGAAAGCCCCGCCGGGCCTCCGCCTATAACGGCGACTTTCCCGTCGGCTGCGGGAGCGTTTTCATCAGATCGGGGCTGTATGGAGGAGGGCGTTTTGCAAGGCTGTGTTACCTCGTTTGATGGTGTTGCGGCAGATTGCAGCCGCTCGTAAAGGGACTTTGATTCTTCCATCAACCGGTCCCAGGCCTTTTCCGCCGCTTCCAATTTGACGGCACGGATATCTACGCTGTTTTCATAAAAGCCGCGAGTGCATTTGTCCATACAGCGATGGGAACATATCGCGCCCGTTATAAACGGGAGCGGATTGCTCGCGGTGATGACGCGCAGAGCTTCAAGATATTTCCCCTCCCCTGCCAGGCGCAGGTACGCCGGGACGTCCTGTTTGATCGGGCAGCCGTCGCGGCATGGCGCCGCAAAGCAGTCGAGAAGCGGGACTTGAGCCTTCATTTTGCGCCCGGGCGGCTGCCCGGCCGGTTTCCGGTACAACGGGTCGCGCCCCGCCATATCTGACAGCGCCTGCAGCTTTTCGAGGTCTACACCGCCGAATCGCTTATATTCATGACCGGCGTAATCGGCAGCCGGTTCCTGAAATGTATCCTCAGCTATGTTCCCTGCCTTCCCGGCAGCTTTGCTTGGAGTGAAGTCCGCAGCCGGCAAGGCGGTCAGCTTCTCCGCTATTTGCTTCATTCGCTGATAACCGCCGGGTTTCAGCAATGTAGTCGCCAATGTGATTGGCCAAATGCCTGTGTCGAATATATCCGCTATATTCCTGAAATCCGCGCCGCCGGAATAGCTGATACGAAGTTTTCCGTCAAACGCTTTCGACAGGCGGTTAGCCACTTCTATAGAGAGCGGGAACAGCGACCGGCCGGACATATACATCTCATCGCCCGGAAGCTCGCCCGCCGCGATCTGTACGGGAAAAGTATTAGTCAGCTTGACGCCGAACGACAGCGAAAGGCTGTCCGCAATGTCAAGCAGCCTGCGCAGCATAGGGACCGCGTCTTCAAACTGCAAATCTGCTTTGAAATGGTGGTCGTCGAAAGCGAGATAATCAAAACCCAGGCTGTCCATCGTCGTGCGCGCGTACTCATATCCAAGCAAGGTCGGGTTGCACTTTACAAAAGTGTGCAGCCTTTTTTCACTGAGCAGGTAAGAAGCTATGCGTTCGATCTCCTCCGGCGGGCAGCCGTGCAGCGTGGAGAGCGTAATGGAGCTGCAAATCTCCGGAGTTATGGCTTCTACATAGTCTTCGTCTGCCTTTTTAAAGCGCGATATATTTTCAAGCGCCCACTGTTTGCATATCTTCCACGATTCGGTGTTTTCCGCGTTTTTCAACCCTTCTATAAAACTGTCTATCTTATCCGTCTTGATCCCGGCAAGGTCATATCCCACGCTCATGTTGAACACAAAACCGTCCGGGTCGCCAAGATCATACTCGAGGCTTATCAGCTTCAGCGCGAACCAGCCCTTTATATACTCGTCCATTGCCTGCGGAACATACAGCTCGGTGGACCACTCGACATTGTACCCCTCGTCGGCGGCCAATATACAGGGTTTGGATACCGGAAGGTCCTCGCCGTCAAGTGTCTGTACGGTCTTTAACTCAAAGAATCTGCCGCCCGCCGCGTAACCCGCTATGATGTTTTGCGCAAGCTGCGTATGCGGGCCGGCAGCCGGGCCGAATGGAGTTTCAAGTTTGCTTTCGAAAATACTAAGGGGCTTTACGCCGTCCGCGCGATAGAGTTTTTTGACGCCGAAAACCGAACCTTCCCGTTCATATTCGGCCAGCACATGTTCCATAAGATCCCCGAAAGGTATCTGTCTCATTCTATCGCTCATAATAATATTCATTCCTTTCGCTGCCGCACTCATAAAGCTGCATCCCGCAACTCCCGTCCCCTGACTCCTAACTCCCGTCTCCTAACTCCTAACTCCTAACTCCTAACTCCTAACTCCTAGCTCCTCCTGTAATACGTGTTATCCATGGGCAGCTTTTGCCTGAATATGCCGTCCAGTTTGTAATACGCGCCCTGTATAGCCGGTGCGGTCGGGATCGTTGAAAGCTCGCCCATGCCCTTGGAGCCGTGCGCTGCCGGGAGCCTCTCCCCGCTGCTGACAAAAACGGTCTCGATCTCCGGGGCGTCCGCAGCGCGGAGAAGACCAAGCGTTCCGAACTTAGCAGTCGGATAACCTCCTGCCACAGGAAACTCCTCAGTAAGCCCGTAACCGACGCCCATAACGATACCGCCCTCGAGTTGACCCTGCGCCGCTTTCGGGTTCACCACAGTTCCGACGTCGTATGCGGCGGTGACCTTTATCACTCTCCCCTGCTCGTCAATCTCGGCCACCTGCGCTGCATAGCTGTACGCCACATGGCTGACAGGGAAAGGTTTATCGCTGCCCATCGGGTCTGTCGGCGGGCAAAACTCGCCGTAATACTCCCTTCCTTCGAGAGCGCGCAAAGCCTCATCCGTCGTTTTACCGCCTGCAAGGCGCTCGTCAAGCTCGGGCTTCAGTTCTCTCGCCGCGATACATGCCGCTTCACCCGATACTACCGTCTGCCGCGACGCTGTTGTTGTACCCGAGTCCGGGGTGCGCGACGTATCGGGCAGTTCCGCGACGACTACTCCGGGGGCGACGCCGAGCGTCTCGCAAACCATTTGAGTCAGGACGGTAAGCATACCCTGCCCAATACAAGCTGCGCTCGACCGGACATGTATTTTGCCGTTTTCAATCGAAATGACGCACCTGCCCGTATCCGGCAGACCGACGCCGCGCCCCGCGTTCTTGAAACAGCTCGCGATACCGGCATACGGGGCCTTTTCGTACACATCCCTGACCGCGAGAAGGCATTCCGCCATAGCGGTCGACGCATCCGCTATCTGGCCGTTGGGAAGGACCTGCCCGGGTCGTATCGCGTTACGGTATCGTATCTCCCAAGGTGATATGCCAACCATCTCCGCCAGCAGGTTCAAGTTGCTTTCCATACAGAACGCCGACTGCGTTACGCCGAAACCGCGGAACGCGCCTCCCGGCGGGTTGTTTGTGTAAACTGCCCTGCCTACAATGTCAACATTCTGAAAATTGTACGGCCCCGCAGCGTGCGTGCATGCTCGCTGCAGCACCGGGCCGCCGAGGCTGGCATAAGCGCCGGTATCTGAAATTATCTCGGCTTTTACCGCAGTGATCAGCCCGTTTTCATCGCAGGCTGTCGTGAAATCTATCTCCATTGCATGCCGCTTGGGATGGACCTTCAGGCTTTCCGCGCGGGAGAACTTGACTTTGACCGGCTTTTTCGTAAGCCATGCGGCCAGCGCGGCGTGATGCTGCACTATCATGTCCTCTTTACCGCCGAAACCGCCTCCCACAAGCATTGTCCTGACGCGTATTTTTTCAATGGGGATACCCAGCAGCCCGCTGATTTCATGCTGCTCGTCATAGACGCTCTGCCCACCTGTGTAAAGCGTTATACCATCTTCACTGTCAGGCACGGCAATAGCACATTCAGGTTCCATAAATGCATGATCGATGAATGGCGTTGAATAATGCTTTATGACGACATGCTTTGCCGCCGCGATAGCTGCATCCGCATCGCCGCGCTTTATGAACTGACTATTCATAATGTTGCCGTTTTCATGAAGCTTCGGCGCGCCGTCCGCAAGGGATTGTACGGGCGAGGTCAGCGGTACGAGCTCTTCGTAACTGACTTTGATAAGTGAAAGCACTTCGTCAAGCGATTCATGCGAGCCGGTCACCGCGAGCGCAAGCGCGTCGCCCACATAACGGGTGACCCCGCCGGCCGCGATAAGCGCGTCCCAATCTTTTACGATATGCCCGCATTTTATATCTCCCGGCACGTCCTCCGCTGTGATGATGCGGATGCAATCCGGATGACCTGCGGCTTCCTCTGTATCAATGGAAAGGACTCGGGCGCGTGGGTACTTCGACCGCAGCGCCTTTGCGTATACCATACCGTCGACGGTCATATCGTCGGTAAACAAACCTGTCCCCAACGTTTTTTCTTCCGCGTCGACACGGAAGAAATCTTCTCCCAGTTTCCCGGTAAACTCCGGCTGCGGGATCGCCGTCCCTTCGCGAAAAAACTCCGCGGCCCGCAATATAGCGTCGATGATTTTAACGTATCCGGTACAGCGGCAAATATTGCCGCGAATAGCTTTTTTTATTTCATCGCGGTTAGGCGACTGATTTGCATCCAGCAGGCCTTTTGCGCTGATGACCATGCCAGGTATGCAATAACCGCACTGCACCGCTCCGGCAGCTGCGAAACTGTACGCGTATACTTCCTTTTCACGGTCGGACAATCCTTCCACGGTCACTATGCTTTTACCGTGCATTTTTGAGATGGCAGGTACGCAGGCTCTTGTCGCTTTGCCGTCCACCAGTACCATGCAAGTTCCGCAAACCCCTTCGCCGCAGCCTTCCTTAACAGAAGTCAGCCTCAAATCATCCCGCAAAAATGCAATGAGTTTTTTGCTGCCATTTGAGCACTCCACTTCTTTTCCATTTACTGTAAGCAGTATTTTATCATTATGCATATAGAAACTCCTAACCTCGCCCGTCGGGCGGCAATATGACGCCTCTACGGAGCGCAATTGGTAGGCGGCCGCAGGCCGCCCCTACGCCTCTAACTCCTGATGACAGTCCCGGTTTTTCCGGCGAGACCTTCCCTTGCTTTGGAAAGCATGGTTATAAGCGCCCTGCAGCCAGGTCCGGACCTCACAAACTCCAGCGCCGCTTCGACCTTGGGAAGCATGGAGCCGGGAGCGAAATGCCCTTCCGCTATATAACGCTCCGCGTCATCCGCCGAAATCTCGCTCAGCCACTCCTGATCCGGCTTACCAAACCGGATCGCCACCTTTTCGACCGCTGTCAATATCACAAGCATGTCGGCGTCCAGTTCCTCCGCCAGCTTCGCGCTCGCGAAATCCTTGTCCACCACAGCAGACGTGCCTTTCAGATGCCTGCCTTCGGTCTTTTTGACCGGGATACCGCCTCCGCCGACGGCAACCGGAATCTGACCGGCTTCCAGAAGCGCTCTGACCGTCTCGCTCTCCACTATACCGATGGGTTTCGGCGAAGCGACGACGCGTCTCCAGCCGCGCCCGGCGTCCTCCTTCATGTCATAGCCGCGTTTTATCATATCAGCGGCTTCCTGTTCCGTGTAGTACGCGCCGATAGGCTTGGATGGGTCTTTAAAAGCCGGGTCGTTTTCGTCCACAAGCGTCTGGGTGATGATAGTCGCCACCGGTTTGTCGATGCCGCGGTTAAGGAGTTCCTCCCGCAATGCGTTTTGAATGTCATAGCCTATGTAGCCCTGACTTAAAGCTACGCAGACCGACATTGGGATATAGAACAGATGTTCGTCAAACTTCAGCGCGGTCTCCATCGCCAGGTTGATCATGCCTACCTGCGGCCCGTTGCCATGGGTTATAATGACGTCAAAACCGTCTTCGATCAGATCTGCTATCGCTTTTGCGGCGATTTTTACAGCGATCATCTGTTCATGCAGGTTGTCGCCAAGCGCGTTACCGCCCAGCGCAAGTACGATTCTTTTCATAGTCAGTCTCCTAACTCCGCTTGGCAGGCGGCCACAGGCCGCCCCTACAATGAAACCACACGGCGGGCAGCGTCTCAGACACGCTGATAATCGCCCCGCAACGCGCCTGACCCTAGAACCGGCGTGGCTGCCCCCTGTCCGCGAGCAACTTTAGCATCCCTGCGGGATCCTTACACTTTGCAAGGAAAATCATTGCGGCTATTACATACGGCTTAAAACCTGCCTGCCTGTAAAGCGGCTCGCGATAACGGCTGAAAACGGAGGCGTCCACCTCGCCCGTTTCGCAGCTTACGCCTGTGATATCGGCGGGCAGGCAATGCAAGTACAACGCGTCGCCGCCTTTTGTCAGTTTCATCATTTCTTCAGTGCAAGCCCAGTTTTGATGCCCGGCGTTTTGCGCGAGCAACTCCTTCTCGAGAGCCTTTATTCCCGCGTCGTCGCCGTTCCCGTAAAGGACAGTCCTCTTCTCCATTGCCGCGAAAGGCGCCCAGCTCTTTGGGTAGACGATATCCGCATCCCTGAAAGCCTCGCGCATATCGTTCGTTTTAGAAAACTTACCGCCGCTCTTCACCGCGTTCCCGGCGGCCACGGTCTCAACGTCGCCCATTATCTCATACCCTTCAGGATGCGCGAGGCACACTTCCATGCCGAAACGAGTCATAAGGCCGATAACACCCTGCGGCACCGAGAGAGGTTTGCCGTATGAAGGCGAGTACGCCCAGGACATCGCGAGCTTTTTCCCCCTGAGATTCTCAACGCCGCCGAAATGGTGGATTATGTGAAGCATATCGGCCATTGCCTGCGTCGGATGATCGACGTCGCATTGCAAATTCACCAGCGTCGGCCGCTGTTCAAGCACGCCCTCTTCAAAACCCTGCCTTACGGCGTTGGCGACCTCGCGCATGTAGGTATTCCCCTTGCCAATATACATATCGTCGCGAATACCGATAACGTCCGCCATGAATGAGATCATGTTTGCGGTTTCACGGACAGTCTCGCCATGCGCTATCTGGCTTTTTCCCTCGTCCAGATCCTGTACCGTGAGGCCGAGGAGGTTTGCCGCGGAGTTGAACGAGAAACGGGTGCGTGTGGAATTGTCGCGGAACAGGCTGACAGCCAGGCCGCTGTCGAATATTCTTGACGAGATGTTGTTTTCCCGCAGAGATCTCAGCGCATCAGCGACCGTAAAGAGCGCTTGAATCTCATCATCGCTTTTTTCCCAGGTAAAGAAAAAGTCGTTTTGGAACATTTCGCTGAAAACAAGGTTTGCCAGTTTGCCGGTGTATTTTTCAATGTTCACGCTCATTATGATCCTCCATCTTTTATTTTGACTTATGGACTAATGAAGCCCGGAAAACCACGCGCTCCCGTCCATATTCTATGATTTCTGTCTACTTGCGCTCAGCAGAGCGCATTAGTTGCCCCGGCAATAGATAGTCGGCAACACCGCGAAAACAGCGGCGCATGTCACCAGGTCCTGTTTCCATGTCTTCTCGTTCGGGGCGTGCGCCTGTGCCTCCGCGCCCGGGCCGAAGCCTATGCACGGTATCCCGTTGCGCCCCATGATCGTAACGCCGTTTGTTGAGAATGTCCATTTATCGGTGAGAGGGCGCGCCCTGCGCATCTCCAGTGTTTCGGCGGTTCCGGTGCGCTCGTCGCCATAAAGGCTCTTATAAGCTTCATTCATCGCGACAGTGACCGGGTGGTCTTTAGGGATGACCCATGTGGGGAAATAGCATTCTATCGGGTAAACGCATCCGGTATAAGAAGGTCGGTCATATTCATACATTGTGACCGTTACGTCGCCGCCGTATTTTTGTACCGCCGGCAAAGCGCGTATTTCGTCGAGACATTTTTCCCATGTTTCGCCGGCTGTCATGCGGCGGTCGAGCGAAACGGAGCATGAATCCGCCACAGCGCAGCGGCTTGGCGAGGTAAAAAAGATTTGGCTGGCGGTTATGGTGCCTCGTCCGAGGAAACGCGCCTCCTGCCATTGGGGGTTGTATTTCTCGTCAAGCATCTTGACAAGCCCCTTGACTTCTGTCGTTTCCTCCGCGTCATTGTCATTGAGGGCGCGGATATTTTGAAGGATATCAGCCATTTTATAGATCGCGTTGTCGCCCCGCTCGGGGGCTGAACCGTGGCAGGAAACGCCTTTGACGTCGACGCGGATCTCCATACGCCCGCGCTGGCCGCGGTAAATACCTCCGTCGGTCGGTTCATTCAAGACCACAAACTCCGGCTTCACGCCGCTCTCTTTGATTATATACTGCCAGCAAAGCCCGTCGCAGTCTTCTTCCTGAACGGTCGCAGTAATAAGAACGCGGTATTTATCGCTGAGCATGCCAAGATCCTTCATGATTTTTGCGCCGTAAACGGCGCTGACGATTCCGCCTTCCTGGTCGGAGGCGCCGCGCCCGCCGATTTCCTCATCGGTTTCATAGCCCTCGTAAGGGTCGAAATGCCAGTTGTCGCGGTTGCCGATCCCCACTGTGTCTATGTGGCCGTCAAACGCGATAAGCGTTTTCCCTGAACCCATGTACCCCAGCAGGTTCCCCATCGGGTCGGTTTCGACTTTATCGAATCCTAAAGCGCGCATCTCTTCAGCGGCGCGCTCTATTTTACCGCTCTCCCCGCAGCTTTCCCCGGGGATCTTGATCATATCCCTCAGGAACTTCGTCATATCGTCCTTATAATACTCCGCCCGTTCCTTAACCGCTGTAAAATCCATGTTTTTCCTCCTCTGCAGGACGGCCACAGGCCGCCCCTACGCCTAAACTACCGTAACCCCCGTCCCCTGACTCCTGCAGGACGGCCACAGGCCGCCCCTACGTTTTGTTTTCGCTTCCCGAAGGGTACTTGCCGTCCCATACTACGCGGCGGTAGTTTCCGGGGTCTGTGTCTCCTTCGGTGCTGAATAATAAAATACGGGAATCCCTGCCAAGACCTGCCTGCTCACGCAGCTCCGCTAAATCGTCGCTCATCAGCAGTTCCGCCAGAAAACCCATCGCCGAAGCGCCTGATTCGCCGGAGATCACCCTCGGGTCGCCGCGCAGCGGCGCGCCCAGCATGCGCATACCACGCGCAGCTGTCTCGTCCTCTATCGCCGCGAAATAAGAACTGTTGTTTTTCAGAATATCCCACGATAATATGTTCGGCTCCCCGCATGCAAGGCCGGCCATGATCGTATCCATATCTCCGCCGACGTTCACTATCGAACCGTCTCCCTTTAGCACGCTGCGGAAATAGCAATCCGCAACGGTCGGCTCCACGACGAATGTGACCGGGCTGTCCTCGCCGTAAAAGTTCCGGACCAGCCCTTGCGCCGAACCCGCGAACGCCCCGACGCCGGCCTGTATGAGCATATGCGTAGGCATGACTCCCAGTTCACGCAACTGCTCGCACGCCTCAAGCGCCATAACTCCGTAGCCTTGCATGATCCACCCGGGTATATCCGTATAACCCTCCCACGCGGTATCCTGAACGATCACTCCGCGTTCGGTCTTTTCAGCAAGCGCCGCCGTATAACGGATGGTGTCGTCATAGTTGCTATCGGTAATGTACGCCTCGGCGCCCTCGCGTTTGATATTCTCCAGGCGCACGGGCGGACAGCCCTTCGGCATGTATATGACTGATTTTTGACCGATTTGGCTCGCGGCCCAAGCTAACGCGCGGCCGTGGTTGCCGTCGGTAGTGGCAAAAAACGTGAACTCCCCCAGCCTTTGCTTCATTTCTGGCGAGGTTAACGTTTGGTAATCAAGCTCCCATACGGGGCATCCCACCGACTGAGCGATGAAGCTTGCGAGGGCGAACGTGCATCCAAGCGCTTTGAACGAGTTCAGCCCAAATCTGAACGATTCGTCTTTGATGTAAATACCGCCGACGCCAAGCTCAACTGCAAGGTCATCAAGCGCCGCAAGCGGCGTGACCGCATACTGCGGAAAGCTTTTGTGGAATTCCCTCACTTTTCTTATGGTATCCACATCCATCAGCGCCAAGCCCTTTTCGCGCTCAGACACGGGTATTAAATTCTTTATCCATCTGGTTTTTTGTTCCACTCTCCGCTCTCCGTAACCCCCGTCTCCTAACTCCTAACTCCTAACTCCTAACTCCTGACTCCCAGCCCATTGTGCTGCCTCAGCAGCCCACAAGTCCTACGCGATCGTTGAAATCGTCGATCAGCGCGTCGATCTGTTCCGCCTGGCCCTGCACCGCTTCAAACGTCAAATCCTGTCTATACCACTGGTCGTCCAGTTCATGTGACGAGCGCCCCTGCTGCTCGACCCATGTGTAATACTTCAGATTGTGTACCCTCTTGCGTTCGGTATAGGTAAGTTCAATGAGATTATCTGTCCTTGCCCCGCGGAGGCTTGCCGCGAAATCCGCCGCCGCGTTCATTGCCGTATATACGCCGCGTTCATCACGCAGCTCTTCCAGGCGGGACATATACATCTCTACAGAATCTGTCAGCACCGTCGCAACGACGTCTCTCTCCGTCAACTCGTAATATTTCGCGAACTTGATTGCGCAGAGCATGTTCGATATTCCCGATATACCCATGAGCGCCAGTTTCTCAACTGTCTCCGCGTCCAATCCGACCTCGCCCGTCAAGTATGACTTGCCCGCAGGCTCATTGAACAAACGCAGCAGCGCCATCGAGTCGTTATCGTCTATGGCGATAGCCATATCGGTGTTCCTCACGTTATGCACCCACGGGATATGCTTATCGCCTATACCCTCTATGCGGTGCGCGCCGAACCCGTTATTCACGATCGTCGGGCATTGCAGAGCCTCGCCGACCGCGATTTTCGAATACGGGTATTTTTGCTTCAGGAAGTCGCCGCTCCCGAGCGAACCGGCCGAACCGGAGGTCAGGCATATCCCCGCGAAGTTGCCGCCGGCGCCTTTGATGCTTTCGAAAGCTTCGGCTATTGCGCTGCCAGTAACGGTGTAATGCCAAAGATAGTTGCCCATTTCCTCAAACTGGTTGAATATCATGACGTCGTCCCTGGTAGCGCGCAGTTCGTTCGTTTTGTCGAAAATCTCTTTGACGTTGCTCTCAGTACCGGGCGTGGCTATGACCTCGCCGGCGATTTTCGAGAGCCAGTCGAACCTCTCGCGGCTCATACCTTCCGGCAGGATCGCGACCGATTCGCACGCCAGCAGCTTTGAGTTGAACGCGCCGCCGCGGCAGTAATTGCCTGTCGACGGCCAAACTGCTTTCTGCGCAGCTGAGTTGAACTGCCCGGTCACGAGCCTCGGCGCCAGGCACCCGAACGACGCGCCGACTTTATGACACCCTGTGGGGAAATACTTCCCGACCATGCAGATGATCCTCGCGCTGACCCCCGTAAGCTTTGGAGGAAGCTCGATAAAGTTAGGCCCGCCGTATAGCCCGCCGTTCATCTTCGGCTCGTTTTTCCACGTGATGCGGAACAGGTTCAGCGGGTTTACGTCCCATAGGCCCACATTCCGTAGTTTTTCTTTGATTTTTTCAGGCACATACCGTTCCGGGTCTTTCATTTGCTTAAAATTCGGGATTATAACATTGCTTTCCCGCGCTTTCCGTATGTTTTGCTCAAGGTTTTCCTTGTTCAAAGTCAAATCTATCAAAACTAAAACCTCTTTTCATTTAGAATCATGTATGTAACCTCTGTAAAGCCTAATCGCGGACAAATGTCCCGCTGTCGTCTTCGCGGCGCTGTTTCAGCCCGAGGCTCCTGTTTATTCTCGATCCGGTATCGGTAGCCGCGCACCCTCCCTGCGCGGTTTCCCTGAGTTCAACAGGCATACTTTTCCCTATCTGCTTCATCGCGGAAGCGACTTCATCAAACGGGATAACGCTTTCGATCCCCGCCATCGACATGTTCGCGCTTGTTATAGCAACAGACGTGCAGGTCGCGTTACGTTTGACGCATGGCACTTCAACAAGCCCCGCGACAGGGTCGCAAACCAGCCCCAGCAGCGATTTGAGCGCAAGCGCCGCCGCGTTTTCCTGCTGCTGATATGTTCCGTCCATCAGGAATACCATTCCCGCCGCCGCCATCGCCGCCGCGCTTCCGCATTCCGCCTGGCAGCCGCACTCCGCGCCTGAAAGGCTGGCTTCTTTCGCTATCCTCATCCCTATTTCACCGGTGAGGAACAGGGCGTCGACGATCTTCCCGTCGTCTATATTATATAAGTCCGCTGCCGCTACCAAAACAGCGGGCAGTACCCCGCTCGCCCCGGCTGTCGGCGCCGCGACTATTTTTCCCATACAAGCGTTTGTTTCCGAGGTAGCAAGCGCGTACGCCGCCGCGCGGTTGAACACGTTATCCTCGATTTTCCCGCTGTCTATCAGGCGCTTCATCTTATATGCATTACCGCCCGACATTCCACTGTGCGAACGCAGGTCCTTATCGAGGCCGGACGCTATCGCGTCCCTCATGACGTTCAGCGTTTTCAGCATTTGCGCTTTCTGCGCCTCAGTCTTACGCGTTTCTGTCTTGTGAAGCGGAATTTTATCCGTCGGAGCCGTCTGTGTTGAAGTTTTCATAGTACTCCACCCGCAACCCTTCCTGAAAGCTTTCTAGCGCCTTATAATCCTTTACCTTTTGATCGGTTTCAATTACCGATACCGCCCTGTCGTCCTTATCCAGCCGGAAAACTCTCATAAACGCGATGTTGATCCCGTTATCGCTTAGCCATGTGGTAATTCTCCCTATTATCCCCTTACGGTCATAGTGGAATATTATGAGCGTATTGAAGTCCCCGCTGAAAGATACCTCCATACCGTCGACTTCCTGGACCTCTATCCTCCCGCCGCCAACCGAGGCGCCGCGCATTTCCACTGTCATGACCCCGTCCGTGAGTTCGATCACCGCCGAGTTGGGGTGAAACTCCTTGTTGTCGGCGTATTTGAACTCATATTCAATCGGGCAGTTTTCGAATATTTCCTTTATTCCCGGGTCGTCCATCGCATATCCGCAAATGCCGGCGAGTATCGCCTTGTCGGTCCCGTGGCCTTTGCCCGTTTTGGCAAAAGATCCATAAAGCGTGATACTCGCTTTAGAGGGCGCGCTGCCGAGAAGAATCCTCGCAACATTGCCAAGTTTGACAGCTCCCGCCGTATGCGACGATGACGGGCCAATCATGATCGGCCCGATAATATCAAATATGTCCATATAGCCTCGCTTCTCCTAACGCTTAACTCCTAACGCCTAACTCCTAAATCCGGCAGCCCGCGTTTAAGAAATCTGCCGCGCCCTTTTCGCCCGATGAAGCTGCCGTCACAGACTATCACCTCGCCGCGCGAAATCGTCATGACCGGATACCCGTTCAGTGGCAACCCCTCAAACGGCGTGTAATCACAGTTCTCGTGGAGCATGTTTTTACTGAGAGTCCCTGTGAACTCCGGGTCGATGATAACAAGGTCGGCGTCGCTGCCAGCGGCAATGACGCCTTTCTTCGGATATAGCCCGAACAAACGCGCCGGGTTCGCGCAGCAAAGCGCGACAAAGCGCTCCAATGTAAGCCTGCCCGCCTGCGTTTCCGAGAACATAAGCGGGATTCGCGCCTCCACGCCCGGAATACCGCCCGGTATCTTCGTAAAATCATCTTTGCCGAGCTGTTTCTCTTTTCCATAGAAAAACGGGCAGTGGTCGGTCGCGATAACGTCGATATCACCGTCGCAGGCGCCGGTCCACAAGGCATTGCAATCCTTTGAAGATCTCAGAGGCGGGCTCATAATATACTTTAGCGCATCCGGACCGCCGTATCGTGATTCGTCAAGGAAAAGGTACTGCGGGCACGTCTCAGTAAAAAGATTCTTCTGCCCGCGTAAATGGGCGCAAAGAATATTCAAATAAGCAAGCCTTGAAGAAAGGTGTACAATATAAAGCGGCGCGTCGCCTGTTATTGCGGCAAAGCACAACATACGAAAAACCGCCTCCGCTTCACATTCGGCAGGGCGGCTCAATGCGTGATAAGCCGGAGATTTATTACCTTCGGCTATGTACTTTTCACGCAACCAGGATATCGCGCTGTCGTTTTCCGCGTGCACAGCCAGCATAACGCCCAGATCGGAGGCGCGCCGCATCAACCGCAGCGCTTCCCCGTCGGTGATTTTACCGTCATATGTGAGGTAAAACTTATGGC
>Ga0082212_10001078_pt1 | contig 39964 bp, 36 predicted proteins | sample TergutNt197P3_FD_71548 | JGI IMG/M metagenome (GOLD analysis project Ga0082212, IMG submission 71548) | Neocapritermes taracua P3 segment gut microbial communities from Petit-Saut dam, French Guiana - Nt197 P3 | ecosystem: Host-associated > Arthropoda: Insects > Digestive system > Gut ...
CGGATTAACGTATGCCGTAAGTCGCTTAGGAACCGACGTGCAACCTACGCATAATGCCAATAACAGCATAGCAGTAATGAAGTTGTTTTTTTCCATTTTTTTGTATAATATGAATAGTCGCTGCAAAGTAAAGCAATTTTTTTTAGAAAAAGTAATAATTAGGCGAATACTTTAACAAAACGACAGTAGCCGCTCAGGTGCAATCTGTTGTTCTTTCTGGCATCTGGCGTTTTCGGCTTGATCCGATAGGATTTTAAAAAAATAAGAAACCAATTTCATTATTTATGTCGAATATCAAGTGGACCCCCAGTTTCGAAAACGAAGAGTACGAACAGCCGCACGAAGACTTGACCCTCATGCAGGTGACCGATTTGATTAATTGCGTCAAAACCCGCAATACGCCGGTTTCGTCTATCGAACAAAGTTTCCGCTCTTCGTCTTTTGCATTGCTGGCCACCATAGCCCTTGAAATGAAACAAAGATTACTATGGGACCCTGCAAAGGAACGATTTACCAACAGCAACGCCGCTAATCGGTTGCTGCATTATAAGTACCGGAAGCCCTGGAAATTATAGTGAAAAATGTTCGTATCGTATTTTTTATGTACTTTTGTAAGCATTAAGTAATAATAATACGTATTTTTTAAGCATTTTTTAGGATATGAAGATCAAAATTTTACACTGCTGCATGTTTTTAGTGACGTTATTAACTGCAGCATGTTCTCATAACAAACAGATACTTCACGACAGGGAGGCAAAAACAATAACCGTCAGCGACGCACAGCAGGATTTATCGTTGAAGATAGGCTATTCGGAGGGCTGTAAGATCGTTGAAGTAAACATCAAGGGTGTGAACACAGTATCTGCGTCCGGCGTATATACTGCCATCAGAACCGTTGATAACCAATATTCTTCCTGTCACTTGAAGGGTAATGTAAAAGTGACTGCCGGAAGAGGCGCCGTCACGATTGACAATATTTCGTATGATGATGACTTGATCCAGGAGACATGGATTTTTAAACCCACTAAAAAGTCGATTCATTGGACGATACACAGGAGCTATTCTCAGGAACTGCAGTTAGAGGACCTGGCGATGCCTGTTTGGTGTTTTTCGGGAATAGACATTTGGAAGGGTGGAATTCTCGACAATGGCGGAATGGTGTGGAGCAAGTATTTCAATCGAAACAGGAACGCTTATGGCATACATACGGCGGGCGTCACTTTTTGGAATCCGGATAATAACCGGTCGTTGCGTATCACGCCTGCCTTGCCCAAAGGATTATTTGCGGCATCAAAATACAGAATTAATGAAGCCGGAGAATTTACCTGTACACAATATGTGACAACAGAAGAACTCCGGCAGCGTTATCAACAGGAACGGTTTGTTGGGGGCGGTCGCTCCGATGTGTTCGCTCCTTTTAACGCCGGTAAAGGAAAAGTTTCTGTTAGCCTCGAACTGCAATCTGTTGATTATGAAGCTGAATATTCAAGAGGCGATCTTCAGGGGATTGATGCTGTGGCGGTTCGCGAGATGCTGAACACGACCGGGCGATATGGCGTAGTGGATAACAGCATTATAGGCGCCAATGGGTGGACAACTAACTGGAAGTGTCTGCATGAGCCTTTTTTTGCACAGATCGGGATGGCGGTGAATGACAAAAATTATACCCGCAACATGTCGGCAACGCTCGATCAGGAACGCGATTTAGCCATGCTCGACGATGGTCGTGTGCTGTCGCGATGGCATGGTGTCCGCGGCGATGAGATGCCGGGTACATACAACGACAAAACCGGTTATTACGAAGCTATGTGGGGATATACCGTTGATTCTCAAACAGGGTATGTCATCAATACGTCCGAACAGTTTGATTTGTGCGGCGACACTGACTGGCTGCGGTCGCATAAGGTCAGTTGTGAAAGGGCGTTAGACTGGCTCATCAGGCGCGACGTCAATAACAACGGCATTTTTGAAATGCTCAACAACAATATAAGCGAAGCGAAATGTAGCGACTGGATTGATATTGTCTGGGCAAGTTTTGAAAATGCGTTTGTCAATGCCCAAATGTTTGAGGCGCTTAACCTGTGGGCTGATTGCGAAGCGGTATTGGGCGATGATGAAAAGGCTGTTTACTATCGGGGAATAGCGCAACGGTTGAAATATGCGTTTAACCTGCCTTTCGAGGAAGGCGGCTTCTGGCATCCTGAAAAGAACCTGTATATCTATTGGCGCGATAATGACTGCAGTATTCATGGCGATAACTTAGTGACACCGCTCCAATTTGCAGTCATCGCTTTTGGTATTTGCGATGACCCTGTCCGCATAGCAGGCATCCTGAACCGAATTGAAGACCGTACTATTGCTGAAAATCTGTTTCACTGGCCGCTGTGTTTTGATCCTTTCAAAAGAGAAGAGGTGCATATTAACAATTGGCCTTTCCCGAAATACGAAAACGGCGACATCTTCCCTACCTGGGGGTATTTAGGCGTCAGGGCGTATTGTAAACTGGATAAATCAATAGCGCTTAAATATATCCGTAATATACTTGACCAGTATAATAAAGATGGGTTATCGTCGCAACGGTACAGCCGTACAACCCAACTTGGGCTTGGAAGCGATATCCTGGCAGGCATCAGTACTACCGTGACCGCCTTGTACAGAGATATTTACGGGATTCGTCCGAAATGGAACCGTATGGGACTTGAGCCTCACATGCTGGAAGAGTTGAATGGGACCTCCTTTACCTATACCCTCCGTGATACGCTCTATCAGATAAATCTTAGCGTTGATGAATATGAAATAATAACGGATAATTTTTCAGTAAAGAGTTATCAACCTTTTGGCGTCAGCATGAAAGGCAATACATTATATTATTACCACAATAATGAGGAGCAGAACGTTTATCATGTATCTTGTGATAAAAAACCATTGAAGATAGAAGTCAAAAAAACGACAGACGGCAGAACCTTGGAGGTGTTTTCGAAAGGGAATCATTCTATTTCAAAAATTCATGAATTTATTAAACCTATTGAATAATTATGCAAATAAACTTAAAAAAAATTATCCGTATCTGCCTTATCATTACAGGTATTTTAGTTGGTTTGAAAACAAAAAGTCAAACCCGACAAACAAACGATAAAGGCATTTATTGGCCTGAATGGCAGGCGTTGCCGTTTTTATCAACACCGGTTTTACCTCTTAAAGTAATTGATTTTAGTACGCCAACCGGCGAACGCGGTTTTTCGAATGACGAAATAATCACATTCGCAAGTTTTCAGGGATTGGTGAATAAAGTCAAGACCGAAATCGCACTGTTTGGTTACGGAGATGCTTTACGACGCGATCATTGGTTGACGCTTTTGGGCTTATCATTCGGCAGAACCGACCAATATTCAACACCAGCAGCCCGGTATCGGCTTGTGAATGAATACAAGGATCGCATTAACGGACTTGTCGTTTATAACGCTCCGCCCGATAATAACTCACCCTTCGTGCATTACCGTAATGCCGCCTCAACGATTGCTAATATATTCGGCTATTTACCTGTGACGCCCGAAATAAAAACCTATCTTGCTAATGCAGGCGTTACCTTTCCTGCAAGTCAGACCATTGACATCACAGGATGGACGCAGGATACCCCGTTGAACATCTACCAAAAGATATACGACGAATACTGGCCGCGATGTTCTAAACGCCTGTTAATACACATGTCGCCCGGCAGTACCAACAGACTTGCTCCGCTACGCGACCTGGCTGCGGCAACAGGCGCAGCAATCGTATGGTTAGATACCAAAGAATGGAATACAGAAGAAAGAGATTTATATAAAAAGTTTATGAAAGACATGGCCGATACGCCGGGTACTTCGATTGTCTTGGGTTGGGGAACGACGGAGAGATCGGTTATCTCGGCAGGCGCGGAATTTGGGATAAGCCTGATTCCGTCGGACGATTATGCCAACGCGACCATCTTTTCGGCCACCGAACATCAAATAAATATCCCCAAGACGCCTAAAAGACCGCCGTTAGAAAATAAACTGTATCTGGCTATGTACATTACCGACGGCGACAATATACAGTATGTTCAGGGTTCAATGAAATCCAACTGGGACAATGCAAAGAATGACAGAGGAAAAGTAGCGGTCAACTGGACAATCTCTCCGGGGCTTGTTGACATTGGCCCGGGTATCCTGAATTATTACTACAACACCGCGTCGGCGTATGAATGTTTTGTAGCAGGGCCGTCGGGCATGGGTTATATCATGCCGATAAACACGATCCCCGAACGTGAGCGCGACGGACGAACAACCGCTTATGCCAAAACATTTTTGACAGACCTGACCTATATGGATAATTATACCCGTCTGACGCAAAGCTACCTGCAACGGTCGGGTATGCGGGTGTTGACGATATGGGACGATGCGAATACGGACATGAAGAATGCTTATGAACGCAATTGCAGGTATTTGTACGGAGCCACCATTCATGCTTTCGGACAAGGCGATGTGACGCCAGTAACGATCAATAACCGGCTGCATTTCTCGAAACATACGATACACTACGAAAGCAACCTTGAAAATTTTAAAAGAACCGTATCGGATTATGTTCGTTCCTCTGCCACGGATAAGCCGCTTTTTTCCACTTATCAGTTAAACGGATGGCGGGTCAACACCGGTAATATCGTGTCATTGTACGACAGTATTAAAGCGATTTATGGCGATAAATTTGAATTTATCAGAGCCGACCATTTTTACTCATATTACAATGAATATAATGAACTCCCATTCAACCTGACGATGCTTGCCAGTACGAAGATAACCGGAACTGATAACCCTCAGTTCGAGTTTGACAGAACCTATTCTGTAAGCAGGTATGTTATTAGATTAGCCGAAATCATTAGCGGATGGAAGGTAGAGGCGAGCGCTAACGGCCAATCCTGGACTTTGGTTGATGAGTGTAAAGATAATACCGCTACAGTTGCCGACATTACTATACCGTCGACAGATGCAAAATTTGTAAAGATAACCTTTACAGACGCTAAAATTCAAATAGCCGATATTGAGATTTATGGCGCTATAAAATTATAATATCCCCAAAAATTTGTACAGTGAACTAAGATAAAAGACAACATCAATAACCATCCCTTGATTATAAATGTCCACAGGACATTTATAAAAAATATTCGAAAAATTGCATAGTTTATGAAAAAGTTCATAACTTTCCCCTATATTTTTTTGAAAAAAAAATTTATTCGTCTGTGTGTAATGTGGAAAATTTCATCTACATTTGCCGTTGGAAAGAACAAAAATCTTTTCAGAGAAGAGGCAAATTTGCCTCTTCTCTGAAAAGGAAAATTTAAATTTATTGTCTAACAATCCTTAACCAACTGTCCGAACAAAGGTGGAAAGAACAGAGAATGGAAAAATCGAATCACAAAGTATCGTTAGTAAATGCTCAGAAAGAAAAGGACGATGAGTATTACACCTTATTTGAAGACATTAGCGCGGAAGTCCCTTTATACAAAGAGCAACTTCGTGGCAAAAGAATTTTATGTCCTTGCGATTGGGACGAAAGTTATAACGAAGAAATTGTTTTCAAAGAAGAAAATCACGTTATTCGGACAATACTTTTTAGCGATAATGGAACAATAAAAAACATTGACATTGAACAAACTAAAACGAAAATAGAAAAGGATTTAAACCTTGTTAAATGTAATTTTGTAAAATTCTTAGTTTCTCACGCAGACGATTATGGAATAAAATCAATTTCAGTTAGCGGTTACAATCCCTACACACAACAAGGTATTCGTTTTCAGGATATTGACTACAGTTATTATGATTTAGTCATTACAAATCCACCATTCAGCCAATTTCGAGAGTTAATAGCTGTTTTGTTCAAAAACAAAATGGATTTTTTGGTAATAGGACCACAATTAGCCATTTCATACAAAGAAATATTCAAATTTATTCAGAGTAATCAAATGTGGTTAGGCTACGCCAAACAATTATATGGTTTTGGTCGTCCTGACGGCACAAAAATTTTGTCAAAAAATCCTGAAGGTTCAGTACCTCGTGCTTGCAAATGGTTTACAAATCTTGATGTTTCTTATCGCCACGACAGAATGATTTTAACTGAAGAATATCGTCCAGAAAAATTCCCTGAATATGCAAATTTCAATGGAATTGATGTGAGAGAGACAAAATTAATACCTTTTGATTATGACGGAGTTATGGGAGTTCCCTTGACTTTTTTGCAAAAATATAACAACGAGCAATTTGAAATTGTCGGTTTTAGAAAAGGAGATGACGGAAAAGATTTAATGCTTGCAAATGGTAAATCATTGTTTATTAGAATTTTAATTAAGAAAAAATTATAAAACGATATGAAAATACAAGAACTATACGCCCAAGTTAATGACGGCAAATTAATAAGCGATATTGCATTACAGCGAGAGATTGTTTATAACGCAGAAAAATAGCGACTTGTAACAAAGCCGATAAAGTTTATCGCTTCCGTTTTTGAAAAATACTCGGAACTTGATATTTTGTTCTATCTTTCCATAAAATATGCAACGGACATTTCAATTTGGAAAGAGAACAAAACAAAATCAACAAACAGATAAACAATTACTTAAAAGACAGAGTTTGGCCCACCCGCCATCCTGTTTGGAAAAAGTGTACCGCCTTGACAAAAAAGGATTTTTGAAAATATCAGCATAAAGGAAGTTAAATAAATTTACTATTTATGCCCTTTAGTAAAGTAAAAAAGTATATTTTTGCAGCATGAATACAGAAGAAAAATGCCCAAAAGATTTTCAGATTGAGCAGTTCAAGGACGAGGAATAATGCAGGAAATATTTGTTTGAAATGCGATGGCCGAATGGCTTTATTTGTCCGAAATGCAACGATAATACGTAACTGCGGAAAATGTTATTCATTGCGAAATTTGCGGACACCGTAGAAAACGAACCTGTACCGTATAACGACATCATCGGAAAATCAACTTGACCAAAGGGGATGAGCTGTTAAAATAATTTACTTATCAAGACTTCCAGATTTTTTGCGAGCATATCAACTTCATATTTCGTTTCCATCCGTTCGGCAAGAAGTTGTATTTTCGACAGTTCGTAGAACATCCTTCGTCGAGTAAGGCTCTCTTTGATAAAAGTTATCAACTCGCTCCCAGTACGTTTTTCCAAAACAGGACGTACATTTTTACTTGATTCTAAACGAGTTGCCAATGTTTCGACCGAAACATCCAGAAACACTGTGATGCCTGTTTCGTTCATCACTGTCATATTATCATTAAAACAAGGCAACCCGCCTCCTGTTGAAATAACAATATCCTCATATTCTGATATTTCAAGTAAAATACGATGTTCCATCTCACGAAAGCGTTCTTCCCCGTTGGCTGCAAAGATGTCGCTGATTTTCTTTCGGTACCGGTTTTCAATAAAATGGTCGGTATCAATATAATTCAGATTCATACGGCGAGCCAGGTTTTTACCCAGTAAAGTCTTACCCGCCCCCATATATCCAATCAGATAGATACGTTTCATGATAATTGTTGCAAATTTTGAGGACAAAATAAACTAAAATTTCCAGAAATTCCAAAAATTTTTAATAAAATAATCCAATATCTTTATCAACATACTAAACAATAATTCGGGAAAATTATTTAATATACTGACAATTATTTTATTTTTTGCCTCCGGCGATGGTTTGGACGACATTGACGACATAATCGCTCAATTTTTCACTTTCGGAGACGATGTCCATAAAATAGACGCCATCCGAATAATCGTATTTTTTGGAATCAATATTTTCCAGGTTTTCTGTTTTTAGACGGTCGCGGCAGTAGTTTATTTCATTTTCAATATTCAATGTGATAGCCATATCATCGATGGAGACTACCTGATCGATTTTTGAAAGGATTTCATTCATATAAATAAGCGTTTTTTCGTCGAGCGCAAAGAGTTGGTCGATAGAATGGTTTTGGGTTTCGTGGAAAACGGATTTTCCGTCGTTCCGCCGCTTGATGGCTTTCGACAGGTTGTAACACGAATCGGCGACGCTTTCGATTTCGGAAATTACACGCAGCATAATGCGGATATTGTCTTTACCGTGCGTACTCAACCGGCCTTCCATCACACGCGTCAGGTAACCGGCGATCTCTATTTCCGTGCGGTCGCTTATCGATTCATATTTTTCAATGCGGTTATATATCTCCATGAATTTGTCTGGGTCTCTTTCATAAAAGAGGTCTCTGACCATTCCGAACATACGATGGGTGCGTTCGCCATATAGGGCGATTTCTTTTTTTGCCTGTAAAAGGGAGAGTTCGGCTGTGGAAAGGATGCCGGTCGATATGTATTTGAATGTGATGTTCTCTTTTTCGTCGACTTTTTTCGATTTGATGACAAAGGAACATATTTTTTCAAATAGGTTGACAAACCAGATCGTGACGCATACGTTTACGATATTAAATATTGTGTGAAACAACGATAAACCATACGAGACCGATATTTGTAAGGACAAGACTTTTGTTTGTAAAGCGATTAGGTCGGGGTCGGCCAATTTTTTATCGGAGGTTATTTGTTCGATAACATCGGGGCTTAGGACGCGCAGAAAAGAGTCCAGTTCGGCAGGATTGCCCGGTCCGTAGTTCGTTATTATCCAAGCAATCAACCTCGTGAAAGGGTAGAAAAAAAGGAGAATCCAGCATACGCCAAAAATGTTGAACATGAAATGTGCAAAGGCTGCACGGCGCGCCTGAATATTCGTCTTGATAGCAGCTATATTAGCGGTGATGGTGGTTCCAATATTTTCGCCGAGCACCATAGCTGCCGCCATCTCGAACGGTATCCACCCTTTTGTACACATGATAAGCGTAATAGCTACCGTCGCGCTCGACGACTGCACGACAACCGTCATTAACCCGCCTATCAACAAAAACAGGAGGATGGACAGATACCCCATTGAGGTATAATTTTGAATGAAAGACAATATTTCGGTATTACCTTGCAGGTCGGGCATCGAAGCTTTGAGATAAGCCAACCCTAAGAACAGGAAAGCAAATCCCATCAGAAATTCACCCCACGATTTACGGTTGTTATTATTTGAAAAAATGAGCGGAATACATATCCCGATGATGGGTATGGCAAAGGTACTGATGTCAACTTTGAAACCAAAAATTGAGATGATCCATGCCGTGACGGTGGTGCCTATATTGGCGCCCATTATAACGCCGATGGCTTGCGCCAGCGTAAGAAGTTTGGCGTTCACAAAACTGACAACCATAACAGTTGTCGCGCTCGACGACTGAATGATGGATGTTATTGTCATTCCGGTCAGTACGCCTGTCACACGGTTTGAGGTAATGAGCGATAATATTTTACGCAACTTGTCACCAGCAATTTTTTGCAGTCCTTCGCTCATGATTTTCATTCCGTAAAGGAACATTCCAAGCGCTCCGACTAACGTTAAGAAATCCAAAAATGAATACTTCATAATAGTATTGTTAATAAACAGACGACAAAAATATATATATATTATAAAAAAAAATAGTTTCGGATGATTTTTTTTAAAAAATTATCCGAAAGATATTATTATTCAAAAAAAATTCATACTTTTGCAAAAAATTTTAAAGTTTAAAAACATGAAATTCAAGGTAGGTGAAAAAGTAAAGTATAATAGCGGTGAGTGGTTGTTTTTCGGGATAGTTACAGCTGTGATTGATAATTCTATCTGTACAAGTTATCGAATTAATGTGAACAGGATGGAAAAAATGAATTGTAAATTCTCTCTTTTACAATTTGAGTTTGAATTGGAAGCACGTACTAGCCATGTGCCTGATATTCCAATTCCCATTCCCATTCCTATACCTGTTCTTGTTTCAAAGGAACCGAAGCCAATACAGGAACCGAAGTCAATACAGGAATCAAAGCCAATACAGGAACCAAAGCTAATACAGGAATCAAAGCTAAAACAGGAATCAAAGCCAAAACAGGAACCGAAACCCAAAAAAGAGCCGAAACCCAAAAAAGAGCCGAAAAAAAAACCTGTTCCCATACAGGAAGTAGCCGTAATTCCTAAAGTAGAGAAAAAAGTTTTACCTCCAAAAAATAAATACAGTTCTTGGGATGATAATTTCGAACTATATCGTAACGGTAAAAAAAGTAACGCGGTCTATTCTTGGATGTACCAAAATAGGAAATTGTATCAATCAGGCGATCTATCAGAAGAAAGGCTAAAAAAATTACAGGAGTTAAACTTTTCATTTGAATCCTCGAAACAAGGCAGATCAAAAAATGATGTCGCTCCTAAAATGGTTGTCGCTACTAACGACATCTGGCACAAACAATTAAGACAATGGAAGAATGGCGATAATAGAGCTTCATTACAAAAATGGAGACAACAAAACGTAAAACGATATGTTGCAGGTAAGCTGTCTAACGAAAAAATTATAAAATTAAAAGAGGTAGGAATTTTGAAATAAGTTTTTCTGACGATATTGAAATCCTAATACCTAACGTTTCAATAATGGTGAGACATTTTTTTATTATTTTGTTTTTAATGATTTTTGCAACAATTCATGCTGCGCAAAAATCATTACATAAGGTGAAGGTGAAAGTTGAAGCAGCAGGTGTTGTGCGACAAAATACGATAGTCTCGTTTGATATCACAAACTACTCACCCATCCCTGCCGGTTCTCAAATAGTTGTAAAGATGGCTGATGGGCGGATATGCCCCAGTCAGGCGGAGCGTTGCCCGGAAAAAAATACGGCGACTCTCTATTGGCGCGTGGATGGTGTACTGACCGAAAATGAATCCCGCATTTTTGCAATCGAAATTTCGTTAGCTTCTATGTTGAAAAACGAGGCTGTGGCAGCTCCCACATCTACTCCGGTGATGAATATCGAAAAAGACAGGGTTGGAAACCTCATCCTAAAAATGTCTGATAAAGATGTGTTGAGATACAACACCGTACCTCCGGCTTTACCTGGCTATATAGACCCGGTTTATCGACGTAACGGATTCATACATCCGGCCTGGTCGCCTGTCGGTAATGTGCTGACTAATGTAAGTCCGACCGATCATTTCCATCATTATGGTATATGGAATCCCTGGACCTCGGTCGAATATGCCGGTCGGCATTACGATTTGTGGAACGTAGGCGATAAGACCGGTACTGTAAGTTTTGATTCGCTCATTAGCTTGACTACTGGAGGTCTTTATGCTGATATTTTAGTGCGACATCGACATATTATTTATGAATCACAAAAGGAACAGGTAACAAATCATGTCTGGGGAATCATGCGTTTTACTCCTAAAATTGAAAAAATTATCATGGATGAGTTGCAACACATCCGCGTCTGGAATATCGAGGAAGGCGCTTTTGTTTGGGACCTCAATTTCAGCCTCTTCCCTTCAACAAACCTTCCTGTGATATTGAAAGAATACCGTTACGCCGGTTTGGGATGGCGGGCTACACCTGACTGGACAAAGGATAATTGTGAGATGATGACTTCTGAAGGCAAGACAAGGCAACAGATTGACGGTACCAACGCCCGATGGATTTTTGTAACAGGAGTAGGTCCAAATGGGAAATCCGGCATCTTGTTTATGGCCTCTCCTAAGAATCACAACTTCCCCGAACCTTTACGGATATGGGATGAGACGCAAAATGGCGGTCGCGGCGATGCTTTCATCAACTTTGCACCCACAAAAAATGAAGACTGGGTACTGGAACCGGAGAAACGCTATGATTTTAAATATCGTATGTTTGTTTTCGATGGCGACATCACTTCGACTAAGGCAGAAGCTATTTGGAAAGATTATGCTACCCCAGTAAAAGTAAGCGTTTTGAAATGATTTGCGTAGTTTTAGATTATACGGCGGAAAGGCGAGCTTGCTGAATATATGATAAGGATTTTTTGCACAATGAGGTGATAACATCCCAATCTCCAGAAGCAATGGCTTCTTTCGGGAAAAGTTTAGACCCCATACCTACAGCTGTAACACCAGCATTAAACCATTTTGTGAGGTTCTCTTCGGTTGGCTCTACAGCGCCGGTCGCGATGATCATTGTCCATGGCATAGGAGCTTTAATGTTACTGACAAACGGGGGGCCTCCAACACTGCCGGCGGGGAAAATCTTGCACAAGTCGCATCCGAGTTCTTGTGCGAACCCGATTTCAGAAACAGAGCCACACCCAGGTGTATAAGGGATCAGTCGCCGGTTACATACTTTGGCAACATCCGGATTCAACAATGGGCTGACAACAAAATTAGCGCCAAGCTGAATAAATAAGGAAGCAGTCGGCGCATCTACGATGGAGCCGATACCCAATATCATCTCCGGACACTCTTTTATTGCGTATTTAATAAGCTCGGTAAACACATCCTGTGCAAAATCGCCGCGATTGGTGAACTCGAAAACTCGGACGCCGCCTGCATAACAGGCAGCAAGAATATTTTTTGCCGTGTCGGTATCCTGGTTGTAATACACAGGAACCATTCCTGTGCGAACGATTGTTTCCAAAGTCTGTAATTTATTGAACCTGGCCATAGCTTGTAATGTATTGTGTTTTTAAAATTAATTGCTGACAAAGATACAAATTAATTTTGAGCGAAAAATATATTAATGTACTTTTTATGTAAAATTCTCGGATAAAAACGTTACCTTTGTCGTGATATTAGCAACGAACTTATGAAAAAGATACAGATTATTAATGGACCAAATTTGAATTTGTTGGGAAAGCGCGAACCTGAGATTTACGGAATGCAGGGATTTGAAAGTTATCTTAAGCAATTGCGCACGACATTCCCTGATTGTGAAATTCAATATTTTCAAAGTAATACGGAAGGGACATTGATCGACAAGATTCATGAAGCCGGATTCACGGTTGACGGGATCATACTCAATGCAGGGGCTTACACACATACTTCCATTGCATTACGCGATGCAATCAAAGCGGTTGAAGCTCCCGTGATAGAAGTACATATATCAAATGTACACGTGCGCGAGGCGTTTCGACACAAATCACTTATCTCGGCAGCATGTAAGGGGGTTATTACTGGTTTTGGTTTAGATTCATACAGGCTTGCCATAGAGGCTATTATTTAATTAGAAGTAATGTGGGTGGGTAAAGAATTGGCAAAGAGATGGGTGAAGGAGCATTGACCTCCTCCCTGTCGGAGGGGATTGGTGGGGGCTATATACTGGAGCATATTGATGAAGAAGGGGAGTTACTAGCAACGCTCTATCGGGATGCGCACGTTAGGCTGACGCACCCGCACATGGTGTCAGGACATTTGCAGGGGAGACTGCTAAAAATGATTTGCAGAATGATGCGTCCTAAGCGCGTCCTCGAAATAGGTACTTATACTGGGTATGCCACGATTTGTATTGCAGAGGGGTTGGGTGATGGCGCGCTTGTTTATACGGTGGAGAAAAATGATGAGATGCAGCCATTTACCATACCTTTCTTCGAAAAATCTCCTTTGAGGGATAAAATTCGATTGTTTTGGGGGAAGGTTGAAACGTTGTTTCCCACTTTTGAGGTGACTTTCGATATGGTTTACATTGATGGAGACAAACGTGATTATTGTGCTTATTATGCTCTAATCTTCCCGCATCTGCCGTCGGGATCGCTGATTGTTGCGGATAATACATTGTGGGCGGGAAAAGTGTTTGAGGATCATACGGCGGTTTTGGACAAGCAGACACAGGGTATAATTAACTTTAATGAAATGATAAAAAACGATAAGCGCATAGAAAAAGTAATTATTCCAGTTCGTGACGGACTAACGCTGATTTGGAAAAAATAAAAAATAACCATACCTTTACGCGCTTTTTAAAAAAAATTAGATAACGATGAGAGCAAAAAATTTAAAAATAACAGGAAGATGGAAGGAACAAGATTAAGTAAGATTGAACGTTTGCTGCAGAAGGAAATGAGCGAGTTGTTTCGTAAACAAACGGCAATGACGCATGGTACATTGATAACAGTCAGTACGGTACGTGTAAGTCCGGATTTGGGCGTTGCCAAGGTGTTTCTAAGTATATTCCCTTCCGATAAAGGAAAAGAACTGCTTGATGCGATAGAAAAAAACAAAAAAACACTTCGTTATGATCTGGGGCAGTTGGTTCGTACCCAGCTAAGAAGGATTCCTGAGTTAGTGTTCTACTTGGACGATTCGCTCGACTATGTAGAGAATATTGATAAAATACTGAAGCAATAACCCTTTGAACTTAGCCTTTTATATTGCACGTCGGTACTTGTTTGCGAAGAAATCGCATCATGCCATCAATATTGTATCGACCATTTCTGTATGCGGCGTGGTTGTCGCTACCATTGCCATGGTTTGTACGCTGTCGGTTTACAACGGATTCAAAGGGCTTACTACAATGCTTTTCAGCGTTTTTGACCCTGACCTGAAAATAACTTCTGTCGAAGGGAAGGTTTTTGATCCGACAACCGAAGCCATGCAACAAGTGTGTGAATTATCCGAAGTATCGCGTTATTGTGGCGTTTTGCAGGAAAATGCGATTGTTGTGTATAATAATCGTCAGGAGATATCTGTGCTAAAAGGGGTGGATACGACTTATCGTGATTTAGTCCTCATTGATAGCGCTATTATTGACGGGTCATTTATCTTGATCGAGAAGGATAACAATAACGAGGATTTTGCTTATTATGGTATTCTTGGCAGAGGAATGGCACATACATTGGAAGTCAACGCAGCATTTTCCTATCCTTTAGAGGTTTACATGCCAGATAGAACGGCGCCTGTCAATATAGCTAACCCTGCCCGAAATGTAATTATGCAAGATGTCTTTATCGGAGGCGTTTATCTTGCAAATCAGCCGGTTTATGATGAAGGGTTCATGCTCATCTCTATCGACTTGTTACGGTCAATGCTTGATTATGAAAAAGAGATAACCGCGCTTGAGATAAAACTTACACCCAACACTAAAGTGACTGAGGTAAAAAAGAAAATTTGCCAACTCATTGGCGAGGGGTTCACTGTGAAAGACCGCTATGAACAGCAGGAAGCATCATTTAAAGTTTTTCAGATCGAAAAGTGGGTAACCTTTCTTATGTTATGCTTCATTCTCGTGCTGGCGTTGTTTAACGTATTGGGTTCACTAGCTATCCTGATGATCGAAAAAGAAGAGGACGTGAACAAACTGCGCAGTATGGGCGCTGATAACCGGCTAATTAACAGGATATTTTTATTTGAAGGATGGATGATATCAGTGTTGGGCGCTGTGATTGGCGTGATAATTGGCATTGCGTTTTGTGTGCTGCAACAACAATTTGGATTTATTAAATTGGGAGAGACGACAGGAGCATTTATTGTGGATGCTTATCCCGTGGAGGTCATTTTGACGGACGTGAGCATCGTATTAGTGACGGTTATTACAATAGGTTTAGTGGCGGTGTTATATCCCGTTCATTATCTTGGGAAGAAAAGACTCATCCATAGTCTAACCTGTTGTTTGTTGCTTTCTGTACTAATGATCAGTTGCGGCAGACAAAAGAAGGATACTATTGATGGACAGAAGAATATTCAAAGGGCATGGGATAAGAAAGAAATTGCTGTGACCATTGAACCGTTAAGTTATTTTGCCGAGAAAATTGCAGGCGACGACTATACTTTTTTTTCGGTAGTCCCTGTCGGTCGAAGCCCTGAAACCTACGATCCTTCGATTCGCGAAAGGCTTAGGGTTGAAAAGAGCGCGGCCTATTTCCATCTCAACCGTCTCGGACTTGAGCAAGTATTAGTCAAGGCAGTGCAGGCAAACAAAGCGAGAACTCCCCTTTTTGATATATCGGAACATTTCGATGAAGCGCCGGAAGCAGAGCATGCTGGTAGCCATACAGGACAAGCTGGCGGTCATACGGAAAACGCTGGAAGCCATGCAGCACACGCCGACAACCATGCAGGACATGCTGGCGGTCACGATCCGCATATCTGGACAACCATTAAGGGCGCAAAAGTGATATCTGAAAATATTTTTCAAGCGTTGTTGTCATTAAATAAAACAAAAGCAGGTCTTTATCTATCGAATTATCGACAATTGACGGATGAACTGGCACAGTTAGAACAAGAGCTTCACAATCAGTTAGATACGCTTTCGTGTCGCAGTTTTGTAATATTTCATCCGGCATTGACCTATTTTGCTGAAGAGTTTGGTCTCATTCAATACAGTATGGAAGAAGACGGTAAAGACCCTTCGGCGGCTTCTCTTAAAAAAATGATCGAAGAAGCGCGTACGGCGCAGGTGAAAGTAGTGTTTGTGCAGCTTGAATTTAATCGTAGTTATGCAGAGCAGATCGCTTCCGAAATCGGCGCGCGAATAGTTACGATTAACCCGCTTGATCATCAATGGGATAAGCAGATGCGGCGAATAGCAAAGGCGCTGATTTCGGATGGAGAAAACTATTAAACGTGTTTGGCATCAAAACAACAAAATGGTAGCAAATGGAAAAATTGATTGAGATAAAAAATGTTTCGGCCTCTTACGATACAAAGATGGTTTTAAATGATGTATCACTCACTGTGTGGAGAGATGATTTTTTAGGTATCATCGGCCCGAATGGAGGCGGTAAAACAACACTGTTGAAAATCATGTTAGGACTGATGAAGCCTATTTCCGGTGAAATATCTTTTTTCGACAATGGGAATCCGGTCTCGTCCTTAAAAATCGGCTACCTTCCGCAGATCAATCCGATAGACAAACGTTTTCCAATCTCGGTTTTTGAAGTCGTGTTGTCAGGGCTTGCCAGCGAAAAACGGCGTTTTCGCAATTTTACGGCTTCACAACAAAAACAGATACATCAATTGATGGCTCAGATAGGCCTCGCATCGTTAGCCGAGCGTGCCATCGGAGAGCTTTCGGGAGGGCAATTGCAGCGCGTACTGCTGGCGCGCGCTATCGTTTCGCATCCCCAATTACTCATCCTTGACGAACCAAACACCTACGTGGATAAGATGTTCGAATCACAATTCAATGATTTATTGGGAGAAATCAATAAGAATACATCTATCATTCTGGTTTCGCACGATATAGGAACATTGCTTACGATGGTCAAAAATGTCGCTTGTGTTAATGAAAAACTACATTATCATCCGGGTACTGAGCTCTCGGATGAATGGCTCGATCAAACCTATTCGTGTCCTGTAGAAGTAGTGAGGCATGGTGATTTTCCGCACAGAGTACTCAAAAAACATGATATAGGATAGAAAAGTGGAAAATAAGCGGGTATTGATTACAGGGGCAAGCGGTTTTATTGGAGGGTTTTTAGTGAGAGAAGCCTTGTATAGGGGCTATGATGTGTGGGCAGCTACTCGTCCGGGAAGCTCGCGCGTACATTTATATGATAAGCGTATTCACTTTATCTATTTGCATTATGAGGATAAGGACGCTTTAACAAAGCAGTTAATCGAAGTGGCATCCTCAACCGGCGCATGGCATTATGTTATACACAATGCAGGTATTACAAAAGCGCTTCATAAGGCTGATTTTTACAAAGTGAATGTGCAAAATACATCCGTGTTGCTCGAAGCGTTGGAGGCTGCCAATTGCAGACCGGAAAAATTTTTGTTGATGAGCAGTTTGAGTAGCTATGGTCCTATTAATGAACGTTCGTTAAAACCTTTACGGACGGATGATCAACAAAAACCTGATTCAGAATATGGGAAAAGTAAGCTTCAAGCAGAACGTATAGTGAAAGAACAATCCTATTTCCCCTTTATCATTCTTTGTCCGACAGGGGTGTATGGGCCGGGCGACAAAGACTATCTGATGGAGATAAAAAGTATCCGCTTGGGGATTGACATGAAAGCGGGAATGAAACCGCAACATATTACTTTCATCTATGTTAAAGATTTAGTATTAGCGACTTTTCTGGCGTTAGAAAAACCTTCAGCGCTTAATACAACCTGTTTCATGGCTGACGGTGATGTTTATACCGACCGTGAATTTGCAGATATAGTTAAAAATCTGCTTGGCAAGCGTTTCGTTTTAAATATGCGTCTTCCTTTGTGGTTATGTTTTACAGCATGTTTTTGCTCAGAATGGATAGGGAAAATTTTGAAGAAGACTATGACGTTGAATACAGATAAGTTTAAAATTTTACGGCAGCGAAATTGGATTTGCGAAACAGAACAGACCAACAAAGAGCTGGCATTTACCCCACAATATAATCTCAAAAAAGGCCTTGAAGAGACTATACGTTACTGTAAAAAACAGGGTATTTTGTAAGATGCAGATAGCCAAATAGATAGAATTTTTCTTTTAAAAATAACGAAAAAAAGAAGCGAAATATTTGTTATATAAAAAAAATGTTTCTATCTTTGCACGAAATATATTAGATGAAGAAGGATAATAAAGTTTGGCATTGTGTTGTTTCAACTACTTCTAATCTAATTATTACGCTGAAAGCCGGTTGTGCAAGGAACAACTTCTGTGTACTGATAGGGCAATTGGTAATACGTCGTCACGACGTGGTTAAATCAGGCTTCTATGCGGCAAACTCGGGGATTCGCCCGAGTGCTAGAGCATAATGCTAAACGTTATTCATTATTCATTACTGAAAATCCCCGAACGCGAGTTCCGGGATTTTTTCTTAAATCTCTATTTATTAGATGAATAGACAAAGAGGCAGGATTTTTTTTTATTTTTTTTTTGATTATTTTTGGAAAAGCCGAAAAATACTCTTTATTTTGTACTTTTTATAGAGGGTGGAATCCCTCAAAGACTATTAATAGACAAGGTTATGATTGATACTCAAGAAGCGAATTTACCTAATGACGAAAAAATCATGCTTCAAGAAACAGGTAAATTGGAAGAATCTCAAACTCCGGTAAACAATCCGGTTGAAACAACAACGGAAATGGAAGTTAATCCCGACATTGTAATTCCGAAAGATACACCAGTTCCAAAAGTAGAACCGGAAAAAGAGGCGGAAACAGTGGACGCAGAAACAACCGACCCGGAACCAGAAGTTGCTTTGGAGGCTGCCGACCCAGGGCTGGAAGTTGCTTTAGAGGCTGCCGACGCGGAAGTTGAAGATTCAGAGATTGAAGATGAGTTGGTACCGATATTATTTGACAAAGAAGAAGAATCGGAAACAATAGAGCCGGATGATGAAATAGAAGCGCTAGCGCCTGAGGTAGAATTTGAAGAGAATATGGCGGAACCGCTTAGCGCTACGGCATTAGCATCAATCACTAAACTTGAGATTATAGAACGTTTGAGACTGATCAATGCGGAGCCTAAAAAATATATCCGTAGTGAGGTGGACATGCTTAAACAGACCTATTATAAAATGTTCCGTATCGAAACCGAAGCAAAGAAAAAACAATTTCTTGAGGGAGGAGGAGAAGAAAAAGATTTTATAGCGCCTGAAGACGAGACCGAAGCTGAATTAAGATCACTTGTTGCTGAAATTAAAGAGAAACGTGCAATCCTCTCGGTAGAGGAAGAACGGCAAAAAGAAACAAACCTAATCCTGAAACAACATCTGATTGAGCGGCTAAAAATATTATCTGAAAGTCAGGATGATTTTAATAAAAGGTACAAAGAGTTTCGAGACATACAACGTAAATGGAGAGAAATAAAAATCATCCCTCAAGATTCTGCAAAGGAATTATGGCGTAGTTATCTACTTTATAATGAACGCTTTTATGACATCGTGAAAATTAATAATCAATTTAGGGATTATGATTTCAAGAAAAATCTTGAGATGAAAACGATTTTATGTGAAACCGTTGAACGTCTTGCGAGAGAAAATGATGTCATCTCCTCTTTTCATCAATTGCAGAAACTTCACCAGCAATGGCGTGAGATTGGTCTTGTGGCGAAAGAATATCGCGAATCGATATGGGATCGTTTCAGGGCCGCCTCTACGATGATTAACCGGAAGCATCAGTCGTATTTTGATGATCAGAAAGGGCAAGAAGAAAAAAATCTTGAACAGAAAGAATCTATTTGTAAGGAGCTGGAATCTATTGATTTAAGCAAGCTTAGAACGATGAAAGATTGGGAGAAAAAGACAGATGAAGTGATAGCGCTACAGGCGAAATGGCGTTCTATTGGTTTTGCATCTAAAAGACATAATAATAAGGTATTTGATCGTTTCCGCGCTGCTTCCGACAATTATTTCAATAAGAAAAGCGAGTTTTATAAAACCATCAAGAAAGAATTAGATAAAAATTTTGAATTGAAGAGAGCGCTTGTTGAAAAAGCAGAAGCTCTGAAGACGAGTTCCGACTGGAAGGAGACAACAAAAGCTTTTGTTGAGATACAAAACGAATGGAAAAAGATCGGCTCGGTAGGTCGAAAACATTCGGATTTAATTTGGAAACAATTCATAGATGCTTGTGATTATTTTTTTGAAAGGAAGAACAAAGAAACGACAGCACATAAGTCAGAAGAACATATAAATCTGGAAGCAAAGAGAGCCTTGATAGAAAAAATCAGATCAATAGATAAACAATTATCCGAAGAAGAAGCGCTCTCGTTACTTCGAGGTTATTTATCAGAATGGAACACCATAGGTTTTGTCCCTTTCAAGGAAAAAGACAGACTTCAAAAATCATTCAGGGAAGCGACAGATAATCAATTTGAAAGGCTGAAAGTAAGCGATCGCGACCGGCGTGTACAACAATACCGTTCCAACCTGAAGGAATTGGTTGGCGGTGGAAAAAAAATGTATAATGAGCGTGATAAATTGATGCGTATGTATGATCGCATGAAGAGCGAACTTCAAACATTTGAAAACAATATTGGTTTCATATCATCAAAATCATCCAAAGGCGGCGATGGTTTGCTAAAAGAGATGGACCGTAAAATTCTACGCCTGAAAGAAGAAATGGAAGTTATCATAAAGAAGATTGAAGCAATAGACGAAAATTTATAATAAAAAAACTATTTTTAAAATGCCACAATTGTATTTATTCAATCCGGGGCATGAGATGGAAGTTCTGTGCGGGAAATCTCATTATACGCCTCCCTATTCTGTGCAAAAGATGGCGACTGATTTAGAGATGTTACCGGTTTGGTATGGTGGACCTGGAAGTTTTACGCTTGTCAGAAACTCTAAAGCATCTCAGTTTATAGCATCTCTGCCAAAAGGATTTCGACCATCATTATCATCGCCAATGATTTTAAACCTGATGATGAAAGAGTTATACCGTCGAAAGAAATTAGGCGAAAAACCTAAACTACCACCACTCGATGCCAGTATCTGGGGTATATCGCCACGCAGTATTGACGTGTTCAAAGAATTGAAACAGGCGGGTATGGATGTTGAAATCCCCGAATGGAAAGTGGAATATACACAACTAACCAGTCGTACTACATCTGCATTATGTTTAGAACGTTTACAAAAGGATATTCCCATCACCCCTCCCATTGCTATTCCTGTTTTTTTGTCTGAATTAAGCGAAGTAGAGGCCTTCGTGGAGAGAAACAAACCTCCCTACGTTCTTAAAACGCCCTTTTCCTCCTCAGGAAGAGGCCTCTACTGGATTGAAGATAACAAGCTCGACAGTAGGGCAATAAGCTGGTTAAGCGGCGCTTTCAAAAAACAAGGAACGGTAAGTATTGAACCGGCATTAAACCGAATTATTGATTTTTCGGCTGAGTTCTATTCCAATGGCAACGGTCAGGTTCAATACATCGGATTGTCTATTTTTGAGACACAGCCGCAGGGACAATTTGTGGGTTGTATGCTGGGTACACAGGAAATGTTGTTACAACAACTGAACGATTATATCTCGCCGGATGATTATCTGTTTCTGGTTGAGCAGATAAGCTATGTTTTACAGGAAGCAGTAGGCAATATCTATATGGGGTATCTCGGCGTGGATATGTTTATTCACAAAACAGACGATGGTAACTATGCCGTTCATCCGTTTGTGGAGTTGAATTTGCGTTTTACAATGGGACTTGCCGCCATACGGATAAGCCGTCAATTTATTTATCCAAAGTCACAGGGCATGTTGCGTACGGTAACATTTGTTTATAATGCACTTCAGGAACACCAACGTATGCAGTCAGAAGACCCCTTGCGCCTCGAAGGCAACCTGATACGTTCGGGTTATCTTTCGCTATGTCCCGTCGGACAAGATACCCGTTATATGGCGATCATTAATGTCTTTGAGTGATTTAGGATTTTTTATAAGATTCCCATTTTTTGCATTAAAAAGGAGGCATTCATGTTTTGTGCGATACCATCTCTTAGTTGGTAAGTGAAAGACAGTTCGTCGCCAACGATGTCGGCTTCAAATCGTTTATTTTGAACATGATCCTGAAATTGTTCGGAGAGAGAGCCTAATAGTAAATCGTGTGTGGCGATTATCCCGCAGGCGTTTTTATTGATAAGTTGTTTTACAAGGGCGAAAGAACCCTTCTGTTTATCAATGGAATTAGTGCCCTTAAGAATTTCGTCTAAGATAATCAACAACTGTTCGCCTGCATCAAGACGGTCAATGATCATCTTCAATCGTTTTAGTTCGGCAAAAAAGTAAGATTCATTGGAAACGAGCGAATCGGCTGTACGCAGGCTGGTAACTAATTGTGCGGGGTAAATGGCAAACGATTCGGCGCAGACAGGTAATCCCATACAGGCAAAAAGAAAATTCACACCGACAGTACGTAAATAAGTGCTTTTACCGGCCATGTTGGCGCCTGTAATGATCAGGAAGTGTTTATTTTTTGGAATAAAGACGTCATTACGGACACATAAATTTCTGTGAATGAGCGGATGCCCCAACGCTTTTCCTTCCATACCGAAATAGGTATCAGTCATGGTGGGATACTCGTAATCGGGGTGATTAAAGGCAAAAGCGCCAAATGAACAAAAAACATCGAAAGCGCCTAATGCTTCAAACCAATCTTGAACATGGTTGGCGTTTTTTTGCTTCCACCTCTCAAGTTTTATTGCTTGACGCGTGTCTCGCATAAATAATAGGTTTAGAATAACCCCTATTAAGCTAAAACGTTGGTCTAAGGCTCCAATCGTACGTGATAATCTCTTTATCTCGTTAGAAGCGCTATTCCATTTAAGTATTGATTGGTATTTTTGTAGTATGGAAGCGTTGAATTGCTCATATTCAACCTGCTCCATCAGTTTCGAATAGGTTATCAGAATTTTTTCAGTTTTATCTCCAGATGTAAACACTTTCCGAATATGTTTAAAAGGGATGTTGGCAATCAAATAAAATAGTACACAACAATAAACGAGATAGTTTGCCGGTATCCATTGCAAGAAGCACCCTGTGATAATCAGCGTCCAAAGCGCCGGAACCAACCAAATCAACAGGGTTATGACACGATTCTTGGAAATAAGGTAAAGGTTGTCAGTTGAAAATAAGAAGCTAATATTTTGTGTCGCTTGAGTAGCTTCCACGCCTGCTACATAAAAATGATGCCGGAATCGGGACAAGATACTCATCTCCCTTATGCCTTCCTGATGCATAATAATATCTTGCTTGTCCGATAGCGGTTGTTTAAACCGGTTGATTAACATTTCTTTACCCATTTTAGTTACTGTACGGTTCACTAATTGAAAAAGTGATTTATTCCCAAAGAGATCGAGATCCATACTAAAAGTATGTTGCGGGTCAATGTGTTCGGATGCGCCATCAAAAGCGCTGAAATCGTAATCCAACGCTTTCCGTTCGTTTTCAAAATATTGTATAAGACTTTCTTCAAAAGCGCGTTTCTCATGCAGTCGGGTATGATAGACGACTAAAAACAGAAAACAGCCTGCACAGATGCCTGCAATTGCTATTATGTTCGCCCAATCATTATTGCGTAATAGCCATAATGTGACGATTAACACCACTAGTACGACTAATCTTAACGTACCAATATGATAAATTCGTTTTTTTAGACGTTGCAGAATCAACGCATGGTTTTCCTTTTTTTGCCGGAAAAAAGTATAAATGTCGTTAATTGTTGTTTTTTGCTCCATATTTATGCCTCGTTACATCCCGGTAACCGTTCCATGCGAAAAAAGTTTATCTGTACTTGTTTTTTCATTTTATTTTCATTGATTAGCGATACAAAGTTAGTCATTTTTATTCTATTTCTCTTTTATTTTTCAAAGAAAATGATTTTCTTTGCGGTGCATAATAATTTGCCGATTTATTATTTCCTATGGGATACCGGATAAATGATTTTGAGGTAATGGCGCCGGTCGGGTCGTATGAATCGCTAATGGCTGCTATTCAGGCGGAGGCGGATTCCGTCTATTTTGGCATTGAAGGGCTCAATATGCGTGCGCGCTCGTCAAATAATTTTACTTTTGACGATTTGCATACGATTGCCACAATATGCAAAGAACATGGCGTGAAAAGCTATCTGACATTGAATGTGATTATTTATGGGGAGGATTTGGCGCTTATGCGCAAGATTATTGAGGCGGCAAAAGCGACAGATGTCACGGCGATCCTCGCTTCGGATGTGGCTGTTATTATGTATGCGAAACAAATCGGGCAAGAGGTGCATCTCTCAACTCAACTTAATATTTCGAACATAGAGGCGCTACGATTTTATGCGCAATTTGCGGATGTCGTAGTGCTGGCGCGCGAACTGGACCTTGCGCAGGTGCGCAATATCGCCGATGCAATACAGGAGCAACAGATAAAAGGGCCGAGAGGGGCGTTGGTTCGGATTGAGATGTTCTGTCATGGCGCGCTTTGCATGGCTATATCCGGGAAGTGTTATCTTAGCCTCCATGAGTTGAACGCCTCGGCTAACCGGGGCGCCTGTTATCAAGTTTGTCGCCGTGGATTTACCGTAAAAGATAGGGAATCGGATATTGAGTTACATATTGAAAATCAATATATCATGTCGCCGAAAGACTTGAAAACCATTCATTTTATGAATAAGATGATCGATGCGGGGGTTCGCGTTTTCAAGATCGAAGGAAGGGCGCGCGGACCGGAATATGTGCGTATAGTTACCGAGTGTTATAAAGATGCCATCAAAGCTTGTTGTGACGGGATATTTTCGGAGGAGATGGTTGCTGCGTGGGATATGCGTTTAAAATCGGTTTTTAACCGCGGTTTCTGGGATGGTTATTACTTAGGGCAACGTCTTGGAGAATGGAGCAGCCGCTACGGCTCTCATGCAACGAAAAGAAAAGAATATGTGGCAAAAGGGATTAATTTTTTCGACGATATACAAGTGGCTGAGTTTGAGATGGAAAGCGGTTCGCTTCGGGTGGGAGACGATATTCTGATAACAGGGCCGACAACCGGAGCGCTTTTTCAAACGGTGCAAGAGATACGGGTGGAATTATTACCGGTCGAGGAAACGGTGAAGGGCGAGCGCTTTTCTCTTAAAACAAACGAAAAGATACGCCCGTCCGACAGGATGTATAAGATGGTCTGTTCAACTTAACGTATTCGACTTCAGGATGATGTCGCTACTTTTTATCCGAAAAATATTTCATAAACTGCGAACGTTCGTAAATGGCAGGGTTTTCAGCGCTGTTAAAATTTAATTTCCCTTTGAAATCGGAAATCATACGGTAGCGTTTTTCATTCATCCATTTTACTACTCCTTCGAGCATCTCCGGTATGATTTGAGTTCCGTTCTTATAAACCGTACTGCAAATCTGTACAGCGTCGGCGCCGGCTAACAGGCATTTTACGGCATCTTCCCAAACATAAATGCCACAGGATGAAGCAATTGATATACCTGGTATCATACTGGAAACAATTGCTGTCCAACGTAACGTGTCGCAAATATCGGTGGGGCTACTGAACACTTTGCCGCCGTTGATTTTCAGTTGATGAATGTCAATATCGGGCTTGTATAAACTGTTGAACATCACAATTCCGTAGGCTCCATGCAAGTATAACCCGTTGACCATTCGCGGGATATTGCTGAATCCTTTTCCTATTTTAATAGTGACTGGAATGGAGATGTATTTTTTTACTTTTTTCATAATGGAATAGTATAGGTTGAAAATATCATCCGGCGAAACATGCGGGTCGGTACACATTATGAAGACATTTAATTCGATAGCATCAGCGCCTGCCTCTTCTATTTTCTTGGCAAATTCGACCCAAGCGCCGACTTTATAGCAATTAATACTGGCAATGACAGGGATAGTACATTGCGATTTTGTTTCCTTGATGAGCGAAATATATGTCTCTAATTGGTTGGCTTTTACATAATTGCGTATGTAATCAACGGCTTCAGGGTAATCCGATGATTCCATCCATTCATCACTCTGCCTGTCGATTTGCTCTTCAAACAACGATTTCAGGACGATAGCTCCTGCCCCGGCATCTTCTAATTTTTTGTTGTTGATAGCGCTGTTTGTTAAGCCGGAGCTGCCGATAATCAACGGATTTCGCAAGGTTAACCCCGCGTATTTGGTCTCAAGCGTAGCCATAATGGATAAGATATGAATGAATATTTGCACAAAAATACGATATTTTCCAATAAAACAAATATCTTTGGCGTCAAAATCGAATAAAATGAAGGAATATATTTTTACATTGGAGATGAAAGTCCGCGATTATGAGTGCGATCTGCAGGGAGTGGTGAATAATTCCAATTATCAACGGTATATGGAACACACGCGCCACGAGTTTTTAGAGACGTTGGGCGAGAACTTCGCACGTTTACATGATAATGGTATTGATGCCGTTGTTTCGCGCGTCGAGATCAAATACAAACATTCTCTACGTTGCGGGGATTGTTTTTTGTCGTGCATGAATATCCGACGCGAAGGTGTAAAGTTACTGTTTGACCAGAATATCTACAAGTTGCCGGAACATATTATAGCCTCATCAGGCGTCGTTGAATGTGTCATTGTGAAGGACGGAAAACTTACGCGCGGCGACTATTTTGATAAGCTGATAGATAAATTACGAATTACTAACTAATTTTTGCACGCAGATGACGCAGATTGGACAGATATACGCAGATAAGACTTTGACATCCACCCCTTTGGGGGGGCTTGGGCAGGGCGAGCGATTATATATGATGGGATTAACCGAATTGAAGGGTGTGGGCGATGTACTTTCGCGTCATCTGCTCCAGTATTTCGGTTCGGCGGAAGAGGTTTTTAAGGCAAAACGTTTGCTGTTAGAAAAGACGCCTGGTATTGGCGCTTACACGGCTGAACAGATAGATTTAGCGAGGCCAGAGGCGCTTCGTCGTGCGGAAAAAGAATTGGCCTTTATCGAAAAAAATAAGATCACTCTCTATATGATTACGAGCGATAATTATCCTCGACGTCTGAAAGAGTGTCAGGATGCGCCGGTGGTTTTCTATTATAGAGGTATAGTCAATTTGGATGCCGCCAAAATTATCAGCATCGTTGGTACGCGTCGCATGACCGAATATGGTCGTAAACACACGGAAGTTTTAATCAAGGAGTTGGCTGAAATTTTCCCGGATGTAGTGATTGTAAGCGGGCTGGCGTATGGCGTGGATGTATGCGCCCATCGTAATGCCCTGAGAAATAATATTTCAACACTTGGCGTTTTGGCGCACGGGTTTGATCGTATTTATCCGACTGCCCACCGGACTATAGCTGCAGAGATGCTAGCCAAAGGCGGTTTACTTACCGATTTTATGAGCGGAACGATATCGGTGCGTGAGAATTTTTTACGACGAAACCGTTTGATTGCTGGATTAGCTGATGCAACCATCATCATTGAATCGGCGGAGAAAGGTGGCTCGCTTGTTACCGCCGACATTGCTTTCTCGTATGGCCGCGATGTCTTTGCTTTCCCCGGACGGGTAACCGACATGTTTTCGTCGGGCTGTAACTGGCTGATTCAGATGAATAAAGCAGGACTGATCGCTTCGGCCAAAGACCTTATCATGGCGCTATGTTGGGATGCGGATGCAAAAGCGACCGCTCCACCTTCCCTATTTTCGTTTACAGAAAAGCCTAATCACCCGATCATTCGTCTATTGCAGGAAAAAGGAGAATTTCAGGTTAACCAGCTTGCAATAGATATGGATACTGCGATACATAAACTTACGCCTGTGTTGTTTGAACTGGAGATGGAAGGCCATATTAAAGCTTTTCCCGGAGGCATTTATCGATTGTCTTGATTCGTATTCGCAATTCGTTCCCAATGGCTATAAAACAATTAAAGGCTGTCTCTCGACAACCCCTAATCAATTTGTTAACCTTAAATCTAATACTATTATGAAAAAACCACGCTGCAAAGATACTACTATCTTATAAACCTGACAAATTTTTTCATATAAATAATGTTAATAAAATGGGGGCTAATTGAAAAAAAAAGTTTCATTTTTTGCAAAATGGTCGTTAATGTTTAAATAATTTAAAAATTTAAAATTTATAAACAAAGTTTAACCTTTCGGAAGGCTGTCAGTCTTTAATTTTTGCGGAAAGAAACTCACGATTGAGGCGGGCAATATGGGCTACCGAGATTTTTTTAGGACATTCTATTTCGCATGCTTGCGTATTGGTGCAGTTGCCAAAGCCGAGTTCGTCCATTTTAGCGAGCATGGCCTTTGCGCGGCGGGCGGCTTCGATTTTTCCTTGCGGTAACAGCGCTAACTGGCTTACTTTGGCGGCTACAAACAACATGGCTGAACCGTTTTTACAGGCGGCGGCACAAGCGCCGCAACCGATGCAGGCCGCTGCATCCATTGCAAGGTCGGCATCTTCTTTGGGGATGGGTATCGCGTTGGCATCAGGGACGCCTCCGGTGTTGACAGAGACAAAGCCCCCAGCTTGCATTATCTTATCATACGCCTGACGATCAACCGTCAAGTCGCGAATAATGGGAAAACCAGCGGAGCGCCATGGCTCAATGATGATTGTTTCTCCATGTTTGAATTTGCGCAAATGGAGTTGGCAGGTCGTCACTTCCGTATCCGGCCCGTGCGGATGACCGTTGATAAACAGCGAACACATCCCGCAAATCCCCTCGCGGCAATCGTGGTCGAAGAATACGGGTTCTTTGCCTTCGTTAATTAGCTGCTCATTTAGTACATCCAACATTTCAAGAAACGAACTGCCTTGTGAGATACCTTTCAGTTGGTATGTTTCAAAGGCGCCTTTTTCTTTTGGGCCTTTTTGGCGCCATACTTTTAATTTAACATCTATATACTTATCCATCGTTGTTTTTTAATTTTTGTAGTTTCTCTGTTGACGAATAACAAATTCATACGTAAGCGGTTCTTTTAGCAACACTGGGTTTTTATCTTCCCCTTCATACTTCCAGCACGACACATAAGCGTACTGGTCGTCATGTCGGAGCGCTTCTCCCTCTTCGGTTTGGTGTTCAGTACGGAAATGTCCGCCACATGATTCGGCGCGGTCTAACGAATCAAAAGCCATTAACATGCCGGTCTCGATGAAGTCGGCAAGACGTAACGCTTTTTCAAGTTCTACATTCAGATCGTGGGCGTGGCCGGGTATCCTGACATTACTCCAAAACTCTTTTTTCAGTTTTCTCAACATTGTTATTGCTTCTTGAAGCCCTTGTTCGTCGCGCGCCATCCCGACGTGATTCCATAAAATATGTCCCAATTCTTTGTGGATACTGTCCACAGAGCGTTTCCCTTGAATATTCATCAAGGAATGGATATGGTTGTGGATTAGTTTTTCTGCTTCTTCAAATTCGGGAAGATTAGTGTTGAATCGAGGAACCTGAATCTGGTCGGCTAAATAATTTTGGATAGTATAGGGCAAGACAAAATAGCCGTCGGCCAATCCTTGCATTAATGCGGATGCGCCGAGACGGTTGGCACCGTGGTCGGAGAAATTGGCTTCGCCGATAGCAAACAAGCCTTGTATGGAAGACATCAGTTCGTAGTCTACCCAGATACCGCCCATCGTATAATGGAGCGCAGGGAATATCATCATTGGTGTTTCGTAGGGATTATCATCCACAATTTTCTCGTACATCTGGAACAGATTACCATACCGTTGTTCGACTACATTTTTACCAAGCCGGTTGATTGGTTCGGTAAAGTCAAGATAGACGGCTTGTCCTGAACCTACGCCATAGCCGGCGTCACAACGTTCTTTAGCGGCGCGTGACGCTACATCGCGTGGCACAAGGTTGCCGAAAGCAGGATAACGTCGTTCGAGATAATAATCGCGGTCTTCTTCCGGTATTTGCGTCGGTTTCAATTGGCCTGCCCGGATAGCTTCTGCATCTTCTTTGTTCTTTGGCGTCCATATACGACCGTCGTTGCGAAGCGATTCGGACATAAGTGTCAGCTTGGATTGAAATTCACCATGGACAGGGATACAAGTGGGGTGAATCTGCGCCATGCAGGGATTGGCAAAGTAAGCGCCTTTCTTGTAGCATTGCCAAACGGCAGAGCCGTTGGAGGCCATCGCATTGGTAGAGAGGAAGAAAGCGTTTGAATAACCGCCGGTAGCGATAACTACCGCATGTGCCGCATATCGTTCAATTTTTCCTGTAACGAGGTTACGGGCAATGATGCCGCGCGCGCGACCATCGATGATGACGACATCAAGCATCTCATAACGGGTGAACATTTTCACTTTTCCCAGCCCTATTTGACGGCTTAACGCCGAATAAGCGCCCAGCAACAACTGTTGTCCCGTTTGGCCGCGTGCGTAAAAAGTACGCGATACCTGAGCGCCGCCGAAAGAGCGATTATCGAGCAACCCGCCATATTCGCGCGCAAACGGGACGCCTTGTGCCACGCACTGGTCGATGATGGCATTGGATACTTCGGCCAGACGGTAAACATTTGCTTCGCGTGCGCGGTAATCGCCGCCTTTGATAGTATCGTAAAACAGACGATACACCGAATCGCCGTCGTTCTGGTAATTTTTAGCCGCATTGATACCTCCCTGGGCTGATATTGAATGTGCGCGGCGGGGCGAATCTTGGATACAGAAACTAAGCACATTGAACCCCATTTCGGCTAATGAAGCAGCGGCAGAAGCGCCAGCCAATCCAGTTCCGACAATAATCACGTCTAAACGGCGCTTATTAGCAGGGTTCACTAACTTCTGATGGTCTTTATAGTTCGTCCACTTTTCGGCCAAAGGGCCTTGTGGTATTTTAGGATTTATCATAAAAATAACTAATAACAGATTCCAACACAAAGACTTTTCACATAGAAGAACAGCGTCACAAAAGCGAAGCCTGAGAAAATAAGGGTAGCAACAATGTTACCAATCAGCTTCCAGCGTTTCAGCCAAACTTGATTACTCCAGCCTAATGTCTGGATTGCGCTCCATACGCCATGCGTCAGGTGAAACCACAGCGCCACATACCATACAAGGTAGGCAACGACTACCCACAAGTGGCTAAAGTAGTAATAGATAAAAGTAGCGCCATCCTGCGGATGTACGACCGATCCGTTGTAAACGGTTACTTCATGGAGACCCAGCAGTTCGGCAAACATCATTTTATACCAGAACTGGCTGAAATGAAGAATCAAAAACCCACAGATAACGGCGCCAATTACAAACATGTTTTGCGATTCCCAACTAACCCCTTTCGGTCGGACGTTCACCGTATAATGGTTTTTGCCGCGCGCTTTTCGATTTTGCAACGTAATCATTCCCGCATAAAAAAAATGGAGGCCTATTATGCCTGCCAATACAGCTGTCGTAGCAACAGCATACCAGTTAGCCCCCAGCAATGAGCAGATGTTGTTGTATGCTTTCGCCGAAAATACCGCTGCCAAGTTCATGGATAAGTGAAACAGCAAGAATAGCAATAGGATAATACCTGAGATACTCATCACTACTTTCCTTCCGATTGAAGAATGAATCAGCCACATAAATAATAATTTTAGTTATTTGTCAATTACGTTCTTTGAAAATTTTCGCAAAAATACGATATATTTTATTATTAAAAAAAAGTTTGATGCAGAAAGAAAAAATCAATTTATTTGTGTTATCTTTGTAACCAAATTTTAAAACGAAAATAAATGAAGAAATTAGTATTTTTTTTGGCGTTTATAGGGTTCTTTGCATCTTGTGATGTCAAGAGAGATGGTTATGCAGATGATTTGTACTGGTTTGTTAAGGAATATACGGTCGCATCAAATCAATGGGAATTAGTTAATGGCGTGGATCAAGTAGATTCATATTATAAGTATTCCGTTGATATTCATCAATTAAATCGGGAAATTTTGAAGCGTGGGAATATTTTTTGCTATATGTACCGAGATAATAACGTTCAAACGCCGCTTCCTTTCACCATTCATTATGGCGAGAAAGATGGAGATTCGGATTATCTTTGGACAGAAACATACAGTTTTGAATTTACCTTACGAACCATCACATTTTATGTAAATTACAGTGATTTTAAGACGAATAACCGTCCGAGAACTACCACTTTTCGGGTGGTGTTGAATGATTAAAAAGTCTAGCCTTGTTTTACTTTTCCAAACGTTTCAAATTCGATATACTTGGCGTTGAACTTTTCAGGGGGGATTTTCTTTTGTAATAGTTTATGAAAATTCTCGTCATGCGTAATGATGATAATTTGTTTCCTTAAATTAACGACGATACTTCTCAACAAATCTATTGTCGAAAGGATGTTGATACTGTCCATATATTGGACGGGGTCGTCAATGAAGATACAATCGACCGGATTGCCATCGTTGTCTTTTACACGCAAGGCTTTTGCTAAGAAGATGCTTAAACTCAGGATATTCAACTGGGCGGCGCTAAAATAGAAGGATGGCGTAATTGGAGGTTCATCGTTTTCACTGTCAACGAATATATTCAACTGTGGCCTATCTTCGTTGAAATCACATTTGAAGGTTATCTCTTTACACTTGGGATGCGGGTCTAACTTTCTGTAGAGCTTGTTAATCAACTTAGCGTAGAAGAACGATGCAATTTGCTTTTCAATGTATGCCGAAAGCGCTTCCCTTTCTTGCGCTAACCGGGGCGCTACTTCGCTCGATAAAAAGATTTGTTCGGCACGGATTTTATTTTGTGCGCTCTTTAAATATTCCTGAATGGATAAGGGATGGAATTTTTCATCAGTAAGATTATCCGTAAGTAAAAAAATGGAAGAAATTTGGTTTACTAATGTCTCAACAATTTCATAATCATGTTTCAAACGTTCTATTTTTTGGTTATTCAGATTAATAAGCTCAGCGAGGACTTTGTATTTGTTATCCATCCTGAAATCTCCAAACGAGCGTATAAATTTCCGATAGCGGTCGCTTGCGTCATCTTCTTTTAAAAAAGAAGTGATACGTTCTTGCGACAGGAACACTTCGTGAAAAAATTGACGTTTTTCATCTGCTTTATTTTCTTTTTGTCTGAAATTGCGCTGTATAGGCCTGAGACTATGGTTAGGGTCGGAAATTCTCCGCTCAATCGGTTTTGTCTCCGAAGTAACATGTAAACGAACATAACCTTCTTTGTGTTCTTGCAGGGAATCCCTATTTGCCAGGTTATAATTACTGTCGTCAGTTATGGCGTCGTTTAGATTATCCTTGTCTGGAGTCATCATTCGGCTGATATTATTTGTAAAACCCCATTCAACAGCGTCTAAGAACGAGGTTTTACCAAAGCCATTGGGTGCAAATATGGATATTAAATCGGCTACACTATTCGATTTGGTTGTAAAATCGAATGTGCCGTCCTTCACATCATTGTAGGCTTTAAATGCTTGTATCTCTACTTTTCTGAACTTCATACGTGATATTTTTTACGAGTTGTTGGTGCAAATTTTCCATTTCCTCTACATGCGATGTTTTGTTTGACATTCTAATGTGGCTGTCTGCAATTATCTGATAAACAGTTGAATTACTTGAGTAGTCGAGTTGTTGGTGAAATGACTTTCTGATGTCTCGTGTGGAATGTTCCAAATCGCTATTGATAATATTTTCATCTATCATCCGGCGAATAACATCCATCGTATCAGTGTCGCCGATGTTATCTCTGACAATTTTTCGACTTGAAAATTTGTCGTTTTCTATCTTGTGCATCAATTGGGCGCTTACAGATTCTTTCACAAGGAACAGGATATAAATGTTCCACCGTTCAAATGCTTTTTCTTCACCCTCAAATTCCGCTTGGTAATAAGCTGCAATTGACTTGGTCATTGTTCGCCATTTTTCGTTCAGAAGCGTCTCGGAATCAAAGAGGAACGAGAAGACGCTTACTGTGCCGACATAGTCGATTTTTGTCAGTTTTGGATTACACTGCGGAAACAGATCATCAAGGAAATCAATGTGTTCGGTAGAAATAGGGGATGTTGAAACAAGTTCGTCTTGACGAATGGGTTCAGTAGGTATTAATGATGTTTTCATATTCTTGTTTTAATTTTTGCAGGAGCTCGTTTCTGTTTCTATTATTAAAAACGGTGTATTCTTCTTCTTTTTCGATAATACATTGTTCTTGAAAGGCATATAGGTGTATATGTTTGAATTGCTCCATAGAGCGATTCTCGCCGTCGTCGATGTTCATCTGATTGGGTGATATTTCCCAGGCAATGTTTTGAATGATACCTTTCTTTATCATCGACTTGCTTGGTTTTGCTTCGTTGGCAATAATGATACAGGCGTTTTCTTTCAGTCCTTTATAATCCGAACAGAGGATATCCTCTATCAACGTACACCAATCTTCTTTGGAAGACGAATAGATGATACGATATTGGTTAAAAATGTCGTCCAAATCCTGTTCGGTTTGTGGGTATTTTCCAATGATTTTCAATATAATCAGCAGTTCTAACCAGGCAATCCACAAACCTTTATTGTTCAAACTTGTTTCTTTTTCGTTACGCACTAATAACCGCTTTTTAAAATGATTTTTGATAATGGTAGGAGTCAATGGATCCTTGATTATGTCGTCGGTAAAATCCTGTAACAATTGTTTCGTATAAATGAGATTACAAAAGCAGCCCTCTAATTTCATCACTTGCTGCTTGAGATATTCAAACGATTTAACATAAGGCGGTGATAAAGGCGAAAGCGCTTCCGGGCGCTGTCTGATAATCTCATCGAAACTCGTCAGCGGAGTAAACTCAACGCGTCCTAACTGTTCATTTTTTGCATCGGCCATCTTATTCTGAATACCAGCCAAAAACAACTGACCATCTTTCATTTTAACAATCGCCCCGCCCGATTGTCCGACGATTTCATCTATGGACGGGTTATCGGGTACTTTTGCTTCTCTCAACTGATTGTTTTTCGTTCCTTGTACCGTCACATTTTCGTCAATTCGGAATTGATTTTTACGGGGAAAACTTCTTCTTGTCGTCGGATAACCGCATAACGAAAAACCTGTGCGGACGTCTTCAAAATCATCCAACCGCAGGATATGCTCCAATCCTCCAACCTTGTTAATTTTTATGATTGCAATATCCTTATCAGGATGCGGAAAATAACATGCCATATCCTGACCGGTAGTAATCGCTATTTCTTTCCAACAATTATTTTCAAACACAAACCTGATGATTTCGATGTTTTCGTTAGCGATGTTATGTTTTGCCGTCAGCACATACGAGTAAGCATCGTCCTCCGGTTGGAAGATACAACCGCTCCCATTGTTCACGATGACGATATATTCTCTTACTTTATCGATGTTCATATTTTAATTGCATTTTGCGCATCGCAAACGGTAAAGTTGGGGAAATCAATATAATCCTGTTCGTTAAAGATTTCGTCGGCTAACGCCGGATAATTGAAATGAAGGTTCACTTTTTTCCTGTTTTTAATGATCCGGGCAAGACATAATTTATCGGGCAGTCCATGTACGGAGCTATCGGTGCTAATCAGATAATTTTCGGATTGTATCATGTTTAACAATGTACTGCTCGTGTTACCCTTGCTGCCATGATGCGAAATCTTCACATATTCAACCACTAACGGTTTTTTAGATGAATATCCCATTTTTTTCAGACTGTCGATAACAGGTTGGGCATACGCATCGCCCAGAAACAGCAAATTTTTACCTTCATAAGTCACCATAAAAGCCAACGAACTACCGTTTGATATGGAGGCGTCGCTTTTGAAAGTATCGTTTTTGATTAAGTCGGAAAGATTTTTTACATAATCGGTTTTACCTGAAGTGTCTAACAGGGGCGATTCTTTTTCCCATTTAGATAAAAACGCTTTCAATTTATCACATGGTGGCGAAAGCATGGTGAATGTCAATCCAAACAGACGTATCTCATCATTACTTTTCAGAAGTCGCCGATCCCAGATCGCGTGCTCTTCAATATAAGCTTCAAAAGTCGCTCCCTGCTTGATGCTCGTATTCAGGCTGTCTTCATTCCAAAACTCCAAAAGATTTTCGGTCGATTCTGCCTTTTCAAAGTATTCCGAAATAAGTTTTCCGGAGTTGAACCATACTTTCTTTACTAAATTCTTTGCTTCAGTATCTTGCTGAAACCATTTCAGAACACCTCCGATGTGGTCGTCATCCACATGAGTCAGGATCAGCAGGTCAATGTATTCATCTCGCTCTCGAATTTGCTCGACGAGGAGTTTCAATGCGCCGTACTCCATCTTCCCTTTGCTATTCTTAAAAATGTACGTATCCTGTGTTCCGCCGTCAATCAGGATATTGCGGAAAGACCTTTCTCTATCTTTGAATCGAAGATGGATGGCATCGCCAAAAGTTGCTTGTAATAGTTTTAGTTCCATAATAATGATTTAATAGTTAATATAACAATATAATGAGACGCAAAAATAAACAATATATTAATACCTGCCAACTTTTTCATTAATCTTTTATGTTAATTAAGGAGATTCTATAAAAAAACGCTATCTTTGTGGGCATATTTTTAAATGTAAGAACTTATGAAGAAGATTTTATTTTTTTTAATGGCGTCTGCATGGCTTATTGTATCTTGCGAGGGTCCTGCCGGAAGAGATGGTCGTAACGGCCTTGATGGCGCTGACGCATATTGGTTTGTAAAGAATTATACCATTTCTTCAAATCAATGGGAGTTGAAGAACGGCGTGAATGAACTAAATTCTTTTTTTCAGGCTGAGATTGTGATCCCCGAATTAACACGGGAGATTTATGAAAAAGGGAATGTGTTTTGTTATATGTACCAGAATGTGGACGGCTTTGAGGTTCAGACGCTTTTGCCTTATACTGTTCCGTTAGGTGAACGGAATGGAAATACCGAGTACCTGTGGACGGAGACGTATGCTTGTGATTTTATGCCGGGTTCGATAATGATTTATGTGAATTACAGTGATTTCGTAACGGATGTCCGTCCGCCTGCAAATAGATTCCGTGTAGTACTGAATTATTAAATGGAGCAAGGACATTTTGAAATGGTAGCCAAAACGCTCTATGGATTAGAAGATGTTTTGGCGAAAGAGCTTACGACAATCGGGGCGAGTGATGTTGCCATCGGGCGGCGTATGGTTTCGTTTTCAGGCGACAAAGCAATGCTTTATAAGGCTAATTTTCATTGTCGCACCGCATTACGCATATTGAAGCCGATAGTTGTTTTTAAAGCTGAGGATGCAGATACGGTGTATCTGGAAGTGAAAAAAATCGAATGGGATCGGTTTCTTACCACAGAAAAGACGTTTGTTGTTGATGCCGTCGTTTATTCCGAACAATTTAGTCATTCTAAGTTTGTAGCATACCGAACAAAGGATGCGATTGCTGATTATTTTTTTGACAAGTACGAAAAACGACCTTCTGTACGGGTCAATAATCCGGATTACTATATTCACATTCATATCTCTCACAACGACTGTACGGTTTCGTTGGACAGTTCGGGTGAAAGTCTGCATAAGCGCGGGTATCGCGTCAGTCAGGTGGATGCGCCGCTCAACGAAGTCCTCGCAGCCGGAATGATCCTGAAAACAGGGTGGCATGGAGAATCGAATTTTATCGACCCAATGTGCGGTTCTGGAACATTGCTTATTGAAGCGTCGATGATTGCCTTGAATATTGCGCCTGGCGTTTTCCGGAAAGAATTTGCTTTCGAGCGGTGGCGTGATTTTGATATAGAGTTATTTGAAGATATTTCCAGTGATGATTCTGCAGAACGCGATTTTCATTATAAATGCTATGGTTCAGATATATCGCCGAAGGCGATTGGAAAAGCAGATAAAAATGTACGCAACACAAGTCTTACGAAGTATATCGAATTAAAAGTACTTCCATTTCAGCAATATCCTACTCCGCCCAAATCGGGCATTCTTGTGATGAATCCACCTTATGGAGAGCGCATTACCACTAATGATTTGTTTGAATTATATGATATGATCGGCGAACGTATGAAGCATATATTTATGGGATATGATGCCTGGATTATTAGCCATAAAGATGAGTGTTTCGATCAGATCGGTTTACGTCCAAAGAAACGAATGAAACTGATGAATGGAGAATTAGAGTGCGAGTATCGTTGTTATGAATTATTTGGTGGGAAAAATAAGGATTATAAAACAAGGAAAAGAGAAAATGAAATTTTTAATAATAGGTTCAGGGGGGCGTGAACATGCGCTGGCATGGAAAATAGCACAAAGCCCCAAAATAGATCAGTTGTATATTGCGCCGGGTAATGCTGGAACAGCGTCAGTAGGCATAAACATAGACATCAAAGTCAATGATTTCCCGAAAATCAAGGATTTCGTTTTACAAAACGACATTACGATGGTTGTTGTAGGTCCCGAAGACCCGTTAGTAAATGGTATTTATGATTTCTTTGCATCCGACCCTTCACTGAAGCACATTTCTGTGATTGGCCCCAGCCGTTCGGGCGCGCAACTTGAGGGGAGTAAAGCTTTTGCAAAAGATTTTATGATTCGTCATCATATTCCCACAGCCCGTTATAGTAGTTTTACGATAGCACAAACGGACGAAGCCATCGCTTTCCTATCTACATTACAAGCGCCTTATGTACTTAAAGCCAACGGGCTTGCTGCCGGAAAAGGCGTGCTTATCCTCGATTCGTTTAACGAAGCAGTCGATGAACTGAATCGCATGTTTCAAGGGATGTTCGGCGAAGCAAGCCGAACAGTGGTCATTGAAGAATTTCTGAACGGCGTCGAATGTTCGGTGTTTGTAATCAGCGATGGCGTCAACAATAAACTGCTTCCCGTTGCTAAAGATTATAAACGTATCGGCGAAGGCGATACAGGATTGAATACCGGTGGCATGGGCGCAATTTCGCCGGTTCCTTTTGCGGACGAAGTCTTTATGCAGAAAGTGGAAGAACGTATCATTAGACCTACCATTGACGGATTAATAAAGGATAATATTGACTACAAAGGATTTATTTTTTTTGGTCTCATCAATGTTGCAGGCGATCCGATGGTAATTGAATACAATTGCCGGATGGGCGACCCGGAGACGGAAGTAGTCATGCTACGCATCCAAAGCGATATGGTTGAATTGCTGGAAGGTGTTGCTCAGGGAAATCTGGCCGAAAAAGAGTTGATAATTGACCCGCGAGCAGCGGTTACGGTAATGCTTGTGAGCGGCGGTTATCCGGAAGCGTACGAAAAAGGGAAAGAGATAAGCGGATTTGAAGCTGTATCATCCGAACTTGTTGTTTTTCATGCAGGTACGTCAATAAAAGATGGAAAGACGGTGACAGCCGGAGGGCGCGTTATTGCCGTCAGCGCGTATGGCGAAACCAAAGACGAAGCATTAAAAAAAGCTTTTACCGGTGCAAATGTAATCCAATTCGAGAAAAAATACTTCCGTCGGGATATTGGTTCTTAACGGAAGACACTTTGCCGAACTGCAAAATATCCTAATTCGTAATATTCAATTATTTTATGCCTTATTATCGTAACGCGGAAAGACGCAAATGTAGCTTGTCGGATTGGCCGACGGTGGCGATTACATTGTTGGTTTGTCTGCTTTGTTGGGTATCGGGTTATTTATTGTCTTTTGGATTTCCGTTGTCAGTCAACGATGTCGTATTGCCGATTTGGGTGTATTTATGCACCTTGTCGATCCCTCACGTGTTTGTTTATTTTTTAGGGTTGTTGCTGATGA